>Ga0316229_1002862_pt1 | contig 14324 bp, 12 predicted proteins | sample TBH18023metaG_FD_206011 | JGI IMG/M metagenome (GOLD analysis project Ga0316229, IMG submission 206011) | Freshwater microbial communities from Trout Bog Lake, Wisconsin, USA - TBH18023 | ecosystem: Environmental > Aquatic > Freshwater > Lake > Hypolimnion/Profundal zone | place: USA: Wisconsin...
GCTTGGCGGTGGGCTGGTTCCCGTTTTTCCTCATGCGGCGCAGTCCACGCCGCTGGTGGCTTTACCTGGGATTGCTGGCGGCGCCATTTTTCTGTGTCATGGAATTCATCCAACCAGTGGTGATTGATCCGCTCTTCCATCATTTTCAACCGCTACAAGACAAGGCGCTCGAAGCAAAAATCCTGGCGGAAGCGGCGCGGGGTGGGATCGAAGGGGGCCGCGTTTACGAAGTCAATATGAGCGCGGACACGAAACTTTTGAATGCATATGTCACCGGCTTTGGAGGCACCAAACGCATTGTGCTTTGGGATACCACGCTCAAAGCCCTCGATGAAAATGAACTGCTCTTTATCCTGGGACATGAGATGGGACATTATGTGCTCCGGCACATCCTCAAATTGATCGCGTTCCATTCGTTTCTAATCGTGGTTTTGCTCTATCTGGCGCATCGGCTTGCCGGACCCGTCCTCGCGCGATTTCACACGCGCTTTGGGTTCAACTCCTTCTCAGACTTTGCGGCGCTGCCGCTGCTCGTGCTCTTGGTCCTGATCGTTGCCCTGGTGGGATTGCCCGTCCCGATGGCGTTTAGCCGGCACGTGGAACACGAGGCGGACCGCTTTGGCTTGGAATTGACCCACCAAAATCACGCGGCAGCCACCGCGTTCGTGAAACTTCAAGCAAAGGGCCTCGGAATTTCCCGGCCCGGCACCATCCCGGAGATCTGGCTTTTCGACCATCCTTCGGTCGGCGAACGCATTGATTTCTGCAACCGCTATCGCCCCTGGAAAGCGGGTGAGCCGTCGCGGTACGGAGAATATATCAGGCCGTAGGCGATTGGTTGCGCCAGCGTGAATAAGCCAGCAGCGGCTAATCGGAGGGGTGCAGGATGGGTTGTTGTGGTGAGTCTCGAAGAGACGGCAGAACAACGGGCCGCGCGCCGGCCCGGCGCGCAGCGCGTGGGGGAAGCAGCGGCGTGCGGCGAACCTCGGAAGCTTGTGCGTGAATCCAGAGGGCTGCGAGCGGGGACCGGTCGCGGTCCGAAGACTACGGGTTGCGCGCCAATTCGGCGCGCAGCGGGTGATCTTCGCCAACCTCGGCCGGCGACTGATCGCGTCGTTCGATCTTCACGCGCATTTTCAGCAACGCCTCCTCTTGAATCTGGCGAATGCGTTCGCGGGTCACGCCCAAACACGCGCCCACCTCCTCCAATGTTTTCGGCTGTCCATTGTCCAGTCCGAAGCGCATCGCAAGAACCCGGCTTTCCCGCGGGTCCAGCGTGGCCAGAACCTCCCGCATGAGTTCGTGGTCGTTGTGCCGCACTAATTGCTCGAATGGAGCGGCGGCGTTCGCATCGGGCACGTGTTCCGCGATGGACGTTGAATCGTCCAAGCTCATGGGCGAATCAAGCGACACCGGCGCCCGCGCGGCCTCGCGATATTGCCGGATGCGGCGCGCGTTGAGACCCAGGTCATCCGCGACCTCTTCGTCGGTCGGCTCGCGATCCAGCACCTCGCGAAGCTTTACCTCCACCTTGCGGATGTGCGACATCTTGTCCAACACATGCACCGGCAGACGAATGGTCTTGGCGGTGTTCGACAGCGCCCGCCGGATGGCCTGCTTGATCCACAAAGACACATAGGTCGAAAGTTTCGCCCCCTTGTTCGGGTTAAATCGCCGCACCCCCTTCATCAGACCAATGTTGCCCTCGTTGATCAAATCCAGCAGCGGAAGCCCCATCCCATCATACTCGCGGGCGATCTTCACGACCAGCCGCAAGTTGGCGGTGATCATCAGCTCACGCGCCTTGGCATCGCCGCGCTGGACCCGCCGGGCCAGCGTGAGCTCTTCCTTCGGCGTCAGCAGTTTCACCTGGCCGATCTCGCGAAGGTAAAGCTGCAGCGTGTCACCGCGCGGCGCGTCCGCCGGCAGGACTACCTCGGAAGGCTGGGCCGGCGCCGCCGCGACGGGCGCTGCCAGCGCAGCCGGCGCCGGAGTCCGCCGCGACCGGCGCGACGGCGTCAACCGCACGCGCGGCAACCGAAGGCTGGATCTGCGCGTTCCGAGACCTAGTCCTGGCGCGAAGCTGGCTTTAGTAATCGCAGTGGTTGGTTTCATGTTTGTCCTTTATGTAATCCTTGTAATTACACACTCGCACAAAAAAGAAGTTCGTCAAGCGGCTTTTTTCCCGGCACAGACGCCCGAGGCTTTGACCGTTTGGATCACGTCCGCCAGCGTGGTCCGAGCCAGGTCTGTTTCCAAGGCGCTCTGGGCGGAGGCAAACAGCTTGGTGAGGGTTTCCAGAATACAATGGCCCACCGGGCAGGCGGCGTTGGGCTTGCGCGCCGGCTGCGCGAACGATTCCGCCCCTTCGACCGCCCGGTAAACCTCTGCCAAATTAATGCGCCGCGGCGAACGGCTCAGCCGAGAGCCGGCGCCGACCCCCTTGCAGGTCTCCACCAGCCGCGCCTTTTGCAGCGACAGCAGGAGCCGCCGGACGATGACGGGATTCGTGTTGATGCTGCCCGCCAGGCGCGCGGACGTGACCCGGTCGCCCTCCTGGTAAGCGAGGACGGCCAGCACATGCACGGCCATGGCAAAGCGGCAACTGGTTCTCATACGCTACGATTATAAGTAACCCCGATGATTACAACTGTCAAGAGCCTGGATGATCGGAAAGGGGATTGGCAACGATACGCATTTTTTCGTTGTCGTCCTCGTTCTCATCCTCGTCCTCGAATTTTCCGGTTTTCGGGGACGACGACGAGGACGATTGGGTTGCGACGTGGCCGCGCTGCAAAATATCCGAATTGAGAGCTGGCCGCCTGAGCAGGCGCAAGCGAGAACGCCGGGAAATCTCGAGGCGGAAAGCGGCATCCCCCTTCATTAATGCTCAAGTTCACTTTTGGTTAAAACTGCGAGAACCGCAATGCCTGTCTTGACTAGCGGCGCGGGGATTCTATGATTCCTGCTTTGACAAATGCGGTTTACCAATAATTTAACCATGACAAAAATTCAAAACATCCAGGCGCGCGAAGTCCTCGACTCGCGCGGCAACCCCACCGTGGAAGCCGATGTGACGCTGGAATGCGGCGCCGCCGGCCGCGCGGCGGTCCCCAGCGGCGCCAGCACCGGCGAACATGAGGCCATTGAACTCCGCGATGGCGACAAAAAGCGTTATCTCGGCAAGGGCGTCAGCAAGGCCGTGGCCAACGCCAACACGAAAATCAAGGACGCCCTCCTGGGCGTGGACGCGCTCGATCAGCTTACCGTGGATGCCACGATGCTCAAGCTCGACGGCACGGAGACCAAGTCCAAGCTGGGCGCCAACGCGATTCTGGCGGTGTCACTGGCGAACGCCAAGGCGGCCGCCGCCGCAGTGGGCCAGCCGCTATTCAAATACCTCGGCGGACCCAACGCGAAAGTGCTGCCCGTGCCGATGGCCAACGTCATCAACGGCGGCGCGCATTCCGACGCCCCGATTGATTTCCAAGAGTTCATGATTCAGCCGCATGGCCTGCCGACCTTCAGCGAAGGCCTGCGCGCGATTACCGAGACTTTTCACGCGCTCAAGAGCGTGTTGAAGAAGCGCGGTTTGTCCACGGCCGTCGGCGACGAAGGCGGCTTTGCGCCGAAGCTCGATAGCGTGGAAGACGCGATTGAATCCATCTTGGAAGCCGTGAAGAACGCCGGCTACAAGGCGGGCAAGGAAATCTACCTGGCGCTGGACGTGGCCAGTTCCGAGTTTTACAACCATGACGGCACCTATACGTTCAAAAAATCCACCGGCAAGACGGTTTCCGGCGAGGAACTGGTGGATTTTTACGCGAAACTCGTGGCGAAATACCCGATTGTGTCCATCGAAGACGGTTGCGCCGAGGGCGATTGGAAGCACTGGAAACTCTTGACCGACAAACTCGGCGACAAAGTGCAGCTCGTGGGCGACGATCTGTTCGTGACCAATGTGAAGTTCCTGCAAAAGGGCATTGATACCGGCACGGCCAATTCCATTCTGGTGAAAGTGAACCAGATTGGCTCGCTCACCGAGACACTGGACGCGGTACAACTGGCGCAATTCCACGGCTACACGGCGGTACTCTCGCATCGTTCGGGCGAAACCGAGGACGCGACCATTGCCGACATTGCGGTGGCGACGAATTGCGGCCAGATCAAGACGGGCTCTTTGAGCCGCTCCGACCGGCTGGCGAAATACAACCAGCTTCTGCGCATCGAGCAGTTGCTCGGCAAGAACGCGGTTTATGCCGGCTTGAGCGCGCTGAAGAAGAGCAAGTAAGCCGTGGCGGCGTCTCGGCAGAGCGCCGCAAACGAAAAGCTCAAACGCAACAAGCATTCATGAACCGGAAGCTGGGCAACCAGCTTCCGGTTTGTTTTTTAATAGCCGTGTTTCAGCAGCCACCAAACGGCGAGGATGATGGCCACGCTGGCCACGGACATCCATAACGCGGGCAGAAAAAACGAGACGGCGGTCATCGCCGCGCCGCCGGCGAGCGGGATGGGCGCCTTTTGCCGCCAGCCGTAGATAAAATAGCCGCTGGCTACCGCGCCCCAAATCACCGAGGCCCAGAGAAAGTGTTCATCAGTCCAATCCACGCCGCCAATCTGCCGCATTAGGCGGCAATAGTACAATGCTGAAAGCGGGGTTGAGGGTTGAGCGTTGAGAGGGTACACCCATGACGAAGCTGCCTCCTTACCTCGGCGGCCATGGTTGGAACCCATTTTTGCGCTTCCGCCTGCTCAGGTCGGTGGGTACAATTTTGGTTCATGAAGATATCACGCAGTATTTGGCTGGTTCTGCTGGTGATTACCGGACTCATGTGCTGGTTTAGCGGACTCACGATCCCGCAGCCGGCGGTGCCAGCGCGCATCAAAGTCGAGAATGATGTCACCGACATTCCGGGCAGGAAGGGCACACCGGCTGTGACGTCATTTGACCCGTATTTTGTTCGGGAGAACACATGCAGATGCGAGGATATTTTCCTCGCCGCCAGTAAAGTGAAATAAAGTTTATTCGCGAAGCTGGGCCACAACCACGTTGCGGTTGGGAAATTCGTGGGACGATCACCCAGGGTAGGCTCGCCGACTCGCCAACCTTGGGCTAGGGGACGGAATCCCTTTGGGATTCGGCGGGCCGTGACCGGTCCCACGGTTGCAGCAGTCCGGATTGACGCACGAGACCTCAAACCTCTATGCCTTGCCCCGTGCTTTTGGGCAGTAAAAACGCCAGCCCGGCGGCGACCAGCAAGCCGAGGCCCAAGGCCGTGAATGGAATGGTAACGCCGTGATATTCCGTCATGAGCCAGCCGACAATCCAGGGGCCGGCAAAGCCGCCGGTGTTTCCAAGCGCGTTCACCAAGCCGATGACCGGGCCGAAGACCGCGCGCGGCAGGGTCTCGGTGGGGATCGCCCAAAACGGGGCGAGTGCCGCGAACGGGCCGGGAATGGCGAGACAAAGAAAGCCGTACGACAGCCAGAAATGTTCCCGGGTCAGCACGCTCAGGATCAGGCTGGTGCCGCTCAAGGTGTACACCAGCGCCACGTGGCCGCGTCGTTCCATGGTTTTATCCGAATGCCAGGAGTTGAGCACCATGATGACTGCGGTGAGGGCATACGGCGCGGCAAACAAGAAGCCATATTGCACGGCGCTGAAATGTCTCGACTTCAATCCGTCAGTGAAGAAAGTCATGCAGCCGTAGGCGGCGGAGTTGTGGAGAAAATTCATGACCACCATCACCAGGATTTCCCGCCGCCACAGGCGCGGCCAGAACGGCAACTTGGCGGCAGGCTCCAGTTGGGCCGCTTCGGCATTCAGGGTGGTTTCCAAATGATTCTTTTCCGCCGGTGAAATCCAGCCGGCGTCGCGCGGATGGTCGCAGATGAACCACCACCAGACCGGCAGCCAGAGGAAGGGCAAGGCACCCTCCGCCATCAGCATGGTTTGCCAGCCGTAGGCCCCGAGCAGCCAACCAGTGACCGGCGCCGACGCCACCACGGCCAGCGGCTGGCAGAGATTCCAACAGGCATTGGCCCGCGCGCGTTCGGCGCTGGGAAACCAGTGTGCCAGCAAGACGACGGTGGCGGGAAACACGCTGCTTTCCGAAACGCCCAGCAGAAAACGGGCGGCCTCAAATTGATAAAAGGTTTTGGCCAGGCCGCAGCCCACGGCGCACAAGCCCCAAAATACCAGGCACAGGCTGATGAGCTTCTTGGCGCTCCAGCTTCCGGCCAGATGACCGCCGACCATTTGCAGCAAAATATAGCCGAGGAAAAAGATCCCCGCCGCCTGGCCTTTCATCCGGTCGTCCATGGCCAGATCGCGCATGAGCGAGGAAATCCGCGGATCCAGCGCCAGCGAGACATTTGTCCGGTCCACGTATGAAATCGTGTACATGACCAGTGCCACCGGCACAATCCGCAGCCAGCGTTGTTGGAGCATGGTTCTAAGTTTTAAATCCCAAATAAATCATTTTTAAGTACTCCGCTTCTTTGAATCCGGCGGGATGATCCGGCGGGTGCCGCGTCGTATTCAACTCGGAGAACTTCCGGCCTGATTTCAGCGCCGCCCGCCGCACGGCGTCAAAAAACTCGGCCGCCGAAACTTGGGCGGAACACGAACCAGCCACGAGTATGCCATCCCGCGCGAGCCGGTGAATGCCGAGCGTGTTCAGCCTTTCGTAGGCCCGGATCGCCCCGGCGCGCTCCGTCGCCCGTTTGGCCAGTGTGGGCGGGTCGAGGACGACCAAATCGAATTTCGCCGGCGATTTTTCCAACCAGGCAAAGGCATCGGCCTGCACGGTTTCGTGCCGGCAGGTGGCCACGGTGGAAAAGTCCTGGTTCAACGCAAAATTGCGTTTGGCGGAAGCCAAGGCGTGGGCGCTGAGATCGAGGTCCGTCACGGTGACAGCCCAGCCCCGCGCGGCATACACGGAGAATCCGCCGGAGAAACTGAAGGCATTCAGCACCCGCCGTCCGCGCGCCAGCGTTTCCACCAGGCGCCGGTTTTCCCGCTGGTCGAGGAAAAATCCCGTTTTCTGTCCGCGCCAAACGTCGGCCTCGAAGCGCAGGCCGGATTCGGAAAATATGACTGGAGCGCCGGTCTCCTTGTCAAGCCGAGGTTCGGCCCCGGCGGGACTCAAGAATAGGAGTTCTCCGTCGAGCCGGGTCGGAGACCGGCGCTCCGCGGCCGGTTGAATATTCCGGCTCAGTCGCAAGACGATCTGTTCGCACGGAAGTTTGGCTTTCAATAAGGCCACTATTTCATCCAGTCGCGGCAGCCACGCGGCGGTGTACAGCTTCAGGACCAAGGTCGCATCATAGCGGTCGAGCACCAAGCCGGGCCAGCCGTCGCTCTCGCCGTGGATGAGCCGGTAGCCGGTGGTCTGGGAATCAAATAAAGTCCGGCGGCGCGCGAGCGCCTGCTCCAGATGCGCCTGCCACCAGGCAGCGTCAATCGTCAGAGGCTTGCCGGCGTGCAGAATACGCACACGAATGGGTGAATCCGGATCGAACAAACCCACGGCGAGAAATTTGTCCTTGCGGTCGTAGATCACCGCGAGCTCGCCCGCCTGTCCCGCGCGGTTAATTTCTTGAACGCTATCGGAGAAGAGCCACGGATGACAGGAACGGACCGCCGTTTCCGCGGCTTTGGTGATGCGGAGGCGCAACGTATTCTGAATCATCGGACGACCCCAGCGTGGTTCAAGGGCCAGTAAATCTTCGTGACTTTGCCAATTATATTGGCTTGCGGAACCGCCCCCCAGAATCGGCTGTCAAAACTATTGGCTGTATTGTCCCCAATCATTCCAGTCCGCACGCCTTGCGCGCGCGCTGCAAGACCGGGCCGGCCACCGCATGCGCCTTGGCGGCGCCTTCCCGCAGAACACCCCGCACGTAATCCAAGTTGGCCGCCAATTCGGCGCGTTTGGCCCGCGCGGAGGAAAAATGCTCCCAATACACCTCGAACAATTTTTTTTTCAGGTCGCCATAGCCGAGACCGCCGGCGCGCAGTTTTTCCTCATATTCCCGGCCCGCGCCGGCGTCAATCACTTTGAGCAATTGGATGGCCAGGTTTTGTTCCGCATCTGGCTTGGGTTCAGCCGGCAGGCGGCTGTCCATCTTGATGGACATGACCTTCTTGCGGAGCGCCTTTTCCTCGCCGAAAATCTCGACGGTGTTGCCGTAACTCTTGCTCATCTTTTCGCCGTCTATGCCCGGCACTTTGGCGGTTTCGCCGCGGATTTGCGGCTCGGGAATCACAAACGTCTCGCCATAGGCTTCGTTGAACTTGATGGCGATGTCGCGCGTGACTTCCACGTGCTGCTTCTGGTCCTGGCCCACGGGCACGACGTTCGAGTCGTACAACAAGATGTCGGCCGCCATCAGCACGGGATAGGCGAACAGGCCGTGGTTGACGGGAAACCCCTTGGCGGTTTTGTCTTTGAAGGAGTGGCATTTTTCCAGCAGGCTCATGGGCGTGAGCGTGGAGAGAATCCATGACAATTCAGTAACTTCCGGCACGTCGGATTGGCGGAAAAACACGGTGCGTTTGGGGTCGAGCCCGCAGGCGAGGAAATCCAGCGCCACGTTCAGGGAATTCTGGCGCCGCTCCGCCGGGTCGAACAGCGAGGTCATGGAATGGTAATCGGCAATGAAATAGAACGCCTCGCCTTTTTCCTGCAATTCGATGGCGGGCCGCATCATCCCGAAATAATTTCCGAGGTGCAGCGTGCCGCTGGGCTGGATGCCTGACAAGATTCGCATGGCGCAAAGTTAGCAGCGAAAACGGCGTTGGGAAAAACAAAAAGTAATGATTCGGTTCCACGACTGCCCGCTAGGCCAGCGCCAGTACGGCGGGTGAGCCCCGATGAACACCGACAAGCAGGGGCAAAAACTCAGCGAAACGCAGAGAGTCGAAGAACGGAGGAACGCAGAGTTTTTGATCGCCTTTTTCGCTCCAAACTACCACCAAAAATTGGGCGCGCCGATATCGGCTCGCTGGCTCATGGGACTTGCCGTGTCATTAAACTTATGCCACACGGCATGGCCGTCTTTGAACGCCACATCGCCACCGGTCGGCGTGTTGTTTTTGATATGCGGACTGGTGTGAGTATAGGGGACACCGTTTTGCTTGAAGCCGCCTTGAACAGAAGTGTAGTTGTTTTCGGGATGCTGGTAAGGCGGGGTGGCGGTGCCGACGCTCAAAATTGCATCCGCGATGAGCACGCGTTCCGCAACGGGCACCATCACGGTAGCCCCGCCGATGGCGATGGATTCCGCCTGCAGCGTCTTGTTTCGGTTGGTGACCCATAGTTTGCAAGGATCAGCCGTTTCTCCTGGGTTGGCATCGTTGCTGGAAAAAGCGTAGGCATATCCCGTGACATGAAAATCGGCGGCGGCCGGCGGAGTCGCCGACACGCCAAAGTTCCATAGGGTGGAGCCGTCACCGATGCCCGGATTTGACCAATTTAGCGGATCGTCGAATTTGGGTTGGGTCCCGGGATCATAAAAAGTCTTCTTCGTGAGACCGGAACCGAGCAGCAATTGGGCGGCCGGATCGGGGACATCCCACGGCCAGCCAGCGCCTTCACCCACGAGGTAAACCGGCAATTTGTCCCGGTAATCCACCGTATAAACATTGAGCGCGATCTCAATCTGGTGCTGGTTGTTCAAGCATTGCATCCGCTTGGCCTTGTCTTTGGCGGAGGACAGCGCGGGCAGGAGCATCGCCGCCAGAATGGCGATGATGGCGATCACCACGAGCAGTTCGATCAGGGTAAACGCGTATCGTTTCGGTTTTGGCGACAACTTGTAGTTCATGCAATAAATTGGCTTGGCGATTTACTAAAGAATACTACATAATTCGGGAAGCGCAAGAAAAACTGCATAAATAAGCGCACCCCCCTCAATTGGAGGGGGTGTCGGCTGATCCCAGGGGAACCCAACATTCAACATTCAACATTCAACATTCAACGTAGGAAGTGAACTAGCACTCCAAGTTCGGAAGTCGCACGAACATCCAAAACGCTTGGTTTCTGGATAGTGAAGCGGCATTCATGCCGCTTCAACACCTCACGCCTCACGCCTCAGTTCCCCCCGCGCCACTGCCCACTTCTGCAATTCCCCGCCCAGTTCGCGCGGCCAGTTTTGCTCGGTGCAGGTCATGAACACCTGGCCGCCCGTCTTGCGCGCCTGGTCGAGCAGGGGCAGAAAACCGCCGCGGCGTTTCGCGTCCAGTTCGCCCATCACATCGTCAATGAGCAGCACCGGCGGGGAGCCGTGCCGGCCGGCCAGGAACTCCGCCTGGGCCAGTTTGAGCGCAATGGCCAAGGTGCGCTTCTGGCCCTCGCTGCCGAACTGCGCGGCCGATTTTTCGTTTTGCAACAATTGCAGATCGTCCCGATGCGGGCCCACCACGGTGGCGCGAAAGGCCCGTTCCCGGGCCCGCGACTGGGCCAGTTCCACCGCGAAATCGTGCTTTACGCTGGGCAGATATTCCAGGCGCAATTCCTCGGCGTCGTTCGCAATGCGGCGATAGGCCAGGCGGGCGAGCGGGGAGAATTTCGGCGCCAGCTCGCGACGGGCGCGGATGAGTTCCCCGCCCAGCTTCACCAGTTCGGCGGAAAAACTTTCCAGGGAGGCCTCATCCAGGCTGCGCTGTTTCAGCAGCGCGTTGCGCTGGCGGACGGCATTCATATAGCGCTGGAGCAACGCCAGATAGCCGGGCTGCGTCTGCGCCAGCAGCAAATCCATGAACCGCCGCCGCGCGCGGGCGGCGCCCTTGACGAGCTGCAAATCTTCGGTGCAAAAAACCACGGTGCGCAGCACGCCGAGATAATCCCCCAGCCGCTTTACCGGCTGGCCGTCCAGCGCCAGTTTGCGTTCGCGGGCCGACCAGTAGATTTTGATTTCACGTTCCCCCTGACCAACCACCTGGCCGCCCACAAAATAGCCTTTGGCCCCATGACGGATCAGTTGCGCGCCGCCCACCCCGCGAAAAGACCGCAGCGTGGCCATGAGATAAATCGCCTCGAGAATGTTGGTCTTGCCCTGCGCGTTGTCGCCCAGCAGGACGTGGAAGCCGGGCGCGAAATCCACGTCCAGCCGCGGGTAGTTGCGGAAGTCTCGGAGTCGCAGATGGGCCAGGTGCACGCGAACAAGCTTGTTGATGATCCGCCAATTTTGAAAGGTTTTTCTAGAACGCCCGCGAAGCCTGCGGACCGCGACCGGTCCCCGGTCGCAGCGCTCGGAATTTACCAACGAGCTCCAGAGGTTCATCGCACGCTTGTTTTCCCACGTGCTGCGGGCCGGGACGGCCCGCGGTCCGAAGCCTTGAACCGGAAGCTCATCCCCGGGGGAATGGTTTGGAAAGCGCCTCGGCCAAACCACCTATATCGCCTGCTGCCATTCGGTGGTGCAGGGCGGTGGGCAGATGCGCCCAGTTACTCCGCGCTCCCCATGGCTTCCACTTCCGCCAGAGCGGCGGATTGGCCGGAGGGCAGGCCCGTGAAAGTCACACGCAGAAAACGTCCTCGCGCCGCCGCCGACACCGGGTCGTTGCGCACTGGCCCCGTGCTGGCGGTTTGGGACTGATCCACGATCAGCTTCCAATTGCTGGTGCCGTCCTCGGAAAGTTCAACCCGGTACCGCCAATTTCCCACTTTCGGAAAAGTCACTTTCGTCTGCTTGACGGTCACGAAGCGCTCCAAATCCACCTGCAACCAAGCATTCGTGTCGCCTTTCGCCGCCTGCCAGAAGGTCGCCGCGTCGCCATCGGCGGCCAGGCTGCCGCTGTGGCCGGCGGCTTCGCTGCTGACGCGGATGGGATTTTGCAGGCCAAAATGGCTGAAGGAACTTTGCACCGGGAGACCGGTAAACCGCACATAGGGACGCGGCGGCACCGGCGTGGTCTTGCCCGCGATGAATTGAGGTTCGCCCCGGGACACCAGCTCAATGGTGGCATCCTTCAGCCCCGGCGACGTGGCGCGAATGAGTGTCTTGCCGGCGTAGTACGATCGAAATTCCATCGCCGCCTGGCCGTCGCGGATGGCAATGTCCGAATCCGGCGCAAACGTGATTTCGGCACCGGTGGGAAATTCTCCCGGGCCAGACTCAATCGCCAGCGTCACCGGGGGACAATTACTGATGGCCTGGCCGTTCTGGTCCACGATAGTGACGATGAGTTGCGCGTCGTCCGTACCGTCCACCCGCTGCAAAGTAGTTTTGTCGGCGGTCAATTTCAGTCCGACAGGAACGCCATCAGCCGGCCAGGCCGGCGGCAGGATGTGTTTGTATTCGTTGCGATACCAGTACCATTGGCGTTTCGGCAGGCGGAAATAATCAATCATTCCCATGGCGCCGAAATTGCGTCCGGCAATGCTGCCGTGGTCAAATGCGCACCAGAGCGCCTGACCGCTGCGCCAGGGAAATGGCTCCGTTTGCAAATCGCCCCACCCGGGGGCGTAATTGCCCGGACGGTCACTGATTGTCGAGCCGTATTCCGTGACCACACTGGGAATGCCAGGATTGATAAACAGCCGCGCCCCGTCCCCGTTGTAGCCCGCCACATCGCCCAGCTTGTCCAACTCGCCGCGCTGGCAGCCGCCGATGCCGGCCGGCCGCGTGGGATCCAACTCGTGCGCCAGGGCCACGGTAGCCTTCAACAGTTCGCGCACTTGGGGCAAAGTGGACTTATCCGTGAAAAACACCTCGTTGTCCATGCTCCAGACGATGATGCTCGGGTGATTGCGGTGAATGCGGATCATGTCGCGCAGGCTGTCTTTGACGCTTTGGTCAAAGTCCGGCTGATCCTGCGCCTTGGGCGGATAGGCGCTGCCGCCCCAGGGGCTTTTCATCCCGCCGGTGCCCCAGAAACAATTTTCCGACCAGAACAACACCCCCAATTCGTCACACGCCGCCGCGAACGCCGGCGCATGCGGATAATGCGAGCCGCGGATGAAATCGAAGCCCGCGTCCTTCACCATTTTCACGTCGCGAAAAAAGCCGTTGTCCGCCACCGCGTCGCCCCAGCCGGCATGATCCTGGTGGACATTCACGCCCTTGAAATAATAGTGCTCGCCGTTCAGGAAAAATCCCTGGCCGGCCGTGAACTTGAACCAACGAAAACCCAGCGGGGAGTTGAAATCATCCACCGGGTGGCCGTCATCCAGCACGACTGTCTTTACTGAGTAAAGATATGGATGTTCGGGATGCCATAACCGGGGGCTAGCGATGGTCTGGCTGGTTTGGTCAAAAACCCGCGTGGAATTCGGCGGCACGGCGAGCGTGGATTCCATCATGGCCACCGCTTGGCCCTCGGCATCCAACACGGAATTTCGGACCGTCGCGGATTTAACCTTGCCGGAATCATTCACGATTTCCGTCTTCACGTTCACGGTCCCGGCGTCCGCCGACACCTGGGGGGTGGTGACGAAGGTGCCGTACCAGGCCACATGCAGTGGTGCGGTGATGACGAGCCGCGCGTCGCGATAAATGCCGCCGGCGAAGGTATGTTCCCCTGAACGCGGCGCGAGCCGGGGATTCCAAAGGTTGTTCACACGCACCGCCACCACGTTGTCGCCGGTCCGCACGGCCGGGGTAAGGTCAAACGTGAAGCCGGTATAGCCGCCCCGGTGCTCGCCGATACGCCGGCCATTGACAAACACTTCCGCCACCTGGAAAACGCCGTCGAACTCAAGCTGCACGCGTTTCCCCCGCCACGCTCGCGGCAGCGCAAAATGTTTTCGATACCAGCCGTAACCCACGTAGAACTTGGCGGAGGCGGCAAAAGTCGGCTCGCTAAACGAATGCGGCAGGCCGATGGCGCTCCACTTTGAATCGTCAAACGCCACCGCTTCCGCGTTCAGGTCATCGCCCAATTGGAATTTCCAGTCCCGATTGAAATTGAGGCTCTGGCGCAAGCTGGCTGCCGCCTGGTCTTGGGGCGCCGTGGGCGCCGCGCCATGGAGCCTGGCTGTGGCGATGACTAGCAACAACAGGGTGGTCAAAATCAATTGTTTTCCCATCAAGTTCATGTTTGCGAGTTCTTTCTCGTGTACTTTCAGGCCAGTTTAGCGCCTACCCATTCGTGGATAAATGGCATTGTTTGAAAAACTGCTTTGCGACCGAAAACCGAATTCAAATTGCGTTGTGCTCGTAGCGCGGGCTTTCCAGCCTGCCCGTTCTCCGTAGCAGCACTGCGGAGGGTGGACGGGGACTGGTGACTTTTCGATCGCCAGTTCCCGCACGGAAACCCGGAACTGGCAAGCCCCGTGAACCGCAGACAGGAATGTCTGCGCTCCAACCCTGCGCAA
>Ga0316229_1002866_pt1 | contig 14308 bp, 9 predicted proteins | sample TBH18023metaG_FD_206011 | JGI IMG/M metagenome (GOLD analysis project Ga0316229, IMG submission 206011) | Freshwater microbial communities from Trout Bog Lake, Wisconsin, USA - TBH18023 | ecosystem: Environmental > Aquatic > Freshwater > Lake > Hypolimnion/Profundal zone | place: USA: Wisconsin...
CAACCTGATCACAAATCTGACTCCAGACAACGCGCCCGCGGTATTCTCGGCGGATGCGAAGGTGAAGATCACGGTGGGACAGGGCACGCTCTCAGGCATACATACCTCCTACGCACAGGGAAAGCCTGGGGAACTGTTCGGGGTGCTGAACAGCATGGGCTTCCTTGAAATTGCATGCAATCGCGGGCCAGCGGCCCAGGCCGCAAAGGCAGGGCGCGGAGCGGAAGTGCTGGTGGAGTTCTAGGACATCTTCAAACGCGGAAAACTAGCCCCAATCCTGAGTGGAGGGGTTGCGGGGCTTGACGCGGGCGTAATTGTCCATCCGGGCAGTCCACAGCAGGAAGTGCCACATCTGGCGATACTCACGCCACATCAATCCGCAGATTTGAAGGAAGCCGATTTTCTCCATCTTGAGACCGGTGTAAGTCTCCAGACGCCATTTAATGTAGGGACTGCGCCAAGGAGCTAGGCGATGGCCACGAGTCGCGTTCCAGAGAAATCGGATGATGTACCACATGGGAGTAGTATACGTTGGCAGTGCGGAAAATCGATTGCTGGTTGGGAAGCTTGGATCCGTGTCGAAATTTGAGCGCCGCAGGGGTCCTTCGCTGGCGCTCAGGATGACTCTCAGAACAAATAAATACGAGAGCATGAACACTTCAAGGTCAACTACCCCATCCTATCCGCAGGAACGTCGGTTTCGGATGGGGTACTCTGTATCCCCCTTTACGAGAGGTCGTATTTCTTCATCATGTGGCGGAAGCTACGGTAACTGAGTTTGAGAATTTCAGCGGCACGGGTTTGAACTCCATTGGAACGACGAAGAGCCGACTGCAGCAGGCTTTTCTCAACATCAGCAATGTAGCGTTCAAGGTCGAGACCGTCGTTCGGGAGTACTATGCCGAGCGCACCCGTATTGGGCGAAGTGGTGGGTATTACGCTGCTAACGGAATTGGGAAGTTCGACGTGCAGTTCTTCTTCCGTAGACATGGCGACAGCGCGCTCAATGGTGTTTTCAAGGACGCGGACATTGCCGGGCCAATCGTAACCCCGCATTGTTTTGAGGCTCTCGGGGGAGAGACGTACGACGTTCTTGCTCATCTGCACAGCAAACTTCTTAAGAAAGTGGTTGGCGAGCAGGACTATGTCTTCACCGCGATCGCGAAGCGGGGGAACTTCAACGGGGATCACGCTTAAACGGTAGTAGAGGTCTTCACGAAACTGGCCGTCCTGAACAAGTTGAGGAAGACTCTTGTTGGTGGCGGCGATGACGCGAACATCGATTGGGGTTTCCTGACCACCACCGACGGGACGGATGCAGCGCTCCTGCAGGACGCGGAGAAGTTTGACCTGCATGGAGAGTGTGGTCTCGCTGATCTCGTCGAGAAAGATGGTGCCGCCGCTGGACAGTTCGAAGAGACCGCGCTTGTTGGAGGTAGCTCCTGTAAACGCACCTTTCACGTAGCCGAAGAGTTCGCTCTCGAGCAGTGTCTCCGGAAAGGCTCCGCAGTTGACGCTGACGAAGGGGTCGCCGGAACGCGGAGAGCAGGTGTGGATGGCGCGCGCCACGAGTTCCTTACCGGTCCCGCTCTCGCCACTGACAATGACGGTGCTGTTGGTCGTAGCGATGGTCCGAATGGTTTGCTTGAGTTTGCGGACGGCCTCGCTCTCGCCAATGATGTTATCCAGCGAGTTTCGCTGCGAGGCGTCGCGCAGCAGAGCGGCGTTCTGCTGCCGCAGGTGGGAGCGATCCATGGCCAGAGCTGCGGCGCTCAAAACATCTTCCAGAAGCTTGGGGCCTTTTCGAATGTAGTAGAAAGCTCCGGCATTGAGGGCTTCGATGGGAACATCTGTGTCATCGACGGCGGTAATGACGATCACCAGCGTGTCTGGTGAGACGCGTCGCGAGTGCATCAGAACTTCCATGCCAGTGACGTGCGGCATGCGCACATCGGTTACGACAATGTCGTAGAGAGTGGAGTCAATTTTGCGGCAAGCCTGCTCGCCGGAGGTCACCGTCTCCACACGGTGTCCCTGGTTCTGGAACGCGATCTGCAACATCTGGCAGATGGAGCGTTCATCATCGCAGACCAGGATATATCCCATGATTACCTGCTTTCATTCTTGCGACTGAGTTGGCGAACACCGGACGTTTGTGACGGCGACGCTGCGGAAAGTTCTGCTTTGCGCTCGGGTGTGGGCTTTGGAAAGAGCAAGGTGAATTCAGTTCCTTTGCCCGGCTCGGAGCGGACGAAGATTCGAGCATCGTGGTCTTGGATGATGCGATAGACAATGGCAAGGCCGAGTCCTGTTCCGCCCTCAAATCCAGACTGAAAAGGCTCAAAGATTTTTTCCAGGATCTGAGGAGGTATGCCCTCGCCGCTATCTTGAAAACGGATACGCCAATCGCCCTGAGATTTATCAAGGGAGACGGTGAGAACACCGCCATTTGGCATGGCGCGAATGGCATTGCTGGAGAGATTCCAGAAGACCTGTTTGAGTTTGTCTCCATCACCCTGGGCAGGAGCTGAGTCATAGGAAAAATTCCGCTCGATCTGAATGCCGGAAGGACGGGTCTCCAGTAGCGTCAGGGTGTCTGAAAGAAGTTGGCAGAGATCGACACTTGTCGCTTGAAACGAGCGATCTCGCGAATAGGTTAGAAAGTCAGAGATGATGGCATTGAGGCGTTCGGATTCGCGGTTGACGATGCCGACCAGGGCGCGCTGATCATCCGTGAGCGCGGCAATGCCGGAAAGCATTTTGACCGAGCCTGCAATAGAGGAAAGCGGATTGCGAATCTCATGCGCGATGCCAGCGGCGAGGCGTCCGACGGCGGCGAGGCGGTCGCGCAGACGAAGTTCGCGTTCGAGACGGCGGATCTCGGTGAGATCGGTGAATGTATAAATGTGCCCGATAGTATCCCCGCCTGTTCCCTGGAGGGCACTGCAACCGACACCAAACATCTTTTCGGCGCCGCCGGGAGTGCGCGCCCGTACTTCGCAACGCGGGGTATTGGCAGCTGGCAGATGATCGAAGAAGAGCTGCTGTACGTTGAGACGGGCGAGATCCTCCTCGCCACGCCCCAGCAAACTTCTTGCCGCAGGATTGACCAGCTTGATGGTGCCGTCCAGGTCGGTTGTAATGAGGCCGCCCGAGATGGAGTGCACGATGATCTCATGCAGAACCTGAAGATTCTCCAACTCGAAACTTTTATTGGTCAACGCAACGTCGGCCAACCGCATGCGGTTTGCAAGTTTATTGGCGAGATATGCGACGGAGGCGTATGCGAAGAGGTTGATGAAGATGACGGCCTGTAACGACTTCAGGTCAGGACGGGTAGTGGAGTAGGAATGGATCAGATCGAAAAACGAGAGCTCAAGGGTTCCGCCAAGCAATACAAACGAAATACCGGCTGTGAGGTAGGCCCAGGCTTCCGACAGCATCGTACTGGCGACAATGATGATGAGTGGATAGAGGAAATTAAAGGAGGTATCTATGCCGCCGGTTGTGTAGATCACCGCAGTGGCGAAAACCAAATCGGTGAGCACCTGGACCTTGGACTGCATTCGCCCGTCGCGCTTGTGGTAGATAACCAGAAACACTTGCAGCACGGCGACCGCATACCACGCCGTGATGACCCAGACGAAAAGACGCCGGTCAACATTGGTGGTGGTAAGGGTGACGATTGCAAGCTCGATTGCGAGCAGGATCGTAATGATGATGACGCGGACCTTGACAAGCCACTCGAGCCAGATCCGCTCGTTAATTCCTGCAGCCATGCCGACTTTCCTCGCTAGCCCGAAAGCTTGGAGATCATGGAGAACAAAGGCATGTAGAGCGAAATGACGATACCGCCAACCGCTACGCCAAGGAAGCTGATGAGCAAGGGCTCCATGAGCGCGAGCATGTCCTTGGTGGCGGCGTCGACCTCATCCTCGTAAAAATCCGCAATCTTCTGCAGCATGTTGTCCATAGCGCCTGTAGCTTCGCCTACGCCGATCATCTGGGTAACCATGTTCGGAAATACTCCGCATTCGCGGAGAGGATCGACGATGGTTCTGCCCTCTTCGATCGATTTCCGGACTCCCATGAGAGCGCGATGAAGAACCTCGTTTCCAGCCGTGCGGGCTGTGATGGAAAGTCCGTCAAGTATGGGCACGCCCGAAGAGATCAGGGTCCCCAGGGTGCGGGTAAAGCGAGCGACAGCGATCTTGCGCAGAACCGGACCAAAGATCGGCAGGTTCAACATAATCTTGTCTGTATAGTACAAACCGTTGGGCGTAGTACGGATAAATTTGATTGCAATGACGATGACGGCGAGAACGAGAAAGATCAGCCACCAGAAGGTACTCACGAAGTGGGAGAGTGCGATCACAAAGGCGGTGGATGCGGGTAACGTTACACCGAGACCAACGAAAAGATTCGCGAAGATTGGCACGACGAACTTGAGCAGCGCACCAACCACAAGCAGGGCGATGACGATGACGGAAATTGGATAGACCAGGGCGGACTTGATGGCCGCCTTGAGTTTGACGGCCTTTTCGACGTACTGCGAAATTCGCTGCAGAATGGTGTCAAGGATACCGCCGGTTTCGCCAGCCTCGATCATGTTGGTGGTAAGATCGTCGAATATTTTTGGATAAGCGCGCATGGCATTGGCAAGGGTTGCGCCACCTTCGACCGAGGCGCGAACACCGAGCAGGCACTTCTGAAAGAACTTGTTCTGCTGGTTGTTGCCAAGGATCTCCAGACACTGCACGAGAGGAAGACCGGCATCAATCATCACCGAGAACTGGCGAAAGAAGATGGCCTGCTCCTTAGCTTTTACCGAGCCGCCAATCTGGAAGTTCAGACCGCGTCCGGTGCCTTTTTCCTTGATGATGTTAGCCTGAATACGCTCGCGGGCCAGCGCGGCGCGAAGAACCTGTTTATTCTCAGCAGCACGTTCACCCTGAACCTTTTCGCCCGCTGCATTGTTTCCCTGATACGTAAAAACCGGCATACTGACCTCTCTGTTTGCCTGACCTGAAGTTACTTACGCGCGCCAACACCGGCCGAAGACTTGGTGTTGCTCAGTGCGCGATTAATCATGTCCTGAAGCTCGTCTGGACTGGATGAGCGCAACAGCGCAGCCTCGATGGTAATGGACTTCTGTAAATAGAGCGTCATCAACGACTGGTTAAAAGTCTGCATTCCATACTTGTCTTGTCCGGACTGCATGGAGGAGTAAATCTGATGAATCTTGTCTTCCCGGATAAGATTCCGTATCGCCGGGTTGGGGACGAGAACCTCCATGCACATGGCGCGACCCTGGCCTCCCGCCTTGGGCAACAACGCCTGACAGAGAACTCCTTCCAGAACGAGTGACAACTGAGCACGAATCTGGGGCTGCTGATGGGACGGAAAGACATCAATAATGCGGTTGATGGTGGAAGCAGCGGAGTTCGTGTGCAAGGTACCAAAGGTTAAGTGACCGGTCTCAGCGATACGCAAGGCGGACTCGATAGTTTCCAGATCGCGCATTTCTCCGATCAGTACAACGTCTGGATCTTCGCGCAAAGCTGCGCGCAGGGCTCCGGAGAAACTCTTTGTGTCTTGATGAACTTCACGCTGATTTACCAGGCAGTTCTTGTGTGGATGCACAAACTCGATGGGATCTTCGATGGTAATGATGTGTTCGTGGCGCTCACTGTTGATCTTATCCAGCATGGCAGCCAGGGTGGTGGACTTGCCCGAGCCGGTAGGCCCGGTGACAAGGATCAGACCACGAGGTCGGTCGCAGAGCTTTGACACCACAGGAGGAAGATTGAGTTGCGCAAAGCTCTTGATCTCAAATGGAATGACGCGGAAGACCGCGGCAACGGCTCCGCGCTGATTGAAGATGTTGGCGCGGAAGCGGGCCAGGCCCTTGAGTCCAAACGAGAAATCAAGTTCGAAATCTTCTTCAAAACGATGCTTCTGGGCATCGGTCATCACCGAGTAGGCCAGTTGCTTGGTGTCCGCGGGACCCAGCGGCGGCATGTCGAGAGGTTGCAGGTGACCGTGTACGCGAACCTGCGGAGGCGAGTTGGTGGTGATATGAAGGTCGCTGCCACTTAGTTCGAGCAACTTCTTCAACAAATCGCTGAGGGTTACCGCCATTCAAACTCCTTGCGTTCCATGTGAGTTGGAACTCTAATTCACGGTCTCGCGTAAAACCTCTTCCATGGTCGTTTGGCCGAGCAGAATTTTACAGAGGCCACTGCGGCGCAGGGTCATCATGCCATTTTCGACAGCCTTCCTTTTTAATTCGAGCGATGAGGCTCCAATAAGGATCAGTTCGCGAAGAGTGTCATCAATCTCCATGACTTCATACAACGCGGTACGGCCTTTGTACCCGGTTCCGTTGCACTTTTCGCAACCACGTCCCTTCATTATCTTTGCGACCCGTGCTTCCTGCTGGGTGAATCCCGCCTTGAGCAGAGCCGGCATTGGAACGTCGAAAGGCTGGATGCAACTGGTGCAGATGCGGCGAATGAGGCGCTGGGCCACAATCAGATGCACGGAGGTCGCGACCAGAAATGGTTCAATGCCCATATTCATCAGACGGGAGACGGTTTCCGGAGCGCCGTTCGTGTGGAGGGTGCTGAGCACAAGGTGTCCCGTAAGGGCAGCCTTGATGGCAATCTCAGCAGTCTCAAAATCACGGATTTCGCCGACCAGAATGATGTTTGGATCCTGCCTCAGGAATGAGCGCAGGGCGGCTGCAAAGTTGAGGCCGATCTGCTCCTTCATTTGAACCTGATTGACGCCTTGCAACTGAAACTCGACCGGGTCTTCGGCGGTCATGATGTTAGTGTCAGGCTTGTTGAGCAAAGAGATCGCGGAGTACAGAGTATTGGTTTTACCGGAACCCGTAGGCCCCGTAACCAGCACCATTCCGTAGGGCTTGAGGATGGCCTTCTGGAATTTCTCCAACGATTGGGGCTCAAAACCAAGTTGAGTCATATCGAGGCGGAGATTGTCCTTATCCAGCAAACGCATGACGATCTTTTCGCCCCAGAGAGTGGGCAGGCTGCTGACGCGCCAATCTAGCTGACGGCGGCGTCCATCGATCCTCATGCGGATCATGATGCGGCCATCCTGCGGCAATCGCTTTTCACTGATGTCGAGGCGGGCAAGAATTTTGATGCGGGAGATGATAGCGTCACGCAGTTTTTGTGGCGGCTTCATCAACTCCTGAAGAACACCGTCTACACGGATGCGAACGCGGTATTCCTTCTCATAGGGCTCAAGATGAACGTCGCTGGCTTTAGCCTTGACGGCTTCGCGGAGGATCACGTCGACGAGCCGGATAATGGGAGCCTCTTCGGCCGCAGCTTCCATGTCGGCGAGAGAAGTCTCATCGCCCCCATCAAGATCCTCGCCCTCTTCGGCCTCGAAGTCATCACCAAAGGCAGCGAGCGCCTGATTCAGTTCCTCGCTACCACCCGCCTCCGGCGCATTGTAGGCATACTCGATGGCTTCCAGGATGGCGGCTTCGTTTCCCTTAAGCGGCTCGATGTCATATCCGGTAATGAATTTCAGGTCATCAAGTGCGCGGTAGTTTGTTGGGTCCACCATGGCGACCTGGAGGGCTGCACCGCTCCGTCCAAGGGCCAGAATTTTGTATTTACGTGCGACCTCCACTGAGATCGTCTTCACGATCTTCGGGTCGATCACATAATTCGCAGGATCAAATGCCGCGTATTGGTTCGCCAAAATTTATCCTCACTCGGGAGAATTAATCCATCAAGCTGCAGAACTGCGGCCGCCAACACAGTTCCAAACAACCGCGACAAAAGCGGTACTGGCCTAGAGCGTATCGTGCGACGATTGGGGAAACGTAGCCATTCGCCTGCATACCGCTCTGCAAACGCAATCTCTCGCTATATCTGCAGAGTAGCAGTTTGACATTAATTGTCAATCGGATCGAGGGGTGGGGTGATGACGAAGGGACTACCCGGCAAATGCCAAACGACAACATACATCCGATACACTCCTCACATGCGGGCAAAAGGTTCAAGGGAAGAGAAAATCAGGTCCATTCTCCGGAAGCTGGAGTCCGCCATGGGCCCGCAGCACTGGTGGCCAGCCGGCTCGGCATTTGAGGTGGTGGTGGGAGCATATCTGACCCAGAACACTGCTTGGACCAATGTGGAACAGGCAATGGTAAACCTGCGGCGCGCAGGAGTGCTGTCGGTCTCCGGAATCCGCAATACCTCGATCGAAAAACTGGAACAACTGGTTCGACCGGCTGGATATTTCCGTCAGAAAGCGGCCCGCCTGAAGCTCTTAATTGAACATCTCGACGCGAACTACGGTGGGTCGCTCGACACGATGTTTGGTCGCCCGACAGAGACGCTACGAGAGGAACTGCTGGGATTGAAGGGAATTGGACCGGAGACGGCAGACTCAATCCTGCTTTACGCTGCCAACCGCGAGGTATTTGTGGTTGATACCTACACCCGGCGCATCTTTGAGCGACATGGATTGTTAGATAAAGAGAAGCCGTACGAGGAAATACGGCTCGAAGTGCAGAAAGCGCTCGACGGGGAGGGAGAGATCGACGCGATATGGCGAGGGCAAGGTCAACACGCAGACCACGAGGAGGCCAAGATGCGGCACCCTCCGGACAATGAGGTACCCGAAGCATTTGCGGTTATTCCGCATAAGCCCTCGGTGGCCTCGCAAATGGAGCGGAGCGGGTTAGCCCAGCGCTATAACGAATTTCACGCGTTGCTTGTGCAAACAGCAAAGCACTTCTGCGTGAAAGGCGAGCCAAAGTGCGAGAACTGCCCGCTGCGCGAGTTGCTGGAAACGAACCGAGTTGTGAACCGGAAACAGCGTGGACCTGTCCAGAACTAGTCATCCTCGACCAGTTTGCAATTTCTGCGATTTTTGTGTCTTTTCTGCACTAGAATCGGTGAGAGATTCGATTGAATACCCCTGACCCAACTCGCCCACGACGCCGCAAAATCATCCTGCTTGGCGCGGGTATTACGCTGCTGGTGCTCATAATCTTCTCGCAGGCGGCGTTTAACCTTAAATTTCTGCGACCGGACTCCCTGGTGCAGACGTTTGTGTTTGCAGCGCTTTCGGCATTGATTTTCCTGGCGCTGGTGGCACTGATCTTCGTCCTGATGCGGACTTTGCTGAAGCTCTACCTGGAGCGGCAGGCAGGAACGGCGGGGTCGCGCTTCAGGAGCAAGATGGTGCTGGGCGCTCTGGTGCTTTCATTTGGGCCAGTGATCGCCATGTTCCTGTTCGCTTATGGACTGATGAACCGCTCGATCGATAAGTGGTTTTCGCAACCGATCGAGGAGGTACACGGGCGAAGCACAGCCGTTGCCGATCTGTTAAGCCGTTACGCGGGACAAAACGCGATTTCCGAGGCACGGGCGATTGCCGCAAGCCCCGAAGCGCTTCAGGCGTACCACACAGGCAAGTTCGGCTCGCTGATGAAGGAGTTTCGCGAGCACGAGATTACACTGCAGGGCGGTTTTGCACTTGCTTTTTACAAAGGACAGATCGAGGCCAGCTTTGGCTCCCCGCTGCCGTGGGCGGTCTTGCGTACGGCGGTCCCAGACGTAGTGATTTCGCAAAGCAAGCCGCGCCAATTCACGCTGAACAACCGCGCTTACATGCTGGGGACAGCTCCGGTGGAAAACCTGGGGTACGTGGCCGTGGCGCAACCTCTGCCGGAAAAGTATAGCGAAGCTCTGATCCAATTGGACCAGAGCGAGCAACGCTACCAGGAGTTGCGGCGCAACAACAAGCTTATCCGGCAAACCTACATGCAGGCACTGCTGCTTATTACGCTGTTGGTGCTGTTTGGCACCACTTGGTCGGCACTGGCGCTAAGCAAGTTGGTTACACGTCCGGTAACGGCGCTGGCGGAAGGCACGCAAGCAATTTCAGCGGGAAAACTGGATTACCGCGTCGAGGTGAGCGCAGGCGACGAACTAGGTCAACTGGTGACCTCATTCAATAGTATGGCGGCCGAACTGGAGAGCAACCGCAGCCAACTACAGGATGTGAACGTCCGGCTGGAAGAACGCAGGCTGCACATGGAAACCATTCTTGAAAGCATTCCCTCGGGCGTGATTTCACTGGACGGGCTGGGTCAGGTAACGCGTGTAAATGCAGCCCTGATCCGGATGTTCCAGCCCAAAGGGGTGACGCAACCGGGACAGCAGACGGGACTGCGTCTGATCGACCTGTTCCCTGCTGACGCGCCCGATGTGGCCGATGAAATTCGCCGCCTGACTCGGAAGGCCGACCGCATGGGGATGACGACCTCGCAGATGGAGATTCCGGGGCACGGGGCGCCGCTCGAGGTTGGGATAACGGTGGCGTCCATGACCCGCCGGCTTGGATACGTAGTGGTGTTCGAGGACCTGAGTGACCTGCTGAAAGCTCAGAAGCAAGCTGCCTGGCGAGAGGTAGCCCGCCGGGTTGCGCATGAAATCAAGAACCCACTGACCCCGATTGTACTGTCAGCCGAACGCATCAAGCGGCACATAGAACGCGCAATGGGCGGCGAGAGCGCATCGCGGACGATCATTGAGAGTTGTGCGGATACGATCAGCAGCGCAGTGGAAACAGTGCGAAAGCTGGTTAACGAATTTTCTACCCTGGCGCGCTTTCCGCAATCGCAGCCGCAGGCGGCGGAGTTGAACAAGATCATTCTGTCAGCCATGGCGCTTTTCGACGGGCGGCTGGCTGGGGTCAACGTTCAACTGGAATTGGCCGACGATCTGCCGCGCGTAATGGCCGATCCGGAGGCAATTAAGCGAGTAGTGGCCAATCTGGTGGACAATGCGGCGGAGAGCATGAAGGACTCCCTGGTGCGCGAAATTCGCATTGGCACGGCACTGCTTGAGACCCGCGATACGGTGGAGATCGAGGTTTCCGACACCGGCGAAGGAGTGTCGGATGACACCAAGGAGAAGTTATTCCTGCCGTACTTCTCAACCAAGGAACGAGGGACTGGACTGGGGCTGGCGATCGTGGCGCGAATTCTGGAGGACCACGGCGGCACAATAAGGGTCGAGCAGAATCACCCATCGGGCACGCGCTTCCTCGTGGAATTGCCGGTGGCGGGAGCATCAACCGAACGGGCTCCGGCCGAACCGGTCGAGTCACAGGAAAAAGCTTGAAACAAAAGAAAGGTGGGCGATGATCCACATCCTAGTAGTGGATGACGAACCGAGCATTCGCGAGACGCTGGGCGGGATTCTCGAGGACGAGGGCTATCGTGTGACTCCCGCTGAAGACGGCGAGAGTGGACTGACCCTGATGCGCGACCAGCATTTCGACGTGGTTCTGCTGGACATCTGGCTGCCGCACATGGATGGGCTCGCCGTGTTGCAGGAGGTGAAGGATCTGGACGACCGGCCTGAGGTGGTGATGATCTCCGGGCACGGGACGGTGGAAACCGCCGTGCGTGCGACCAAACTGGGGGCCTACGACTTTTTGGAAAAGCCGCTGTCGCTAGACAAGACACTCATCGTGGTGAAAAACGCCGCCGAGGCGCGGAGGCTGCGCTCTGAAAACCAGGAGTTGAAGCGACAGGTATCGCACGCGGAAATTGTTGGTGACAGCATTCCGATGAAGGCGCTGCGGCAACAGATAGGGCTGATGGCTCCTAGCAACGGCAGGGTGCTGATTTATGGCGAGAGCGGCACGGGCAAGGAACTGGTGGCGCGCGCTATCCACGCCCAAAGCCTTCGCAAAGACAGTATGTTCGTGGAAGTGAACTGCGCCGCGATTCCTGAGGACCTGATCGAGAGCGAACTGTTTGGCTATTGTAAAGGCGCGTTTCCCGGAGCCGATAGCGAGAAAGAAGGCAAACTCCGCAAGGCTGACGGTGGAACCCTCTTTCTGGATGAAGTTGGAGACATGAGTTTAAAGACCCAGTCAAAGGTGCTGCGGATGTTGGATGAAGGCCGCTTTGCCCCGATTGGAATGGAGGAACCGATCACGGTGAATGTTCGGGTGATCGCGGCTACCAACAAAGATCTGGAAGAGGAAATTGCGCGCGGCAACTTTCGCGAAGATTTGTTTTACCGGCTGAACGTTGTTCCGTTCGTCGTGCCTCCGCTGCGCGAGCGGAAAGAAGACATTCCGGTGCTGGCAAGGCATTTTCTGAGAGAATTCAGCGGCCAGTACAGCCGCCGGACCAAGGAAATTGCCGACGAGGCGCTCGAGGTTCTGACGCGCTATCTGTGGCCGGGAAACGTGCGCGAATTGCGCAACGTTATCGAACGAATCGTCATTATGAACCCAACGGTGCAACGGTTGGAGCGCAAACACTTACCCTCGGTTCTGTATCGCGAAGGCACAAGGCGTTCACTGGGGGACTTCACCACCCTGCACCAGGCCCGCGCCGCCTACGAGCGCGATTACATCTTGAAAAAGCTGGACGAAAATAATGGCAACGTGAGCCGCACTGCCGAAGTGTTAGGACTGGAACGTAGCCATCTATACCGCAAAATGAAAACGCTGGGAATCGCCGTGAAGGAGTAGACAAGGTTTCAAGGTTACAAGGTTTCAAGAGGCGGAAGAATAAGAAATGCCGGGTGCCCCACCTTTGCCGCGCCGCTCTTGCGCGGACAAGGTGGGAAGCAATGAACTCCACCTCTGCAATGGTGGTTACATTCTGCAGTTGCAGTTGCGCTTACCTCCGCCCCACTGAAAAACAACATTCGTAAAGGTGTCCATGAGAGTCATTGCATTCCTCTTTGTATTTAGCTACGCGGCTTTTGCACAGAACTCGCCAAGTGCGAATGCTTCCGCTCAACCTCAAACCAACCTGCCGCGCCACGAAGAACAATTGGTGGTGACCGGTAGTTACGATGCGGTTCCGCTGGAGGAGACCGACCGGTCTGTGAGTACGATTCCGGTGGGGCAGTCTCCTGTGAGCTACCGAAACTGGGTTGATGTGCTTGAGCAGGATTCATCTCTTGACGTGCAGCAGCGCGCCCCCGGAACCTCGGCGGACCTTTCGATTCGCGGATCAACATTTGGCGAATCGTTGGTACTTGTCAACGGACTGCGACTGAACGACGTGCAGACCGGCCACAACAATCTGGACATCCCGTTTCCCTTCCAGTCAGTGCAGCGGGTCGAAGTGCTCAAGGGCTCAGGCTCGACGATGTACGGATCGGACGCGATGGGCGGTGCGGTGAACTTCATCACGGCCATTCCAGACCGGAGTGAGATTCGTCTGGGCGCAGGCATCGGCAACTGGGGAACGAATCAGCAAAGCGGGGCTCTGACCCTGGTACGGAAGCAGTTCGGTGAGCAACTGACGTTTGTTCGCGAGCTATCGACGGGGTTCATCCCAAACCGCGACTACCGGAATCTGGCGATCGCGTCGGAGACCGGGATCAACACTCGACTGGGACGCAGCGACATACTGCTGGGGGTCAGCGACCGTCCCTATGGCGCGCAGGGATTTTATGGTCCGTACCCTAGCTGGGAACGCGGCAAAGGGTGGCTAGCGGCATGGACGCAACCGATTGGAAAGCAGACTAGCGCAGACTTTGCCTATCGGCGACACACAGATGAGTTCATTCTTTTCCGTGGCAATCCGTCAATCTATGAGAACAATCACATTTCCACCGATTACCAAGCGGCGGTGCGAAGGTATGAAAAGATTCGCGAAAACGTGCGCGTGTACTACGGCTTCGAGGGGTTACGGGAGCATATCGACAGCACAAATCTGGGCACACACACCAGAGATCAGGGCAGCATTTACGCGAGTTTGGACGCACGGGCGTTGCGGCGTTTCTCGTTCAACGTAGGCGCTCGCGAAGAGCTCTACACGGGCGGGCGGCAGGTGTTCAGCCCATCGGTATCAGGTTCCTATTGGGCGACTAGCAGGGTAAAGCTGCGAGCATCGGCTTCGCATGCCTTCCGCCTGCCAACTTACACGGAACTGTACTATAGCGATCCCGCAGATTTGGGGAATCCATTTTTGAAGCCCGAGTCCGCGTGGAGCTACGAGGGCGGAGTGCAGTTTCTGATCAAGCGCGGGGTGGTGGTAGAAGCCGACGTGTTCCACCGCCGAGACCGGGATGTGATCGACTATGTGCGCAGCGATCCAAACCTGCCCTACAGAGCTGAGAATATTCAGAACCTGAATTTTACCGGCGCCGAAGTGTCAATACGTTGGCAACTTCCCCGGCAGCAGCGTGTCGAATTGAGCTATACCGGACTGCGCGGCATAGCAGCATCATTGAATGGACTGCAATCGAAGTATGCGTTTAACTATCCGATCAAC
>Ga0316229_1002888_pt1 | contig 14190 bp, 10 predicted proteins | sample TBH18023metaG_FD_206011 | JGI IMG/M metagenome (GOLD analysis project Ga0316229, IMG submission 206011) | Freshwater microbial communities from Trout Bog Lake, Wisconsin, USA - TBH18023 | ecosystem: Environmental > Aquatic > Freshwater > Lake > Hypolimnion/Profundal zone | place: USA: Wisconsin...
TCAGGTGAGCGATATTGCAAAGAAAATTCTAGCAAGATTGTCGAGTAAATATATATTCACCATAACGCATCCAACGCTGGGGGATAATCTCATTCAATTTGAAAGTTCTGCCAGCATTGGAGCCACTTTATTTTTAGGCAATCAAATTAAATCAAGCAATATTATCAAGCGGGCGGATATGGCAATGTATGAAGCAAAAAAAATGGGTGGAAACCAGGTGAGATTTTATGCGCCATAAAAGGTATCAGAGTAAGGGTGCCAAGTACAAGCTTGCCGCTATCTGTTGCATTAATATATTTGGGTTTACCGTTACATAATGGAACTGACAAACCAGATAATGTATTTAGGGGCAGCTTTAGTGACATTTGCCCTTGCCATCAACTCATCAGTCGAACTAAAGACTCGAGTATCACTCAATAGCTCTGGAATATATTGGTCCATCGCAGGCTATTTAATGGCACTCTCTTGCTTTTCATTTGTCCTTTTTCCGTGGTCAGGTAAGGCGTTAATTTTCGGAAACTTACTTCAGATGGCCTCCGATATTGCTCTGGGATTGTTGTTTGGGTCGATCTACAGGCAGATTACAAAAAAGCAGCTTGTTTATTTTATTTCGGGAGGTTTGGCAACGATTATGTTGTATCAGTGGGCTGTGAATAGTGGAAATTATGGCTATAGGGTTGAATTCATTGCTATAGCGACTATTTTTTTGTCTACATGGCAATTATATGAATTGCATGGATGCTTTAAAAAAGATAAATCACCTTATTTGAGATTTATATATTTAGCTATCTGTATGCAAATTGCTTTACTGGTTTTTAGGGCAATAATTGCCGGAGTAGATCTTAATGCACACACCACATCTTTTGATGAACATCAGGCTGAATTACTGGTACGGCTAGCATATATTGTTTGTTACATTATCATCTTTATTTTTTTAGGAAATTATTTTTATAATAATTTATGGAAATTAACGATTAGTCTTCATCAAAAACTAGAAGATAATATGCTGTCTATTCTCAATTCTTTGGCTCTTGCACGAGATGATGAAACTGGTCACCATATTTTAAGAACTCAAAAATATGTGCATGTTCTTGCTATACGATTAAAGCAAATTGGATTTTATGGGGCGCAATTAGAAGAAGTCTATCTGGATATCTTGTATAAGGCGGCACCATTACACGATATTGGAAAAGTAGGCATTCCAGATCAAATATTAAATAAGCCTGGTAGATTGACTGTTGAGGAGCGTAACATCATGATGACCCATGCAGCAATGGGTGCGTCAATACTGGAAGTAGCCAAAGATAAGATTGGGAATGCAAACGATGTTCTTTCTGTCGCATCTACCATGGCTGAAAGTCACCATGAAAAGTGGGATGGCACTGGCTATCCAGCTGGACTCAAGGGGAATGCTATTCCATTGTCAGCTCGAATCATGGCACTAGCCGATGTTTACGACGCCTTAACGTCAGTACGCCCCTATAAAAAAGCGTGGACACATGAGGATGCTTCTGAAGAAATTATTCGTAACAGCGGTATCGCATTTGATCCGGCAGTTGTGGAGGCCTTCATCAGCGAGAAAAGTTACTTCAAGAGGGTTGCAGAAGCTTTTACACAAGAGGAAAGCGTTGCATCTGTCGCTATATAGAGTGAATCATAGCGCGCAAAAATTTGGGCTTAATTAAGGCATATTCAAAACATTGCCGATGGGCGATCCAAGCGAGGGATTACCAAACCAAGTTTTTCCAAAAATACTACCCCTCTTTAAGTTATTAATATCCCTAGCTGCAACATAAGAGTGTGTTTTATTTTTTGTAGCTACTATCGTAATCAAATCGCCTCGTTGACTAATGTGGACGGCCTGGCAAAATGCATTGACTGCTTCATCGTCCCATCCCCCAGAGCTATATACCGATTCTTGAAATATTTTTTTAATGTGCTCCAAATAGCGATCAATTGAGGTGCGCATTTCAAGATCAATTCTTTTGTCAACTATACGATTCATCACTATCTCCCATCTAGAAAAGTAGATGCATATAAAAATTTGAATAGGATAAATATATACAATTTTTAAAAAAATGGAATACGTATCACTCCTATTTTAATAATCAAACGCTTATTGAAGGAAAAGTAGTATTTTTATAGGGTGGTTTGGTATTTGTGTGATGCACCTGCAAGTATTTCAACAAGGATTGCTGTGACTTGTAGACTTCTCTTTTCGGACACTGTACCCATAAATGCGCTTAATAGACTAACTTTGCAGTATTTAGGTAGACCAAAATACCGCTTCTGTTCATTCTTGGAGTGTCAATAATTCTTGTTGGATATTTTGCAATGAAGGTAGACCAATGTCCTTACAAGTCCTTGCTGAGTTTAGGGCTAACTGTGCGCCTTGATTGTTTAAATCACTAGTTTTGTGAATATCCCCAATCTTTGGTAAACGACATTTGTATTTTTTTATATTGGAATGTTTGTGCTGCTAGAGCGTTTATCGAAAACTGAGTTATCTAAATCGCTATTGCAATTTAAGCCGGCATTCTTTTATGTTGCCATCTTTACGGCTTTTATCAATTTACTGTATCTTGCGCCATCTATTTATATGTTGGAGGTGTATGACCGAGTGTTGACCTCAAGCAATGTATCGACTCTAGTATTTCTGAGTCTTATTATCTTATTTCTAAATGTAAAGAATTATTCAGGAGCGCGGATGCCGTCACACAAAACATATTTTAAATTAGCGCTATTTATTGTATTCAACTTCTTAATTTTCTCAAAATCCTTTGCAATTGGAGAGGAGCTATATGATCCAGAGCCACCTTCCAATTCTTCTTATCTTAGAATTATTCATGCAGGCTCAGTTGATTCTTACAATGTAAGCGTTGATGGAAAGAAACGAATCAGCAACTTGAAACCTGCGCTGGCAAGTCAATACTTAATATTGACATCCGGAACCCATCAGATTGAAATGGAAAACATTACCAATCCAAAGAAGGTAATCAAGGTTACGGTTTCAGTAGTGCCTGGACACTCTTTTACTTATGCTTTTTTAGATTACGCAGTGATATCTAAGCCTTTTATTTTTGATGATGTTTCCATTAGCAATAGGCTGAAATCTCAACTCATGGTTTATAACTTATCTACTAATATCAACAAGATTGATCTTCAGACTGCTGACGGAGGAACATCTGTGATGAGTGGAATTGATAAATATACATCAAAGTATTTGGCTGTTAATCCGGTAGAGGCAAACGTCCAATTGGTAAATTCCGATGGCAAAAAGATAATCTCGAAGCAATCACTTAAGCTAACAGCGAATACAAATTTAAGTATTTTTCTTTTATCAACACCTCAGGGTTTACCTGTTGTCAGTCAACAGCTAAGCACAATTGAAAAATATAAACGCAAATAATTATTTGGAAGCTATATGACATCCTTAATGAACAAGTTTAAAGTGATCACCATGTCCACCCTGGCTGTAACGGCTGAGCTGGCTTTTGCTGCGCACCCGCCTAGCATCATTGGCAAAGATGGATGGTTATTTACTCGATATGAGGTATTTGATGCGAGCGCGTCTTCTGACACCAATGAATCTATTGCACTGATTTCAAAAATGAATAAGGTTTTTAAGGATAACGATATTCAAATGCTAATGGTCCTGGTCCCTCTGAAAATGAGAATTTATTCTGAGTACCTAGGGACTAATAAAAACTTACTATCTCCCTTCATGGAGCAAAATTATCAAAAGGCACTCACATCATTTTCAAGTCAACAAATTAGTTTTATCGATCTCAATAAAGCATTCTTAAGTAGCCCTGATAAAAATGGACCTACGCCTTCATTTTTAAAATACGATACCCACTGGTCTCCTTCAGGCGCACTGTTAGCTGCACAAACCATTAAGACTGGTATTGATGCAAATCCGGTAGTAAAAAATGTATTTGATAAAACTAAGCTTGAAGTCTATTCCTTAGTAAAAAATCCAAGTTTGGTAAAGACTATTGGCATAACGGAAGATTTAGCTACAAAGGATCTGCTGCCCGCAGGATACCCACCCCCTCCTACTGAAGAGTTATTGGGTTTTTCGGTAAAGAAAACTAATGCTAAAAGTGGTTTATTAGGCAGTTCTGATGCGCCAGAAATTATTTTGTTAGGATCGAGTTACAGCAAGGAGTGGGCAAAGTTTCCCGATGCCTTACGTTTTACCCTTCAACGGGACCCGATGGTCATTTCTGTTACTGCAGATAAGGGCTCTTGGAATGGCATGCTAACGATGCTTCAAGATAATACCTTTCAATCCCAACGCCCAAAAATGGTTATTTGGGAGATGCCTGAGAGAGATTTGAGATTGCTGCCAGGCTACGTCTTTCGCGATGCTCGCTATAAAATGAGTAATCAAGAGTGGCTTTTAAGAGCCTCAGCATTGGCCCAAAAAAGTTGCAAGCAATCCAACGTTAAAGCTACGGTTACCGGTGGAGTTGTCAATCCTGATCCTGCGAACCAAGCTAGCTTTACATCTAAAGAGACAAAAAATAGTGACTATGTGGAGATTTCTTTCTCAAAAAATCCCAACAAAACAAATTATTTATCTTTTGATTCTAAAGGGTCGTATCTCATTCGGGCGGAGAACTATTCCCCTAATAAAGAAGCAAATCCGATGAAGTTTGAATTAACGAATGCAAGTAATACAATCAAAATACCTCTGTACTCACAGACCGGTTCCTTAGCAAAAATACGGATTTATCCTGGTCAAACATCTGGTTTTTCTATGCAGAATATTCAGGTATGTAATCAACCCGAGGGCATTATTTAGTATTAACAGACCACTTTATGCTTTTATCTGATTGATAAATGCTTATTTTGAGTGCCTTAGAATGGCTTCTGAATAAGATTTAGCAATTTTCAATTGTCCAGATCCCATTAAGTGACATTCATCAGGGGTTCTGTCTTCACTGTCTAACAGTTTGTCAGAATTAGCCCCAAGAAATATCTTTCTATTATCAATTAATAAGTTCTGCGCTGTTGAGATAGGATTATTGCTAATCCACTTTGGACCACATTTACTTGAGATAGATATGAACACCGGAGCTTGAATATTTGTTTGGATTAATGTATTGGAAAGAGAATAAAAAGAATCGATATAAGCTGAAGTAGTTGTGCTCTCCAGATAGTCACTCTCCCCTTGCTGCCAGATAATGTGGGTAATTTTATAAGTACTACTGAGTTGATCTAATGTTTTGGAGACCATCATATTGAGGTCGCCTTTTGCTTGCCATCGGTTAATTGCTGTACCCCCAATCCCAGATGAAACAATAATGACAGTTTTGTATTTCTTGGATGCAATTAATAAGTCCGCTAGTGGGGTTATAAATTCACCATTTTCTCCTGTTGCCCCCAAAAGTGGAGAATTGGCAGCATAGCATTTTCCGTTAAAGTAATTAATTGCTGATTGAGGATATTTTGTGCTGAACTTTTCTGATGACTGATTTGCGGAAAGTGATTGCCCCATCACCAAAATTACCGCAGTAGATTTATTTTGAATAGGACATGCTACTTCCACCTTTCCATCGATGGAGGAAAGCCTGCCAAAGGAATCGAACTCTGCAGCAGTGGCGGGTAAGCTATAAATCGACAAAGAAATTAAAACAAAGAGTAGGCTTCTCATCAAAATCACTCGGCTATTCTGATCGTTCAATTCGGGGCGAATCCTTGTAGTATTTTCATATCATTAGTACGGCCCATTTCAATGACGCGCTCTGGTATTTCCCAAATAATAAGTTTAGGGGGGGTACTCTTAAATGCTGGGCTATTAAAGTAGGCTCTTGCCGCACCTGAAAAATCACCCCCATCAAGAGCAAAATTTCCTATCTGGGTATTTAACTGCATCTCTAAGTAAGGGATGAATTTCGAAGTTCTAGAAAACGACGTTCCAATCAAGGCAATATTGGGTAAGTTTGCATCTCCAAATAAGTCATTTGATGCTATTGGAGCTTTACCAGATGATATGGGCATGGATTTGAAGGTACTTATTTTCGCTGCCTCGGACATAGGCTGAAGACTTTTAGGTAGCCAATCAATTCCGGCTAATTTGACTAAGTCGCCCGGACGGGTTTCATTCACTTCACTAGTAATCTGGGTTGTTTGTGCCGGAGATGGTGTGAATTTAAACAATTGAATTTTTTGAGCCACTGCTTTTGCAGCTACTTCAGCTCCTTGCTCATTCCAATGGGTATCAGTGCGCAAAAAGGGTGTGGCACCGTCTTGTTTGGCTTGATTGAGCGCATCGGTTAAATTAATGACATTAATTTTATTGAGGCTCAGTTTTTTTTCAAAATCTGTCACTCTAGTAGTAAATACTTTCGCTCGATGCTGCGATCCTAAAAACTCATGCTCAATACGAGACTTGTCAGGGACTAGTACTATGAGAAGTTCAATTCCTTGACTAGCTAGTTGATGCTCAACATCAATAATCTCTTTAGCTCGTAAATCAGCGCTAGATAATCGATCAGAGTGAACGACTAACTCATCACTTAAAAATAGCCAGTCATTTTTTCCTTCGCGAACCCGAGGCCCTAAATCGCGTGTAACTATCCAACTAAAGCCACGCTCAAACTTTGCTGCATTATCGGGAAATGGGGCATTTGCTAAGGATTTTGAAATTCCAGAAGAAACGTCACCATTGAGAAATGTAGACCATGATATTTCTTTAGGGAATAAATTTAAGTTTTGACTAATCACAGCATAGCTAGTAGTAGCAATGCCGCCAACTAAAAATAGTGCAAAGCAAATTCCAGCAAGTGGGCTTGTTAATGTGTCAAGACGAGTAATTGGTCTCGGCTCTGATTCGGGATGATGTGATTTTGTTTTCATTAGAACTGAAAATAGAGAAAGGGAACGGCTCCACGACTTGCAATGAGAGCAAAAGATAACAGGAAGCCCAATACCGGCCAAGCAGCCCCAGATACAATGACTAATGGGTTGATATGGCGATTCACATAAGGGATTAATAATGGCGCAAGAATGCAAGCAACTCCCAGGAATGCAGCCAGCCAATGTACAGGCCTGATTAAATTGAGCATGGCGTCACTCAGATTCAAGTAATCAAATCCGTTCATACCTAATTGGCTGGCATACATACGCAGTGCGTCATCAAATGTGTGGGCTCGGAAAATAGTCCATGCCAAAAAGACAAATAATAGGGTTAGTATTCTTGAAATGGTAATTGAGGGTTGAGGTAAGCTGGTATGCGGCCATATTCTTGCGGTGCAAAGGGCGATGCCATGGGCGACTCCCCAAATTAAAAAATTCCAACTATCTCCGCCATGCCATAGCCCCGCAATCGACATAGTCAATAAGAGATTGATATATGTGTGTACTTCTCCTCCTCGATTTCCGCCTAAGGGAATATATAAGTAATCTCGCAACCAAGTTGACAAGGAAATATGCCAGCGGCGCCAAAAATCTTGAATACTATTTGCTAGGTAAGGGTGGTTAAAGTTTTCCGGAAAGCGAAAACCGAGCATCATCCCAAGACCTATTGCCATTACGCTGTAGCCTGCGAAATCAAAAAATAACTGCAAACTATAGGTAAGACAACCAATCCAAGCGTCTGAGAAATTAGGATGTTGTAATGAAAAAGCCAGATCCACTATCGGCGCTAAGGTATCGGCAATCAGCACCTTCATGCTCATACCAATCATAAAACGACGAGAGCCAAGGCAAAATTTAGGCCAATCGAAGGGGCGAGATAATAGCTCTTTTTTAACCCAGTCATAACGAATAATTGGTCCAGCAATAAGGTGAACAAACATGGATTGGTATGCAGCAAAACTAACAAAACTGCGATCTACTGGAACTGTTCGTCTATATACATCAATTAAATACGAAATCGACTGAAGGGCAATAAAGGAGAGGCCAATCGGAAGAATAATTTTCTCCCAGGCAATGCTTAAAGTACTAATGCCCCCTAAACCAGAGTTAACAGTCTCGACAGCAATATTAGAGTATTTAAACCAGCACAAGATACCTAAGTTAATGACGATAAACAAGGCTAACGCCCATCCGCGCTCTTTTTCTGTAGAAGTACGCCCGATGCATAAACCGCCAACCCAACCCATTACTGCCAGAAACATAAACAACACTAGATAAATTGGACTCCACCAGCCATAAAAGACCCAGCTACAGACCAGCAAAATACCATTGCGACGTGTTGATCCACCTAACCCATAGAGCATAAAGAAGAGGGGCAGGAAGAGCGTTAGAAACTCTAGAGAAGCGAAGACCAATTGAATTAACTTTCAGTGAATAAATTAACGAGCAATAGTGTCAGTGGCAAAGAAAATTCGTGGGCTATCCGTTGTAGGGACAGCAAAAATACTATAGCGTTGTCCTGCTTGTAGGAGACCAAGGTCAAGTACTTTTCCAGTTGGCTTAGTATTGCAGGTGAGTTGCACTGAAAGGCTTACGGGATTAATCAGTCGACGCTGTAGAGTCCCACTTTGAACTTTCTCAAATAAGGAGATGGACCGATCAACTACTAATAAACCTGCTGATGTGCAGCCTGCCGAACTTAAGTTATATAGCGCCAAAGAGGATTTAAGGGCATTAAAATCATCGGGCTGCTCCTTGACGATTACTTGCTTTAGATTACTTCCGTTCGCCAAGGCAACTACAGTGGCAAACTCACTTGGCTTAACATTTAAAGAGATGGGGCTAGATACTTTTCCATTGCTAAATTCACCCGTAATTTTTGCTTTAGAGCCTACAGGATAGTATTTGCTAGCTGGTTCATTTACGTTCAGCGCAATCTTTGCTTTAGTTTCTCCTGCCACAATACTGAAATTTGTATCCGTGCCATTAATAAATCGGACAAAGGCAGAATCTTCAGAAGGCCCGCTAGCATACAAAGGAATCTCAGCTGCATGCGCTAGGCAAGCAATGCTCGAAATGAGGGCTGGTAGCAGAAACTGTAATGTAAATCTTAGCATCATTATTTTTGATTTTTCTTTACAAAAGGTAGCTCGGTGACTGATTTAGTAATCCCATCTGCCCATGATTTATAGCCAAGGTTGGTGAAGTGTTGCCCATCCAGTGTTGCCCAGGCTCCTGGCTTAGACATATCCAAAGAATTAATATATGCGCAAGGCGCAACATTTGTAGCTAAAAAGCTTGATACCTGAGTAGCTCTTGCATAGGTTTTTCCATACTTACCACCCTCGGTCCCCCATGCTGGACCGACCCACGCACACGCAGTTCCTGTAGATGCAATTTCTTTTGTTAAGCTAGTTACCTGCTGCCATGCCCAAGCCCTTGAAAAACTTTGTTTATAGTTTGCAATATTGTCTCCAATAACAACCAGAACTAAATTGGGCTTATCAGTAGCAATTAATTGCTTAATAGCAGTAGTACTGGCGCTTTGACCCATGATGGTTGCAGGACTTTTTCCTACTCGATCTGAGCCACCACATTTACCAGCCGTAGAGGCATTCAGCCAATCTCCTGGATTCGCCCCGCATACACCAATTGAATGGACGGCTGCACCTTGATCAATGAGATCATCGTGTAAGGTTTTAGTGAGAAAAGTAGGTGTTGCTAGATGGCTATCCCCAATAATTAATATGGTAAGTCCGGTAAGTAAGGCTGTAGTCATAGGTATATCAATTCAATAGATAGTAAATCTTGTTTACAGGCCATAAGGGGAGCTAAATGACTTGAGGGGCATTACTAATGGTCCGCTAATAGCTTCAAAGCTATAGCGCAAATAAGCTCCCGCACCCCATTGACGATAAGTTCCAGTGGCAGTGTTGTCTGTTTGCGCAGTAGCGCCTAGAAATAGTTTTGGAGCAACTTGATATTCACTTCCCGCACCCAAGTTATAAGCAACACCAGAAGATGTTTGGCTTGGATAGATTGGATTGCCAGCAGCAGACTGCAATGCGCCATTGGTTGGGAAATAACTAGACGAATTTTGTGAATAGGATTGATAGCCAAGTGCACCACGTAATTGGTAGCTGATTTTCTGACTTGTAGCACCCCAAATTACTGGCACTGTTAAAGCGTTATATTGCTGCGGACTAAAGTAACCGCCTTGACCATAGGTAAAGTTACTTAAATTTTGTTGGTAACTAAGATTGGTAAGGTTCAAACCAGTCGTCAACACAGAGTCTGGGCGCTTATAGATCTCAACATAGCCACCAACACCAAATTCACTGCGACTATTGGATGCCACATTAGTTCCATTAACCCCATAAAACCCAGCAGAACCATAAAATCCATAGCCACCTAAGTCTTTTGAAAGACCAACTTTACCGCCACTAGCCATGACGCCGCCCCATTGCGTTCCAGTAGCATTATTTTTCATTCCAGCAAACGATAATAGGCTGTCTGTAACCGGTCTGCTTGATGCATCAAGTAGATAAGATACTGTTTTGGCATCATCGATCGCACCATTTAACTTGATACCACCAGTTAAATTATTGTATGTAAAACCTATAGGAGTAGTCCCGATGTCGACAGCAACGCCATCTGTTTTATAACCTATAGAAATGCCTATGCCGCTAGCTGTTGTTTGGGATTGCGATAAAGTATTATTAATGGCATTAGAATTGGCGCCATAGTTGACAGGTGTAAAAGAACCCACATTTAGAGAAACTGGGGTAACTTGAACAACTGCCTTACCATCACCTGCTGGTAAACGAATTTCGAGCGGGGTTTCGATATCAGTTAATTTACTCGTTCCTGAGTTACCGTTACGACTACGAATTTGGGTGCCAAATGTGACATCCGCACTGCGCTCTTGTTTAAGATCATTTAAATCAGCCATTACCAACCTTTGGGATTCTGTAGTAACTCCACCTTGGTAATAAACAGCTTTGTCAGCAACTGAATTTAAAGATTCTACCGAAACGCTAGATGCTGGCAGCAGTACTAATGAGCCCTTGAGCGTAGGAACTGAGTTTGCAGTAAATTGTTTTGTACTCAGTGTTTGATTTTGCGAAATCGGGTTAGTGGCGGCCGCAGTCATTAAGGAAAGAGAGCGCTCAAAAAGGGCTTCTGCTTCTTGATTTTTGCCCTCAGATCGATAAATTCGTGCTACCGATGCAATCACATCTGGATCATTTGGCGCAAGTTTTAAGGCCGCTTGTAATCGCGCGTTAGCAAATTCAGAGTCTTTCATTTGAACGGCTAAACGAGCGGCACTCAATTGAATGTCAATATTATTGGGATTTTTTTGAATGAGTTGTCTATATAAATCTAAGGCTTGTTTGTTTTTTCCCGAAGCCTGATAAACCGCAGCTAATGAAGAAATCACCAATGGATCATTCGGTCTTTGAACCAACAAGGGGGCCAATCTAGCCTCTGCTGCATTCAGATTACCGCTTGTGCGTAGCTGGTCTGCTTGACGTAAGGAGTATAAAAATAATAGGTCGTTGAAATTAGTACGATCAGATCCACTGAGTGAACGTCGTTCTAAAGTAGATAAGACGGTAGCAGCCTCTACATCATCATTAGTTTTGAGGAGGAGTGTGACATAGGTCAACAACGCCTCTGTCTTAGGAGGCGTTTGTTGCGCTAAAACTTGACGCATCAAATTGAGTCCGCGATTTTTTTCATCTAACTCAACATATGCATTTGCCAACAGGCTCAATGTTTCTGGATTATCAGTGGCTTTGGATTGAATTTGATCAAGCTTTGCTAAGCCCTCTAATTTTCTTCCTTGCTTTGACAAACTTATAGCTTGATCAATCTGCTCTCTAACAACTATATTTTTCAGTAAATCCTTCACCTCAGTGCTTCGGTCTTTAGCGGGAATTTTCAATAAAAATGTTTCGGCTTGTTTCCAATCTTGTAAGTCAATAGCAAATAGAGCTGATGCAAACAGAACATTTGCCTGATTAGCTGAGGGGCTATAAGGCATGGTGTACATTAAGTCTTTAGCTGCTCTGGTTCTGCCAGATTTGAGATCAAGACGTGCTAGATCTAGCCTTGCCCACGGGTTATCTGAATCTAATTTTAGTGATTTTTCTAAGGATGCACGGGCCCCGGTATCATCACCCACCGCCAGAGATTTTTTAGCAGAAGTCAATGCATCAGCCGCTCTAGAATCTCGGGGAGTTTCAGCGCTATATTGTTTTTGCTCCTGCGACAATCTTTTTTGCTGCTCAATACCAGCGCTTAATTGGCCTTGAATTTCAGTGTCATCAGGGTATGCTTTTAAATACTTCTCGAAAACAGGAAATGCATTGGGCTGCGGCACTTTAATCCAGGTTAATGCCAGCCTAGCTGATTCTGCTGCATTGCTCCCAACGTTTGCATCCTTGGCTAGACCTAAAAGTTGATCGATTCCTTCAACCCGCGTTATCTCATTTAAGGTCAGCATCTTACCAAGCGATACCTTGATTTGAGAATTATTCGGTGATTGCTTGGCAAGGCGTTCAATGCCAGCTCGTGCCGTTTTCCAACCGTTAGGGGAAAAACTTAAAGTATTGTAATACTCAAGAGCAACAGTCCCTTGAGGTTTTTTACCACCAAAGGCGATATCGTACTGAGCAATCGCCTCATCTCGTTTTCCTGCTTCACCAAGCTCTTGGGCATTACGAAGGATTTGCGCATTTGACACGGAGTTAAAATTAATATCCTGCTCTAATTGCGCTACGTACCAACTGTTCCCATCGACCTTTTTTAATTTAAGCAATGCTTGGTTTGCACCATTCAAATTTTTATTAATCAGATCGCTTAATCCGATTCCATAGATAGCTTCAGTTTGACTGGGATTACTGAGCAATACCTTTTTCCAGATGCTGGCTGATCGTGCATAGTCATTTTTAGACTGCCAGTAGCGAGCTTGATCAACCAATAATTTAGTTGCAGGATCTTCTCCTTGCGCCAAAGCTAAATGAGGCACCACCATGGCTGCAAATGCCAAAAAGATTAACTTATTTTTTGGTTGCATAATGGGTTCCAATTTAAATTAAGTTGCCCGTTGCTAGAGAAGCTATAGCGTTTTTCGTACCAACCTATTCCGAATAAACTGAGTACAGTGTCGTAATAAACTGGAGTTTGGTCTGATTGTTGAAAAAGTTTGATTCGCTCTATTTGCGCTTCTAATAAAACCTGGTTTTTAGCGGTCTGAAAATAGGGTAGTAGTGCCGCTGAAAATCCGATTGGGCCTACTCCTGAAGTGCTTCCCGTTAATGTATTTACGCTCTCAGGGGGGAATGGATTGATTTCAATTTTTTCTCTCATTCCATAAAGAGCCTTCATCATTGGCTTTTGAAGAGCGTCTTGAGGTGCAGTCATTCCGGCCCATAAATACACTCGGATCGCATCATAACTTCCACGATTACCTTTGGCAGGATCAACAATGAATTCCCCCGTATTCGCTGATTGAGCTTGGTAATTTATCCAATCGGGTGTAAACCCCTTCGGACTTGAATTTGCGATCATTCTGCCCGTGTTGGCAGCTATCTCAGACCATGGCCCTTTATGGTTATTTAGCGCTAATCGTCGCAAGAGCGAAATTGGTAAATAACTTGGATTTAATTGCCATTGAGTGGGTGAAAGAGTAAATCCAAAGGGTCCTGGCAGTAACATCTTACCCAGTCCAGGAAGGTTGGCAATAGATTTTTTTTCAACAAGTGCGAGTATTTTATTGGCATCTGCAACGTAATCTGTGCGTGCCCATAAGCGTCCAGCTTCTAAGAGGGCGTATGCGTACCAAAGATCAGCATCAGATGCGGAGTTCTCATCAAGTATTTTCCATGTGCCATCTTCTGCTTTCCCCCATGTCCAAGCAGGCAATCTAGAGTCAATATTATTGTTGGCTAAGTTCACCATGCTCCAGCGCCATAGTAGATCGAAGGTTTTAGGATCATTAGCAATTAAAGCGAAGACCATTGCATAGGATTGACCTTCTGAAAAACTCTGAAATTGTGGAGCAGCTCCTGCTACAACTCGTCCGTCTGCTTCAATAAACGAAGTCTTAAAGCTATTCCAGAGAGCCCAAGAAACTGGCTCACAATTCAGTGCGGCCGAGACAGTATGGCTTTGTAATACGCCAAAAATGAATAAGCCTATAGATAAGCATCTTTTAGCAATCCAGAGATTGCGCTTCGCCTTTAAAGGCGGAGTTAGAAAGGGTGCGCTAAATCGAGATATCATGATTGCAGACGCTTTCTTCGCACGGCTTTTAAT
>Ga0316229_1002889_pt1 | contig 14186 bp, 13 predicted proteins | sample TBH18023metaG_FD_206011 | JGI IMG/M metagenome (GOLD analysis project Ga0316229, IMG submission 206011) | Freshwater microbial communities from Trout Bog Lake, Wisconsin, USA - TBH18023 | ecosystem: Environmental > Aquatic > Freshwater > Lake > Hypolimnion/Profundal zone | place: USA: Wisconsin...
CGCTGCTCAAGGCCGTCGGCAAGCTCGCGGAGGAATATGCTGTGCCCGCCGAGCTTTCGATGGACGAGCACATGTGCTGCGGCGTCGGCACCTGCCTGACGTGCGTGATTCCGGTGAAGGCCGGCGACAGTTGGGAATACCAGCGCACCTGCACCGAAGGCCCGGTGTTTGATGCGCGGCAGATTGTTTGGAGCGAAACAAAATGATTTTCTGAAAATGAAACATCGAACATCCAACATCGAACATCCAACATCCAATGGCATTGGCAGCCGTGCGGCAACTTTGGATGTTCAGTGTTGGATGTTCGATGTTGGATGTTTCCCACAATTTTCCAATTCAGAAGCCAGCTTATGAATCTTTCCGTAAAAATCGGCTCGCTGACGATGCAGAATCCCGTCACGGTCGCCAGCGGCACGTTCGGCTACGGCGCGGAGTATGCGCGGCTCATTGACCTGAACCTCCTCGGCGCGGTCACGGTCAAGGGCATCCGGCTGCATCCCGTTCCCGGCAATCCCACGCCGCGCACCGCCGAGACCACCAGCGGGATGCTCAACGCCATCGGCCTGCAAGGGCCGGGCGTGGACGGCTTCATCCAAAAATACTGGCCGTTCCTCAAGTCGCTGAAGGTGCCGACGATCATCAACATCTGGGGCACGACCGTCGAGGAATACGCCGAGGTCGCGCGGCGGTTTGACGCGCTGGGCGGCGTTGGCGCGCTGGAACTCAACGTCTCCTGTCCGAACATCAAGGCCGGCGGCGCGCAGTTCGGCACGGATTGCACGCTGCTCGCGCAGGTTGTCGCCGCCTGCCGCGCGGTCACCACCTTGCCGCTCATCACCAAGATGAGCCCGAATGTCCCGAACATCGGGCAGCTCGCGAAGGCCGCCGAGGACGCCGGCAGCGACGCGCTCGCCGTGACCAACAGTTTTCCCGCGATGGCGATAGACATCAACACGCGCAAGCCGAAGCTGGCGAACATCACCGGCGGCCTCACCGGGCCGGCCATCAAGCCCATCGCCATCAAGCTCGTCTGGGAGGCGGCGAAGGCGGTGAAGATCCCCATCATCGGCATGGGCGGCATCCAGAACGCGGACGACGCCATCGAATTTCTCATGGCGGGCGCGACGGCGGTGGCGGTCGGCACGGCGAATTTCTACGAGCCGCAGACGCCGCTGCACGTCATCGCCGGCATCCGCGACTTCATGGAGAAAAAGAAGCTTGCCGACGTGCGCGAGCTCACCGGGAGTTTCCAGCCGGGGAAGTGACGGCTCCGCGCGCTGAATTTTTTCCCTGACATCCGGCGATTCTCGTCCAGAATGTCCGTTCCAAAAATATAATTTATTATGCAAGCCACCCGTATTCTCCCCGACCTGCAATGTTCGCTCCTGTGCGAGGAAGTCCGCCAGGAAGTGAACGGCAACCTTTTCCTCATCGGCGTCGTCCAAGTCGTCCGCGTGCCGCAACTGCCTATCGTCGCCGGGCGCATCTGCGTCTTCAACCGCTGGGCGGCGGGCATCGGCCAGTTCAACGAGACCGTCCGCCTCATCGCGCCCGACCAGACCACCGTCATCAACAAGAGCGAAATGAAGTTCGAGCTGCGCGACCCGGCGTTGAGCGCGACGAACGTCACCTTCTTCGGCCAGGTCAAATTGGAAGCGGCCGGCACCTACTACATCGAAGTCCTCGTGGACGACGTGATGAAGCTGCGCTATCCCGTGCCGGTCATCCACGCGCCGATGCCCAACCAGCCGCAGCCCACGGACAAACCGGCCTGATGGCTTCGGTGGTGTGGCGTCGGGGCGGTGCCCCGGCCATTTGATTTGAAGTCCTCCGTTTCCGGCCACCGGCCGGACGCTACCCCTTCCTGAATCTGTGTTTCATCTGCGTCCATCTGTGGCTAGAATCCGGTCGTGAACGCGCTCCGCGAACCGTCCTTCGCCTGGGAACCGCTCACGCCGCGCGGCGTGGCGGCGTTCGCACGCGCCTCCTTCGAGCGGCTCTTCGTCGTGCAGTCCGTCTTCGCGCTCATCGCGGCGGCGGCGGTCGTGTGGGTCTTGTCCGACGGGATTTTTCCGGTGATTGACGCGGCCATTGACCAGTTGCCCGACGCCGGCTCCATCCACGGCGGCAAGCTCGACTGGCGCGACGACTCGCCCGTGATGCTTGCCGAGGGAAAAATCCTCGCCCTCGGCGTGGACGTGGAACACGGCGGCGCGCTGCGCTCCCCGGCGGATTTTCAATTTGAGTTTGGCCGTGACGATGTCCGCATTTACTCGCTCTTCGGCGAGGCGTATGTGGACTATCCCGCCGGCTATCTCATCGCCGCCAACCGGGGCGACGCCCGCCCCGCGTGGGATGCGTGGTCGCCGAACCTCCTCGGCCTCGTCGCCGTCGGCACGTTCGTCGGGCTGCTGCTGGTCTGGGCGGTGCTCGCCACCATTTATTGCCTGCCCGTCTGGCTGCTCTGCTTCTTTGCGAACCGCGACTTGAATTTCTTTGCCAGTTGGCGGCTCGCCGCCGCCGCGCTCATGCCCGGCGCGCTGCTCTTGTCCGGCGCGCTGGTGTTTTATGATCTGGGCGGGTTCGACCTCGTGCAGCTCTGCTTCGCCTTCGGGATGCACCTCGTCATCGGGTGGATTTATCTCTTCGTCAGCCCGCTGTTCCTCAACCGCGCCCTGCCGGCGGCGAAGAAGAATCCGTTCGTGCCGGCCAAGTGAATTCCCGGTAGTAGCCGGTATTGGTTTACTGAGACACGGATTTCACGGATTAACACGGATTAAATCCAAATCCGGGCCGCCATTCCCAATTCGTGATAATTCGTGGAATCCGTGTCAAAGTTTTTTCGTTTGAAGCGGTTTGTCCGATCACCAGAAATTGACAGCGCCGCCCCGCGTCTCTAGCCTTTGCCGATGTCTCGACTGCCGTTTGAACTGTTCCTGGCGCTGCGTTATCTGCGGCCCAAACGGACGTTTGTCTCGGTCATCACGCTCATCTCCATCCTCGGCGTGGCGCTCGGCGTCGCCGTCCTCATCATCGTCATCAGCGTCATGAGCGGGTTCGACCACGACCTGCGCGACAAGATTTTAGGTTTTAACGCCCACCTCACCGTTTCCAAGTCCGGCGAGACGATGAAGAATTATGCGGCGGTGGAAAAGGTCATCGCGCAGAACAAAAATGTGCGCGGCGTCTCGCCCTTCGTCTTCGGCCCGGTGCTGGTGGAGACGGCCGGCGACACGAACCACGCCTCGCTGCAAGACGCGCCGATGCTGCGCGGCATTGACCCGGCCACGGAAGGCAAGATCAGCCGGCTGCCGCAGGATCTGGTGGAAGGGAAATTTGATTTGAGCGGACGCGGCCTGATTGTGGGCGTGGATTTCGCGAACAACCTGCGGCTGGCCGTCGGCGACCATCTTTCGATTTATTCCGCCCGCGAAATCAAGAAGATGAAGGCGGCGCACGACAAGAAGCAGGATGAGGCGATTCTGCCCGACGATTACGAGGTGCGGGGCATCTTCGACGCCGGTTATTACGAATACAACGCCCGCGTCGTCGTCACCTCGCTCGACAACGCGCAGGATTTGTATGACCTCGACGACTCGGTTCACGGCCTGTTCGTGATGCTCAACGACCCGTATCAGGCCGGTCTGGTGAAAGGCCAGCTCAACCGCGCGCTGAACGGCGAGTATTACGTCTCGACGTGGATGGAGCAGAATTCCGGCATTCTCAACGCGCTCATCGTGGAGAAGAACGTGATGTTTTACCTGCTGTTCTTCATCGTGCTGGTGGCGGCGCTGTGCATCCTGAGCGCGCAGATCACCTTCGTCGTCCAGAAGACGCGCGAGATCGGGATGCTCAAGGCGCTCGGCGCGTCGAACCTGCAGATCTCCGGCATCTTTCTCGGCCAGAGCGGCATCATCGGCGTCATCGGCGTGGCGTCCGGCCTCGGCCTCGGGATGCTGGCGCTGGCGTATCGCAACCAGTTTCTCCACTTCATGAATCATCTGACGGGTTTTGAATTGTTTCCCGCGTCGGTTTATGGCTTCGGCGAACTGCCAGCCGTCATCGCGCCGCGCGACGTGGCGATCATCTGCGTCAGCTCGTTTGTCATCTGCATCCTTGGCGGCGTGCTGCCGGCGGTGCGGGCGGGGCGGTTGAAACCGGTGGAGGCGCTGCGCTATGAATAAATTAGGGAACATCGAACATCCAACATCCAACACCGAACATCCAATGGGCTGGCAGTGTGCGAGTCTTTGGATGTTGGATGTTGGGTGTTGGGTGTTGGGTGTTTTCCCTAAAACAACTGGAGGCCGGCCATGAGCGAGATGCTGCTGTCCGCGCGCGGACTTACCAAAACCTACGTCATGGGCAAGCGCTCGCTGGAAGTCCTGCGTGGCGTGGACGTGGAGATCGCGCGCGGCGATTTCCTCGCGCTGCGCGGCGCGTCGGGCGCGGGCAAGAGCACCTTGCTTCATCTCATCGGCGGCCTCGACACGCCGAACGCGGGGGAAATCATTTTCTGCGGACAAAAACTTTCCGGCTTTGCCGAAAGCAAGCTGACGAACTTCCGCAACCGCAGCGTGGGCTTTGTTTTCCAGTCGTATCATCTGTTGCCGGAATTGACGGCATTGGAAAACGTCTGTCTGACTGCGCGCATTGCGCGGATTCCCGCCGCCGCCGCGAAACAGCGCGCCGGTGAACTGCTCGCGCGCGTCGGCCTCAAGGATCGGCTTGACCACAAGCCATCCGAGCTTTCCGGCGGCGAACAGCAGCGCGTGGCCATCGCCCGCGCGCTCATCAACGAGCCGGTGCTGCTGCTGGCCGACGAGCCGACGGGCAATCTGGATTCGCACACCGGCGGCGAGATCATGGCGCTGCTCCAGTCGCTGCGGACGGAGAAACAGACCACGCTGGTCATCGCCACGCACGACACGAAGGTCGCCGCCCTCGCGCCGCGCGTGATCGAGCTGGTGGACGGAAAGATTCAGTTGTGATTTGTTAAAAGGTTGAATCGTGATTTGGCGAGTCGATTCAACCATTTAACAATTTAACCATTCAACGAACAAATGAGCCGCGACTACTGGGAAAACCGTTATCAAACCCACGACATGCGATGGGAGAAGGGCGCGCCGTCGCCCGGCCTCGTGGATTTTCTCGCGGCGCATCCGGACTTGAAACGCGGCACGGTCTGTGTGCCCGGCTGCGGCACCGGCCACGATGTGCGCGAGTTTGCGACGGCGGGCTTTGACGTCTTTGGGTTCGACATCGCGCCGAGCGCCATTGCCTTATCGGAGGAGAAGACCAAGGCCGCCGGCCTCACCGCGAAATTCTCGCTCACTGATTTTCTGCACGACGAGCCGCCGCAGCCTTTCGACTGGCTGTTTGAGCACACTTTGTTCTGCGCGATCAATCCAAGCGAGCGCGAGGATTACGTCCGCGCCGTGTTGCGCTGGCTGAAGCCGGGCGGAAACTATCTGGCCGTGAATTATATTTTGTGCGGCCCGGACGGCCCGCCGTGGCCGACGACGCGCGGGAAATTGCTGCGAAGATTTTCGCCGCACTTTGAACTGGTGGCCGACTGGACGCCGCGCTCGTATCCGAACCGCGCAGGCCGGGAGCAGATGTTCTGGTGGCGGCGGAAAGCCGTTTGATAATTGGCGGCGACCGGTTAAAGTTCTGCCATGCTCGAAGATCGCGACTACATGAGGCAGCCGGAATACCGTGAACCGCGCTGGTCGCCGCGCTTTCATCCGCGCTGGTCGTGGACGGTGGTGCTGCTGGCGGCCTACGCGGTCGTGTTTCTGGCCGAACTGGTCATCGGGCGGTTTTTTCCCGGCCAAAGTTTCATCTTCGGCTATCTGGCGTTGAGCGCAGAAGGCCTGGCGCACGGCTACGTCTGGCAGTTGGTGACGTATCAGTTCATGCACGCCGGCTGGATGCACATCCTGCTGAACAGTTGGGCGATTTATATGTTCGGCCGCGAGGTGGAGGCCATGCTGGGCGGAAAAAAATTTCTCGCGCTGATGTTTTCCAGCGGCATCGTCGGCGGCGTCTTTCAGGTGATGGCGGCGCTGGCGTGGCCGCAATACTTCGGCGGCCCGGTGGTCGGCGCGTCGGCGTGCGCGTTCGGCCTTGTCGCCGCATATGCGCTGATGTTTCCCGAGCGCGAACTGACGATGCTGATTTTCTTCGTCATCCCGGTCCATCTGCGGGCGAAGACGCTGCTCATCGGCTCGGCGGTGCTGGCCGTGGCGGGCATCGTGTTCCCGCTGGACAACGTGGCGAACGCCGCGCATCTCGGCGGCATGGCTATGGGCTGGTTCTTCGTGCGGAAGATTTTGCAGGGCGACTGGTCGCGGCTGACCGGCGCGCTGCGGCCGGCGGAAAAAAGATTGGCGCGGCGTCCGCCGCCGGAAGCGCCGGAGGATAAGACCTCCGCCGGTTTTGTGGAAAGCGAGGTGGATCCCATCCTCGACAAAATTTCCGCGCACGGCATCCAGAGCCTCACGCCGCGCGAGCGTGAAATCCTCGAAACGGCGCGCAAGCACATCAAGCGTTGAATTCCGGCCCCGCCATCCCCGCCGGCCTGCGCCGCCGCGCCATGCAGATGCTGGTCGGCTGCACGCTGCTGTGGGCGTTGAGTTTTCCAGCCATGAAGGCGCTGGCGCTCACGCAGCAGAATCTTTTGCCGCAGACCGGCAGTTGGTTTTTCAGCTCGTTGAGCGTGACGTATCGCTTCGGCGTGGCGGGGCTGCTGCTGCTCCCCTTCGGCTGGCGGCAACTGCGGACCTTGCGCCGGCGCGAGGCGGAGCAGGGGATGGTGCTCGCGCTGTTCGGCGGCGTGGGGATCATGTTCCAGATGGACGGGCTCGCTTACACCTCGGCGTCCACCTCGGCTTTTCTGACGCAAGGTTATTGCGTATTCATTCCGGTCTGGCTCGCGCTCGTCCACCGGCAATGGCCGTCGCGGAAAACTTTTTTGTGCATCGCGCTCGTCGTGGCCGGCGTCGCGGTGCTGGCGGAAATCAATTTCCATTCCTTCAAACTCGGGCGCGGCGAAATCGAGACGCTGCTCGCGTCGTTCCTGTTCACCGGCCAGATCCTCGGCCTCAACCATCCGCGCTACGCGGGAAATCGGACGCTGGCGTTCACCATCGTGATGCTGCTGGCCACGGCGCTGGTGGGCGTGCCGTTCGTGCTGGCCTCCGCGCCGGACGCGGCGGCCTGTTGGCAGGCTTACGCGTCGCCGGCGGCGTGCGGGTTTCTCGCGATCATCATCGGGTTTTGCACGCTGGCGGCGTTTCTGGTGATGAATGTCTGGCAGCGCCATGTCACCGCGACCGAGGCGGGTTTGATTTACTGCGCGGAACCGGTCTTCGCGAGCCTGCTGGCGCTGTTCCTGCCGGGAATCTTTTCAGCCTGGGCGGGCATCCATTATCCGAACGAAACGCTCACCACGAAACTGCTGCTCGGCGGCGGCTTGATCACCGCCGCGAACGTGCTGCTGCAATCGCGCTGGCTGGAGGGAAGGCGGCTGGGGAAAAGTTGTTGAATGGTTGAAAAGTTAAATCGTGCTTCGTCCTCGCCGCCGGGGTTTTCCGGTTCAACGATTTAACATTTCAACGATTCAACGGTTTGTTTATCCTTGCCCCATGATTACGCGCTATTCGCGCCCCGAGATGCGGGCGATTTGGACGGATGAAAACAAGCTGAAAATCTGGCTCCAGATCGAGCTGCTCGCCAGCGAGGCGCTGGTGAAGGAGAAAATTGTCCCCGCCAAAGATTTCGCCAAGATCAAGGCCGGTTGCGACAAATGGTTCGCCGACCTCCCTGGCCTCGTCGCCCGCCAGCGCGAACTGGAAAAAGTCCTCAACCACGATGTCATCGGCTTCACCACCGCCGTCGCGGAAAAGATTGATGAAGATGTAGCGGCGGTCTATGACCGCCGAAATAAAAACCAGCGACGGTCACAGACCGCCGCTACAAAGGCCAGCCGCTGGTTTCATTTCGGCCTCACGAGCAGCGACGTGGGCGACACCTGCTACGCCGTGCAGATGACGCAAAGCGCGGACATCCTGATCGCCGACGTGAAAAAACTTCTGCCCGTCATCGCCCGGCGCGCGCAGGAACACAAGTTTACGCCGTGCATCGGTCGCAGCCACGGCATCCACGGCGAGCCGACGACGTTCGGCCTGAAGATGGCGCTCATGCACGATGAATTTGGCCGCGCGCTGGAACGTCTCGAACGCGTCCGTCAGGTGGTTGCCATCGGCAAACTGTCCGGCGCAGTTGGAACCAGTGCCCACTTGTCGCCGCGCGTCGAGGAATTTGTCTGCAAGCAGCTCGGCTTAAAACCCGCGCCCATCGCCACGCAGGTGGTGCAGCGCGACATCCACGCGGAGTTTCAACTCGCGATGGCGCTGGTCGGCGCGAGCATCGAACGCTGGGCGGTGGAGTTCCGGCATTTGCAGCGCACGGAAGTTTTGGAGGCGGAAGAGCCGTTCACCAAAGGCCAGAAAGGTTCCAGCGCCATGCCGCACAAGCGCAATCCGATTACCTGGGAGCGCCTCACCGGCCTCGCGCGCGTGCTGCGCGGCAACGCCATGGCGTCGCTGGAAAACGTGGCGCTCTGGCATGAGCGGGACATTTCCCATTCATCTGTCGAACGGATTATTTTCCCCGATTCCTGCACGCTGCTGGATTATATGTTCGGCCTGCTGACGCGGTTGATGGACGGCATCGTCGTCTATCCGGCGAACATGAAGAAGAATCTCGGCCTCTCGCTCGGGATGTGGAACAGCCAGACCGTCCTGCTGGCGCTCATCAAGAAAGGCCTGACGCGCGAAGCCGCCTACAAGATTTGCCAGGATGCCGCGATGAAGACGTGGGAAGTGAAGCACGCCGGCCGCGACGACGCGGATTTCGTGGAGCAGCTCAAACTGGATGCCGCCGTGAAAAAACTTTTCAAGAAAGGCGAACTCGAGGCGCTCTGCTCGCTGGACTTTCACTTGAAGGAAGTGAACCACCGGTTCAAGAAGCTGGGGCTTTGAATAATTCGACCATCAACCCGCAGATTCTGCCGGCGACTGAAGAGCATTTGCCCGCCATCACGGAACTGGCCGGCGTCATCTGGCGGGCGGTTTATCCGGGCATCATCGCGCGCGAACAAATCGAGTTCATGCTGGAGCGGATGTATTCAGCGGCCACGTTGAATGATGAAATCCGTGCGCAGGGCATCCGTTTTTACCGGCTGGTGGTGGACGAGCGGTTGGCCGGCTTGGCCTCCCTCGGCCCGACGGCGGCGGCGGAAATTTGGAGGCTGCACAAACTTTACCTGCTCCCGGAACTGCACGGACGCGGGCTGGGCAGCCGGCTGTTGCAGCATTGCGAGGCGGAAGCGCGCCGCCTTGGTGCGCGGCGGTTGGTTCTCGCGGTCAACAGGCGCAATGCCCGCGCCATTGCGGCGTATCAGCGCAATGGGTTTGCGATCACCGAATCCGTCACGGTGGACATCGGCGGCGGGTTTGTGATGGATGATTTCATCATGGCAAAAGATTTTCAACCGGCGCATTGAAGGCGTGATTCCCGCTCGACTTCCCATTTTCAACGGTGAACAATCAGGGTAGGAAAATCGGGCTTTGATGTCAGGTGGCCAACCTTGAGCAGCGCGCTCCAACCATGACCGGCCGGATTCAACGTATGTGTCTATATAAGCGATTACTCATTCTGTCATTGGCGGCAACTGTTTTTATTCTGACCGGCCGCGTGTTTGCCGAATCCGAAACCTTGTCGGCGGCGGCCATGCAGGAGCTGACCCGCTGGCTGGCCCGGCCGTGCGCGGAACGTCCGCCGCTCACCAATGCGCCCTTCGCCCAGGGGCCGCTCAATCAGGCCGATGCCGCCGCCGCGCTCGCGGCGCTGTGGCAGGATCGCGCGGCGTTTATCCGGACGAACCGCGCCCCGGAAATGCTGGCCAAGGAACTGGATCTTGACGGTTTGAAAATGCCGTTTGACTGGCTGAGCTTTGGCGACACCAACGCCGTTCCCGCCGGCGGCCGCAGCCTGTTCATCTCCATGCACGGCGGCGGCGGCGCGCCCAAGGAGGTCAATGACTCGCAGTGGGCCAATCAAATCCAGCTCGGCAAGGCCTATTGTCCCGCCGAGGGAATTTACGTCGCGCCGCGTGCGCCGACGGACGCGTGGGACCTGTGGCATCAGGCAAACGTTGATGATTTCTTCGCCCGGCTCATCGAGGATTTTGTGGTGCTTGAGCACGTGAATCCCAACCGTGTTTATCTGCTCGGTTACTCGGCGGGCGGCGACGGAGTTTATCAGCTTGCCCCGCGCACGCCGGATCGCTGGGCGGCGGCGTCCATGATGGCGGGACATCCCAACGACGCCTCGCCGCTGGGTTTGCGCAATGTGCCGTTCATCATCCAGGTCGGCGCGAATGATTCGGGTTATAATCGCAACGCCATCGCCGTCGAGTGGGGGAAGAAACTCGATGCGCTGCAACTGGCCGATATGCAAGGCTACGTGCATTTCACCGAGCTGCACGCGGGCAAGCCCCATTGGATGGACATGGAAGATCGCAAGGCAATCCCGTGGATGGAACAATTCACCCGCCGCCCGCTGCCGAAAAAAATCGTCTGGTATCAAAACGCAGTGACCCACACGCGCTGCTACTGGCTGGCGCGCCCGGCGGATGAAGTGCAGGCCGGCCAGCTGCTCGAGGCGAAACGCGACGGACAAGTCATCACGCTCACTTCCTCCAACGTGCATGCCGTCACCGTGCTGTTGAACGACGCGCTGCTGAATCTCGACCAGCCGGTCGTCATCCGCAGCGGCGGCCAGACGCTGTTCTCCAATCTGGTTTCCCGCACCATCGCGCGGCTGGCGACGACGCTGGAAGAACGCGGCGACCCCAATCTGGCCTTCAGCGCCGCCGTGACGGTGACCTTGCCGCCGCCGCCCGTCCCGGCTGGCGTCGAAAAACAAGTTTTGTCCGCCGCCGCCGACAACCGCGCGGAGCTGGCGAAGGCTTTGAAAAAAGTTCCGGCCAGGCAGCGTGAAGGGATGCAGTTCCTGCTGGATAATATGCCGGCACCGGACCGCGAAAACCTGTCGGCGGAATATCTGCTCGACAATGTGGCGCTCGCCTACAAAGGGCTGGCCGCCGCGCCGTGGGCGAAACAGATTCCACCGGATATTTTTCTCAACGACATTTTGCCTTACGCCGTGGCCAGCGAAACGCGCGAGGCGTGGCGGGCGCAGTTGCGTAAATTATGCGCGCCGCTGGTGACGGATTGCCGGACACCCGGCGCGGCGGCGCTGGCGCTGAACCAGAAACTGTTCGGCCTCGTCAAAGTCCGTTACTCGACGGAGCGGGCGAAGGCGGATCAAAGCCCGGCGGAATCCATGCGGAGCGGCCTCGCCAGTTGCACCGGGCTTTCCATCCTGCTGGTGGACGCGTGCCGCTCGGTCGGCGTGCCGGCGCGGCTGGTCGGGACGCCGTTGTGGACCAACCTGCGCGGCAACCATACCTGGGTGGAAATCTGGGACGGCGGCTGGCATTTTCTCGGCGCGGCGGAACCGGATGCCGCCGGCCTTGACCACGGCTGGTTTGTGGCCGACGCGGCCAGGGCGTGGCGAGACCAGCCGATGCACGCCATTTACGCGACCAGTTTCCAGAAGACCGGCGTGGTTTTTCCGCTGGTCTGGGCGCCGGAAATTAATTGGGTCAACGGCGTCAACGTGACGGACCGTTACGCCAAGCCGGCCGCCTTGTCCGCCGACAAGGTCCGCTTGCTCGTGAAAGTTTTGGATGCCAAAGGCCAACGGGTCACGGCCAAGGTCACGGTGACGGATGCCGACAATCCGGCCAAAACCGTGTCTGGCTACAGTCTCGGCGAAACCGCCGACCTGAACAACATCCTGTCTTTCGACTGGGCGGCGGGCGCGCGGTGCAATCTCAGCGTGGAATACCACGGGCGCACGCAGCAGGCATCCGTGACCACCTCGGCCAATATTGAACAGCTCGCGGTCATCCGGCTGGAAGATTAGTGGCCTGGCATTGATTGGTGGACAGCGTGCGGTTGTGAAGGGCTTCGCACCACTCGAAGATGGCGGAGATTGAAAAAGTTCAGGCCGCCTAAAAATTTTTCGGCGGCGGCCATGGACAACTCAAGTTGCCACGGTGGAATTAATTTCATTCTTCCGCAAATCCCGTTCGCGAAAGGCGAACAGGAAATACGCCAGCACCGCCGCCACAATGGCCGACATGGTTCCCCAGAACAGCCGCCAGTCCGTGTGGCCGGTGGCGGTGCAGGCGTTGAACCACCAGCCGCCGCCGAGATAGCCGATGAGGTTGCCGACGCCGCCGTTGAGCAGCGTCAGCAGCGCCTGCGCCCGCGTGCGCCAGGCGGGGTCAATCTGCTGTTCCAGAAAAATCTGCGCGGTGACGAACACCAGCACGAACGACGCGCCGTGCAGCGTCACGCCCAGCAGCAGGGAATGTTTTGTGTCCAGCGCGCTCAACGCGAACCGCGCCACGCCGAACGCGAGGCCGGCGGCGAAGATCCATTTCAGCCGCCAGTTCGCCAGCAGCCACGCGAGGCCGAACATGGCGATGATTTCCGTGACCTGGCCGAGGCTCATCAGCGCGCTCGTGTGCGTCAGGCCGAGGTCGCGCAGGTGCGTCGGCGCATACGGGTAAAACGCGGCGAGCGGGATGTTGAAGAGCGTGGTCACGATGAAGACCACGCGGATGTCGCGGTCTTTCAGCAGCGCGAGCGCGTCGAGGCCGAGGCGTTCGTGCCACGAAAGCCGTTCGGCGGACGGGGGGATTTCCAGCCTTGGGCAGATACCGGGTGAACACCGCGACGAGCAGCCAGAGCGTCGCGCCGAGATAGCCGGCATACGCGGAGCGGTCGAGGCCCAGCACGCTGATGAGGATGGCCCCGGCCATCCAGCCGATGGTCGCGAGGGCGCGGATGGAGCCGAACTCTTTTTTCGCGTCCTTCAGACGCGCGAAAACGAGGGCGGTGGAGATGCTGAACATCGGCGCATACGCGAGATAAAAAATCTGGATCAGCAGCAGGATGAGCCACGCGTTCCAGTGGTCGCGCATGGCGGTGCTGATGAGGCTCATTAAGATGGCGCTGGTCACCGCGAGCCAGCGCAGGACGGTGGCGGGCGGGACATGGCGGTCGGCCATCGCGCCAAAGGCGAGCGGGGAGATGAAGGCGGCGACGGCGGACGCGGCGAAGGCGAAGGGCTTGATGCCGTGCAAACCGTGCGCGTCGAGGATGGGGCCGAGTGGCACGAACCAGATGGCCATCGCCGCCGCCTGGATGAAAAACAGGATCATCAGCTCGGCGTATTCGGCTTTGCGCAGCGTCGTCAACATTGGCGCGGAGAATAACCAAACGCGCGCAAAATAAAAGCGCGCAACGCTGCCGGGTCAATGGCCGCGCTGATAGACGCGCACCCAGTCAATCTCGAAGCGGACGGGAAACTTGGTTTGCGACGGGTCGCCGCCGCAGTCGCCGCCGATGGCCTGGTTCAGGATAAAATAAACCGGGCCATGAAACGGGTTGCCCTCGTCGGCGTTGTCGGCGGTGGCGGGGTCGAGATGGTTCACCAATTTGCCGTCGAGCAGGAGGTCAATTTTCTGATCGTCCCATTCCATCGTCCAGATGTGAAATGCTTTTGACCACGCGTCGCCGCCGAGGCCGGCGAGCGGCTGTTTGACGGAAGACCATTTGATTTTGCCGTCGAGGCCGTAGCCGATGTTGGCGAGCACCTTGCCGGTGTAATACTCCATGATGTCCACCTCGCCGCACGCGGGCCAGCGGACGCGCGGCGTCGCGCCGAGCGTCCAGAACGCGGGCCAGCTTCCCAGCCGCGTGTCAATCCGCGCACGCATTTCAAATTTGCCGTAGGTGAACTCGCGCAGCCGTCGGCTGGTGAGGCTGGCGGAAGTAAAATCAATCCACTCGCGCTGCGTTTTCCAGTCGGCGCTGCCGGCGGCGAAGTTGGGATTGCGCTTATGTTCCGGCCGCGCCTCGATGACGAGCAGGCCGTTCGTGCAGAACGCATTTTCCGGCTGATACCATTGCAATTCGTGGTTGCGCACAAAGCCGCGCTCGAAATTCCAGTTCGTGGGATCGGGCGGGCCGTTTGTGGCG
>Ga0316229_1002892_pt1 | contig 14181 bp, 8 predicted proteins | sample TBH18023metaG_FD_206011 | JGI IMG/M metagenome (GOLD analysis project Ga0316229, IMG submission 206011) | Freshwater microbial communities from Trout Bog Lake, Wisconsin, USA - TBH18023 | ecosystem: Environmental > Aquatic > Freshwater > Lake > Hypolimnion/Profundal zone | place: USA: Wisconsin...
CGTCGCGCTCGAAGGCAAAGGCACACGCGACCCGCTGGACCGTCCATTTGGCGGGCGGCGCATGTCGGCGGTCGACCAAGCCTATCGCTACGCCATCAATCTTCAGTGCGACTGGATCGTTGTCACCTCGATGAGGGAGACGCGGCTGTATTACAAAGGCTCAAACCAGCAGACGTACGAGCGCTTCGAGACCGTGCGGCTGGCCGGCGACCCCGCCCTGCTCCGGCGCTTTGTCTTTCTCCTCGGCGCGGCGCGCGTCGTCCCTGACCATGGGGAGTGTCATCTGTACGCGTTGATGCGGGAGTCCGAGACCGTCGGACGCGAACTCACCAATCAGTTTTACACCCACTACGCGAATCTCCGGCAACAGGTGTTTGCACGGTTGCGCACTGAAAACGCCGGCGTCCCCGCTCCGGAGATTCTCCGTTGCACGCAGAAACTCCTGGACCGGGTTCTCTTCTGCGCCTTCTGCGAACATCGCGGTCTGCTCCCACCCGAAACCGTGGGGAACGCTTTCACGCATCGCGATCCCTACAATCCGCGGCCAGTCTGGGAGAATTTTCGAGGGCTGTTCCGGGCAGTCGATGTCGGGAACGCCGGGCTGAAGATCCCCGCCTATAACGGCGGCCTGTTCGCGCTCGATGCCGGCCTCGACACGCTCATCGTACCAGACGATGTGTGCGCACTGTTTCGTAATCTTGCCGGGTACGATTACCGGCCCGCGCGCGAGGCGCTCGAAGCCGATGACGCCACGGAAAACCGCTCGGTCATCGACGTGGACATCCTTGGCCACATTTTCGAGCAATCCATCACCGACCTGGAGCGCATCCGGCAGGACCTGGAAAGCGGCGTTGAGCCCGTCAACGAGGCGCAGGTGAAGAGCCGGCGGAAAAAGGACGGCGCATTCTACACTCCGGCGTTCATCACGCGCTACATCGTCGAGCAAACCCTCGGGGCCGTGGTGCGCGTTCGTTTCGAGGCGTTGCGCCGACAGCACGAGGCGGAAGCGACCGCGACCGCTCGAAAAGTGCTGGCCGATCCAAAAGTGTACGACATCCGCACGCTCAACGAACCGCAACGCAAGGCGCTCGTGCATTTTTGGGAAGCGTGGCAGGATGTGCTCCAGGGGCTGCGCATTCTCGATCCCGCGTGCGGCAGTGGCGCTTTTCTCATCGAGGCGTTCGATCAACTCCATGCGCTTTACGAAGCCTCCAATGCCCGGCTTGAAGAACTGCGAGGGCAGCGCACCCTGTTCGATCTCGACCGCCAGATTCTCCAGCACAATCTTTATGGCGTCGACATCAACGTAGAAGCCGTCCAGATCTGCCAACTTAGCCTGTGGATCAAAACCGCTGCGCGCGGTAAGGCGCTGACCAGTCTTGACCACACCATCCGGGAGGGAAACAGTGTCGTGAGCGCCCCCTCGGTGCATCCGAAAGCTTTCAACTGGCAAGCGGCGTTTCCTGAAGTCTTCGCCCAGGGCGGGTTCGATGTCGTTGTGGGCAATCCGCCCTACATCCGGCAGGAATGGATTGCCCCTTTCAAGCCCTACTGGGAAAGCCGTTTCCGCAGCTATCACGGGGTTGCGGACATCTTCGTCTATTTTTTCGAGCAAGGCCTCGAACTTCTCCGCCCTGGCGGCCAACTGGCTTTCATTACCTCAGGAAGCTGGGTGCGCGGAAACTTCGGCGCACCCCTGCGGCAGTTCCTCGCGGCGAATGCACGCATGGTTTCGATGGTGGACTTTGGCGAGTTCCAACCCTTTGAAGACGCGGAGATGATCCGGCCCACTATCACTGTCATCGCCAAAGAACCTTCCGGCGGCGAGATGCGCCTGTTCAAGTGGCTGACGAGCGGGCGACCGCCGGAAACGTTGTCGGAGGAAATCGCGTCTGCGCCAACAGTTTGCGCGTCTCGGTTCGATAGCGAGAATTGGGAGTTAGAACCCGATAACGTCATGGCGTTGCGCGAAAAGCTATCGTCAAGGGGAACGGCACTCGGGCTTCTTCCTGGCATCGCTATCTATCGGGGCGTCTTGTCTGGCTTGACCGAAGCCTTTGTAATCAATAGCGCTGACCGCGAAAAGCTCGTCATTAGCGATCCGCGAAGCGCAGAAATCATCAAGTCATTCGTGCAAGGAACCCACCTGCGTCCGTGGTACGTTGAAGAGTCTTCGGATTACCTGATTTTTACGCGTCGTGGTGTCCAGATCGATGATTACCCGGCTGTTCGTGATTACCTCGCTCAATTCCGCCGACAGCTTGAGCCCAAGCCCGCGGATTGGGCTGATGATCGGAAATGGCCCGGAAGAAAGTCGGGATCGTACGCTTGGTATGAGCTTCAGGATACGGTGGATTATTGGCAGGCGTTTGAACAGCCGAAGATCGTCTGGCCTGACATCAGTAAATTGCCGCGATTCAGCATGGATATCGAATGCCGCTACCTCGGCAATACGGGCTATCTGATCCCCAATGCAGACCATTATTTGCTCGGCATTCTTTCATCGTGGGCGACGTGGTTTTTTATTAGCAAAACGGCCCAGCCGCTTCGTCTGCGCGGAGATCGTTGGCAGTATCGGCTCTTCACGCAATCGATGGAAAATGTCCCCATTCCAGACGCGCCGAATCCGGAGCGGCAGGCCATCGCAGACCTCGCCCGGACTTGCAGTGCTCTGGGGCTGGAGCGATACCAAACGCAGATGAACGTGCAGCGCCGTTTGCGCCAGGCCTTCGGCGAAAGCAAGGGCGGGCCATTAAACCAAAAGGCCGAGGCATGGTGGGAGCTTGCCCTCAATCCGTTGGGTGAGGCCTTGAAACAAAGCTTCAAGCTCGCCTCCAACCCCATGAAAAATCCGCGCATCGCCGATGAATGGGAGCCGTATCTGGAAGAAAAGCGCGCCGAGCAAACCCGCCTCACCCGCGCCCTGCACGACGCCGAAGCCGAACTGAACGACCGCGTCTACCGCCTTTTCGCCCTTACTCACGCGGAGATTCAACTGCTGGAAAAGGAAGTTGAACATTGATCCTAAAAACGGCGGAAGAGACTCGCGCAAAGGCGCAAAGCACGCAAAGAGAAGAACTTATACAACTCATGCCATTCACCCGGGCGGTGACAAGTTCTCGAAGGACTTTCTTCGAGAAATCTCTGGCTTTGCGTGCTTTGCGCCTTTGCGCGAGATTCAATCGCCGTTTCCGGGGCGATTCCCCGTGGTCAGCAAGAAGCTCCGACGCCCCGTTTGACTTTTATTCTTTCTCTGGGTAAGCATCCAACCAAATGAACGAGCCCAACTCTCCATCGCAACTTTTGATTTACCGAAGCGAAGATGGGCGCATCCGCCTGGATGTGCGCTTCGAGGGCGAAACCGTCTGGCTCACCCAGCCAATGATCGCCGAGTTGTTTGAGACCACCGTCCCCAACATCAGCATGCACCTGCGAAATGTCTTTGAGGAGGGGGAGTTGACGGAGGCGGCAACCGTTAAGAAATTCTTAACGGTTCGCCAGGAAGGCACCCGCCAGGTTAGCCGAAGCCTGGAATACTACAACCTGGACGCCATCATCTCCGTGGGCTACCGGGTAAAGTCGCACGTCGCCACCCAGTTCCGCATCTGGGCCACGCAGCGGCTGCGCGAATACATCGTGAAGGGCTTCACGCTCGACGACGAGCGGCTGAAGAACCCGGACCTGCCCTTTGATTACTTCGAGGAGCTGCTGCGCCGCATTCAGGACATCCGCACCTCCGAGCGGCGGTTCTACCAAAAGATCACAGACATCTACGCCACCAGCCTGGACTACGACCCCACCACCGACGCCAGCATCACTTTTTTCAAGACGGTGCAAAACAAGATGCACTGGGCCATCACCGGCCAGACCGCCGCCGAGATTATCAAAAACCGAGCGGACAGCACCAAGCCGCAAATGGGCCTCACGAGCTGGCGGGGGGCCAAGGTGCGCAAGGAAGATGTCACCATCGCCAAGAACTACCTTACGGAAGACGAACTCGCCGCGCTCAATAACCTGGTGGAGCAATACCTCGTGTTTGCAACCGGCCAGGCCATGCGCCGCATCCCCATGCGCATGGCCGACTGGATCAGCAAACTCGACAGTTTCCTGACCATCAATGACCGCGACATCCTCACCCACGCGGGAAGGATTTCCCACGAACTTGCGCTCGCCCACGCTGAACAACAATACGACGCATTCCACCGACAGCGCCTCGTGGAGGCAGCAGCGCAACCCGATGATTTTGACCGTGCGGTGAAGGGCCTTCCAAAGCCGAAGGCACGTCCTCCAAAAAAGAAGCGTAAAGACTGATCACGGTAACAAGTTTCATGCCAACGTTTTAACAAAGCTTAACTATTTTGATGCGTTTGCCCTGCATTTTGAGCTTCTGGTCGGGCGGGGCAGGGGATAAGACTCGAATTCATGAAAAAGTCGGCATCCCTGCTCATCCCGCTTCTCTTGACGATGCGGGCTTGGGGTGGCGTGCTGATATCCGGGGTGGAAATCGACGGTGTGAAATTCGAATCTCGCGCTTCGTCGGTTTCTCTGGAGACACCACCGCCGCTTCGGTTTTCCAGTTCCGCGAAGGCGGTGCTGTTCCGATTCGGTCCGGATACAAGGGATGGAACGACTCCGGTGCGCTTGCACTACAAAATGGAGGGGATCGATTCGGAGTGGCTCAACCCAGTCACGGACATGTGCCTGTGGATTCGGCTCTATAACGAAGAAGGCAAAGTCGTTGGCGGAACCGAGGTGCGTTTCATGGGGGAAACACCGGGGTGGCACGGCGTGCCTGAAAAGGCACCGCTGGTGAAGCGTCAAGTGCATATGACGACGCCGGCTTCGGCAGTTGGCGTGGAGGTCTTTTTCATCTCCAATGGCATCCCCGCCACCGCCGGCACCCTGGTGGCGGACGACGTCAATTTGCGAATTCAGCGGGCGGGCCAAGCGGATCGAGTCATCGCGATCGACGCCCGCAACGGAGATCGGATGGACCAGGAACTTGGGCAGCCCGCCAATTGGATGCGCGGAGGCTCCAAACCGGAGATCGCCAAGATCGGATGGATCGGTGCTCCCAATCCGCACCCGGCGCTTTTCTTGAAAGACGATGATTCGGACGGTTCTGGCACTTGGGTTTCGGAACGCCAAAAAGTGCTGCTCGAAAAAGGCGACAAGTTGACTTTGGAGTGGCGGACGGCATTCAGCATCGGCAAGGGCGGCGATAGCGATGTCACCTATTACGATCTTGCCCCCGGCACTTACCGCTTTCGAGTTGCCGCAGTGGACGTGAGCGGGTTGCCCACTGGCGCGGAAGTCTCGCTTCCGGTGGTCGTCACGCCGCCAATCTATGCGCGCACATCCTTTTGGCTGGGGATGCTTCCGCTGCTGGGCGGTTTCCTTGTTTTCGCAACGCGATTTGTGATTCGTCGCCGGATGCTCAAGCGTCTGGCGGAACTGGAGCGCCAGAACCTTCTGGAAGCCGAACGCGCCCGAATCGCGCGTGATATTCATGACGACCTCGGCTCGAACCTAACCCAGATCGCCTATCTCGGGGACACCTTGTTGAGCCATGCGGAGCTTCCGGAGCAATTGGCCGCGGATATCGACAGAATGCGAGTTACCGCCCGTGAGGCGACACGATCTCTGGATGAAACCGTGTGGGCGGTGGACCCGGAGAAGGACACTCTCGACAGTCTCGTCGGATACCTTTCCGTATTGGCGCAGGAACTACTCTCCGGGGCGGGTGTTCATTGTCGTCTTGGTTTCCCAAAGACCATTCCCGTAAAGGCAATCTCTGCCGAAATGCGGCACCACGTGTTCCTCGCTTTCAAAGAGGCGGTCAATAATATCATAAAGCACGCGAGAGCAACAGAAGTCCACGTCCGGCTCACTATCGAACCGCCGGAATACGCGCTAATTCTAACGGACGATGGATGTGGGTTCATTCCCGAGGCGACCGGTGGGCTATCGACAGGGGGGCACGGATTGGCAAATATCCGAAAAAGGATGGCTGCCATCGGTGGTTGCTGCGAAATCCGAAGCGAACTAGGATCAGGAACGGAACTAAAGCTGATATGGAATCTCCCATGACCACACACGTCGCGATTGTCGAGGACAACGCGGCATTGCTTCGCATTGTATCCGGCTGGATCGAAAAGACGCCGGGAATGACCATGGCCGGCGCGTACGAAACCGCGGAAGCAGCCATCAAGCAACTACCCCGGCAAAAGCCCGACGTCGTGCTAGTGGACATCAATCTTCCCGGCGCCGATGGGATCGAATGTGTTCGCCAACTCAAGCCCCAACTTCCCGCGACACAATTCGTGATGGTCACAGTGTACGAGGATGTGCAACGAATCTTCCAAGCGCTTTCAGCCGGAGCAACCGGATATTTGCTCAAACGCGCCAGTCGCGAACAACTGCTGGACGCAATTTTCGAGGTCCGCAGCGGGGGATCCCCCATGTCAGCGGAGATTGCCCGAAAGATCGTAGAATCGTTTCAGCAACCCGCGCAGTCGCCAGGAGGCGTCTCGGTGAAAAAGGAAGACGACTCGCTTTCGCCGCGCGAAAGCGAAGTGCTCGAATTGCTGGCCAAGGGACTGCTCTACAAGGAGATTGCGGCGCAACTCGACTGCAAGGTTTACACGATCAACAGTTACGTCCGGAGAATTTACGAAAAGCTCCACGTCCATTCGCGGTCCCAGGCGATCGCCAAGTTCTTGAAAGGCTGAAACGCTAACGTGCCCGCGGCGTAGTTAATTTTAACGTCTTTCGGGAGTCGTTGCGTACTGGTAGTGTGCATTTCTCCACTCTTACTCGCCCGTTTCTTCCTGCCACTTATGAAAATCACTCTTCCGCTCACTCTCGGCGTGCTGTTGCCAGCCTGTTTGTTTGCCGCCGACTCCATCGCCCCCACCGGCAAGCCCAACATTTTGATCATCCTCACCGATGATCTGGGCTATGCGGACATTGGCGCTTATGGAGCATTGCCCCAGCATGTGAAGACGCCCAACATGGACCGACTGGCCAGAGAAGGACTGCGATTCACCGATGCCCATGCCCCGGCCTCAGTCTGCACGCCCTCCCGTTATGCCTTGCTCACCGGCGAGTATGCATTCCGAAATCGCAGGGAACGAGGGATTTTAACCGGCGACGCGCCGCTGGGAATAACGCCGGGCTCTTTTACGATGCCGGAAATGTTTCGAAGCAACGGCTATGCCACGGGTTTCGTCGGCAAATGGCATCTCGGACTTGGCAACGGGGGCGCCATCGATTGGAATGGCGAGATCAAGCCCGGCCCGATGGAGGTCGGATTTTCTTCCGCCTTCTTCATGCCATCCACCGGGGATCGCGTGCCGACGGTTTTCATTCGCAATCATCGGGTGGAAAACCTCGATCCAGCCGACCCAATCACAGTAAGTTATAAGAAGAAGATCGGCAATGAGCCGACTGGATTGGAAGATCCCGAACTGGCTCATGTTCTCCTGGGAAACGGGAGCCATGGCGGTACTATCACCAATGGCGTCAGCCGCCTCGGCTGGATGACCGGTGGAAAGGCCGCGCGCTGGACGGATGAGAAGTTAATGGATCGGCTTACCGATGAAGCCATTCATTTCATCCAGCAAAACCAATCAAAGCCGTTCTTTCTCTACTTTGCCACGCACGGAATTCACGAACCCCGCGTGCCGGCCTCTCGATTTGTCGGCAAGAGCGGAGCGGGAGTCTATGGGGATCAAATAGAGGAACTTGACGACTCGGTTGGTCGGGTCCTTAAAGCGTTGGCCGATCTGAAACTGACCGAAAACACACTCGTTGTGTTAAGTTCGGATAACGGAGGTTCGCCCACCGAACACACGATTGGAGATATGGGCGGCTACCGCTACGGAGAGCGTTCACAATTGAATGGCCATATTCCAAACAAGCCTTTACGCGGCGGCAAGTACACCGTTTGGGAAGGCGGCACGCGCGTGCCGATGATTGCGCGGTGGCCCGGTCACGTTCCGACGGATGCACAATCGCCCGCCTTGATCAGCCTGATGGACTTGAAAGCGTCCTTCGCTCGCTTGATCGGCGTGACCTTGTCTCAAGCCGACGCCGCGGACAGCGCGGATCTCCTCGACGCGCTGCTCGGCAAGTCTTCCGTGGGCAGGCATGAGTTGGTGGAGCACAAGTACGACACCGACTGTGCGTTGCGGGTGGACAATTGGAAATGGATCGATGGAAAGTTGTTCGACCTCGACAAGGACCTTGGGGAAACCACTAACCTGGCCGCCAGGCAACCCGAGCGCGCCCAAGCAATGGCCCAACGCTTAAAAGCCATCCAAGGCAAGTAAAGATTCCTGTCGACACGCAATGGGCCTTCTACGATTTTCTGCCCACCGTCTCCAGCCTCATAGGACAGCCGCTGCCGGAGCATGTTAAAACCGATGGGATTTTGATCACCCCCGCGTTGCTGGATGGAAAGACTGTTCAGCGAGATTTTCTCTACTGGGAACTGCACGAGTGGAATTTCATCCAGGCGCTTCGAATGGGCGATTGGAAGGCGGTGCGAAACGTAGCAGCGCAAAACCCGGAGATTGTACGGAAGGTGGAAGAAATCATGACCCGCGAGCACGTGAAAGTTCCCCTATGGCCGGATTCCCCTCCAAAGGCCGCCAAATGACGCTTATATCCACCCCTCGCGGTATTTGGTCCGGACATACGCGTTGGCTTCGGGAACATTGAGCGCCCGCATGCCGGGGCCGTCCCATTCCAATTTCTTCCCCACACGTGCCGCAACCACGCCGGCGAGGCAAATCTCCGTGAGGAACCCGCCTGCTTCAAAGTCGGAGAAAACCGGCTTGCCGCCCATACAGGCTTCCACCCATTCCTGCAGGTGACCGCTGCTGCGGGGCAGTGTTTCGGGAATCGACTTTGAAGCCTGGTGATTGAGGATGCCGGAGAGCTTCTTTTCACCATTGAGTTTGATATAGTCGGCCCCGGTCCAGTGGAGGCCGTGAGTGTAGCCATTTTCGCCCTGGATAAAGACCCCTACGGCGGGACTCGATCCAAAGTATTTAAGCAATTCCGGCGGCAGGATTCCCGTTTTGTTCATTTCGGCAAGGCCCCCATCATACCAGTCGATGGATACAGGCTCCAGATTCCCGCGTTTGGCAAATTCAAAACGGATATGAACGTCCTTGGGATAAGTTGGCAATCCCATCAATTCCCCTTTGGCTTCAATGGAAGTGGGATAGTCCAGTTTCAGGGCGCGCACGGGCAGATTGAGATCATGGCAACCAAAGTCGCCCATGGGGCCGCTGCCGAAGTCGAGCCATCCGCGCCAGTTCCACGGGTGGTAATAACCGCTTTTGTAAAGCCGGTAAGGTGCGGGTCCAAGCCAGGCGTCCCAGTTTAGGTTCGCCGGGATCGGATCAGCTACAGTCGGCATGGCTAATCCGGGATGGCAGCCTGTGCCTCCGGACCAGATTTTCACTTCCTTAACCTGGCCCAATACTCCCGCCTGAATCAATTCGATGGCCCGGCGCAAGTTCTTGCTTGCGCTGCCCTGGTTGCCCATCTGGGTGATGAGCTTGCTTTTGGCCGCCAGTTGGCGCAGTTCCCGGGCTTCAGCGAGGGTATGGGTCAGCGGTTTTTCACAAAACACGTGCTTGCCCGCCAGGAGCGCTGCTTTCGCGATGTGGTAGTGCCAGTGATCTGGCGTCGTGACGACGACCGCATCGAGGTTTTTTTCCTTGGCGAGCAGTTCACGGTAATCGCGATATTCGGCCACATCGGCAAGGGAAAGCTTGGGATCGATCTTGGCCATCTGGGACTTGACGTGGGAGATCGGTGCTCGATCCACGTCGCACAATGCCGCCACATGCACCAGTCTTCCGCACCCGAGCGCCTCTTTGGCGCGGGAGTTGCCCTGGTTGCCAAGGCCGATAATAGCGATATTTAGTATTTGAGTTCCTGCGTTCTGGGCTCGCAACAGGGCCGGGAAGCCCAGAACCGCGCCTCCGGTCAGGAAACTGGAGACCTTGAGAAAATTGCGACGCGACAGCGTGGAATCGGGATTGTTCATGTGTGTGTTTGGAATTGAGTTGTGTGAAAGTCACTCTCCGGTCGTTGACACGAAAGGAAGAGTCACATGTTAAAATCCCGTTTTCATGCGAACCCGCAAGTCCGTTTTGCCGCTATAGTGTAGTTAATTTTAACGTCTTTCGGGAGGCGCTCTGTTCTGTCTTCACGTTAAATTGCGGTAGCCGCGGTTACGGCATTGTCTCAAGCACTGCCGGGGGAACACTGACCCTGACCGGATTGTCCAACGGGATAATGAACGAGACGATCCCCGGCACGGGAGGCGGAACGCGCCTCCAGCGCTAACCGCCTCCTCGCCCAATGAAAAGTCTTTCCATTGGAGGGACACTACATTAGAAATGGAGTCCTTCTATGAAAAGCCCCTTCATGTTTCTGCTGGCGATTGCGTTCTGTTACGCCGACGCGCTGGCACAATCCCCCGTGGCGCAGTCCGGCAGTCATGCCCTTTGTGTCACGGCACATCCAGAGGCCAACGAGCAACTGCTCTACTTCACATCTTCAAGCCTCCTGGCGGACGATCGACGGTTGGTTTTCATCAGCGATCGCACAGGTTCGCCTAACATCTTTTTGCGCGATATGGAATCCGGCGACGAGCGCCAGCTCACGTCCAACACATCGGGTTTCCTGAAATCGTACGTTTACTTCAACGGCCACCCGTATCGCGGATTCGGCAAGGCAAGCGTCAGTGTGCATACGGGAAGCGGGACGATTTACTACATTCAAGGCCGGCAGATCTGTGCCGTGGACACTCAGGGGCATCATCGGGTGCTCGCGGAATATCCCGCCGGACAAATGACCGCCTTCACTCACGTTTCCTCTGACGGTGCCCTGCTGTGCGTGCCGACCACCGATGCCCGCGCTTTGGAAGGCGACGCCGAGCTTAATGGGAAGCCTTATTACGACATTGACGAGCGGGTCCGCAACGAGCACCTCTCGTCATATCTGCACATTTACGATACAGGGACTGGCAAGGAATTGGTCTGCGAGCGTGTTCCCAATGCATGGGTCACCCACGTCCAGTTTTCCCCGAAGAACTCGAAGCTCATCCTCTACAATCATGAATGGCCCTCAGATTGCGGCATCCGCCGAATGTGGCTTTGGGACGGCGTCAAACACACCAGGCTGCGGACGGAAGGTGAAGGACGAAGCGCCAAAGACTGGACGTGCCACGAAATGTGGACGCGCGATGGCGGCTCGATCATTTACCACGGCAGGTACCATAACGGAGCCGCCTTTATCGGCAGCGTGAAACCCGATGGGGCGGGGCGGGTGGAGATCGCTCTGCCATCGGATTGGAAACGGTACGGGCATTTTACCGAGGGCAATTCAGCAACATTGGTAACAGACGGCTACTATCAACAGGCCGGCGACGAGGCAGACCAAAAATTTGGAGGCGCTTGGATTTGTGTCTTGAACGTGAACTGGAACGCAAAACACATCGACTACCGTCCGCTCTGCCGACACGGCTCCAGTTGGGGATCACAGGACGCTCATCCCCATCCAGTCTTCAACCATGCTGGCAACGCGGTCTTTTTCACCTCCGACAAGAGCGGCCATCGCGCCATCTACAAGGCTTCCCTGCCCGAAGGTGAAAAAAGCAGTGCTCCTTCGCGGTAGCGCACTGAAAGGGGAGGACCCGCTATCGCGGCGCAGAATAATGGGGAGCGCGGAGTTTCAGAGCGCGCCCCGTGTAGTTAATTTTAACGTCTATCCAGCCAAGACGTTTCAGAGTAAACTGCTTCGGTTGGCTCGGCTTCCTGCTTTCGACCGAAGGCCGGCGGCCCTGCTCAACATCACCACTCAACCACCCAAACCCTATGTTCCGCCGTAATACTCCTTCTCCTAAAACGATCACCTCTTCGAAAAGCGGTCCGCGAGACCGGCAGCAGATGCACAGCCCCATCCTTTTCTGCAAACGCCGGCCACTAAACTTTATTCTGGCTGCCGGGATTGCAACCGTTCTGGCCCATGGGAACCGTCTCGACGCGGCAACTTACACTTGGGATTCCGTCACCGGCCTCACCGGAGCCCAGGACGGCGCGGGGACATGGGACACCGCAACAGCCTCCTGGTGGAACGGTTCGTCTGACATCGTTTGGACGAACTCCTTCAGCGACACCGCCGTTTTCGGCGCAGGCAGTGGCGCTGCGGGGGCGGTTACGGTGGTCAGCGGCTCGGTCAATGGGATCATCTTCAATGCGGCGGGGTCGGGCAACTACACCTTAAGCAGCGGCACCATCACCTTGGGGGGAACGAGCCCAACCATCACGGTCAATGCGTCTGGAACCAGCACCATTGCATCGGTGCTTGCCGGAACCGCCGGCTTGAACATCGCGGGAGTGGGCACGCTCGCCCTTACTGGCAGCAACAGTTACAGCGGCGCCACCGGTATCACCGGCGGAACGCTCCAAATCGGGAACGGAACGTCGGGATCGATCCCGTCTGCCAGTGCGGTAACCGTGGGCTCCGGCGGCACGCTCGCCCTGTATTTGGCTGGAACCGGCACGTTTGCGAATGCGATCACCACCTCCGGCGGGGCGCTGGTGAATTCGCTCGCGAGCGGGACCACGACTCTCTCCGGTACCATCACTGGCCCGGGTGGACTTAATCAAACCGGTCCCGGGACGACCGTCCTGACGGCCAGCAACTCCTATTCGGGGCAAACCAATGTTACCAGCGGCGTTCTGCAACTGAATCACCCGTACGCGGCATCCCTGAGCACGCTGAATGTTTCCACCAGCAACGCCCTCGCCTTTGGCACGAATACCGTCACCGTTGGCGGACTTTCGGGAAGCGGCGGCCTGTCCCTGGTGGCCACCAGCGGCACCGGGGTTACCTTCAATTTCGGCAACAACAATTCAGATTCGACCTTTACAGGCAACATCACGGGGACCGCGTCAAGCGTCCTGAAAAAGATCGGCAATGGCGTTCTCAATTTTACGAATTCGGCGTCCGTCTCGGCGGCAACCACTTGGGTTTCATCGGGAACGATGAATGTTAACGCAACGGGAGTCGCGATAAACGCCACAAGCTTGCAGGTTGGAGGAGCGGCAGCCAGCACGACTCTCATGCTTCAGTCCGGGACGGTGACCACCAACTCGTTGGGCGTTGGAAAGAGTGGGTTTGGCGCTTTTGGTGTTGTCAACATGTCCGGAGGGGTGCTCAACGCGGGACCCAGCGAAAATGACATAGGTTATTGGATTAGCGGCTCGGGGACGTTCAATCTGAGTGGCGGCACAGTCAATTGCAGTGGATGGTTGAACATAGCGGATGCGGGCAATGGAACAATCAACCAGACCGGAGGCGTTTTCAATTACACAAACGCAACCGATGCGGCGGTTGGCTATAACGCCAACAGCGGCACGGGTGTGATCAGCGTTTCCGGCGGGGTCTTTAACGCATCCGCATCAAATATCAACCTGAGAGGCAAAAGTCCCGGCGGCACGCTGGCTGTCAGCGGTAGTGGAACCGTAAACGTGCTCAACAACAGTGTTGGTTTGGCCACTCAGAACAATGAGAGCGGAGCGCTCAACGTCAGTGGTGGTACATTGAATACCAAGTCGATTGTGCTGCTGACGGGCGCCGCAATGACGGGGGGGACCGCAAATGTAACGGTCTCCGGTGGGGTTACGAACGTGGGGTCTGGCGGCATTTCCATGAGCGCCACCAACGCGGCGGCCAACACCTGGGCAATCAACCTTTCCAGCGGCACGGTGGGAGCTTTGAATTCGGCATGGTCGAGTCCGCTTGCCATGACCCTTAACAACTCCACTGGACTGGCGAGCGGCAATGTGACCTTCCGCACTTCCGGAACCGATGCTGCCGCGCAAAACATCTCCCTTTCCGGGGGGTTGAGCGGCACGGGCGGATTGAACGTTTCCGGCGCGGGCACTCTAACGCTCTCCGGCAGCAACACCTATACCGGAATGACCGCGGTCAACAGCGGCGTGTTGTCGATTTCAAGCACCGCCGCGCTGCCGGGCTGGAACACGCCGGGGCGGTATTCGGTTGCCGCTGGGGCCGTGCTGGCGGTGAGCAACGGCGTGCTCGATGGCAACCTCACGACCATTCTTGCAACAGGCAATTTTGCCGCGTGAG
>Ga0316229_1002899_pt1 | contig 14153 bp, 11 predicted proteins | sample TBH18023metaG_FD_206011 | JGI IMG/M metagenome (GOLD analysis project Ga0316229, IMG submission 206011) | Freshwater microbial communities from Trout Bog Lake, Wisconsin, USA - TBH18023 | ecosystem: Environmental > Aquatic > Freshwater > Lake > Hypolimnion/Profundal zone | place: USA: Wisconsin...
CCGGTGTTTTGGGATGTGACCAAAACCTAAACGATCACGGAAACCGGCGCGCCCCTTGTCGCGGGCCGCCGGTTCGGACAGGCTGGTTGTTTCATAGCCGCGGCAGACGGCAAATCGGGCGGCAAGGACGTAAACGAGTGCAACGACGCGATTTTCTTCGCACCACAGTGGGGGCGGCCGGATTGTTGGCCGCACCGCAGATCGGCCAGGCGGCCGACAGTAAGGTGCTACGATTCGTGCCGAGGTCCAATGTTGCCAATCTCGATCCAATCTGGTCCACGCAGATCGCGATCCGCAATGCGTCCGTGCTGATCTGGGACATGCTGTATGGGATCGACGACACGCTGACACCCCGTCCCCAAATGGTCGAGGCGCACGAGGTCAGTGGGGACTTCAAGACCTGGACGTTCCGCCTGCGCCCCGGCCTCAGGTTTCATGACGGCGAACCGGTGCGCTCCAACGATGTGGTTGCCAGCGTGATCCGATGGATGGCGCGCGATGCCATGGGTGGGCGGATCAAGCGGCAACTCGATGTGGTGGAGATCGTGGACGACCGCTCCTTCCGTTTCCGCCTCAACGCACCTTTTCCCCGGTTGCTATACGCATTGGGCAAGGTCAGTTCGCCGGCCCTGTTCATCATGCCGGAGCGAATCGCCACCACCGACCCTTTCAAGCAAATCACCGAACATATTGGTTCCGGTCCGCTACGCTTTAAAAAAGACGAATTTATCACTGGCGCGATGGCCGTTTTCGAACGTTTCGCGGATTATCAGCCGAGGGCCGAAAAAGCCAATTGGCTGGCCGGCGGTAAACGGATCAATTTCGACCGTATCGAATGGAGGACACTGCCGGATGCCGCGACAGCCTCGGCTGCATTGCAAAACGGTGAGGTGGACTGGTGGGAAATCGCCACGGCGGACCTGGTGCCATTACTGAAGAAGACGCCTGGAATTTCAGTCGATTTCAATAGTTCACTCGGCAGGCTCGGAACGCTCCACGTCAATCATCTGCATCCCCCGTTCAATGACGTGCGGGTGCGCCGCGCGCTTCAGATTTCGATCAGCCAGGCGGATTACATGGGCGCGGCGTTCGGCGACGATCCAGCGTTGTGGCAGACCTCCGCGAGTTTCTTTACGCCGGGAACGGAACTTTACAGCGACCGTGGCGGCGAACCGTTAAAGGGAGAGCGGCGGTTCGATCTGGCGAAAAAACTGTTGGCCGAAAGCGGCTATACCAACGAGCCGATTGTGTTGATGGTGACGACCGACGATCCCGTCTTCAAGCCGTTCGGTGATGTGACGGCAGACCTGCTCAAGCAGCTTGGCATGAACGTGCAATACGAGGCTCTGGATTTCGGAACGGTCGTGCAGCGTCGTGCCAAGAAGAACAAGCCGTCGGAGGGCGGCTGGCATCTGTTCCATACCTCGCACATGGGCGATGGCTGCGCTAATCCGGCGGCTTACACGGAATTAGAGGCGAGCGGCGATCAGGCTTGGTTCGGTTGGCCAAAATCGGATCTGGTGCAATCGAAATTTGCCCAATGGTTCGCGGCGCAGGATCTGGCGGGCGAGAAGGAAGCCGTCGCGGAACTAAATGCCGCCGCGATGGAGCATGTCGTTTATGTTCCCCTCGGGTTTTTCAAGGACCAGCACGCTTGGCGGAAGAACCTGACCGGAATCGTTCAAGCGCCGTTTCCGGTTTTCTGGGATGTGAGGAAAGCATGAGGGATACATGTGCTGCCATGGTCCGTCCCGGCCCGGCTTGTCCGGGCCAACTATGCGCTGACGGTGCCGCGACGGGTGGCCCGGACAAGCCGGGCCATGACGATGTGAGGCAGGGCCATGACGATAAAAGGCTCGGCCGATGAAGGAGAAAATCCGCTAGATGCTGTCCTACATCGCCCGCCGCACCGCCGCGACCATCCCCGTCGTTCTGATGGTGGCGTTGTTTGTCTTCAGCCTGTTGTATATCGCCCCCGGCGACCCGGCGGCGATCATTGCCGGTGATCAGGCCACCCCCGCCGATGTGGACCGGATCAGGGCCTCCCTTGGACTCGATCGGCCGTTCCTGGTCCGGTTCGGCGACTGGTTCTGGCATGTGTTGCAAGGCGACCTGGGCACCTCAATCTTCACCAACCTGCCCGTCTCCCACATGATCGCGCAGCGGATCGAGCCGACCGTGTCGCTGATGTGCCTGACGCTGATCCTGTCGCTGAGTTGTGCCATTCCGATGGGCGTCATCGCGGCATGGAAGCACGGGACCTGGATCGACCGAGCGGTGATGACAACAGCGGTGTTGGGGTTCTCGACACCGAGTTTCGTGATTGGTTACGTTTTGGCCTATGTGTTCGCGTTGCGGCTGGACTGGCTGCCGGTGCAGGGATTCACCTCGATCAGCGAGGGATTGATCCCGTTCCTGCGTAACCTGATCCTGCCCGCCGTTGCACTCGGTCTGGTCTACATGGCCCTGATTGCCCGCATCACCCGCGCGACGATGTTGGATGTGCTGTCACAGGATTATATCCGGACGGCGAAGGCCAAGGGAGTCGGGCAACGCGGCATGCTGTTCGTGCATGCGCTGAAGAACGCCGCCGTGCCGATCGTTACCATCATCGGTATCGGCTTCGCGGCGCTGATCGGCGGCGCGGTGGTGACGGAAAGCGTATTCGCGATACCGGGCCTGGGGCGGTTGACCGTCGATGCCATCCTGCGGCGCGACTACCCGGTGATCCAGGGCGTCGTGCTGATGTTCAGTTTCGTCTATGTGATGGTCAACCTGGGTGTTGATTTGCTCTACACCGTCTTCGACCCGAGGATCCGCTATTGAGCGCGACATTTTCAGCCGCCCCGGATCTGCCGGGCATTCTGCCGGTACCGAAGGAACGTGGCCGTATCGGTGGTTTCATCTACCGGCATCCAGCCATCGCGATCGGCGGCGCGCTGGTCGTGTTGATGATCCTGATTGCGATTTTCGCACCCTATCTTGGCACGCGGGACCCGACGGCGCTGGCGCCGGCGAAGCGCACCCGCGAACCGCCGATGCCGCTGGACTGGCTGAGCTACTGGCTGGGCCTGGACGGCCGCCCCCGCAACGCCGATTATTGGTTTGGTTCCGATATGCTCGGGCGCGATGTTTACTCGCGGGTGCTGTACGGATCGCGGGTTTCTCTGATGGTCGGATTCTCCGTGGCATTCTGTGCGTCAATCGTGGGGACAACGATCGGATTATGCGCCGGGTTCATCCGCGGCCTGGATGCGGTGGTGATGCGGGTGATGGACGGGTTGATGTCGATCCCGCCGATCCTGTTGGCCATCGCGTTGATGGCGCTGACACGGGCATCCGTGCAGAACGTCATTGTCGCGATCAGCATCGCCGAGTTTCCCCGGGTGTGCCGCCTGGTGCGCGGCGTCGTGCTGTCGTTGCGCGAGCAACCGTATGTCGAGGCGGCCATCGCCTCCGGCACGCGGGTCCCGGTGATCATCTGGAAGCACATCCTGCCCAACACGCTGGCGCCGCTGATGGTGCAGGCGACGTTCATCTGCGCCTCGGCGATGATTACCGAGGCGACACTGTCGTTCATTGGTGCCGGCACACCGCCGATTATTCCGAGTTGGGGAAACATCATGGCTGAAGGCCGAGCATTGTGGCAGGTGAAACCATACATCGTGTTCTTTCCGGCGATTTTCCTGTCGATAACGGTGCTCTCGGTGAATTTGCTGGGTGATGGGCTGCGCGACGCGCTCGATCCGCGTTTGGCGAAGCGGCTCTGATCGATGGCACTTCTTGAGGTTGAAAACCTGCAAACGCATTTCGGGACCTCGGACGGGGTCGTGCGTGCCGTGGAAGGACTATCGTTTCATATCGATGCCGGCGAGACACTGGGCATCGTTGGCGAGTCCGGCTGCGGCAAATCCGTTACATCGATGTCCATCCTGCGATTGATCCAGGAACCACCAGGGAAGATCGCCGGCAGCATCCGGTTTGAAGGGCGCGACCTGCTGAAAGTCACGGAACAGGAGATGCGGAAGATTCGCGGCAACGCGATCTCGATGATTTTCCAGGAGCCGATGACGTCGCTAAACCCGGTCCTGACCGTGGGCCAGCAGATCGGCGAGACGGTGCGGCTGCACCAGGGCCTGAACGCAAAGGATGCCGAGGCCAAAGCAGTCGATATGCTGACGCTGGTCGGCATTCCGGCGCCCGGACGGCGGGTGCGAGAATATCCGCACCAGCTATCGGGCGGCATGCGGCAGCGGGTGATGATCGCGATGGCACTCGCCTGCAATCCGCGCCTGCTGATCGCCGATGAGCCGACAACTGCGTTGGACGTGACCATTCAGGCACAGATTTTGGATTTGATGCGCGACCTGAAGACGCGGCTGGGATCAGCGATCATGCTGATTACGCACGATCTCGGGGTCGTTGCGGAAATGGCACAACGAGTGGTTGTCATGTATGCAGGCCGCAAGGTCGAAGAAGCGCCAGTCAACGAAATATTCGCGCGTCCAATGCACCCATACACGCGGGGATTGCTGGGCGCGGTGCCTAAACTGGGCTCGTCGCTGGATGAAGGTGGCCGCGCCCGTTTGGCGGAAATCACCGGACTGGTGCCCAGTCTGCGCAAACCCATCGTCGGATGTGCGTTCGCGGGGCGGTGTTCCATGGTGACCGATGTCTGCCGGACGATCGCGCCGGCGATCGAGTTGAAGGCGACGGGGCACCGTGTGGCGTGTCACTACGCCGGTCAGACGGTGACGGCATGACCACCGATCGCCCCCTGCTGGAGGTCAACGACCTCAAGAAACACTTCCCCATCCATGGCGGTCTGCTCGGCGGCGTCACCGCCAAGGTCTATGCGGTCGATGGTGTCAGCTTCGACATCCGGCGGGGCGAAACCCTGTCGCTGGTGGGCGAATCCGGGTGCGGCAAGTCAACCGTCGGCAAGGCGATCCTGCGCCTGTTCAAGCTGACCGACGGAGAGGTTCGGCTGGACGGCGAGCGGATCGACAACATGCCGGCGGGCAAGCTGCGCATGATGCGGAAGCGGGTCCAGGTCGTCTTCCAGGATCCATTCAGCAGCCTGAACCCGCGTATGAAAGTCCGCGACATCCTGGCCGAACCGCTGATCAACTTCGGCATGCCGCATGGTGCCGCCGAGATCGGGGCGCTGATGGACAAGGTCCGTCTGCCGCGCGACGCGATCAACCGCTTTCCGCACGAATTCTCCGGTGGTCAGCGCCAGCGTATCGGCATTGCCCGGGCGCTGGCTCCGGGCGCCGACCTGATCATTTGCGATGAGGCGGTGTCGGCGCTGGACGTTTCAGTGAAGGCGCAGATCATCAACTTGCTGGCGGATTTGCAGGACGAACTGGGGCTGGCGTTGCTGTTCATCAGCCACGATCTGGCGACGGTGGAGCATCTGACGCACCGCGTCGCGGTGATGTATCTGGGCAAGATCGTCGAGTTGACCGACCGGCGGACGTTGTTCGCGCGGTCGCATCATCCTTACACCCGCGCCCTGCTCTCGGCCGTCCCGGTGCCCGACCCACTGGCCAAGCGGAACCGGATCATTCTGAAAGGCGACGTCCCGAGTCCGATCAATCCACCGTCGGGTTGCCGCTTCCACACACGCTGTCCATTTGTGTTCGATCGTTGCAAAATTGAAGAGCCTCTGTTACGCTCTGTGGGCGTCGGGCATATGTCCGCGTGTCATTTGGATGAAATCCCTGGTGGTCAGGTGGTTCCGGGCACGGCATAAGACCAAATGTGTCCAGGAGTTTGAATTCGCATGCCTGCTGCTCCGAGCCTGGGTGACGATACCGGCTCGTTATTTCCCGCGATAAAACCGATACGGTTGCCCGCCGGGCGTCCGATCCTGTGCATCATCGTCGATGCGGAGGAGGAATTTCATTGGGGGCGGCCGGTGTCGCCGCGTAACAATGCCACGTCCTCCATCCGCCACCAAAAGCGGGCGCACGATATATTTTCGTGCTACGGCGCCAAGCCAACCTATCTGGTTACCTATCCTATCGCGTCCGATCCGACGGCTGCATCGGTGCTGCGGGAGTATCTGGCGGACGGCCAGTGCGACATCGGCGCGCAATTGCATCCCTGGGTCACCCCGCCGTTCGCCGCCGAAAGCGAAGAGCGGCTGTCGTTTCCCGGCAATCTGCCGAGGGCGCTTGAGCAGGAGAAGCTGCATGTCCTGGCCGAGGCGGTGCGGCAGAACTTCGACGTGCAGCCCACCGTTTACAAAGCGGGCCGCTACGGGCTGGGACCGTCCACCTCGGACTTGCTGGAGGCTGAAGGCTTCCAGGTCGATACCAGCCTGATCCCGCGGACCCGCTACACCGAGGCCGGCGGTCCGGACTTTTCGGCATTCGATTACGGCCCGTTCTGGTTTGGGGCGCGCCGCCGCTTGCTGGAGTTACCGGTGACCCGGGCGTTCAGCGGCGTGTTGGCGGGGGCGATGCCGGGCCTGTATGGCGTGGCCGAACATAAACGACTCCGTTCTTTGCGGGGACCGGGATTGCTGGCCAGGGCGGGATTGCTGGAACGCATCACGCTGTCCCCGGAAGGATCTGATCTGGCGGCGATGCAGCGTCTGACGCGGACGTTGCTGAAACGCGGCGAGCGGATCTTTACGCTGAATTATCACAGTCCGTCGTTGGTGCCGGGCAATACGCCGTATGTGCGCAGCGATCGCGATCTGGCGGAATTTCTGGACCGAATTTCCGGATTTCTGAGTTTTTTCCGGGAAGAACTCGGCGGCATTTTCCTGACGGTTCAGGAACTGCACGATCAACTGCGGGCGGGGGCGCTGGTGGACCCGGCACAGCCGCCCGGTTTCGAGCGCCGGCGCGCTCCCGTTATCTCCGGACTGAATGACCCCGGGATCGCCAACGTCCGGACGTTTCCCGGCATCGAGGCCACGAAGAACACCGCCGGGCCGAACAATCGTTGCCTTGTGGTTGCCAACACCTTCCCACCAGTACATGGCGGTTCGGCCATCGTCTATGACAGCCTGGCGCGGTTTGGCGGCGGCCGGGTCTCGGTTCTGGCACCGAAGGAGGATTACCGCGACGGCTGGCCGATCCAGGGCTGGCGTGAATTCGACCGGCATGCGCCGTTCAAGGTGCATCGCATCCGCCTGCTCCGCACGTTGTTCCTGCCGGAGGATGCCGGCATCGTCAAACGCATTGAGGGGGCGGCGACCGACCTGTTGATCCGGTTGTCGATCCTGCGCAGCATCCACCGCATCGTTCGCGCGGAAAAGATCGCCGTGCTGTGCATCGGCGAGTTGGTCGCGGGCGGCTGGCTGGCGGGCGCGTGCCGGCAGTTGTTCGGGCTGAAAACGCTGATCTACGTTCATGGCGAGGAAATCAGCACACGCACGCAATATGACGAGGGCGGCAAGCGGCGGCGGCGCGCATTGGCGGCGGCCGACGGCATTGTCGCGGTCAGCCGGTTTACCCGGGAGACGTTGATCGACGCATTCGGCGTCCCGCCCCGGAAGATCGAACTGGTGTCCAATGGTGTCGATCTCAGACGATTTGTGCCTCGGCCACGGCCGGCGCATCTGGTGGCGCGCTACGGGTTAGAGGGACGACCGGTGCTGCTGACGGTCAGCCGGTTGTATGCCCGCAAGGGCGTTGACCGGGTGATCGAGAGCCTGCCCGCCGTGCTGCGGCAAATCCCCGACCTGGTCTATCTGATCGTCGGTGGCGGAACGTATCGCCCGGCGTTGGAAGCTTTGGTGGAGAAGCACGATCTGGGCCGCACCGTGGTATTCGCCGGCGCGGTGCCCGATTACGAGCTGACCGAACATTACAGCCTTGGCGACGTGTTCATCATGGCGAACCGGGAGATGCCGGATGGCGACACCGAGGGATTTGGGTTGGTGTTCCTGGAGGCCAACGCCTGCGGCCTGCCGGTGATCGCGGGCAAGGCCGGCGGCAGCGTCGATGCGGTGACGGATATGGTCAACGGCCTGGTGGTGGATGGCGACGATACCGGTGAGATCGCCCGGGCTATTATTCGGATGTTCGGCGACGATGCTTTGCGCGAAAACCTGCGGGTCAGTGGCGCGGAGGTGGCTTTGGCCTCGGGTTGGGAGCGGCGAGTGGACCAGTTTCTGGGATATTGTGACCGGCTAACGGCCGGGTCATAGCCGGGCCTGTTCCCTGACATGGAGAAGCGGGTATCGAAAGCAGCGGCCTCGACCACGCGACGGGCAGAATCGGGCAAAGGGCAGCGACACCATGATTGACCACGGGCTATGACGGCCAACGAGTTCCCTTCCCGTCGCCTGCGCGTGATCGTGCTGCCTAACATTCCATGGATGGCGTCCGCGAGCTCGTATCAGCCCGGCCAGGGACCAGACCCCGACCGGCTCCGCGGACTTCTGGCGGAGCGTGGAATCGATATGACCGCGCTTGATCCGTTGGCTCCGCCTTACAACCCCTGGGGGCGAGGAACTCCATTCTTTGCCGGCCTCGATTTGCTTCGGGCGCTGATTGTGCTGTGTTCCCACCGTTCCGCCGATGTGGTGATCTCGGTTTTCGAAAGCGGGGCCATGGTCCTGCTGCTGCTGCGCCGGCTGTTTTTTTTCAGGCCACCGATCGCCTTGTGGGACGTCAGCGTTGGCAGCAACTGGCGGCCCCAACGTTTGGTCTTAGGCGTCGTTCTGCGGTTGACCGACAAGGTCTTTACCCTGACCAGATGGCAAAAGGCCGTCGCCGAACAGCGTTACCCCTTGCGATCACCGGCTGACGTCATCGGGTACGCAGTCGATGAGAACTTCTACCATCCGGCATTTAACCGAGGCTCGGACTACGTCTTGTCCGTCGGGGAGGACGCGGCGCGGGACTATGTCACGCTGGTTGAGGCCGTGCGAGATCTGCCCGCCACCGTGATCCTGAAAGCGCGCTTCTCCGGCGCCCTGCCGCGGGATGCCGCCGCAGCGATACGGATCGTCCGAACGCGCCTGTCGTTCCTGGAGTTCCGCGATCTGTATGCCTCCGCCAGCATGGTCATTGTGCCGCTGCGGCCGAGCGACAACCCAAGCGGGATTACGTCGTTGTTTGAGGCGATGGCGATGGGCAAGGCGGTCATTGCCTCCGACATTCCCATGATCCGGGAATTCATTACCCCCGGTGAAAACGGTCTTATCGTTCCGGTTGGCGATGCCGCGGCGTTGCGGGACGCCATCGCGTTTCTGCTGGCCCGGCCCGATGAGCAGCGACGATTGGGCCTGAATGCCCGCGCGTATCTGGACGCCCATCTGAGCATGGCTTCGTTTGCCGACCGTTTTTCCGCGAGTATCCGGGCTGTCGTGCCTTCCGGAGTCGCGGGCAGGGCGGCTGGCTGACGAAACGATTTCCGGTAACGGCCGAAAAAACCTCGGCAGGCGCAACAGATTACCACGTGCCGTTTTGTCACTTCGCCGTGAGCCGGTGTGGTGTATAGAAACGAAATTGCTGAGAGGTGTGGGTTGCAAAACGTGGGATCGACTACGGAGCGCGATGAGACGGACACGCTTGCTTTGGAAAAACCAAGGGGGCCGTCAATTCTGGCGCGCACGGCCGTGGGCATGGGCTGGATCGTCGCCTGGCGCATGGCCACACGCGTGCTTGGGCTGATCAGCACTTTAGTCCTGGTACGTGTTTTGGCACCGGCTGATTTCGGCCTGGTCGCTCTCGGTACCAGTTTCGTTCTGGCGGTCGATACGCTCTCCGCCATCGGCGTCGAGGATGCCATGGTCCGCGAGCACTCGCCGTCACCCGCGATGTATGACACGGCTTTCACGCTGACCGCGTTGCGCAGTCTGGCGACGACGGTGCTGATCGCGATCGGCGCCATCCCCATTGCCAGGTTTTTTTCGGAACCCCGGCTTGCCCACATCCTGTGGTCGCTCGCGGCAGGCACGCTGATATCGGGAATCGGCAGCATCGGGGTCGTCGATTTCCGCCGCGATATGGCGTTTCACAAAGAGTTCGTGCTGCAGATCCTGCCCCGTATGGTCAGCATCAGCGTTACCATTGGTTCAGCCCTGATATGGCATAGCTATTGGGCGCTGATCGCCGGCATGCTGACCGGGCGATTTATGCGCACCGCCTTCGGCTACAAGATGCACCCCTGGCGTCCACGTTTCACCTTATCGGCCTGGCGCGATCTGATCGGATTCTCACTATGGAGTTGGGCCATCAGCCTGGCTGAATTGGCGCGGGACCGGTTGGACATGTTTGTCGTCGGTCGCGTTTTGTCTCCGACTGCGGTCGGGGTTTATGCGATCGGCGAGGAAGTGGCCGTCTTACCGACCACTGAAATAGTCTTACCGCTGTGCCGTGCCTGTTTTTCGGCTTTCGCAGCGGCGCGTCGCGCCGGTCACGGTGTTGAAGAGGCTTATATGCGGCCTGCCGCCACGACCTTCCTGATCACCTTGCCTGCAGGGCTCGGAATTTCGCTCGTAGCCGACCCGTTAGTGCGTCTGGTGATGGGGGAAAAATGGACGCAGGCCATTCCGATCATCGAACTGCTGGGCGTCATGGGCGGCATCGCCGTGTTCGGCCTTGTTGCCACGACTCTGCTCTCGGCATATGCCATGCTGTCCCGGCAATTCAGTATCACAGTGACCTGTCTGGGTTTGAGACTTCTGCTGCTGATTTTGCTGGTTAACCAGTTCGGCATCATCGGTGCGGCCATCGGCGCCTTTGCCGGCATGCTGCTTGAGCACTCGATGCTGCTGGTCGTGGTGTTTCGCCGGTTCGAGTTGAGCGTGACAAAGCTTGTGCGACAGGTCTGGCGTACCGTCGTCGCTGCGTCGATCATGACCGCAATGTTGGTCGCGACCGGTCTTGGCTGGACTTCGGCGGTCGGCGACATGCCCAACCTGATTGGCAGGTTGGTAACCGCCGTCATGCTTGGGGCAACAGTGTATTCACTCGCACTGCTTGGCCTGTGGCGGCTGTCCGGTCGACCGCAGGGTGCGGAAGCGGATATGCTTGCAGTGGTCATGCGACTGGTCCGTCGTATGACCGGGACGCTTTGGTCAATTCGTCCCAGGGTATCGTAACGTCGCACCCGGGTCATCCGTTAACGTTCCGGTCGTTGCGTTGTTCGTTATTCATTCAGCGGACTGAATAATACCAACCCGCATTGACACTGACCCGGGCGGATCGTCCTGACATCGTCATGGTGCGCGAAGGCGCACCATTCACGTATTTGATTTAACTCATCAAAGACGTGAATGCCGACCTTCGTCGGCATGACGGGTATGGCCGGCGGAGAGTCGCTGTCAACGCCGATTGGTATAAGTTCAATTCTCTCACCTGTGGCATCAGACGGTCGTGGAGCAATGGACACCCGCAATCAGTCGTCACGACGTGTAGCTGCGGGCAAATTTACGCACAGCCGGCGGGCAATCGCCGAACCGTCCCAGGCAGTAATCCCGGATGGCGAGCATGACACCGAATACCAGCAGCAGACGATGACGCAAGGAGGACCGGCCTGCTTCCTGCGGCAGCATCAGCGCGTGTCGAAGTTCCCACAATGCACCCCGCCAGGCAAAAAAGCGGCCACGCGTATCAAGATGCCGGCAGGCGAACAGCAGACGGTTGCGCGTGATAAAATAACGATAGAGAGGATTGCCGGTGCCTTTGAAGGATACTGCCCCCTTGTGATCAATTATCGAGGCGGGAACATAATAGTTTATCATCCCGGCATTGCGGGCCCGAAAGCACCAATCGGTCTCATCGTAGTTCAGGAAGTAATCCTCATCGAGAAGCCCGATTTTTCGCAACGCCGGCCCGGTCAGCAGCATTGAACAACCTTTAACAGACAGGGTAGCAGACGTTTCTTTCGATGACTCCGCGATTTCATCGAGGCGACAGGATATCTGAAGCGGATGGTGGGTCCTGTCATCCATGACAGTTCCTGCGAATTCGGCCCAGTTCGCATTGGACGCCGAAACCACGATGGATCCGAGCGCTGCCGCCTGCGGGGCATTCGCCGCATCGACCAGCCGCGATAACGTGTCCGATCGGACCATCGCGTCATTGTTGAGCAGATAGATATGTTCGCAGCCGCCTGCGAGTGCGGCCCGTATGCCGACATTACACCCACCTGCCCAACCCAGGTTACCCCCGGACTGAATCACGTTCAGCGCGGCGTCCCAGTTACGCAAATGCGATTCGGAGCCATCGGAGGAGGCATTATCGACCACGTAAACATCGAAATCGGGATAGTCGAGGAACCGCAGACTTTCGAGACATTCAATCGTATCGCGCCAGCCGTTCCAATTGAGCAGCACGATGCCGATCTTCGGCCGGTGTCCGCCCCCCGGCGAAACCTCACCCGGGTCTGGCTTCATCACCGAAGGCGCACTCATGCCAGCGGGCTACCGCGAAACGCAATCTGCATGCACGAAATGTCGCGTGAATGACCTAATGAACCGACAACCAGTGCCAAACCGAATAGTGAATAGATATTTTCACGAATAGTATTACGAATTCTGATGTTGGCATTAATCGGTTGGACCAAATCGATATTATAGCCGCCTGACCGGAGGCTTCGGCTCAGGCTCTTGGCCGTAAAATACCGTAGATGAGTCCGGTCCAGTACGCCTTCATCCTTGTAGTCCCAATCTTTCAGAACCAGCGTGTCAAAGAGATTTTTAAAATAACGTACATTGGGCACCGATCCCACGATAACGCCGCCGGGTGCGATTTTCTGTTTAATGCGACGCAGGAATGCATCATGGTCAGTCATGTGCTCGATCACATCGTTACATATGACGACATCAAAATAATGGTCCGGCAGTTTCGACTCGACGTCGTCATATAGACCGTTATGCACCGTGTGCATCATCGTCGCGGCTATCGCGGCCGCTTTTGGATCCGGCTCGACCCCCCACAACTCCTCGACACCCGCGATTGATGCGGCAAACCGGCCCTCACCGCAGCCGATGTCCAGCACGGCACGCCGTCGATCCGGGATAAACTGGTGCATCTCCGGGCGAACATGTCCGAAGTACTCGCGATGTTCCGCCATGGATTTATCAGCTTCCGTTGGGGTTGAAAATTGCCGTAATTCCGATGGTATCAAGCAATTCAGGGGAGATTTGAACCGCCCCATCCCCGGCGTCAAGGCCGATTTTAACGCATCAGAAAGATTGCCGAAACGGCTCGTTCCGACCACAAAATCCACTGCTGAGCAACCCGCTCATAAAGATGATTTACGCCAGGTATCGGGTTTCGGAAGGGCCGCCAACCAGCAACCCGCCAGAGCGCGGCACACTGAAAATTTCCCGCCAATCTCCCAGCGTGTCACGACGGACCGGCGATTGTTGGCGCGGTCGTTGCGCACCGCCGATCCGGTTTGGCCGATGGTGCGCAGTGACGCTCCGCTCGAGTCTAATCCGGTGCCTGCTGATGACCCGCGCGTGCTCACGCCCCGCCCGCACGCATGTTCGCTAAACCAGACACAAACCATGATCCACTTTGCGTAGCCGTTTCAGGGCAAGGCAGGGGTTTTCAAAGAGATGCCAGGATACCCATGCCAAAGCTAACGTCGGCCCGAGGGATATCACCGTGATTGCCCACCAGCTCACGGCCGGTCCCAGAAGGAACGCGGCGAATTGTTGCATCGGAAAGGCCCAAACGTACGCACCATAAGACAGATCGCCGACGGAATCCGCGGGATCCGGAACAAAGCGTCGGGGCGCCGCGCCAAGCGTGATGACCGCGTATGCGCCCAAAGTTCCGCCGATAACCGGGAAGCCGCCGAACCAAAGGCTGGCAACGCAGGCCACCGCGCAGAGTAAAGCGGCCCACATACGGTATGGCGGGTTCGCAAGCGTGATTAGCGCCCCGGTGGCGAAGGGCAGGCCGTAAGGGTGTAGACGCCAAAGCGGTGAAAATACTGGTCAACCAGCCAAGCAATGACAATCACGAGCGCGGTCTCCGACCGCAGTAGGCGCGCCAGGCTTTCTCGGGCAGTTTCGCGCAGCCCTTGGGCGAAGCCGACCGGAGCCGATTTTCTCCGTGCGACGCAAATGGAGGACAATCAGCCCGATGCCCGAGGGCGTTTAAGTATCGGTTGATCGTTCCAGACCTGCCGTACCAATCTGGAATTATTGACTCGCCTGCCTCTAT
>Ga0316229_1002901_pt1 | contig 14141 bp, 7 predicted proteins | sample TBH18023metaG_FD_206011 | JGI IMG/M metagenome (GOLD analysis project Ga0316229, IMG submission 206011) | Freshwater microbial communities from Trout Bog Lake, Wisconsin, USA - TBH18023 | ecosystem: Environmental > Aquatic > Freshwater > Lake > Hypolimnion/Profundal zone | place: USA: Wisconsin...
TTTTTCCACCGCATGAATAACCTCGGTGCCATTGATTTGATCCTCATCGTCCTTTCCCTCGCCGGCATCGTCGGCGCGGGCGTGCGGGTGGGCTTGCATAAGCGCTGGTCGAAAAGTGGCATGAGACCGTCGCTGGCCATTGCTTTTGCGTGTTTGGTTGCCGGCAAACTGGCGGCGCAAACCAACGAGCCGCCGCGCGCCCCCAGCCGGGAGTCGTTGGTGGCGACGCCGGCGGAGCGTGACGCCCGGCTGGGTTGGTGGCGCGACGCGCGGTTCGGCATGTTCATCCACTGGGGCGTGTATTCCAGCTTGAGCGGCACATGGAACGGCAAGGCTTATGGCGGTTACGGCGAGCACATCCAGCGCATGGCGAAAATTCCGATCCCGGTTTATCGCAAAGAGGTGGCGGGGAAATTCAATCCCGTGGACTTCAACGCGGAGGAATGGGTTCGGCTGGCAAAGGAAGCCGGCATGGGCTACCTGATCATCACCGCCAAGCATCACGATGGCTTTGCGATGTATGATTCGCAGGTCAGCGACTACAACATCGTCAAGGCAACGCCGTTCGGGCGCGACCCCATGAAGGAACTGCGCGCGGCCTGCCACAAATACGGCCTCAAGTTTGGCTTCTATTACTCCCATGCGTTTGACTGGGGCGAAGCCAACGCGCCCGGCAACGATTGGGATTACGAAAATCCCGGCGGCGATAAACTCCTGCACGGTTCTGACTGGTGGAACAACGATCCTGAATTTCTGCCGAAGGCGCGAAAATACGTGGATGAAAAATCCATTCCGCAGATTCTCGAACTCATCCGCAATTATGCTCCGGACATCATGTGGTTCGACACGCCACACAAGCTGCCGGACGAAGAGAACCGCCGCATCATGGCCGCCGTGCGCCAGGCTAAGCCGACGCTCGCGGTTAATGGCCGGCTGATTTATGGCATGGGCGACTACGATTCTACCTGCGACCGGCCGGCGGAATTTCCGCCCCACGACGGTGATTGGGAAGGTATTCCCACCACGAACGAATCCTACGGCTATAACAAGAACGACCGTTCGCACAAGCCGGTGTCGTATTTCATCCGGCTGCTGGCCAAATCAGCGGCGCGGGGGGGGAATGAACTGATGAACATCGGCCCGATGGGCAATGGCCGCATTGATGAAGCGGATGTCCACATCCTCAAGGGCCTCGGTGTTTGGTGGAAGGTGAATGGCGAATCCATCCGCGGGACCACGCGCACCCCGCTGTCCGTTCAGGCTTGGGGCGAATCCACCCGCAAAGGAAATACTCTTTATCTTCACGTCTTCGACTGGCCGCAGGATGGCAAATTGGTGGTGGGCGGATTGACGACCGAAGTGTTGCGGGCGCGGCTGCTTACCCAGTCCGGTGGTTGGTTGAAGATTTCGCGAGCGGGACTGGATTTAAACCTCGAAGTTCCCGCCACGGCACCCGACCCGGCGGACACGGTCATCGCCCTCGAATGCGCCAGCGAGCCCAAGGCGGATCTGGCTCGACTGCTGGCCGCCAATATTGCGACCAATTGCCTGCGCGGTTTTGACGCCCGTTTGGAAGGAAACCTGCGCTTCGGTTCCGGCGAGAAAAACAATGATACCGTGCAGAACTGGACGAGCACCAACGCCGCCGTCGCCTGGCCGGTGCGCGTGAATGAAAAAGCCACTTTTGATGTGGCCATCAATTACGATGCGCCCAGAACCAGCAAGGCCAAAAAAATTGAAGGCGATGCTGGCAAACAACTGGCGCCCGCCAACCAAGGGGCGGGCGGACGGTATGTCGTTAAGCTGGGCGAGTCAGAGTTCTCGGGTGAGGTTCACCTGGGCAATCAAGTCGTGGAAATGCTGGGGCAAGTCACTTTGGAGCCGGGTAATTATGAGATTCGTGTTGCTGCCAAGGAAATTAGCGGCGAAGAATTGATGCGTCTGCGCAAGCTGATTTTGCTGCCGCACGAACGGCTGGCTCGGAAGAATTGAAAAACCAGACCTGCGCACAATAATTATGAAATCTGCTCTCCCCTTTCTCACCGCATTGCTTTTGTTGTCAACCGGCTCTTTGCGCGCCGCCGGCAAAGAGCTGCCCGCAGCCACCAACGCCCGTATGGCATGGTGGCGAGAGGCGCGGTTCGGGATGTTCATCCACTATGGCCCGGTGACGCTGACCGGCCAGGAAATCAGTTGGTCGCGCGCCAATTCCAATCCGAAATGCCCGAACCAAGGCAAAACGCCGGTTGGAATCTACGATCATCTTTACCAGGCCTTCAACCCGACGAATTTCAACGCCGCCGACTGGGCGGGCGTGGCGAAAATGGCGGGGATGAAATATGTCGTGCTTACCGCGAAGCATTGCGACGGCTTCCTGCTGTGGGATTCCAAGGTGGACGCCTACAACATCACGGCCACGCCGTTCCACCGCGACCTCTGCGCGGAGCTGGCCAAGGCCGTGCGCGCCGACCGGCTCAAGCTGGGCTGGTATTTCTCGCCGATGGACTGGCGCGATCCGGATTTCCGAACGGAGCGGAACGCGGCGTTTGTCACGCGGATGCAGGAGGAATTGAGCGAATTGCTGGGCAACTATGGCCGGGTGGATCTGCTGTGGTTTGATTATGACGGCCGCGAGGCAGTTTATGACCAGACCCACACCTACGCGCTCGTCAAAAAACTGCAACCACGAATCATCGTTGATAACCGGCTTGATCTCGGGGTTAAACAGGGCAACCAGCTCATGCTGAACCCGAACGCGGATTACTACACGCCCGAGCAGCAAATTGGCGCCTATGAAGACCAGCGGCCGTGGGAAACCTGCATGACGATTTGCCAGCAGTGGTCGTGGAAGCCGGCTGACAAAATGAAATCGCCCGCCGAAGTGGTGAGCATTCTCTGCCGCGTGGTGGGTGGCGATGGCAATCTGCTGCTCAATGTCGGCCCGATGCCGGATGGCCGCATTGAGCCGCGTCAGGTGGAAGTGCTGAAACAGGTTGGCGCGTGGATGCGGGTGAACGGCGAAAGTATTTACGGCACGCGCGGCGGTCCGTGGAAACCGACCGCCGCCCTCGCCAGCACGCGCAAGGGCAGGACGATATTTGTCCACATTTTAAAATGGCCGGAGGGCGCGGTGAAGTTGCCGAACATTCCGGCCAGAATCATCAGCGCCAAAATTCTCGGTGGTGGCAAGGCCGAAGTTCACCAAGCGGAAAGCGGGATTGAAATTTCCGTCGCGCCGGCCAAGCGCGAGCCAAATGGCACCGTGGTGGTTTTGAAGCTGGACTCCGATGCGTTGAAAATTCCGGCCTTGGCGGTGCCGGCAGAAGGGATGCCGCCGAATTCCTGAGGAATGATTTTTTGGCAAGGCAAAGCATGAAGCTCTTACATCTCTTACCCACATCACGCGTCTCGCGTTTGTTTTTGACTCTGCTCCTGCCGGAATTGCTTGGCCGTGGCACCGCGTGGGCGGCGATCGGAGGCGATTTGGCAAACCACAATTAGTCCATTGAAAAATATGAAACGAAATCCTCAACTCAGCCGCCGCAAATTTGTCGGCGGGATGCTGCGCGGCGCACTTGTTGCCGCCGTGGCCCCGAATTTTATTCCGCTCCGCGTGCTCGCGGGCGAAAACACACCGAGCAAGAAGATCCAGCTTGGCCACATCGGCGTGGGCGGCCAAGGCACCAATGATCTGAGGAATTTTCTCACGGTGGAGGGTGCGGCGTCTGTCGCCATTTGTGATCCGTTCCGCGAGCGGCGCGAGAACGCCGCCAAGTTCGTGCTGGACGCGCAAAAGCTGGAGCCGAAACGATACAACGATTTCCGCGATTTGCTCGCGGACAAAAGCATTGACGCCGTGGTCATCGCCACGCCGGATCATTGGCATGTGCCCATCGGCCTCGCGGCGGTGCGGGCGGGCAAGGATGTTTATATTGAGAAGCCGCTCGGCCACAGTCTCGAACAAAATCAGGCCATGCTGGCGGCGGTGAAAAAGCACCAGCGTGTTTTCCAATACGGCACGCAGCAACGCGCGCAGGAAATGCTCAAGCGCGGCGTGGAATTGGTGCGCAACGGCTACCTCGGCGACTTGCAACGGCTCGAAGTCTGGGCTCCCGGCGGCCAGGGCGGCGGCTCGCTCGATGCCATTCCCGTGCCCGACGGACTCGACTACGAACTCTACATTGGTCCCGCGCCGATGAAACCCTGCACCAAGGATCGCATCACCAGTCATGGCTCGTGGTTTTGCTCGGATTATGCGCTGGGCTTCATCGCCGGCTGGGGCGCGCATCCGCTGGACATCGCCATTTGGGGCATGGATTCGGACACCAAAGGTCCGATTTCATTTCGCGGCACCGGCGATTTTCCGACGCCCAACGCGCTGTTCGACACCTGTGCGACGTGGGATGTGGAAGTGAAATTTCACGATGGCATCCCGATGCGGTTTATGAGCACCAATCACGCCGCGCCGATTGTAAAACAATATCGCGATGACAATCAGGGCGATGGCACGACCTTTTTCGGTTCCCAAGGCTGGGTGAGCTTGAGCCGCAACGGCGTGGCGGCAAGCAATCCCGACTGGCTCAAGCTCAAACAGTGCGAAGGCTCCAAGCGCGTGCTCTACCACAACCATTATTACAAATCTTTCGTGGACAGCGTGCGCGAACGCTCGCCGTCCGTCGCGCCGATTCAGGACGCGCTCCGCTCGGACGCCCTCAGCCATCTCTCGCTCATGGCCATCAAGACCGGCGGTGAAGTTGTCTGGGATCCAAAGAAATACAAAATCAAATCGCCAAAAGAATTGAACGGCCAGATGCACTGTCCGGTGCGTGGCGATTGGAAACAAAGCTAGTTTCAGCGAAGTGCCAAATTTAACAATAACCCCCATGAAAATCGGCTGTTTCGCCCTCGTTGAACCGTTCACGCCCATGGAACGGCAGTTTGAACTCATCCGTGGCCTGGGCATTGATTATGTTGACCTCACCGACAACCACGACGGGGCGTCGCTCGGCGTGGAGTTTGGTTTCGCCGCGTCGGTGAGCCTCGACGGCAATCCGGCAAAGATCCGCCAGCTTGCGGCAAAGCATAAACTCAAGTTAAGCACCGTTTGCGCGCACGCCAATTTGCTTGACCCCGCAGCGCCGGACGTTTACGGCACGTTTCAAATCATCAAGGCCATCCGGCTCGCTGCCGACTTGGGCATTCCCGAAGTCATCACGACCGAGGGCGATCCGAAAACCAAGTTCGGTCACGCGCTCACGGAAAAGGAATGCCTGTTCACCATCTGTGAAAAATTGCAGTCACCGATTGAGTGGGCGGAAGAACTGGGCGTGAAGCTGCTGCTCGAACCACACGGCATGGTCACGGATTCCGTCAAGCACATGGGTGATTTGCTCGAACGACTCGGGCACGAAAAGACTGTCGGCATTTGTCTCGACACCGGCAACAGTTGGCTCGGCGGCGCGGCTCCGCTCGATTTTGTGAAGACTTTCGGCAAGCGCATTCAACACGTCCACTGGAAAGACATGCCGGAAGCGTGGCTGCCGAAACGCGGAAAAGTCTTCGGCTGCGGCATGGCGGTGATTCCGCTCGGCGACGGCGTGGTTGGCATTCCGGCCATTGTGAAGGCGTTGCAGAAAACGGGTTTCAAGGGAACGACCACACTGGAAATCGCCGGCGCGGAAAATGTCAAAATCTCCGCCCGGCGTTTGCGCGAGTGGGCGGGCTGAAACTGAACTCTGCTGGACCAAATCAAAATGAAAAACATCAGCGCCATTGACCTCATTATCATCGTCCTATACCTGGCGGGCATCGTCGGCGCGGGCGTCTGGGTGGGCCTGCGCAAACGCAAAGGCGGCGAGGCGGGAAGCTACTTCCTGGCCGGCAACACGCTGGGCTGGACTTCCATTGGCCTGGCCTTGTTCGCCACGAATATTTCCTGCCTGCACCTTGTCAGCCTGGCGCAGGCCGGCTACGACTCCGGCTTCCTCATGGGCAATTTCGAGTGGCTGGCGGCCTACACACTCATCGTGTTGAGCCTGTTCTTTGTGCCGTTTTACATGCGCGCCAAGGTCTCCACCTTGCCGGACTTCTTGGAAAAGCGCTATTGCAGCCAATGTCGTGATTGGCTTGCCGGGCTTTCCATGATCACGGCCATCATTTTCAATATTGCCTTTCCGCTCTCGACCGGCTGGCTTGTGTTGCATGGCGTGTTCGGCATTGATAAATGGGCCTGCATCCTCACGCTGACGACCCTGACGGCGATTTACACCATTCTCGGCGGTCTTTCGGCCGTCGTGATGACCGAGACGATTCAGGCCGTCATCTTGCTGACCGGTTCCATCATCATCACCGCGCTGGCCTTCACCAAGGCCGGCGGCTGGCACGGCATGACCGAGCAGCTTCACGCCAGCGGCGAGACCATCAAGCTGACCATGTTGCGCTCCTCCGCCGATGAACCGGGCCTGCCGTGGTATGCGGTGCTGCTGGGCTATCCGGCGTTGAGCATCTGGTATTGGTGTGCCGACCAGACCATCGTCCAGCGTGTCCTCGGCGCCAAGGACGAGAATCACGCGCGCACCGGGCCGCTGTTCTGCGGCCTCATCAAGGTGTTTCCCGTGTTCGTCTTCATCCTGCCCGGCCTGCTGTTCCTGACCATCATTCAAGGCGGCAAGCTGGACGGACTCGCGCAACTCCGCATCCGCAGCGAACAAACCATCGGCGCGGCCGGCAAACAATATCAACTCGAGCTGGCCGGCAAGTCGTTGGGAGGGCCGACGCAAAAAATCAGTTTCACCGAGGGCCAGGCGCCGCTGGATTTGACCAAGGAACTTGCCAACGGCGGCCAGCCCCTGACGTTGATGTCCGGCTTTGACCAAAAAAATCTGGTGCTGCCCGCGAACGTCATCGTGATGTCATCCAAGGAAACCTATGGTTTGATGATCAAGAATCTGATGCCGGTCGGTTTGTTTGGGGTCATGGCGGCCGCGCTGATGGCGGCGCTGATGGGCAATCTGGCCAGCGCCTCCAATTCCATCGCCACGTTGTTCAGCTACGATCTCTACCGCCGCTTTCGCCCGGCCACGCCCGAACACCGGCTGGTCTTCATTGGCCGGCTGGCCTCGCTCGCGGCCTTTCTGCTGGGCATCGGGCTGGTGCCGTTGCTCGATAATTACAAGAGCATTTTTGCCGGCATCAACGACATCATCGCGCACATCGCGCCGCCGGTTTCCTGCGTGTTTGCCTTGGGGGTGTTCTGGCCTCGCGCTTCGGCCTTCAGCGCCAAATGGACCATGTGGGTCGGCTCGCTGACCGGCGCGCTGGTGTTCACCGCCAAGACGTTGCATGTCTGGCATCCGGAAGCATTTGGCTGGATTCCGGCGTTCCTCTACACCACGCCGTTCATGCTCATGGCGTTTTATCTGCTTTGCTTTTGCATCGTGCTGCAAGTCACGTTGACCATCGCCCGGCCGAAGCTGGCGGCGGAAGATCCGCAAAAGCTGTACTGGGAACATCCCTTCGATGCGTTGAAATCACCCGGCTGGCCGGGTTTGGCCAATTACAAAGTGCTGGCTGCACTTGTTTTTATAGCCATGTGTGTGCTGTATTACATTTTTGCCTGAATTAAATGAAACCGTCCGAACTAACCACTTGGTTGTTGGCAGTCGGGTGCATCTGCCTGACGCTGACGGGATTTGGCGGGGAACCGCTGATTTGGTTCAATCAGCCTGCCACCAACTGGACGGAAGCCCTGCCGCTTGGTAATGGACGCCTCGGGGCGATGGTTTTTGGAGGAGTCGCCAAGGAGCGATTGCAACTTAACGAGGATAGCCTCTGGGCGGGTTGCCCCGTCGAAGTTTATCCCGAAGACTTTCCCAAACACTTGGCGGAAGTGCGCCGGTTGATCCTGGCGGGCAAGAACGCTGAGGCCCACGCCTACGGCATTGAACATCTTACGGCCACCCCCACGTCTTTCCGTTCGTACCAGCCGTTTGGCGATCTGTGGCTGGATTTCGGCGGCCCGGGAACGAACACGGACTACCGGCGTGAGCTGCAACTGGCCGATGGCAGGGCTCGCGTCAGCTATCGCATTGGCAACGCCACGATTACGCGGGAGGCTTTCGTGTCCGCGCCGGATGATGTGCTGGTGCTGCGCGTCGCGACGGATCAGCCAGGCACGCTCGACTTCAAGTTAAGCCTCACGCGCGAACGCGACGCCACCGTGAAGGTGGACGAGACCGGAGGTTTGCGGCTCAAGGGCCAGATCGTGGACACGGAAAATCAGGACGGCGGGCATGCCGGCAGACCCGGCGGTTCCGGCCCCGGCGGAGCGCACATGAAATTCGCCGGGCGCTTGGTGGCCCGCGTGAGTCAGGGCGCCGTGGTGGCCGAGGAAAACCAGCTCCACATCCGGGGCGCGACCGAGGCCGTCCTGCTGTTCACTGCCGCGACGGATTATAATCTCGCCAAGCTCGATTTTGACCGGGCGATCGAGCCGGCGGAAATTTGCGACGCCATTCTTGCCAAAGTGGGCGCGAAAACGTGGACGCAACTGCTCGAGTCGCATCTCCAGGAACACCGCGCCATGTTCAACCGCGTCTCGCTCCAACTCGGCTCACCCGACCTCCGATTGGAAAAAATGCCCACGGATGCGCGACTCGCGGCGGTCCGCAAGGGTACGGACGATCCTGCGCTGGTGGCATTGCATTTCCAGTTTGGACGCTACCTGCTGATGAGCAGTTCGCGGCGGCCAGCGCGTTTGCCGGCGAATTTGCAGGGCATTTGGAACGACAAGATGCCGGCGCCCTGGCAGTCGGACTACCATCTGAACATCAACTTGGAGATGAATTACTGGCCCGCCGGAGTGGCCAATCTGTCGGAAACCATCAACCCGTTGATGGATTGGTTTGAGCTGCTGGCGCAGCGCGGTCATGAGTCGGCCCGAAGACTTTATCAGTCCGATGGCTGGGTGGCTTTCCTGGCCACGAATCCGTTCGGCCGCGCCACGCCCAGCGCTTCCACCCGCGAATCGCAGTTTGTCAACGCTTCGATTGAACCGCTCTGCGGGGCGTGGATGGCGGCGGAGTTGTTCGACTTTTATCAGTTCACCGGCGACCGCAGTTTCCTGCAACGGCTTTATCCCGTGTTGCGGGGCTCCGCCGAGTATGTATTGGATACGCTGGTGGCCGCGCCGGATGGAACGCTCGTCATGGTGCCGTCCACGTCGCCGGAAAACAGTTACATTGACCCGGAAACCAAGCAGCACATCCGCATCACCGCCGGTTCGACGTATCACATGAGTCTCGTGCGGGCGATTTTTGACGCGACCGATCGCGCGGGGGCGATTTTGGGCTCGGACGAACCCATGCGGCAACGCCTTGCCGCCGCGCGCGCAAAACTCCCGCCGCTCAAACTTGGCCCGGACGGCCGCATCCTCGAGTGGGCCGAGCTGTATGCCGAAGCCGAGCCGGGCCATCGGCACATCTCGCACCTCGTTGGGCTTTATCCGTTCGACCAGATCACACCCGCCACTCCGGAGCTGTTCGCCGGCGCGCGCAAAGTGTTGGATTACCGCCTTGCCCATGGCGGCGGCGGCACCGGCTGGAGCCGCGCCTGGATGATCAGCCTCTTCGCCCGGCTGCAGGATGGCGATTCGGCGCGGGAGCATTACCTGACACTGCTCCGCCGCAGCACCCTGCCAAACCTGTTTGACAATTGCCCGCCGTTTCAGATTGACGGCAACTTTGGCGCGTGCGCCGGCTTGGCGGAGATGCTGTTGCAAAGCCAGGAGCATCCGCCAGGTTCACAGCCGGCGGATCAACAATTCATACTGCATCTGCTGCCTGCGCTGCCCCAGGCATGGGCCAGCGGTTCAGTCACTGGTCTTCGCGCCCGTGGAAACTTCACCGTGGACCTCACTTGGGAAAACCGGCAGGTCACCCATTACCGCATCACCTCCCCCAATCCGCGCGAAGTGAAAGTGCGCCTGAACGGCGCCGTCCAGACCATCATGGCCGAACGCCAGCAACAACCTTAACACCACAAAAATCAATCCATTATGATGAAAAAACTCCTCTGCCTCATGTCCGCGGTCCTGCTGGCCGGTTGCGCCACGCAGCCAGCGCCGCACCGCTACGCCTGGGTCACCGGCCTCAAACCCGAAAAGATCGAGCGTTACGAGTATCTCCACTCGCATCCGTGGCCGGCCGTAAACCAGATGATCAAGGCCTGCCACATCCAGAATTATTCCATCTACGAGCGCGAAATTGACGGCAAAACCTATCTTTTTTCGTATCTCGAATACACCGGAACCAATTTCGACGCCGACATGAAACTGATGGCTGCCGACCCCGACACGCAACGTTGGTGGAAGGAAACCGACCCCTGCCAGCAACCGCTGCCCGACGCCGCCGCCAAGGGAAAAATCTGGAGCGACGTAAAAGAAGTGTTTCATTTGCAATGAGATTATGACAATTACTAAATCCAAGAAAACGGCCACGAAGACCCTAACCCTAACCCGGATATTTCAGAGTTGGGTTGGCGGCGGCGGGCGAAACCAGCGTACCGCAGGTTTCCAAACCTGCTGTATCGCCGCTTTCCAAATCGGCAGGGCGTTAAAGAGGCTCGGCGTCTGCGGGTTTGGAAACCCGCGATACAGCAGACTTGGAGGTCTGCGGTACGGGTGTGCCTATGAAATATCCGGGCTAACCGCCTTGGTTTCGCTGCTCGCGAGCCTTGCCGGCGTTCAAAACCTCCAGGCCAATGACGCCCAGCTTGCCAAGGAATTGACAACCATTGACGAGACGATGGCCAAGGGGCCATTCAAGCCCACTTGGGAATCGCTTAAAACGCATCAGGATCCCGAGTGGTTTCGTGATGCCAAGTTCGGCATCTACACGCACTGGGGCCCGGTGACGGTCGGCGCCGAGGACGGGCCGGCCGGCGTGCAGTGGTATGGCCATAGCATGTATGACACGAACAGCCCGACCTTCCGCTATCATCAAAAGAAATACGGCGAGCAAAATCAGGTGGGATATAAAGACATGATTCCGAAGTTCACGGCGGAAAAATTCAACGCCGGGGAATGGGCGGATTTGTTCGCCCGGGCGGGCGCCAAGTTTGCCGGGCCGGTGGCCGTGCATCATGATAATTTCGCCCTGTGGGATTCCCAAGTCACCCGCTGGAACAGCAAGGAAATGGGGCCGCACCGGGACATCACCGGTGAACTGGAAAAAGCCATCCGCGCGCAGGGCATGAAATTCATCACCACGTTTCATCACGGTTTTGCCTGGCGTTATTACGAGCCGGCCTTCCGCTTTGACGGCGCGGACCCGCAAAACGCCGATCTTTACACCGAGGTGCATGCCAAGGGCGCGCCGCCCAGCCGGCATTTTCAGGACACCTGGCTGGCGATGGTGGACGAGGTGCTGAATAAATATCAGCCCGACCTCATCTGGTTTGACTTTGAGTTTTTCGCGGTGATCACTCCCGAATACGAACAGAAGCTGTTTGCCACGACCTACGACTGGGCCGCGCAGAATGGGCGTACCATTGGCGTGTGCCACAAGTCCGCCGACATCCATAAGACCACGGGGATCTTGGATTTCGAGCGCGGACGCGAGGACCGCCTGGTGCCGTATCCCTGGCTGACGGACACGGCCACGGGGCCGTGGTTTTACCAGAAATCGGACAAGTTCAAGACCGTGAGTGAACTGGTGGGCATACTGGTGGATATTGTCTCCAAGAACGGTTGTCTGCTGTTGGATGTGGGGCCGAAAGCTGACGGCAGCATTCCAGACGAGGACCGCAGAATCTTGCTGGGCATGGGTGACTGGTTGAAAGTGAACGGCGAGGCGATCTACGGCACGCGTCCGTGGAGAACTTACGGCGAAGGCCCGACCCATCAGGCCAAGTCCGGCGGATTCAGTGAAAACGCCGACAAACCCTTCACCGCACAGGACATCCGGTTTACCAGCAAAGGCGACGCGCTTTATGCAACTGTGCTGGGCGTGCCGTCGGGCGAGGTCACCATTCACGCCTTCCAGATTGACGCCGCCAATCCGCAAGCGCGGGTGGAATTGCTCGGCCAAGGTGCCATCCCCTATCGCGTCAATGACCAGAAACAACTCGTGCTCACGCCGCCCGATTTGACCTCGGCCAAGCTGGCCGGTGACCATGCCTTCGTATTCAAGCTCACCGGCTTCAGCACTTCCTTGCCAGCGAAGGCACCGTGAGAACGAACTGATTGAATTACACCTGAAATTGGAGCGCACTATGACGAGACCATTTATCCACCTTACGGCGTCCCTCTGGATGGCAAGCGCCTTGCTTTTGGCGAGTGCCAATGCGCAATCGAACTTTTCTGCGGACAGCCCGTTGGCCGTGGTGCGGCAACTCGACGCCCGTACTGCAACCATTCATGGCAAGACGGCCAAGTTCATGGAGGGAACTCCCGGGGCCATCGGTTATTGGACCGAGCTGTCCGATTCTCTTTCCTGGCCGGTGTCATTTGAAAAGCCGGGCGATTTTATTGTGGAATTGAACTATGCCTGCAGTCCCGGCTCGGAGGGCAGTGGGTTCGACCTTGAGATCGGTGGAGAGAAGCTCACCTCGCGGATCGCCGCCCATACCGACTCATGGTATGACTATACCGTGGTCAAGCTCGGCGAACTCCACCTCACCCAGTCCGGCCCGCAGACGCTTACGCTTAAACCGACGAAGAAGCCGGGCGAGGCCGTCATGAATCTGGCCTGGTTGCGGTTCGTACCGGCGGAAGACTATTCAAACTACCTCGCACGAACCGTCGGCGACCATCAACTCAAACAGGTGACGCTCCCGGCCCAGGTCTTTGTCGTGCCGAATTTCCATCCCGCCAGTTGCGGCTGGCTGGCCAACTGGTCGGTGGAACGGAACTATTGCGCCAATTCCTACCTCGACCACCTCGACCGCGTGCGCGATGATGCCAATTACGGCTACGCGCAATCCGAGTGCAACAACCTGATCGCGATTCAAAATTTTCAACCGGAGCGTTTCGCTGAATTGCAGCAGCGTGTGAAAGCCGGCCGCGTCGAACTGGTCAACGCCTTTTTTCTTGAGCCCACCATCAATCTCTCGGGCGGCGAGGCGCTGGCCAAGATGGGCATCGAGGGCTTGCGCTGGCAGCAACAGGTGATGGGCGTCCGCCCGCGCTACTGCTGGGCGATTGACGTTTGCGGCACGCACGCGCAGATGCCCCAGCTCTGCGACCTGCTCGGACTCGACGCGCTGATTTACACGCGCTGCAATCGCGCCGGCAAAGCAGTGTTCTGGTCCGAGTCGCCGGATGGCTCGCGCGTCCTGACGCTCGTTCCCGGTGGCTATTCCGAAAATCTCGGCGGCTCATACGCGGCCAAGCAGCCGCTCACCGACGGGCAGTTGCAGCAGGTGGCCAAGGCGATTTCTGGCAAGCTTGGCAGGGCGCCGGCGGGCGCGCCCGTTTTGGTGCTCGGCGGCAACGGTGATTATTCGCTCGCCCCGGCCCGGCATGAGAACCCCACGGAGTTCCTTGAGGCTTGGAAAAAATTCCGCCCGGATTGCGAAATCCGCTACACCGGTCTTTCGCCTTACGTGGATGCCCTGCTCCCCGGCGTGAAATCCGGCGCAATTGAATTGCCCACCGTTCGCACCGGCACCAGTTACACGTTCGATTCCTTCTGGATTGAGAACCCGCGCGTGAAGGAATGGTATCGCCGCGACGAGCACGCGCTCCAGTCCGCCGAAATGCTCGCGACCATTGCCAGCCTCACCCGCGGCTATGACTATCCGGTCGCGCCGCTGTATCACGCCTGGCTGCAAATGCTGCTGAACATGGATCGCAACACGCTTTGGGGCAGCGCCGGCGGCATGGTGTTCGAGCACGAAACTTCGTGGGACGCCAAGGATCGCTTCGCCTGGGTGGAAAACCAAAGCGCCGCCACGCTCACATCCGCCGCGCAAAAAATTGCCGGCGAAGGCAGCGCCGTTTCCCTGTTCAATCCGGCGAACTGGCGGCGCACTGATCCGCTGCGATTGAAGCTGCCGGGGGACACGAGCCTGGCCGGCGCGAAGTGCGAGGCGGCGGGCGACGGCACAACGCTCTGCCAACTCGATGTGCCGGCGGCCGGCGT
>Ga0316229_1002930_pt1 | contig 14023 bp, 11 predicted proteins | sample TBH18023metaG_FD_206011 | JGI IMG/M metagenome (GOLD analysis project Ga0316229, IMG submission 206011) | Freshwater microbial communities from Trout Bog Lake, Wisconsin, USA - TBH18023 | ecosystem: Environmental > Aquatic > Freshwater > Lake > Hypolimnion/Profundal zone | place: USA: Wisconsin...
TTCCCCCTCCCCCTGATATGGTTGTCAGTCGTCAAGGAAAAAACAGTTTTCCCGTCCACTTCTTGCAAGTGGCTGCTTTGAATGGTTTATTCCAGGGCGTATGCCGGGGCAGAACCTATGTAGCGACGTCTGATCATTCTGATATTCGCGGGTTGGTTACCGACAAGACCTGTCTTCGTCGCGGAGCTGCCTCTGTCTAACAGCGGGAGTTCAGTTGCCTGATCCACATAGGGGGACCGAGGATTCTCCTTACGTGGTTCTGACCCCGCATACGACCTGGATGCTGTGCTTATATGTTCACGAACCTCCGTCCTTCGTTTTTGCCGCTGTCTGTCGTCTGTCCATAGAGGGGTGAGCTTTGCCGGGGTGAGTAGCCCCCCAAAGTGCAGGCGAACCCCGGCAACCACTCTGTGGACAGACAGGGAAGGCTCCGATTATCGCTTTTTGCTTTTATCTGTTCAGGACCTATATCGGTGTCACCTTTGCTATAGCCCACATGAATGCGGCGAGTTCTCTCGCTATGGCGGTTACCACAGCATTGTGGCTCTTGCCTTTTGCGACCAGGCGCCGGAATCGGGCACACAGTCGGACTTGGCACTTCCAGGCGATATCTCGCACCTCTTTGCTCAGACCTTCCTGCCGCTTGAGCAGCAGGCGGGTGACCCGCGCCGGGTGCATGTAGCCATGAGCACCTTCCACCAGGACTTTCCGCACGTGGCCGTTACCGGTCTTGGTGATAGTCCCTTGGCGTTTCTTCTCGCCGCTGGAGTGCTCAGAGGGGACCAACCCCAGGAAGGCCATCAACTGCTTTGGGTGCTCAAACCGTGCAAGATCTCCTAACTCAGCGGTCGTGGTCACTGCAACGATGAGGGAAACACCTCGCAAAGCCTGGAGAGCCACAACAACAGGAGCCATACGCCAATTGGGGAGCAGGGATCCAATCTGTTGTGTTAGCCGCTCAACACGAGCGGTCGCCTCGGTGATGGCATTGATACATTCCTGAAAGACTACCTGTTGTGCTGGCAGTGGCATCTTCTGATCGGACAGCCACAGGAAATGCTTTTTGGTCCAGAGGTCCCCACCCTGGTACCGAAAGCCGAGGCGAAGCAACATGCCCCCCAACTGCTGACGGGCCACTCGCTCGGCTTTTTTGGCATCTTCTCGTGCACGAGTTAAGTCGCGCATTGCTTCGTCTTCCGGTCGGGGCACAAAGACGTACGTGAGTTCTCCTGCACGGTGCAAACGGGCAAGTGTCATAGCATCACGGCGGTCTGTCTTTACTCTGTCAGCAGGACTCTTCGGGATATGGGCAGGAGAAACTACCGCACAATCAAAGCCTTTTTCTGTCAGTGCGCGGAAGATGTCGTAACCGCAAGGCCCGGCTTCATAGACAAAGCGAAGATCTCTTTCAGGAGTGGCGATTTTTTTTACCACTCGGAATAGATCATCGAGGGTTCCACCGATGGCGCCGTAATATCGAACTTCTGCATTACGCCCGGCCTCGGCGATTGCTACATTGATGGAGTTTTTGTGCACATCCAGACCGACAAACGTGATAATCTTCTTCATGACCTGCCCCCTTGGTTGTGGCTCTGTGCCGTAGTGAATCGCAATGATCTACAGCATAACCCACGTTGCAAGGCGGCAGGTCGTTTTTTGTTTTAGGCCTTACGACTGACAACCATTATGTCTAACCCCCTCCCGCAAGGGGAGGGGGGACTATAGCGGAAGATCAGCACTAATCAGGAAAGAAAAGAAAAAGCCCCTCGCGGATGATGGCTTCCGGTCGAGGGGCTTTTTTTTTAGTTCTCCGCCATGAAATGGCACTCGTAAAGGTCTTCCAGTGCCTGCAGGTGGCGGGTCTCGTCGGCCAGCATCTGCTTGAAGAGCACCGCCATCGGCGCGCCCTCGCAACCCCGCGACATCTTCTGGTAGAATTCTATCGATCCCTTCTCCAGGTGGATGGCGTAGGCGAGCGCCTCGCGCGCGTCCGAATCGGCGCGCAGTTCGCGCTTGGCCAGCACGTAGTCGAGGTTCATGGTCGGCACCGACTGCTGCAGGTCGGCTCCTCCCTTCATCTCCCCTTCCACCAGCCACTTTTCCAGCTGGTGCTTGTGCTCCAGCTCGTCGAGTGCCGCTTCCTTGAATATCTGGCGGGCTGCCCTGTCTTTCACGATGCGCAGCGCGGACAGGTAACTCCTGAATCCTTCCTCTTCCATCTGGGCCGCCATCTCAATCGCGGCTTCAAACGTGTAACACACGTCTCCCTGCTCTACCTCAGCCATGGATGTTCTCCTCTAGCGTTTAATAAGAGCCTTTTTTAACACAGTACGCCCCGGAGTACAAGTGACATTGTATACACGGTCACTCCGCATGGTGATTTCCCCAGCGGCTGGTACACTGTTGTCAGCGGGGGTGCCTGCAAAGGAGGCTGTATGAGGATATTTCTGGCGGGCGGGACGGGGTTTGTGGGCGGCCATGTGCGCAGGGCCCTGCTTGCCAGGGGGCACAGCATCAGGCTCCTGGTGCACAAGAGAGGCGCCGGAGTCGAGGCGGGCGTGGAGGAGGTGGAGGGGGACGCGACGCTGCTCCCAAGCTTCGTCTCCGCGGCCAGCGGCTTCGACGCCACCATCAACCTGATCGGGATCATCCGGGAGTTCCCCTCCCGCGGGGTGACCTTCGAGCGGCTTCACGTCGAGGCGACGCGCAACGTGCTCGCCGCCGCCCGCAGCGCCGGCATCCGGCGCCACCTGCAGATGTCCGCGCTCGGCACCCGTGCCGACGCCGGCACCGGGTACTTCCGGAGCAAGTTCCGGGCCGAGGAGGAGGTGCGGGGCTCGGGGCTCGATTACACCATCTTCCGCCCTTCCATCATCTTCGGCCCCAAGGACGACTTCATCAACAAGCTGGCGGGGCTCATCAGGGGGCTGCCGGCGGTGCCGGTGATAGGCGACGGCGAGTACCCGCTGCAGCCGATCTCGGCGAACGACGTGGCGCGCTGCTTCGCCGACGCCCTGGAAAAGCCGGAGAGCATCGGGAAGACTTACGAGCTGTGCGGGCCGGATCGCATGAGCTACAACGAGCTGCTCGACACGGTTGCCCGGGTCATCGGGAAAAAGAGTGCGCTCAAGGTGAAGAACCCCCTCGCGCTGATGCGGCTCGTGGTGCCGGTGCTGCAGCGGCTCCCCTTCTTCCCCGTGACGTCCGACCAGATCGAGATGCTGGTGGAGGGGAACGTCTGCGACGGCAGCTGGCGCGCGGACTTCGGCTTCGAGCCGGAGCGCTTCGAGGAGGGGATCCGCAGCTATCTGAAGCCCTGAGAGGGCCGGTGCCGCTGCTTCGTGGCGAGGGTGCGCTGGCTCCCCAAGGAACGGTCGCCGGCGCAGTTCGCAGCGCGAAGCAGGGACTTATTCGACAGCCACACCCCGAAATATTAGCTTTGATTTAAACTCTGGTAAGTATTTGCCTGACGGTGGCCGCCAATAACCTGAAGACAACCTCATGGTGTGGCCCCATCATACAGTCGCAGGCGTCCCGACAACGCTTGAAAACGAATACAAAAGCTGTCTAATAAACTAATATCTATCCCAGATAGACACCTCCTCCTGATTTTTACCATTTTCAGATTACCTCTTGATATTATTTCGTGCTATGATTCCAGCGTAACCGCACGATATTCAGAGTAAAGTAAAGCTGTCCCTGCAGCGCGACAGGCTTGGTCCCGGCCTTTCGCGCGGCCAGGTCCGCATGCGGACCGCCCGTTTTTGACCCATGGCGTGTCCAACCGATTAGGAACCGTATGAAACCAGAACAGACACAGCCGACTACTGCCGGCAGCGGCGCCCCGGAACCGGCAGGAGCCGGGGCTGCGAGCCAGGCCAGCGAGCTGCGCGCGCGCGCCGAAAAGCTGCGCGGGGAGCTGCAGGCTCTGGAGCTGGAGGCTCTGGAACTGGAGGAGCTGTCGCCGGAGGGCGCGCGGCGCAACCTCCAGGAACTCCAGGTGGCCCAGATCGAGCTGGAGCTGCAGAACGAGGAGTTGCGGAGTGCCCAGCAGGAACTGGAGGAGACCAAGGCCCGGTACTTCGAGTTGTTCGAGCTGGCGCCCGTCGGCTATCTCACCCTTTCCGGAAATGGCGCCATAGTGGAGGCCAACCTCACCGCCGCGGTCCTGCTCGGGGTCAGCAAAAACGCTCTGGCCGGCCAGCTCTTCATGAGCTTTGTCGCCCCCGAGGATCAAGACCTCTTCTACCTGCACAGCCGAAAGGTCATCGAGGAGGGCCCGCAAGTCTGCGAAATCCGTATGGCTTTGGCCGGCAAAGGCGCCGCTAGCTGGGTCCAAATCATGTGCGCCGCATCGCGCAATGGCGGCTACCTGGTCACCCTGACCGATAACACCGAACTGCACCGGCGCCGGGAGCAGCTTGGCACCGAGGTAAAAGAGCGCACCGAGGAGCTGGAGAGCCGCAACGCCCGGCTCGAAGTTGAGGTCGCCGAACGAAAGCGCGCCGAAGAGGCGCTCTCGCTGAGCGAACAGCGCTACCGTGCGGTCGTGCAGGACCAGACCGAGCTGGTGGTCCGGTGTCTCCCCGACGGTCGCGTCACTTTTGCCAACCAGGCCTATTGCCGGTTTTTCGGCAAGAGCGAGCAGGAGGTGCTGGTGGATGGCTGGCGCCCCGAGGTGCTTGCCGCCGACATCCCGAACATCGAAAAACGCATGGGATACCTGACCCCGGGGAACCCGGTCGTCGTGGTGGAAAACCGCGTGATCTCAGGGGCCGGGGACGTGCGCTGGATGCAGTTCGTGAACCGCGGCTTCTTCGACTCCCAGGGGCGGCTGGAGGAGACCCAGGCCGTCGGCCGCGACATCACCGAGCGCAAGCACGCCGAGCAGATGCTCCTGGTCTACGCGGACGAGGTCCAGGACCTCTACAACAACGCCCCCTGCGGCTACCATTCGCTGGATGCCAAAGGCGTCTTCGTGCGGATCAACGACACGGAGCTGAACTGGCTTGGTTACCAGCGCCATGAAATCGTTGGGATCAAACGCTTCTCCGACCTGGTCACCCCCGAGAGCGCGGAGCTGTTCCGCCTCAACTTCCAGAGATTCCTGGAGCAGGGGAGCATCGGCGCTCAGGAGTACGAGATGGTGCGCCAGGACGGCTCCAGTTTCCCCGTCATCGTCAACGCGGAGGTCGTGCGGGACTCGGAAGGCGGGTTCCTGATGAGCCGCGGCACGGTTTTCGACAACAGCGAGCGCAGGAAGGCGGAGCAGGAGCTGCAGAAAAGCGAGCTGCAGTTCCGCCAGATGGCCGACACCATTGGCGAGGCGTTCTGGCTGGCTTCGCCTGATTTCAGCAGTTTGCAGTATACCAGCCCCGCCTTCGAACGGATCTGGGGGCGCTCCTGCGCCGAGCTCTACGCGGACCCGCGGCTTTGGATGGAGGCGATCCTGCCCGAATACCTGCCGCAGGTACAGCGGGACCTTCAGGCCTTGGGCCGCGGCTCGGCCGTCACGATGGAGTACCGCATCAGGCGGCCCGACGGCTCGCTGCGCTGGATCAGCGACCGCGGCTACCCCGTGCGCGATGCCGCAGGTGTCACCATGGTGGCCGGCGTGGCCTCCGACATCACGGAGCGCAAACTCGCCGAGGAGACCCTCCAGAAATACGCCCGGCGCCTCATCGTGCTGGAGGAGGACCTGAGGAAAAGGATCGCCATGGAGCTCCATGACGACATCGGGCAGGTGCTCACCGCGCTCGGCCTCAACCTGGCGCACATCGGCAACCGCCTGCAGCAGGAGGCCGGCGACAACCTCAGGTCGATCTTCGAGGACTCGCGCATGCTCACCAAGGAGATCAGCCGCACCGTGCGCAACCTGATGGTCGAGCTGCACCCGACCCAGCTCGAAGAGTACGGCCTGGCGGCGGCCATCCGCTCCCATGCCGAGCAGTGCGCCTTGCGCACCGGTCTCGACGTGATAGTCGAGGCCGATCCCGATTTTCCGAGACTGCCCGCGAAGAAGGAGATCGCCCTGTTCCGCATCACCCAGGAGGCCCTCAACAACGTTTCCAAGCACGCCTCCGCCAGCACGGTGACGGTAGCCCTGCGCTGCCAGGGGGGCTGCCTCGAGCTTTGCATCGCCGATGACGGCGTGGGGTTCGAACCCCGGGCGGCCTCGCCCCAGCCGGCGGGCTCCGGGTGGGGGCTCACCATCATGCGCGAGAGGGCGCAGCTGATAGGCGGCAGCTTCCGGGTCGATTCGGTGCCGGACCAGGGGACCACCGTCGCCGTGGCAATCAGGGGGGCGTGCTAGATGAAGGTGCGGATACTGATAGCCGACGACCATGCCCTGGTGCGCGACGGGCTCCGGATGAACCTGGAGGCGCGCGGCGATTTCGTCGTGGTGGGGGCGGCCGCCAACGGCCGGGACGCGCTGGCCCAGGCGCTCGAGCTGGTGCCCGACGTCATCGTCATGGATATCGGCATGCCGGAGCTCAACGGCATCGAGGCGACCCGCCTCATCTGCGAGCGGATGCCCAACATGAAGATCCTGATGCTCTCCATGTACGGCTCCTCCGAGCACTGCTACCGCGCCCTGCGCTCCGGCGCCCGGGGTTACATCCTCAAGGAGAGCGCCGGGGACGAGGTGGTCACGGCGGTCAGCACCCTCATGAAGGGGCGCCTCTATTTCGGCGCCGGCGTCACCAACCCGCTGGCCAGCGCTCCGGGCGGCCAGCAGAACCCGCAGAAAAGCCCCCTGGAGAGCCTGAGCCAACGCGAGCTGGAGATCTTCCAGCTGGTCGTCGAGGGGAAGTCGAGCTCGGAGATTGCGGCCCAGCTCTGCCTCTCCTCCAAGAGCGTCGACACCTACCGCTCCAGGCTCATGCAAAAGCTTGGTGTCAGCAACATCCCTTCATTGGTCAGCTTCGCGCTTCAACATGGCATTACTCCCGCTCGATAGGCTCATCCCCCGATCAATTTCGAATAAATAGCTCTTTAGCTCTCTCCTGTTGAGAACTCCTGACAGACTTTGGGATTTTATTCTGATAGAGCTGTTAGTAAGCTTTGACTGTAGTCTGTTAAGGTACCCAGCTAGGATCAGTGTACGTCGCTGAAATATATATTACGTTATGTAGTATGTCTTGCGTTCACGTAAGAACTGGTCTTACAAGGGGTGCCCTGCCAGTCATGGGTTCAAATCTGCCAATTTTTTGGTGTTTAATCTTTGTCAGTCAGCGTGGCCAGGCCTGCCCGATTCCGGGGGTGCCGCTTAGATGCCACGCTCGATGGACAGCTCCGGGAGAGATTGAGAATGGGACCACGTTATCAGGCCTCAGCCGCATGCACGATGCTGATCGTGGAGGACGACCCCGAGGCCGGCCGCATCCTTAAGACGACGCTGGAGCGCAAGTACCCGCAGCTCTCCCTGCATGTCGCGGAAAGCGGCAAGGCCGGCCTGCAGCTCTTCCAGGAAGTGCAGCCCGAGATCGTGATGACCGACATCCGGATGCCCGGCATGAGCGGCCTTACCCTGTCGCAAAAGCTGCGCAGCCTCGCCCCCAAGACCCAGATCATCGTCATCACCGCCCACAGCGATAACGACCTTTTGCAGGACTGCATCAACATCGGGGTGAGCCGTTACCTCAGGAAGCCGATCGGCAGCGGATTTTTATTCGAGGCCGTCGACAACTGCCTGGAGCGCATAGCGCTGGAACACAAGGTGAAGACCCAGCACGAGGAGCTGGCCCAACGGGGGGAGCAGCTCCGCCTGGCGCTGGAATCCACCGCCCTGGGGACCTGGGATTACCGCCTGGACACCGGCGAGGTCCTCTGGGACGAGCGCTGCCGCGACATGTACGGCGTGGCAGCGGGGAGCTCGATAGACTACGGCACGGTGATCCGGCGCATCCACCCCGACGACCGCCTGACCGTCAATCGGGCGGTCCGGCGGGCGATTTCCGGAGAGAACGCCGGTGCCTACCACCAGGAGTTCCGGGTCATCTGGCCGGACGGCTCGGTGCACTGGATCGCCTCGTACGGCAAGGTCTCCTTCGGCGCCGACGGGGTGAGCCGCTTCATCGGCGGCAACCTGGACATCACCGGCGCCAAGCGCGCCATCGAGGAGCTGCAGGAAAGCGAGGCCCGCTACCGCGGCCTCTTCAATTCGCTGCAGGAGGGGTTCTCCCTGCTGGAGGCCGTGATCTGCGGCGGCGGGGTGGACTACCGCTTCCTGGAGGTGAACCCCGCCTTCGAGAGGCTGACCGGCCTGCACCGTGACCTGCTGATCGGCCGCACCCTCTCCGCGGCGTTCCCGGAAATGGAGGAGCGCTGGCTCAGCTGCCTCGCCAACGTCGCCACCACGGGGTCTCCGGCGACTCTGGAGCACCACGCGACCCTCTCGGACCGCTATTTCGAGGTGCAGGTGTACTCCCCGGGCAAAGGGCAGGTCGCGGCGCTCTATTCCGACGTCAGCGAGCGCCGCAAGCTGCAGATGGAGCGCGAGAAGAACGAGCGCCTGGAGTCGCTTGGGGTGCTGGCGGGCGGGATCGCCCATGATTTCAACAACATCCTGATGGCGATCGCCGGCAACATCTCCCTTGCCAGGGTCCAGCTGGAGGGGGAGAGCGCGGTGGACGCCCGGCTGGAGGACAGCGAGAAGGCCGTCGCCAAGGCCGCTGCCCTGACCCGGCAGCTGCTCACCTTCGCCCGGGGCGGCGAGCCGGTGAAGAAGTCGCTGGCGACCGCCGCCTTGATCTGCGAGGCCGCCTCGCTCTTTTTGAGCGGGGGGAACTGCAAGGCGGACCTGCAGCTGCCGCCGGAACTCTGGTGCCTGCACGCGGATGCCGGGCAGATGCATCAGGCGCTCAACAACCTGATCCTCAACGCGGTCCAGTCCATGCCGGGCGGGGGCGTGCTCAGCATCAGCGCCGCCAACCACGTCGTCGCGGCCGAGGACGGACGCTCCCTGGCACCCGGACGCTACCTGAAGATCGTCATCGCCGACCAGGGTGGTGGCATCGCCCCGGAGCTGCTCCCGAGAATCTTCGACCCCTACTTCACCACCAAGGCGACCGGTTCCGGGCTCGGGCTGGCCTCCGTTTTTTCCATCGTCAAGCGGCACGAAGGGCTCATCAACGTGTCATCGATCCCCGGCGTCGGTGCGAGCTTCGAGCTGCTGCTGCCGGCCGCCGCCCCAGGCGGCGAGGCGAGCGTCCCGCCGGCCGCCCCGGTTGGCGCGGTCGCGCAGCTGTGCTGCACCCCCCGCGACAGCAAGATCCTGGTCATGGACGACGAGGCCATGATCAGGAACCTCGCCGCGCTGATGCTCACCAAGATCGGTTACCGGGCGACCACCTGCTGCGACGGGGCTGAGGCCGTCGAGCTCTACCGCGCGAGCTACGGCAGCGGGGAGCCGTTTGCCGCGGTCATCCTGGATATGACGGTTCCGGGAGGCATGGGCGGCAAGGAGGCGGCACATCTGATCCGTGCCATCAACCGGGACGCGGTGCTGATCATCTCCAGCGGGTACTCGGCGGATCCTTTCCTGGACGTGAACAAGGAGGTCCAGGTGAACGGCACCGTGGCGAAGCCCTACAACATGAAGCAGCTGTCCGACGAGTTGGCGCGGGTCATGGCGCCGATCTGCGAGTTATAGAAAAGTACCACACACATAACGAAAAGTTCCTGGAGGTTATATGGCGATCAAGGTGCTGCTGGTCGACGACCACAAGATTCTGCGCGAAGGGTTGAAGGCACTGTTGAAAGGCGTCGCGGACCTGGAAGTCGTCGGGGAGGCGTCCGACGGCAGGGAGGCGATTGAAACGGCGGCACTCTGCCGACCCGACGTGATCGTCATGGACCTGGTCATGCCGGTCATGAACGGCATTGAGGCCTGCCAGCGCATCATAGCCCAGTTCCCTTCCACAGCGGTTCTCATCCTCTCCTCGAGCCAGGACCGGGCCAACGTGACGGCTGCCCTCAAGGCCGGCGCCAGGGGGTATCTCGGCAAGGAGTGCATCGTCGCGGAGCTGGAAAAGGGGATTCGCGCCGTAGCCACGGGCAAGTCCTACCTCGACCCGAGGATCACCGAGCTCCTCATCAACATGTACACCCAGAAAAACTCCCAGGATGCGCTCGGCAACTTCGTCGTGCTTTCCCGGCGCGAGCAGGATGTGCTGCGCCACACCGCCGACGGCAGGAACACCAAGGACATCGCCTTCACCCTGAGCATCTCGGTGAAGACCGTGGAGACCCACCGCCTCAACATCATGAAGAAGCTCAACCTGAACAGCGTCGCGGGGCTCACCAAGTACGCGGTCCGCGAAGGGCTCTCCGCGCTCTGGTAGCCCCCAGCCGGGAAGCTCCCACCCCTGCACGCTCAGCGCCCGGTCCCCTCTCAGGGATCGCCGGGCCCCTACGTCATTAATTTTCCGTCATACCGGGCCAAGGAAATCCCTGAGCCAAACTTACCTTTTCACTGATTCATTGCCCGCTCCCCACGTCGATAAGAACACTGTAATAGTTGACAGCTTTTGCGCGCCGGATGACTCCGAAAGAAAGTCTCGGCGCGCCTTTATCCAGCCGCGGCAGGAATTCCCGCTGTCCCGTGTCAGGAGGGGTGCATGATCATAGTGAAAGCCGGTGCCGGTGATGACAAATCTCCCGGGCAGTCAGCGTCAGAGTACCATCGCGAGGCAGAGTGGGCCAACGGCAGGGCCAGCGCGCTGACCCAGCGGCTCAAGGAGGCCCGCTTCACGGTAGGCTTTTGCCGTGCGGTCTACGCCCATCTCGATCCGACGACCGTCTGCAGTACCGCCGCCGCCTGGCTCAACGATTATTTCCCTTATCGCCTGGCGCTCTTCTCCTTTGCCAGGGATAGCGAGCTGGAAAGCGTCGCGTTCGTCCCGACGCGCACCAGCGGTGGGGGTACGGAGCTGCAGCGGCTGGTGCTGGGCGCGCTGCATGCGGGGAGCTCGGAGCGCGGCGCTTCGCGGCGCTCGACCGGCGTCATGGGAGCCGAGGTGAGCCTGTCGCTTCCCGACGGGCTCGGGGAGCTGCGCCTGTACCAGGTGGAGGGGGAGTCGCAGCGGCTCTCCCGCTCCTTCCTGGCGGGGATCTCCGAGTGTCTGGCGGCAGCACTTGGCAAAGCCCGCGACCACAGCCGGGTGCGCGAGCTCGCCCTGCGCGACGCTATGACCGGGCTTTTCAACCGGCGTGCCTTCGAGGAACTGCTCGTCATCGAGGGGGAGCGCAGGGAGCTCATCCCGCTTTCGCTGCTCTTGATCGACATCGATGACTTCAAGTCCATCAATGACCGGTTCGGCCACCCGGTCGGGGACGAGGTGATCTCCGCCGTGGGCAAGGCGATCAGCGAGGAGTGTCGCGCAGGGGACCTGGCCGCGCGCTACGGCGGGGAAGAGTTCGCCGTCCTGCTGCCGGGCGCGGGAGTTTCCAGCGCGGCCGGCGTGGCGGAGCGCATCAGGGGTCGCATAGCCTCCATCGGCTTTAGCTTTTCCTTGCAGGATTTCGTGGTCACCGGGAGCCTCGGCGTGGCGTGTCGCCGGGAGCCTAAGGGGTGCGGCGTGAAGGACCTGATCTGCCAGGCCGACAACGCCCTGTACCGTGCCAAGCGCGGTGGCAAGAACCAGGTGGCGGTCCACGAGCACCAAGCCTGCTGAGGCCGGGCGCACGCAGATTTTGACTCCTGGGCGCTTTTTAGGTATAGTGCGCCCATTCCACGGTCGAAAGGGGAGTCAGGATGGGAGAGACGGTACGGTTCGGCATCTCCATGGACGACAAGCTGCTGGAGAGCTTTGACAGGATCATCGAGCGCAGGGGGTACGCCAACCGCTCCGAGGCGATCCGCGACCTGATCCGGGCCGCCCAGGTGGAGCTCGAGTGGGAGGAGGATGAAAAGGAGGGGGTCGGCACCGTGACACTGGTGTACAACCACCACGTGCGTGACCTCTCCGACAAGCTGACTGAGCAGCAGCACGCGCACCACGACCAGATCATCTCGGCGCTGCACGTCCATCTTGACGCGCACAACTGCCTGGAGGTGCTGGTGGTGCGCGGCAAGGCAAGCGAGGTGCGCAGGATCGCCGACGAGCTGATCGGAGTCAAGGGAGTGAAGCACGGCCAGCTCGTCATGACCACGACCGGCGAGGGATTGCATTGAGTCGGGGGAACTCAACCACTCGACGTTTCCCCGAGACAACATGACAAGAGACGATCATTACTGGATGGGCAAGGCCATTGCGCAGGCCAAGCGCGCCGAGGCGATAGGGGAGGTCCCCATCGGGGCCGTTTTGGTGAGGGAAGGCGTGGTTCTGGGCCGGGGGCACAACCTGAGGGAGAGCCGTCAGGACCCCGCCGCGCACGCCGAGCTGATCGCCATTCGCAAGGCCGCCGGGAAACTTGCCAGTTGGCGGCTGACCGGGTCGACCCTCTATGTGACACTGGAGCCCTGCACCATGTGCATGGGGGCTATTATCCTGTCCCGGTTGGAGCGGGTGGTCTTTGGCAGCTTCGACCCCAAGGGGGGCGCGGCGGGTTCCCTCTTCGATCTTTCCAACGACCCCCGGCTGAACCACAGCGTGCAGCTCACCCCGGGGGTGCGCGGAGAGGAGACCTCGGCGCTGCTTTCCAACTTTTTCAGCGCTTTGCGTAGGCAGAAAAAGCAGCTGAAGTCGGCAAGCGGCCCCAAATCCGATGCGCCGGCAGATCCTGAAGCGCCGGCAGATCGCGCGGATGCCACCTAGGCGGGGAAGATCCGGTTTCCCGCACAGGTAAATCGTCTGTTGCAGCCATGAAAGCCTTGCATTGATAGGGAAAGTTTGGTAAAAAGCTCGGTACACTTTGTGTGGCGCCAAAAGCCGGCGCCGGAAGCCATCAAAGCAGAGTCGCAATAGTAAACGGAGAGATGTCCGAGTGGTCGATGGTGCCTGACTCGAAATCAGGTGTGGCGCAAGTCACCTAGGGTTCGAATCCCTATCTCTCCGCCATTATAACAGGGGGTTACAGCTGCCAGCTGTAACCCCCTGTCGTCTTTTTTTGTTAACGTATCCTCTCACGTATCCTCAAGTAACGGTGCTGGAGGTGAAATGAGGTGAAAAAAATCCCTCTCCCCTCCCGCTGGAGAACGCCGTCTTTAACTCGAAACCCTCTCGCGCCCCTTGAGCCACTCCTGAATTTCTTCAAGATGCCAACCTACCGACCCCTTGCCCAGTTTTACCCGTGCTGGAAATTGTCCTGCTTTTTCCAACCGCCACTGCGTAGTGTAGCTGAGCCCGATGAGATCCAGCACCTGCCTGCGCCTGATTACTCTGTCCATAAATAACCTCCAAGTTAGGGGTGGATTATTTGCAATAAAAGAACCCTGATATTCCTTTGGCACTGTCATGCTTGGCACGTGGGAATCTACTGGCACGGGCCATGCCAATGTTAAATGTTTGAAAATACTAATCTAGTGTGTGCGGGGGGATTCAGGAATGGTTAAGGAGGGAACTACGGGTGTGCAAAACTAGCACAAATGTGGGGCATGAGTGGGGTGTATGGGAATGTCACCTCTGTGTCATAGTGGCAATCACAAAAACCAAGAAAATTAGAAAGCTGGTTTTACCCGTAAATCCATGTTATAAAAAAAATTAACCGTCGTTTCCCGATAGCGTTCTACCGCTCCAATTACACATCTCGCCTTTTTCGAAACTAACACTCTCTCTTAGAGGATGTCTTGTTGCATGGTAACTACAATAAACAGAGAAGCCAGCGACAAGAATAAAGGGTTCCGCCTGCAGAAATTCCGTGCTGCATTTTTAATGCTGGACGCTTTCGACAAGGACGAAAGAGCCCATGTCTATGCAGCAATAGAACATGTAGAAGACGTCTTTTTTAAAAATGTCAATCGGCTTGCAAAATTGACCCACCATAGGCGTCCAAAATTGACCCACCCCAGCGAGTGTTTTTAACCCTTTTTTCTCGTCTTAATTCTCCAGCTATCGTTCCCCGTTTCGAGGATCTCGCA
>Ga0316229_1002945_pt1 | contig 13963 bp, 10 predicted proteins | sample TBH18023metaG_FD_206011 | JGI IMG/M metagenome (GOLD analysis project Ga0316229, IMG submission 206011) | Freshwater microbial communities from Trout Bog Lake, Wisconsin, USA - TBH18023 | ecosystem: Environmental > Aquatic > Freshwater > Lake > Hypolimnion/Profundal zone | place: USA: Wisconsin...
CGGGTCCCGCCTCATGAGTGTCCCGATTCCAGGATCCGGATCCAGGATCGGGACGAAGCGACTCCCGCGGGCACGCGTAATCACATAAATGTTGTAATCAATGATTGTAAGCGAGAGGCGGCCTTGGCATCGCCCTTGCTCCTTAGGGGCATGGAGGTTCCATGCTCCCCACCCCCGCCCTGCAAGGGGCCGGGCAGCCGGTCCCTGAGATGACCCGCTGACACCAGGGCATGAACCCCATCGCAGTTCCGCCATTGGCGTCCTCGTCCCCGGGAAGGCTCCCGCGGGCCGCGGCGCGCATCCCTAGGGGTTCCCCCATGCACGCATTCACCTCGCTCCGCTCCGCCGCGGCCCTTCTGGGCCTGGCGGCCGCGCCCCTTCTGGACCTGGCGGCCGCGCCCCTCCTTGCTGCCGGCCCGCTCGTGAATACGGGTGTCATCTCGGCCCCGGAACTGGTGTCGGCGGGGATGGCCAATGTCCTCGCCTCCGTGCCCGCCCGGACCGGCGCCACCTATGCCTGGAGCGCCACCGGCGCCACGATCCCCGGCGTGCGCGGCAACGCGGCGGCGTTCTTCACGGCCGGCGCGGCGGGCACGGCCGCCCTGCAGTGCACCGTGACGGTGGGCGGCGTGGCCACCACCTACGTGCAGGACGTGCCCGTGGTGGCCCCCCAGCCTTCGACCCCGTTCTACTACGGTTCGGGCTTCAGCGCGGATTCCCTGGCCAACACCCAGGTGGGCGGCCCCAACCTGAACGCGGTGGACTACCGCTTCCAGTCCAAGCATGCCGCCGCCCTCGAGTCCATCCGGGTCTTCTTCATCTGGTCCGAAATCAAGTTCGGATACCAGGCGGGCGAAGGGGGCACGGTCCAGGTGGAACTCCTGGCCGACGACAACAGCGCCGCCCACCTGCCCACGGGCCCCGCCCTGGCCACCCTCACCTACGGCAACATCATCGCCACCGGGAACTACTACCCCAGCCTGGTCTTCCCTCACCCGGCGGTGCTCGCGGGCGGCGCCCTCTACCACCTGGTCTTCACCAACGTCGACCCCACGCCGGTGACCAACTACGTCTCCCTCGACGCCATCTACACCAACGCCCAGACCGCGCCCATGCAGGGCTGCATCCCCGACGCCGACTGGGCCGAGCTGGTGAAGAGCGGTCTCGGCGCCTGGAAGCTGCGGGAGGGCTTCACGCCCACCCTGGAACTGACCTTCGCCGACGGCGGGCACCAGGGCAACGGCTACGTCGAGATCTGGTCCACCGCCCCGGAGACGGTCTCGGGCAACGCCAGCGTGCGGGAGACCTTCAAGGTCTCGGGCCCCAGCCGGACCTTCACCCGGGTCGAGGTGCGCCTGAGGCGCGTGGCCGGCGCCAGCCCCCTGACGGTGGCGCTGGAGGAGGCCGACGGCACGGTCCTCGAGGCGGGCACCATCCCCGCGGCCGAGTTCCTCACCACCGCCCCCGCCTGGGTGACCCTCACGTTCCCCCAGAGCCGGGTGCTGGCCTCCGGCGTCGGCTACAACCTCGTGCTCACCAGCCCCGCCGACACCCAGTACCAGGCCTACCCCATGCGCAAGGGCGCGGACAAGGGCTTCACCAGCGCCACCTGGTTCCCGGACGGCCATGCCCAGTTCACCGCCACCGGCGCGCTCGGCTGGACCGGGTGGACGCAGTGGGGCACCGCGAACCTGACCGACAGCGACCTGCAGTTCCTGTTTGTCCCCTGAGACCGTCGGCGGCATCTAATCCCCTGTGCCCGGGGGATTGCCTTGAAGAAGCTCGCGCTGCGCCACCTCTGCCTGTTCCTTGGCCCCCTTGGCGCCACCGCCCAGGGGGCCTTCTACGGTCCCTGCATCCAGGCCGACGCCCTGGCCAACACGCCCATCGGCAAGGCCGGCCTGGCCGTGAGCTGCCGCTTCCGGGCCCGGCCCGGCGGGGCGCTGCGGGCCGTCCGGCCCTACCTGATCTGGAGCTTCGCCCGGAAGGGCTACCACGCCGGCACGGGGGGCACCCTGAAGGTGGAGCTGCAGGCGGACGACGGCACCCCGGCCCATCTCCCCTCGGGCCAGGTGCTGGCCACGGCGGGCCAGCGCATGACCCTCATGCCCACCAGCGACCGGTTCTTCCCCCAGCTGACCTTCGACCGGGCGCCGCTCCTGAAGGCCGGCAGCCTCTACCATGTGGTCTTCACCAACACGGATGCCGATCCCGAGGCCAACTTCGTGTCGGTGAACGCCCTGTTCAATCGTTCGGCCGGCACGCCCCAGCAGCCCGGCCTGGCCGACGAGGACTGGGCGATGCTGTTCCGGTCCCGGGCCAAGCCCGCCTGGGTGGTGCGCCGCACGCCAGGGGAGGACGAGAGCTTCACGCCGATCCTGGAGCTGGACTATGCCAACGGCCAGTCCCAGGGCATGGGCTACATCGAGTTCTGGATGGGGGCCCCCAAGCCCATCGCGGGGCCCGCGGCGGTGCGGGAGCGCTTCACGGTCACGGGGGCGCCGCGCACGGTCGTGTCCCTGTCGGTGCGGGTGCGGCGGCTCGAGGGCCGGGCGGCCCTGGTGGCGACCCTGGAAGGGAGGGATGGCAAGGTGCTGGCCACGGCCAAGGCAGAGGGGCAGAACCTCGCCCCGAGCCCCTCGGCCAGCCTGGGGGGCTGCGGCTGGGTCACCTTCAGCCTCCCGGGCCGGCCGGTCCTGGCCCCTGGCCGGACCTACCAGGTGGTCTTCAGCTGCCCGGGACCGGGCCGCTTCGAGGCCTTCCCCATGCGCAAGGGCACCGACAAGGGCTTCAGCGAGGCCACCCTGTTCGCGGACGGCCACGCCGAGTTCACGGACGGCCGGGGCTGGGCGGGGTGGGAGCAGTGGGGCAAGCGGGGCCTGACGAACGCGGATCTGCAGTTCTACTTCACCTGCGCACCTCTGGAAAGGCCGCCCGTCCCTCCCATGGCGAAAGGGAATAAATAAATTATGCTGAATCCGAAACCGCCGGAGGCACCGTGGTCCAACCCGATTCCGTCCACCCGACCGCGCCCCAGCCGGGCGTGTTCGACGTGTCCCTGGCCCTGACCGGCACGGTCTCGGCCGGCGCCTACACGGCCGGGGTCCTGGATTTCCTCCAGCTGGCCCTGGACGCGTGGGAGGAGGCGCGGACCCGGGGGGCGGACGTGCCCCGGCACCGGGTGCTGCTCCGGGGCATCGCGGGCACCTCCGGGGGCGCCGTCTCGGCGGTGACCTTCGCCGCCGGCCTGGCCAAGGTCCCGGGGGCGCCCTCGCCCCTGTACCGGCTCTGGGTGGAGGGCCTCGATTTCCAGAAGCTGCTCAGGGTGCCGGAACGGGCGGAACCGGCCCTGACGTCCTTCCTGGACAGCGACGCGGTGGACGAGGTGGCCCGGGGCGTCCACGCCGGCCTGGGCGCGGAGCGCGGCGCGGCCTGGCGGCCCTGGGCCTCGGACCCCTTCACCCTGCGCCTGACCATGGGCAACATCACCGGCGTGCCGTACTGGTTCCCCATGGATGGCGCGGCGGGGACCCGGGACGGCTTCACCATGGTCCTCCACGGGGACTACGCCGGCTACGGCATCTCCCCGGCCGGAGCCGCCCCCCTGCCCGGGGATGCCGCGCTGCCGGCCCTGGGCGCGCCGGGGGGCACCCTGGCCGCCTGGTCCGTCCCCATCGACTCCTCGGTCGCCTCGGCCGCCGTCCCCTTCGCCCTGCGGAGCCGCCTCCAGACCTTTCCGGTCGCCCTGCGCAACGCCCGGCCGTTCCTGTCGCCCCTGTCGCCCGACACCTTCGTGGCGGTGCCGCCCGCCTGGCCCACGGGGCAGGGCGACACCTACCGGAGCTGGAATGTGGACGGGGCGAGCGTGGACAACGAGCCCATCGATGTGGCCCGGCAGATCCTCGCCGGCCCCGGCGGCCGCAACGAGCGGGCGCCCGGGATCGCCCAGCGGCTGATGGTGATGGTGGCGCCCACCGTCCAGGAGGGGGGCTGGACCCCGCAACCCGTGGAGACGGTGGGGCAGCAGGTGAGCGTCGGGGTCCCCGCCCTGCTCGCGCTGCCCCGGTTCAAGGCGGCCGACCTGGTCCTGGCCACCCAGCCGACCGTGGCGAGCCGCTGGGTGATCGCCCCCCGGCTGCCGGCCGGCGGCGCCTTCCTGCCGCCCACCCCCATCGTCAGCGGGGGCCTGGGCGCCTTCGCCGGCTTTCTGCACCCGGCCTTCCGGCAGCACGACTACGCGCTTGGCCGGCACAACTGCCAGCAGTTCCTGGCCCGGTCCTTCAAGCTGCCGGCCTCCAACCCGGGTTTCGGCGGGGCGGGGGGCGAAGGCGACCAGCCGGTCATCCCGCTGGTGGGCCGGGCGCTGGAACCCGTGGCGCCCCCCCCCTGGATCGCGCCGGGCACCTTCACCCCGCAGGACTGGGCCGCCCTGGAGGCCCAGCTGGGCGCCAGGCTGGACTATGTGAAGGACCGGGCGGTGGCCTCCTGCGCGCCCGGGGCCCTGGCGCGGGCGGCCCTCTGGGGGCTGTGGCGGGGCTGGGGCCGGGAGCGGCTGCGGGGCGCCCTGCTCCGGCCCGTGGCCGCCTTCCTGAAGGCCTACGGGGTCTGAAAATTAAAATAAGTAAATTTACGAAGCGTATTAATGCTGAGGGTATCCTCAATGCGGTGATGCCCCCCTGCGCACCGCCTGGGACGGCCATGAGACCCCGGAGCAAGGCAGAACTGACCGAGCAGATGCTGGTGGTGACGGGACTCCTGCTGGTGGCCCTGGTTCTGGCGTGGCGCCTGTCGGCTGAGCGCCACCGGATCGAAGCCGGCGAGCGGACCCACCTGGCGGAGCAGGCCCGGATCATCGACGCCAACCTCGGGCGCCAGCTGGGGGCGGTGGACAGCGCGCTCCTGCAGATCCGGGAGGATCTGCCGGAGCTTTCGGAGCAGCGGCAGGGGGCCGGGAGCCTGGACGCGCGTCTGAGGGCCTTGAGTGGTGCCATGCCGGGCGTGCGCACGCTGTTCGTCCTGGACCGGGCGGGCAGGGTCCTCGCCAGCAACCGCGACACCCTCATCGGCCAGGACTTCCACGAACGCGCGTATTTCCGGCTGGCCCGTTCCTCCAACGACCCCGGCCTGCTCCACGTGTCGCCGCCCATCCGGAACGCGCTCGGCACCTACGCGATCAATCTGGAACGTTCCCTGGCCGGGCCTGACGGCGCCTTCGCCGGGCTGGTGGCGGCGACCCTGGACCCGGAATATTTCGCCACCCTGATGGCGTCCGTGGCGTATGCCCCGGACCTGTGGGTTTCCCTTGCCCATGCGGACGGGACCCTGTTCCTGATCGTCCCCGATCAGCAGATCCCGGCCGGCAACGCCCTGGCCCGGCCGGGCAGCCTGTTCCGCCGCCACATGGATAGCGGGCAGGCGGCCACGGTGCTGGTGGGCAGGGTCCTCGCCACGGGGGAATGGCGCATGGCCGCGCGCCGCACGGTCCACCCCGCCGGCCTGCCCATGGACGCGCCGCTGGTCGTCGCCGCCACCCGGCCGCTGGGGGGGATCCTCGCGCCCTGGCGACGGGAATGCTGGCACGAGGGCATCCTCTACGGCCTGTTCGCCTTCGGCGTCCTCCTGGCGTTGCGGGCGTACCACCGGCGGCGGCGCCTGCTGCAGGAGGTGGCGGCCGACAGGGCGGTCATGGCGCGCTCGCTCCAGGACCGCATGACCCTGTTCTTCGACCGCGACCTGGTGGGCATGTCGATCTCCTCGCGCGATACGGGCTGGCAGCAGGTCAACGATCGCCTGTGCCGGATGCTCGGCTACACCCGGGAGGAATTCAGGACCCACACCCTGGAGGCGTCCACCCACCCGGATGACCGGGCCGCGGACCAGGCGTGGCACCAGGCCCTGCAGGACGGCACGGTCGACCGTTTCACCCGTGAGCAGCGTTATCTCCGCAAGGACGGGACGGTGATGGAGGCCGAGCTTTCCGTGGGGTGCGTGCGCAACCCGGACGGCACCCTGGACAGCATCCTCGCCCTGGTGGCGGACATCACGGACCGCAAGCGGGGCGAGGCCGCCCTCCGGGCCAGCGAGGCGCGGTTCCGGGCCATGTTCGAGGCCAACGGCTCGGTGATGCTCCTGCTGAATCCGGAGCAGGGGCGGATCGAGGACGCCAATCCCGCGGCCGCGGCCTTCTACGGCCGGGACCGCGCCGCCCTGCGCGGGAGTCTGGTCTCGGACTACAACACCCTGCCCCCCGAGGAGGTCCGGGAGGCCCTCCGGCAGGCGGCCGCGGAGGAGGCCAACACCTTCCACTTCCACCACCGCCTGGCCAGCGGCGAGCTCCGCGGCGTCGAAGTGCACACGTCGCCCATGACCGTCGACGGGCGCCTCCTCCTGTTCAGCATCGTGGTGGACGTCACCGACCGTCAGCGCCTCGAGCAGGAGATCCGGCTGCGCCAACTGCAGCTGGAAGGGCTGAACCAGTCCCTGGAGGCCCGGGTCCGGGAGGGCGTGGCCGAGCTCCGGGCCAAGGATCGCCTGCTCATCGCCCAGAACCGCCAGGCGGCCATGGGCGAGATGATCGGCCATATCGCCCACCAATGGCGCCAGCCGCTCAGCGCCATGAGCATGCTGCTGGTCAACCTCGGCGAGGCCTGCCGGGAGCCCGGGCCGGACCTCGCGAGGGTGGCGCGGATGCTGGCCAAGGGCGATGGCCTGGTGCAGAAGATGTCCAGCACCATCGATCTCTTCCGGGACTTCTTCCAGCCGGGCAAGCAGGGCCTGCCCTTTTCGGCGCTGGAACAGGTGCGGGCCGCCGTGGCCATCGTCGACGCCGGGTTCGAAGCCCGGGGCATCGACCTCCAGGTCGAGGCGCCGGCCGATCTCACCTTCAAGGGCTTCGCCAACGAGTTCTGCCAGGTGCTCCTGAACCTGCTCGGCAACGCCAGGCAGGCCATCCAGGAGCGCGGCGTGGCCCGCGGGCGGATCACCCTTCGGCTCGAGACCGAGGCCGGCTCGGGGTGCGTGCGGATCACCGACAACGGCGGGGGCATCCCCGCCGAGGCGCTGGACCGCATCTTCGAGCCCTACTTCTCGACCCGGGAGGGGGGCACCGGCATCGGGCTGTACATGTCCAGACAGATCATCGAGGAGAGCATGCAGGGCCGGATCTCGGCCCGGAACGTCGGCGAAGGCGCCGAGTTCACCCTGCGGCTCCCCATGACGGGAGCAACGCCATGATGAACGAGGAAATGGATTCCCTTTATCTGCGGTCGCTCACGGTCCTGCTCGTGGAGGACGACGAGGATGCGGCCGAGGAACTCGGCGTCTTCATCGGCCGGCGGGTGGGCACCGTGGTCAGGGCGGCCAACGGGCTCGCGGGACTGGCCGCCTTCGACGCCCACGCCCCCCAGCTGGTGGTGACGGACATCCAGATGCCCGGCATGGACGGCCTCGCCATGGTCGAAGGGATCCGGTCCCGGGAGCCCCGGGTCCCGGTGATCGTCACCACCGCCTTCGAGAAGGTCGAGTACCTGGAACGGGCCATCGATCTGGGCATCGACCGCTTCGTGCTCAAGCCCATCCAGGCTGAGCCCCTGGATAAGGCCCTGCGGGACTGCGCCCGCCGCCTGCGGGCGGAGGAGGAGCTCAAGCTGAAGGAGAAGCGGGACGCCGACGCGGTCGAGGCGCGGCAGGAGGGTTGCCGCAGCCTGCTGTTGACCGGGCTGGCCCACGATTTCAACAATCTCCTCCAGGCCATCCTCTCCGCCGTGGAGACGGCCGGCCTGATGGTGGGTCCGGACCGGGCCGAGCACGCGCTGCTGAACGTGGCCATGGCGAGTTCGAAGGAGGCGCGGCTGCTGTGCCGGCGCCTGGCGATGCTGGGCGGCGCCACCGGGACCCGGGGCCAGGTGGGGCCCCTGGACGCCCTGATCCACCAGGCGGCGCTGGAAGCCCTGGCGGGGTCGCCCCTGGTCCTGGAGACCCGGTTCGCGGGCGCGGAAGCGTCCGTCCAGCACAACGAGGCGCAGCTTGCCCAGGTCATGGCCGGCCTGATCGACAATGCCCGGGAGGCCATGCCGGGAGGGGGCACGCTGAGCCTGTCCACGGACCTCTGCGCCGTCCCCGCGGGGGACCCGCTGGGCCTGCCGCCGGGGCGCTACCTCCGGGTCCTCTGCCAGGATTCGGGCCGGGGGATTCCGGCCGACGAGCTGCCCCGGGTCTTCGATCCGTATTTTTCCACCAAACCCAGGAGCAGGGACCGGGGCACGGGGCTCGGGCTGGCGCTGGCGCGGGCCGTCGTCCGCGCCCATGGCGGGACGATCTCCATCGGGTCGGAGCCGGGGCGGGGGACGCGGGTGACCCTCCATCTGCCGCTGGTCGAGCCCTGAAGGACAAATAAAGGGCCATGCTCGCATACAATCATTCCTGATCTCCGCCGGTCCCAGGCTGGCCCATCCCAGGAGCGACCGTGGCCCGAATCAAGTTGGATCTCCCCGAAACCTACCCGTTCCGGACCGAGGTCCCGATCAGGGAGGCGGACCTGCACCGCGGCATCCACCTGGGCAACGTCACGCTCTTCGGGCTGATCAACCAGGCCCGGGTCCTGTTCCTGGAAAGCCTCGGCTACAGCGAAGTGGACGTGGAAGGCGCCGGGACGATCATGGCCGACGCGGTGGTGGTGTACCGGGGCGAGAGCTTCGCGGGGGACGTGCTGCGCTTCGAGGTCACCGCGGGCGACTTCTCCCGCACGGGCTGCGATTTCTTCTACCGGGTCACCAAGGGGGACGGCGCCACCGAAGTGGCCCGCGCCAAGACCGCCATCACCTTCATGGACTACGCCACCCGCAAGGTCCAGCCCGTCCCGGAGCCCTTCCGCGCCAGGTTCGGGGCATGACGCCGGCGACGCGCTTCCCCAGCAGCTTCTGGGCGGCCAACGGCACCGAGCTCTTCGAGCGGGCGGCGTACTACGCCATGGCCAGCTTCGTGGTGATCTACCTCGGACAGCTCGGCTTCGGCGCCTACTGGCCGAGCACGCTCAACAGCGTGCTCTGGTTCCTGGTCTACTTCCTGCCCATCCTGTCCGGATCCCTGGCCGACCAGTACGGGTTCAAGGCCTCCCTGCTGGTGGCCTTCCTGCTCCTGGCGGTGGCGTACTTCTTCATAGGCTTTCCGGTGTGGTTCGGCGGTGCGCGCCTGATGGAGGCCGGTCCCCAGGAGGTGACCGTGGGCTGGCGCACCGTGGTGCCCGTGGTGGGGGCCCTGGTCCTCATCGGCGTGGGCGGGAGCATCGTGAAGCCGTGCATCGCCGGCACGGTGCAGAAGACCGCCGGCGCCCGCAAGACCCTGGGCTTCGGCATCTTCTACATGATCATCAACGTGGGCAGCCTCGTAGGGCGGCTGGTGTCCTTCACCTTCCGCCGCCGCTTCGACCTCACGGCCATCTTCGGCGTCTCCATGCTCATGGCGTCGATCGCCTTCCTGGTGGTGCTGACCCTCTACAAGGACCCGGACGTGGAGATGGGCACGCCGAAGAAGCCCGCGCGCCCGCTCGGGGACATCCTCCGGGGGCTGTTCACCGTGCTCCGCAACGGGCGCTTCGCCATGTTCCTGGTGGTCTCCAGCGGCTTCTACTTCATCTACAACCAGGTCTACAACCTGCTGCCGCTCTACGTGAAGCGCACGGTGGAGCTGAAGCCGGCCATGGACCTGTACACCATCGCCAACCCCCTTGTGATCGTCACCTGCCAGCTGCTCATCACCTGGGCCTTCGGCCGGCTGGCGCCCATCAAGTCCATCGTGGTGGGCACGGTCATCATCGGCCTGGCCATGTTCGTCAACATCGCGCCCCTGTACCTGCCCGGGGGCGTGGGGCTGCGGGTATGGGACCTCCTGCCCCTGGGGTCGCTGTTCATCGTGCTCACCGTGGCCCTCATCGCCTTCGGCGAGCTGTTCGCGGCGGCGAGGCTGTTCGAATACATCGGCTCCCTGGCGCCGTCCGGCCAAGAGGGGCTGTTCCTGGGCTACGCCAACATCCCCATGGCCGTGGGTTCCCTGGTGGGCGGGCCCGCGGGCGCCTACCTGTTCAACGACGTCATGTGCCGGGGGGCGGTGAAGCTGCCCAGCGGCCTGCTGCGGCTGGACCCCCGGGCCGCCACCCTGGGCTGGTGCCTGCTGGCCGCCTTCGGGCTGACCAGCGCCCTGAGCATGTTCGGCTACAACGCCTGGCTGCGGCGGCAGGGCGGGGTGGGCGGGTGAAGCAGGGACCGCGGGACGGCAGGCTTCCGGCCGGCCTTCTACCGCTGGGCTGCCCGGTCCGCCCCATCCTCCCGGAGCAGTGGCAAATGGCCTGTTTTCGGAAAAAGACTCCAGTATGGTAGTCATATTTTCCGGAAATATCATCAAAGTGGCCTTGGGACCGGGTAATTACCTCCTGACCACCAGCGACACCACCGTCTTGTCGTTCCCCCCCATGGACACCATGATCCCGTGCTCCTTGGCCACCTTGACCTGGAAGCCGCCCGCCCTGCCCGTCAGTTGCTTCCACAGATCGACGGCCATGCGCACGCCGGTCGCGCCGGTGGGGTGGCCGTAGCCGATCAGGCCGCCGCCGGTGTTGGTGGGATAGCGGCCGTCGCGGGCCGTGGCGCCCGACAGCACCAGGTCGGCGCCCCCGCCGGCCTTGGCCAGGCCCAGGGCCTCGACGCTGAGCAGGCCGGAGATGGTGAAGCAGTCGTGCACTTCGACGACGCCCAGGTCCTCGGCCCCGATCCCGGCCATGGCCTTGGCCTGGCCCGCGGCCCGGAGGCTGGTGGTCATCTCCGTGAGGTCCGGGGGCGGGGCGGTGAGGTTGGCGGTGACGTGGCCCAGGCCGACGACCTCCACCACGTCCTCCCGGGTGAGCCCGAGGCTGAGGTAGCCCTCCTCGGAGACCACCATGATGGAGGCGGCGCCGTCGGAGACCTTGGAACAGTCGTACAGGTTCAGGTGGTCCGTGAAGGCCTTGCCGTTGGGCGGGGTGAGGCCCTGGGCGACGAGGTCCGCGGTCCGGTTGTGATACTCCTGGGCCTCGGGGTTGAGCCGCGCGTGCTCGACGGCGTGCCTGTACCACTGCGCCATGCCCGCCCGGGCCCGCTCGGCGCCGATCCTGGCGGCGTACGCCCCGGCCCGCTCGGAGAACTTGCCGGGGAAGAAGTAGGCGTGGCCGTCCTTGCGCTCGCCCTCGTACCAGCCGGCCCCGGCCAGGAAGTCGGCGCAGTAGATGGCCTTCACGGTGTTCTGCACTTCGACGCCCATGACCAGCACGCGCTCGGCCAGGCCGCTGAGAATGCTCTTGATGCCGGTGGCCAGGGCCAGACCGCCCGAGGCGCAGGCGCCCTCCACCCGCAGGGCGGGCTTGTACTCCAGGGCGGGATGGACGATGGTCATCAGGGAACCGAGGTGCCCCTGGCGGTTGAAGCGGGCGGCCATGAAGTTGCCGATGACGCCCTCGTCGACGAGGTAGGGGTCGCCCACCTGGGCCAGGGTGGCCCGGCCGGCTTCCCGGATGTAGTGTTCGAGGCCCGGACGGGCGGTCCGCGGGCTGAACTCCTTGCGGCCGGTGCCGAGGCTGACCGTGTAGGCGCCGGCGGCGAGAAAGACGGGGCGGGACAGGGCGGTCATCGGTGCCTCACAGGTAGTCGGTGATGGGGCCGTACAGATGGAAGAAGCCCAGGGTCAGCACGTCGTTCACGTCCTGGGACGAGTTGGCGACGCCGCGTTCCACCAGGGCCACGCCCGCCTCGCGGCTGGCGGCGAAGTGCCGGCGGGCCAGGGTCACGCCCAGGGTCTCGTGGCCGTCGAAGGCCTTGAAGTAGGCCCTGAGCCTGGCCTCCCGTCCCTTGTCGCGGGAGAGGGCCTTCCAGGTGAGGGCCGGCTCGGGGTGCGCGCCCAGGTGCGCGTCGGCCTCCTGCGCCCAGGGTTCGTCCAGGCCCCGGTAGGCCCCGGTGGCGGGGTCGAAGATGGCCACCGGCCGGCCCTTCTCATATTTGAGGAAGCCGTCGCGCTGGGCGCCGCTGGAGAGCTGCCCGCCCCGGACGCCGAGGTCCAGCAGCTGGTCCACGAGGGGGCTGTGCAGGCCGTCGTTCAGATACTTCTCCATGACCCGCAGGATCAGCTGGAACACGTCGATGCCCACGTAGTCGATGAGCTGGAACATGCCCATGGGCCGCAGCAGCCAGTCCCGGGACACCCGCTCCACCATGTGGACGGCCTTGAGGAAGCCGTGGTCCTGGGCCAGGCGCTCCACCTCCCGCAGGCAGTACAGGCCGTCCCGCATGAAGTGGCCGTTGCCGATGAAGCCGGCGATGTCGTTGGATGGCACGGTCTTCTTCCCGAGCACCTGGGCGGTCTCCGCGGCCAGGGCCTTGAGTTCCTCGTCGCAGACGTTCGGGGCGATGACCTCCAGCAGCTTCTGCACGGCCGGGGGATTGTAGAAATGAAAGCCGATCAGCCGCCCCTGGATCCCGCAGGCCTCCGTGAGCACGTGCAGGGGGATGGAGGAGGTGTTGGTGAAGAAGTACGTCTCTTTCGGGCAGAGCGCGGCCAGCTCGTGGTAGATGGCGAACTTGATCTCCTCCTTCTCGAAGGTGGCCTCGAAGACCATCAGGGACTCCCGGGCCAGCTGGAGGGTCCTGCCCGTGCGCAGGCGCAGCAGGACCTCCTGGACGAAGGCCTGGATCATCTCCCCGTTCTCCACCAGGTCGGCCCGGTCACGGTAGAGGGTCCGGAGGCGGTTCACCTGCCGCTCGCCGTCCTTCACGGCCTGGTCCCGGATGTAGGTGACGAGCCCCTGGAGCGCGGTGTCGCTCATGTCCACGAGGTTCAGGACGAAGGTCCCCCCGGGGTGCTCGAGGGCGCGGTAGGCCAGCTCCAGGGCCAGGAGCAGCGAGATGCCGCTGCCCATCTTTCCGGCGGCGCCGATCACCGCGACGTTCTGCAGGCGGTCATTCAGATCCATGGGGGTTCTCCGTGGGGGTCACTTGCCCTGGAAACGGGCGGGGCGTTTCTCGATGAAGGCCCGCATGCCTTCCTTCTGGTCCTCGGTGGCGAAGGTCTGGGCGAAGAGCTCGGCCTCGTGGCTGAGCCCGTGGCCCAGGGTGCTCTCGGTGCCCAGGTTCACCGCGGCCTTGCAGTAGGAGACGGCGACGGGACCCCGGCTGGCGATGGTCCGGGCCAGCTCCAGGCAGCGGGGCAGGAGCTGCCCGGGCGCCACCACTTCGCTGTAGAGGCCCAGGGCCAGGCCCCGTTCGGCCGTGACGAGGTCGCCCGTGAAGAGCAGGAGCTTGGCCGCGGACCGGCCCAGGATCCGCGCCAGGCGCTGGGTGCCGCCCCAGCCGGGGGTGACGCCCAGATTGACCTCGGGCTGGCCGGCCTTGGCGGTGTCGGCGGCGATGCGCAGGTCGCAGGCCAGGGCCAGTTCGCAGCCGCCCCCCAGGGCGAAGCCGTTCACGGCGGCGATGACCGGGTGGGGGAAGTCCTCGATGAGGCTGAAGACCCGCTGGCCCCGCTGGGCGAAGGCCCGGGCCTCGAGGGGCGAGAAGGCCGCCATGGCCTTGATGTCGGCCCCGGCCACGAAGGCCTTGCCCGCCCCCGTGAGGATCACGACCCGCACCGAAGGGTCGCGGCCCAGGGAGAAGAAGGCTTCCTCCAGGGCCGCGAGGACGTCGTCGTTGAGGGCGTTGAGTGCTTCGGGGCGATTGATGGTGACGACCGCGATGCCGTCCCCCCCTTCAACCGTGACCAATTGGCTCATGGGGGACTCCGTGGGGGGAAGGGCTCGTGACGGGGCTTCATTCTCCGCCGTCACGGGCCCGGGAAGCAAGCGCAATTGACCCGCGCCGATTATTCCAGGTTGTCCTTTGCCTAGCGTCCGACTATGATCGGTACTCCCAATCCGATTCTCGATATTGAACCGAAAGCAAGCCAGCAA
>Ga0316229_1002949_pt1 | contig 13948 bp, 16 predicted proteins | sample TBH18023metaG_FD_206011 | JGI IMG/M metagenome (GOLD analysis project Ga0316229, IMG submission 206011) | Freshwater microbial communities from Trout Bog Lake, Wisconsin, USA - TBH18023 | ecosystem: Environmental > Aquatic > Freshwater > Lake > Hypolimnion/Profundal zone | place: USA: Wisconsin...
CGCTCCAATAATACAAAAAATGATAAATAGTGTTGAAAGGTATGACCCCTTCATTACACACATACAGGAGAATTTATGTCTAAAGTACTATTTGTGTTAAAACGTAAAGCTGATTTTAACAGTGATAAAGATAGCCGACACATAGGATTAAGTACAGGATTATATAATTCTGCGTCATTTGTGAATCAAATGCTCTATGACATGGGCATAGAATCTAATTTAGAAGTTGTCATAGACAACAATTCTATTGACAGGGTAGTTACCCAACACCGGCCCACACATGTTATCATAGAAGCACTTTGGGTAGTGCCAGAAAAATTTGAGATATTGCAAAGACTACATCCTAATGTAACTTGGATCCTCAGGCTTCACAGTGAGATTCCATTCATGGCAGGTGAAGGTATGGCAATGGATTGGATCGGAGAATATTCCAAGATCAAGAATATGATCATATCGGTCAATTCACCCCGGATGTTGAGAGAAGTCGGTTTATATCTCAAAGCGATGCACAGTTGGACTGAAGCCGAGGTTAATAAAAAGTTAATCTATCTTCCTAATTACTATCCGCAAGAATACAAGCAAACTAGGAATATAGATAACACTAAGCCTCATGTTGATGTCAGTTGCTTTGGTGCAGTGAGACCATTAAAAAATCACTTGTTGCAAGCGATTGCAGCCGTAGATTTTGCAGAACGTATTGGAAAAAAATTAAGATTTCATATCAATTCGGGAAGGGTTGAGATGAATGGTCAACCAGCTCTTCGCAATCTAGAAGGACTGTTTGTTCACTTATATGAACGTGGGCATCGTTTAGTCAATCATGAATGGAAACCCAGAGAAGAATTCCTAGAGGTTTGTGCCGACACAGATATAGGAATGCAATGCAACTTCAGCGAGACCTTTAATATAGTAGGTGCTGATCTTATTAGTCAAGGTGTACCGCTAATAGGAACTAAAGAGATTCCTTGGCTATCATGTGGGCAGGCAGATCCAACTGACAGTAAAAATATCGTGAATCAATTAGAAGAGGTCTATTATTCTCCCGGCGTCAACGTAGAATCAAATCAGACAAGTCTAACTAAATATACGAATAAAACTGCTAATATATGGAAACAAGTATTTGGAAAAAGGAAATTGAGATATGAGCGGAAAATTTTACGTACGGGTACTTGATAGAGGCGGCGAAGAACTTGTGATTGATACCTTTGAATTCAATAATCGCCGGGATGCAGATAAGTTTGCTAGAGAGTATCATCGTCTTCATAGATGCTGGATCAAGATTTATAATGAGTTCCAAGAATTGATCGAAGAGTTGATTGAGTGGATAGAAGACCACGAACCATACGCATAAACAATTTAGGAGAGTTGCCAGAGTGGCCGAATGGGCTGGTTTGCTAAACCATTGTACCCCTTCAAGGGTACCGAGGGTTCGAATCCCTCACTCTCCGCCAAACATTGAGTGGATATTATGATCAACTACAAAGAACTTGATGAAGATTTTTTGAATTTTGGTATTCAAAAAATAAATTACAAAGAATTGTTTGACTCAAACATTACAACTCCTCATTTCTGGATTGACCAAAAAGTGGAAGATATCTTTACGCCGGAAGGCCTAGATTTTTTTGCACAACGACAGATTAAGCTGCGTGAAACTACTAGAATTTTTAAATTGAAGTCAGGAATCACTTCTTTGATTCATATTGACAGCGAATATTATGACGCTGCTCTAAACTTTGTGGTTGAAGGAGACGGAGAGATGCAATGGTGTGAAGTAGACGGGCCTGCAATAGAAGGTAATTACACGCAAAGCAACTCTTCTGCTGGAAGTTACAAAGCCTTTACCGATTACACAAATCTTACCATAATAGAAAAATGGAATGGTAAATGTGCAGCAGTCAATATCAGTGTCCCGCATCGTATGATAGGCGGAAACCAAGACAGGTATTGCATAAGTGTGCGTACAGCCCAGGATCAATTTTTTAAGGATGTAATTGAGTTGATATGAACTTTGAAATAGACCCAGAATTTATAACATCCATCCCTGTAGTGACAGAGTATCATCGTGCTAAGGATCCTGCCAACCCAACTCCAGAAGAATTTATGGCTATCATAAAAGATGGCCCTATCATAGGAACCTCTTACTCAACGACAGATCATCCTGAATACGCTAAGTTAAGGGATCGTCTTGAAAAGACCGGATACATCAAGACTGAGCGTAGTTGGTGGAATGGCGATCGGGTCCTAAAAAGATTCACATTGAATGGAGTCCCGTTCAAGAAAAATGATCAATTTAGTTGTGCAGGTGCGATGAGGCATCATCTAGAATACAAAAGAAAATATAAATAGACATTCACACACAGGAGAAAAAATGAATAAGACAAATTTACCAGTTATTTTGGGCGCGAGTTTTGTACTATTTGCAATAGTAGCGAACATCTATATCACTTATATGAATTTTAAGCACCCCGAGTGGATGCTGGTTCCCTACGCAACATTTACCGTAACATAATTAAAAAAACGTTTGACATCTGTATCCGTATTTGCTATATTGAATCATAGAGATTGAATGTAACGAAGGGACGCTTCTCATGACGAACAAGCCGATCTACAATCTGAGCAAGGATATTGAGTGGGGCAAGACCGTTTGGGTTCTCTATACTGCAAACTCTAGCCCGTTCGGTCGTTATTCGACCAAAGCAGCAGCTCTTGCTGACGCTCGTGTGTATGGATTGAAAGTACAAGTTACCGAATTTCCACGCAAATTTAACTCCTTCGCATACTAAAAAATAACGCACTGGTGGCAGATTGGGAATGCGGTGGACTGCAAATCCGTTCCGAAAGGGTAGTAGGTTCGATTCCTACCCAGTGCTCCAGATAAACAAGTCGGTACCGATTGAAGTCACCTGATGACATAGGGCGGATCGGTTAAAAGAATGCATGTGTGACTGCCGATACATTATGGGAGATTAGCTCAGTTGGTTTAGAGCGTTCGGCTGATAACCGGAAGGTCACTGGTTCGAGTCCAGTATCTCCTACCAATTCTAAGGGTGCGTAGCTCAGTGGAAGAGCCCCTGACTTTTAATCAGGTGGTCGTCGGTTCAACTCCGACCGCACCCACCAATTTTTGAAAGTGAAGATAACATCGGCAATGATTTGAAGGCACTAAAAACGTTTACTTAATGATGGGATAGCTCAGTGGTAGAGCGTCACGTTGCCAACGTGAATGTCGAGGGTTCGACCCCCTTCATCCGCTCCAAAATTTTAGACGATACTATATGAAAAAATACCGGGGACGGCATATAGTATTATACATGATGAACTGCTGGTAAAACCGATAAATGCTAATCCAGCTGTGCAGGACTCATGTGTCTAGAAGTTAATGCGGAACTGCTTTGATGAGCCGCGCCTAAATAAATGTTACGCAATCAACATTTAGTTTTAAGTAGTAGATGACGTATAAATAACTTTGTAGATTCTAATCTATTAGACATCAAAGGAGACATCAATGTCAGCTATTATAAACTTCTTCAATGCTAACAAGCCATACTTTGTAGCATTACTTACCGCTGTCGCAGCCGGCCTTCAAGCGTTGGGATATTCTATTCCAGCATTTGTATACACACTGCTTGCCGCATTCGGAATCAGCGTTGTACATGCATCAATCCAAACCGCAGCCACGAACGCTGCATCTAACGCGGCGCCAACTCCGGCAGCAAAGAAGTAATATAACGCGGGATAGAGAAGAGAGTCATCTCACTTGGCTCATAACCAAGAGACCGCCGGTGCGAATCCGGCTCCCGCACCCAATCTAGAAAATAGGGACCCTTAGTCCCTATTTTTTTGCGGCATTAGCATAGTGGTAATGCTCCAGCCTTCCAAGCTGATTAGAAGGGTTCGATTCCCTTATGCCGCTCCAAATTTATAGACAGCACTATATGGAATATATCCGGGGACGGCATATAGTGTGTTACACAGTGAACTGCTGGTAAAACCGATAAATGCCCATCCAGCTTTGCAGGACCCGTGTGTCTATAAGATAAATACAGTATGTTATTAATCGCATACCAAGGAATCTTTAATGGTCAGGACTATGAGCAAGCAAATAGCCCCGCTCAGTTGAGGACTGCCCTGAACAATGGTTTCTCTGTAGCAATTGACGCATGGAGAATAGGCTCCGCCACTTATTCAGGAAATGATCAACCGATATACCCGATTGATGACAAGTTCATACAAGGTAGCAGATTTTGGATAAATGCTAGGAACGCTGATATGGTCACGTTCCTCTCCTCACAACCAGCAAACCTCTATCCAAACTGGTTCTACTATGATGACGCTAATCCACCCGCATATGTAACGACTACGAGCGGTAAACTATGGACTTTCGGAACCGTACCTATAAACAATACGAGCGTAGTCGTCCTACCAGAAATTGATGATAGAGGATTATTCAGTACCGTAAAATTGCATTGCTATGGCATATGCAGCACTTATCTGACTTTTATCAGGAGAATGCGTAACGAAGGCGATTGGTATTAAAAATCTGGTCAATGCCAAATACTCTAAATATTTAAATGAGAATTCTTGTAGCCATACTAACTAATAGATTTCCGGATAAACTTGAACGGTGCATTGATTCTGTGAAAAAACAGACATCTGATGTTGTTGTAGTTTGTAATACACTAGATAGAGATTTTATACCACAATCTAGGTATATTGCTGAATCAAGTGATGTTACTTTTGTCGTCACTGAATCCAACGGAACTCCTGCTAAAGGAAAAAATTCAGTACTAGATTATTTTGCTAAAACTGATTATGATTATTTGTTTATCGTAGACGGTGATGATTTCTTAAATAAAGATGCGATTGGAACTTTACACAAGGTTATAGATCAGAGCCCGTGTGATGTGCTTACATTAGTATATGGTGAGCAAGCTTTAGTCGGAGATCAACAAATGTCTATCCTTGAATGGTCTACTACTGACGATTACAAACGAAAATTCACCACAAAAAAGACTATTCGCAATATAAGACCGTTATTGAAGATGAGGGAAGAATTATATCGTATATTACCGTACAATAGATTTTTGCTCATATCCAAAAAAGCACTACCTTATTTTCGTTTTGACGAGGCATTTATTGGATTATCTGAATATCATCTTTCTATAAAACTTTTACATTACACTAAAGATATCGTCTATAAAGGTTTATCTGCCAATGACATTTACGTATATGATGCTAACGATCCGGGTAACTATCGAAAGTTTATGGAAACAATTGACGGTGAAGAGTTCATTGAAAATCTATTACAATCTTTAGCCGAATATGATACATCTGGAGGAATTGATGTCATTTCAGTTGATTGATAGTAGCGTTTCACTTGATTATCTAGAACCATTCTGCAGGGCAGCAGAGAATGATCCTTCACCTGCAGCACAGAACATGGTTATACTTGATTGGGAAAAGTCTCCTGGATCTTTCCTCTATAAACTCTACGTTGACAAGATATACGACAAGGAAAATAAGGGCGGTTATCTACTTCAGATTAAAGACGGTCAGATAATATCTGGTTCTGGGTTTAGCAAATGGAATGTAGATGAGAATGTATGTCTTTTATATTCTAGGACATATGTATTGACCGAGCATAGAAACAACGGTGCACAACGGGTAGGAAGATATAGCTGGGAACAACTCAAATACATGAGAGCATATCAATATAAAGCAGGGATGATTACCTTCAATGAGTACAACGCACGGATTGTAGAATTGTTGAACGGATATAACTCTGCTGAACGAACTCACACTGTAGTAAACGGAGAATACTATAATCGTCACGGCAGAAAATTTGTACCTAGTATCACCTATCCAAAAAAAGTAAACATAAATCATACGGATCAGATAGTAGTATATTACTGTGATGATGCAAGTTACAAAGAAACTTTGTTAAATACGCTTAAGAAACATGAGATAGATTAAATGCTTTATCTTTTTACGATCTTAGGATGGATTTCTTTATTAGCGTTCGTTCCGATGGTGATATATGCCACGTATTGGCAAATCGCTATTTGTCTAATAATGTATTTCGTGTACCAAATGATCGGTGGTAACATCGGCTATCATCGTATCGCTTCTCATAGGATGTTTAAATACTCACGATGGTTAGAAATTGTTACCGTGACGATTGGCGGTTTGATGTTAAAATTTCCTGCAATTTATTGGGTAGCACAGCATAATGCACATCACGCAAAAGCGGACACCCTAGCTGATCCACATAGCATTGAGAAGAACGGTTTCTTTAAAGCAATCTTTATGATTCCTTTATGCACTAACAGCATACATCCTAAATATAACATTCATCTACTGCGTGATAAATTTTATACCTTTCAGAGAGATTATTATTGGTATATCATAGCAGCATATGCAGCAATTTTATATCTGATTGATCCTTTCTCGTTGATCTATGCATGGCTTGCCCCTTGTGGTCTTGTCCATGTTGCTATGACGATGGCAGCAACGTATTCGCATCGAGGTGGCAAACCGCATGATGATCCAATTTTTGCACTATATAGTTTCGGTGAAGGATGGCATCAGTTCCATCACGAGAATCCTAAGGCTTACAAGTTTCACCCAACGTTAGATATAACTGGAAATGTCATTGATCTAGTACGGGTTAAAAAATAGTTGATTTTTTATACAACAAGAGTATAATCTAAAAATGTATGATCAACCTATTCCAAAAACCTTAAAGTGCGAGAGCGTTATAGAAGCCACTGTGGTCAACTGTGAAAGATGCGGTGGGGTAGGATCATATGAGGTGACGACTGAGACTGACTATCATAAAAGATTTTTTGAAACGGCTCGCCAGACTTGTGATATTTGTGAGGGTGATGGTCGGATGATCATTATCCAAGAATATTTCAAAGTTATTAATCTACCTGAGCGGATTACTAGGAAGATTCCGTATAGAGAAAATGCGTACACGCAGATTGATCCGTTTCTGAAGGAAGTCTATCGGATCGCATATAAAATAGATGAGCGGGACCCTACGCTGGAGCGTAAATATCCTGATCTAAAAGCCCTATCTTATGACAATTATGATAAATTGGTAGAGGAATACCGACTTATAGAAATATTAAAAAAGTAGCATAAAAGACTTGACATCGGGCTAAAAAGTTCTTATCATGTAAAATACAAAGGAGATCGTAATGCCAGCAGTATTTTTAGTGTCGGACACACACTTTGGTCATGCCGGAGTGTGTCGCTTCACACGTAACGATGGTGTTACAAAGCTTCGCCCGTGGGACTCAGCTGAGGAAATGGACGAGTTGAATGAGTAGTTCGGAAATTAAAGGTCTTTACTTTTTTAGACAAAACTATTGGATACCTTATGGTCTTAACATCCGAGATAAACTTTGGTGGAGGTTTATGCCCGGAGTTGTGGTCAATGTCCGTTGGCCAAAAGGACAAGTAAAAGTTGGTCCTAGTCATAGAGACGGATATTCTGGGTATGGTCCCGAGTTTGAGTATGTTGATAGTGCTGATCCAAACGATCACTATCGTCCTTGGTTAGAAGAACATGTTGGCAAGCAAGGATGGGATTGGAACTGGGGTATGGGTGATATGGATGCTACTGAAAATCGCCTGACCATAAAGATTAGACAAAAACATGCCAAGTATGCTACGATAGTGGCAATACAGTGGAGTTGAAGAATACTATTTCTTATTAAGATTTGTAACTTGAAATGATCGATTATTGTGCCCAATCGGGTCGATCATTTTACACCTTTCTCCGTGCCATCTATTGAAGTTGCCCATAGACACAGATGACCCGCAATTTGGACAAGAATATTTAGGTGGTGTGATTCCTTTGTTTGAAGGGGGTTTTCCTTTTCTGGCTCTAGATATTTTAGCACTTTTTTCTGCTGATCCTTTTTTCCCTGTATTAGCAATAGCAATATTTTTTTTATGATTTTCGGATTTGGGACGGCCCTTACCAGCCGCAGACATCTTCTGTCTAGATTCTTTGGTAAGTATATTAACCCTACGGAATATCTCAACACTGGATTCTGGGTTGTGATATTTGCCGTTTAGCAGTAATGGATTACCCCAATCTTGTCTGATTGCTATCTGCTCCTGTTGCCAACACTTGACAGAATCGGAATTTTCATATATAATAGTAGCAGTAAAAGCAGTTTTTCCGTATTTCTTTATGTCATTTTTAATTCTGTTAGATGATGTAAAATAAGTGATCCAGAGATCATCTTTAGGAACAATACCCAAAGTTTGATTTCTGTATCGATACCCGTGGTAAAATTCACCGGTAAGTTTGTTGGTTATTGTATAAACATAAGCGTCAATCATATTTGCCCTTTGTTTAGTTATTTATCATTTAGGAGATGTTTATGCCATCAGTTTTTCTTTATTCAGATCCCCATTTTGGGCATCAAGGAGTTTGTAAGTTTATGCGTAATGACGGCGTAACAAAGTTACGGCCGTGGGACACCGCTGAAGAAATGGACGAACATCTTGTTAAAGTCTATAACGAGCGTGTTAAGCCAAACGACAAAATATATTTTTTAGGAGATGTGGCTATCAATCGTAAGGCTCTGGCTACCGTTCTGCGCCTGAATGGTGACAAGGTCCTGATCCGCGGCAATCACGATATCTTCAAGGATTCAGACTATACCGATATTGGATTCCGATCACTGAGGTCCTATCATGTCATGAATGGCATGATCCTGAGTCATATCCCTGTGCATGAAGCAAGCCTTGGTAGGTTTGGAAAAAATATACATGGCCACCTCCATGCTAATCAAGTAATGAAGGCTCGAGGAGTAGATGCTCGGTCCGGCAAAGTATTATATAGTGAAACTGAAATTGACCCACGCTATGTATGTGTATGCGTGGAACAACTTCCAGACTTTGCCCCAATATTGTTTGAAGATTTGTTAAAAAATATCAAACAACGAGATATAGATCTTGGATTCAAAGACGACCGCGAATCCATAATGGGCCTGGGCTAACAGATGACATTTTAGTGGTAGTTCCGTCATTCCACCAATATGTTCCCTGAGCGTGGTGATTTGTTTTACCTTTTAAGACTGACCCTATTCTTCCCGGAGAATACCCAGTTGGGATAGGGTCAGTCTTAAAGATCATCTCCTCGTTGGTACCGTCGGTAATCCAATATTTTTGTCTATTAACATTGGCACCTATAATAGCACCGCGGTTGTTGAATGGTAATCTTCCTTTTTGATATTCCGTGCCTGGTGGCAATTCACTAAACGATTGTTCTATACCGTTGTTCCACCATCGAAGTTTACTTCTAGATATGGATTGTTTTTGTCTTACTTCTTGAGAAAATACTCTACCATAATTTTGGTGTTCTACACCAGATTTCCAACTGTAGGCTTTACCAACATTGGCATTCAACCAACGGTTATCTTTTAGAACTTTTAATTTTTTTAAGACACGACTTTCCCATAATCTGGCTTGATCAACTGAATTAAATGTTCTGCGTATTTTTATTACATCCGGATCGCCGTATTGTTTTCTAATAGATTTAACTTTATCTGAAGAAGTAAAATACTTTTTCCAAAAATCACTTGGATGACAATGATTGGCAAATCTTACACCGTAGTAGTGTAGGTCTAATGCTGTCCAACTTATGTAATAAGTATAAGGAATTCCTGAATAAATATGCATGCTGATAAGGTACTTTCTTGTTAGAGTCAGTGGATATTGGCGTATCGCGACTGGCACTTTTATTTATACTTTTGGTTAAAAAGATCCAGATAATTTTTTCTACATAAAATAAACAGTATGACTAAACTCGATACTTTAGAGACATCTTCGAACATGCTATCAAGCGTATTGAAGCAGAGGGCGGAACGATTGGCTTCAAGAACGGTAATGGACCTGTAATGTAGCTCTGCCTTGGGTCCATTCCGGAATCCGGGTAGTCTTCGGACATCTTGGTTGTAGTTCCGTCGGTCCACATTCACGGACATTTACACTTTTATACATTCTCACGCAGGATGGAAACTAAATATTACTATGAAAACACTTCGCGAAATGATGGACATTGTATTGAGATGGAATTAAGATACGAAGAGCCTAGACTAGTATTTAGGCCAGTCCAAGGTAAGCCGTTGATTTTGGAATATGCTTTGTCTTATTATCCCGAATGCTTTACTCCAACCGGTCTGAATGATAGCCATCTAGTTGAGATCAGACAATGGTGTGCAGACAATGACTGCGGTCATCTTCTTGACGGGTTTGATCCGTGGTGTCATATCGTTTTTCGTAGCGAAAAGGAATTAGCTTGGTTCTTGTTGAGGTGGGAATAAATTGCAGTAAACACCGTTCTTAAGTATTACCTAAGAACATCATGTTTAAGTATAAATACATACATAATAAAGGAAACGTAATATGAATAAGATTAGAACTACCGTCCTATGGTTAATCCTTACGACCCTTGCTATGCTTAGTCATCCTGCTTTCTCACAGGTGAATAACAAGGTAGATAACTTCATGCTAGTTGATGCCCAACATCTTGAGGCACACGAGTTACATAGATTGTCTTACACAAAGGCTATCGTATTAGTATCAACCGGAGATGGCTGTCCTATCGCACGGGCAATGATCCCTGAATTGAAAGCCCTAAAGGCTAAGTATGCTTCTCAGGGCGTAGAGATCATGATGATCAATTCTAATCTACAAGATAGCCGAGATGATATCGTGACTGAGGCTAAGGAATATAAGATTGATATTCCGATCCTCATGGATCATAATCAGTTGGTTGGAGAACAGTTGGGCGTTACCCGTACCGCAGAGGTCTTCATCATTGATCCTAAGACATGGACTGTAGTCTATCGTGGTCCGCTAGATGATCGTTCTGATTACGGAGTACAGAAGAATGCCAGCAAGAGATTTGCCGATGCTGCCCTCACTGCTCTACTAGCAGGAAAGCCTGTTCCGGCTGCGACTCAGATGTCTAAGGGTTGCTTGATTGATTTTGCATCACGGCATACTCCTAAGCAATATACATATGTCAATGATGTAGCACCTATCCTAGAATCTAAGTGTGTAGTCTGTCACCAGAAGAACGGTATCGGTCCTTTCGCGATGAAGGATTATGCGTCAGTGAAGGGATTCTCTCCTATGATCAGAGAAGTCATTCGTACTAGCCGCATGCCACCTTACAACGCTGATCCACACATCGGCAAGTTCTCAGATGACAAGCGACTATTACCCGACGAGATCACGAAGATTGTTCATTGGGTAGAACAAGGTTCTCCACGTGGCGCTGGTCCCGATCCGTTAGCAGCCAAGACATTCGTGGCTGCTGAATGGCCATTAGGTAAACCAGATGCTATCCTTGACATTCCATCTTTTACTATTCCTGCTAGCGGCGTTGTTGATTATCAACATCCTTGGGTAGTCAATCCTTCTAAAGAGGGCAAGTGGCTCAAGGCGTCAACTATCAATGTAGAGAGCCGTCAGGGCGTACACCATGTGCTGACTGGTTACATGAATGATGTGCCAAAGGCAGGGGAATCTGCTTACGAAAACAAGTGGGGAGTATCAGTAGGTGGATATGCTCCTGGTGCAGAGAGCGAGATTGCTCCTCCTAACTCAGGCTCATATATTCCACCAGGTGGAGCCATTGGTTTCCAGAATCACTACACTCCATATGGTAAGGAAGTAACTGAACACACAAAAATCGGACTCTATTATTATAAGGATAACGAGAAGCCTGATCTGATGATTCGTTCTACCGTGATCGTGAATCCGGCTATTGAGATTCCAGCCGGAGATGCTCACCACCAAGAAATGGCTTATGTGACTTTCCCACGTGATGCGTTGCTCTATGCAGCTTTCCCACACGCACACTATAGGGCAATATCTGCTGATCTATGGATTCAATATCCTAATGGCAAGCTAGAAGAACTGCTGAGCCTACCCAGATATGACTTTAACTGGCAGCGTCACTATACATTCGCGACCCCAATTAAGGTTCCTGCAGGTTCTAAGTTGATCGCACATTTCATCTACGACAACTCTAAGAACAATCCATCTAATCCAGATCCAACGATCAAGGTTACATGGGGAGAGCAATCATTCCAAGAGATGTTGTATATGCCCCTGACATATCGCTGGCTTGACGAGACAACTTCGCATCCTGTGACATATGATCAAGACATGAATAAGACTCGCATGATTGGTATGTTTGACACGAATCTAGATGGCAAGCTAGAAAAGTCTGAACTCAAGGGACAGATGGGACAGCAGCTACTCAAGTACTTTGATGTTCTTGACAAGAATCACGATGGTTATCTAGATGAGAGTGAACTCGCAGCCGCACAGTCCATGATGGGTTTCGGAAGACGCCCGAAAGTTGCTACCAAGTGAGATAACTCTTGACTTCCTTCCTAAAATAGTCTATTATTAAAATAATGAAATGAGTAGAAACACCAGAGAAGTTATATTATTGTTATTCTTCTTGACTGTAGCCTTTATCTGGTGGGTATTCTTTATCATTATATCAGTTGTATCTCACACTTTATTCATGATTAATATCGTGTGTGGTACGATCGGGAAACTATTTAAAAGGATCAAACGATGGATAAGAGTTGGACCGTAACCGTAGAAGAAGCATCTGATGGTAGTGGTGATGCCGTCATAGAATTTACTCCTGAAATGCTTGAACAGTTCGGCTGGAAAGAAGGGGATGAACTTGTCTGGACAGACAATGAAGACGGAACCTTCACACTGAATAAGATTGAAGAGACTGAATGGGTCCTAGTAGAAACCCTCTCACAACATAAGGTGAGTTATATGATTGAAGTGCCTAAGGGTAAGGCAGAATATGCGCTGGATACGGTAGCTATGGAACGAGCCAAAGAGTTCAGCCAAGAGCATCTACGTCCTACTGATATCGTTATCAATCACCGTGTTGTCACCAAAGAAGAAGCATTGGCATTAGCCGATGAGCGCAATCCATACGGTGCTTCTTGGGACGAAGAGACTAAGATCAAGAACTTTTTCACAACTTGGAAAGAACAACAGAATGACTGATGTAGCAGAATACATTTACAATGATATGACTGATGACGAGTTGAAGCACTTTAATCTCTGGCTAAAGGATATGCTAAAGTTTGGTCCAGTCAGCGTAACCTTCACCAAGAAGGATGGCACCGAGCGTGTTATGGAATGCACTCTACGACCTGATTTACTACCTTCGGTTGTAGTAACAGAAGACGCAGAGCCAAAGCGAAAGAAGACTGCCAACGAAGATGTTATGGCAGTCTATGATCTGGAAGCAAAAGGATGGCGTAGCTTCACATTAAAGTCAGTGAAGAGAATATCCTTCGCGTTTTAATAGAAGTATTTAATAACGAGTTCAAAGAGATAAGTAATATGTCGGGCATGAGAAAACCCGGCAAAGGAATTGATGTTTCGTAAGTTATATTGATTCTTTAATTAGCTGACTTTCAGTTAATTGCCACTCGGCTGTCTATAGAAGGACTTCAAGCCGTATCCTAGATACGGTTTTGCCATTTGTAGAACATCTTAGCGGAAGAGCTACTTTAAAGATGGATAGGAGTTCTTCGGAACATAAACCCCCTATCAGATCGTAGAGCGGCCCAATTAAGGAAATAGGATGGTTTCTCAACTATCGGCTGTTCACTCAGCCAAATTTTGGAGGGTGCTGATTACCGCACTTTTTATGATACTAATATGTCAAGCACCCGCTAAAGCACAAGACACACAGACAGAAGAATATGATAACGCTACGTTTTTATCAATCGTAGACATTGGTGAAAAGATTGAATATACGGATAAAGACTTATTATGTCTGGCAAAGAATATCTATTACGAAGCCGGCGCTGAGGCGCTCATAGGCAAACTGGCAATTGCCCAAGTCACGTTGAATCGTACTACACAC
>Ga0316229_1002956_pt1 | contig 13932 bp, 16 predicted proteins | sample TBH18023metaG_FD_206011 | JGI IMG/M metagenome (GOLD analysis project Ga0316229, IMG submission 206011) | Freshwater microbial communities from Trout Bog Lake, Wisconsin, USA - TBH18023 | ecosystem: Environmental > Aquatic > Freshwater > Lake > Hypolimnion/Profundal zone | place: USA: Wisconsin...
CTTTCCAGAGCCTGTTGCCTTTGCCCCCGCGCCTCTCGGCGCACCATGAAAAGGACAGAATCATGAAACTTATCCACCTCGTAGCCTTGGCGGCCCTGCTCGCCGCGCCCCTCGCTGCCGAAACCAAAGGCAGCGACGTCAAAGGGAAGTATTTCTACAAGAAGAACTGCAAATCCTGCCATGTGGAGAAGGGCAGCGCGAGCGTGCTGACGCCGCTGTCCAAGCCGCAGGCCGGATGGCGGAAGTTCTTCGAGGCCGGCAAGCATGGCAAGAACGGGGAACCGCTTGAGCCGAAGTACGGGACGGCCCAGCAGATGATCGATATCCGCACCTTCCTCATCAACCATGCCGCCGATTCGCCCCAGCCCGAAACCTGCGGCGGCTGATCTAACCACGAACTTCTAGAACCGAAGCCATTCCGGAGCCAAACATGCGCATTGCGAGCATCACCGCCATCCTGGCCATCATGGGACCCTTGGGGCTTTTGGCCCAGGCCCCGGATGTGCAAAAGCAGGTGGAAGAACTGAAACAGAAAGTGGAAGTCCTCGAGGCCAACGCCAAGGCCCAGGAAAAGGCCCTGACCAAGGTCGAAACCAAGGTCGCCCAGAACAACATCGCCTGGGGCGGGGATCTCACCACCCGTTTCGATGAGATCAAGGAACACTTCAAGCCATACCAGCAGTTCATGGGTTTCATCCAGAACCCCGGCCAGAGCGCCAGCAACCCGTACCCCTTCGCACCCATGGCCCAGCAGATGGGCGCCCAGGACCTGAGCAACCCGGTGGAATGGTCCACGCAGTTGCATCTGCGCATGACCATGAACGTCAGCGAGAATGGCAAGATCATGGGGCGCCTGACCATGTACAAGATCCATGGTGGAGCGGATGTGCCGATCTTCAACGGCTCGCCCAACACCGTGGCGAATTCCTTCAGCAGCGGCGCCGTGCCCAGTTCGGACAACCTGATCGTGGAGCGGGCCAGCTTCGTCTACGATTGGCCCAAGGTCGGCATCCTCTCGATCGGCAGACAGAACACTTCGGGTGGTCCTCCGGACGAGGTGCGGGAGCAGACGGAGCGTTCGGCCACCCCTCAGGCCCTGGCCGTCAACGCCATGGTGGACGGGATGGGCTTCAAGTTTCATCTGGAGCCCTTGGGGTTGCCCGAGCACAGCCTGCTCGGCATCTGCTATGGCGTTGGCTTCGAAAGCGGCTTGGGTGGCGGCGGCAGCGTGGCGTCCACTTCCATCCCGGTCGGCTATAACTTCACCCAGGCGACCATGGCGAACCCTGGCGGGGCGACCGCGCAGATGGGCACGATCAGCGGGCTGAAGGACAGCACCGTCCTGGGCGCCATGCTGGATGTACCCCTGCTGTTCGAGGGCCTGGGCACCGTGAACGCCGCCAACTTCTACCTGGGCTACAACCGCTTCGGCAACATGACCGATATTCCCTTCGGCACCACCAGCGGCTTTCCGCTCATGGGGCTCTCCAGCGCCCAGAACGTGACCGCCACCGCCAACCTGGGCGACATGGACCAGTGGGCAGCCACCTGGAAGCACCGGATGGGCGATACCTTCACCTATTTCGCGAGCCTGGGCTACATCAAGAGCCATCCCAATGGCCAGGTGTCACAGTACGGCGCCTACTGGAACATGCCCAAGGCCATGGGCGGCAACACCGCCCAGCTCAGCGGCTTTGGCGGGCTCCTGGGCGATGCCAACCATAGCGAGACCGCGACGGCCACCTATGTGGGCATGCGCTGGGACCCCATCGATACCCTTGGGTTCGGCCTGGAGTTCAACCACGGCTCGCCCCGCTGGTTCACCTATGACCCGGCTGTCGGTGAGCCGACCCAGAAACTGGGCACCCGGGGCAACGTGGTGGAGGTCTATGCCCAGTGGCAGTTCGTCCACAACGTCTTCCTCAAGGTCGGCTACACCGACTACAGCTACAGCACCGCCTTCAGCGGCTGGCAGATCGCCCCGGCCGCGCAGTCCGGTTCCTGGGAAGCGGCCTACAACCTCAACAACAACCCGATGCTCCAGTACGCGTCTCCTTCCAGCATGAAGAACGCCTACGTCTCCCTCCAGGCCAGGTTCTGAGTCTCGCCATCCCGCGGGCCTCAAGGGCCCGCGGGGCTGGCCATAGGCGCGTCCGGGCTCAGCCCCATGCCGCCACGAGGAGTTTGCATGCTCACCCCCTCAAGAAAACCATCTCTCCCCTGGGCCCGGCGGCTGCTCCGAGTCGCAGTGGCGGTTTGGGCGGCGGTCCTGCCGCCCCTGGCCGCGCAGACCGCGCTGCCAGGTCACGGTGCCTATACCCAGCAGCACACTGAACACGCTGGCAACGTCACGGCCGACCACAGCAAATACAAGGTCCTTCAAGGGCCTTTCAAGGATGGGGATGGCTCCGCTGTGACCCGGGCCTGCGTGTCCTGCCACTTGAAGGCCGCGCAGCAGGTCATGGCCACCAAGCACTGGCGGTGGCGGCCGGAGGCCAAGGGCCTGGAAGGCTACGGAAAAGCCACGCACCTGGTCAACAACTTCTGCATCTCGACCATCGGCGGGAACCAGGAGGCCTGTTCCCGCTGTCATGCCGGCTATGGGATGAAGGATCAGAACTTCGACTACAACAATCCGGACAACGTCGATTGTCTGGTCTGCCATGACACCACCGGCGATTACGAGAAGATCAAGGGCGGATATCCGAATCCGGCCGTGCCCCTGGCTGACATCGCCCAGAAGGTGGGCCTGCCGACCAACCAGAACTGCGGTGTCTGCCACTTCTTCGGGGGGGGCGCCGATGCGACCAAGCATGGCGATCTGGACGACACCATCCTGAAAGCTCCCCGGGCCGAGGATGTGCACCTCTCCAAGGAAGGCGCGGGCATGGTCTGCATCGACTGCCACGCGGGCAGCAGCCATGACGTGGGCGGGCCGGATTACGTGGTACCTGCCGACCGGCGGGAAAAGCCCAAGTTCGCCGGGGAAGTGGCCTCCCGGATGTCCTGCACGGCCTGCCACACTGAAGCGCCGCACCAGTCCTACATCCTCAACCGCCACTACCGCAAGGTGGCCTGCCAGACGTGCCACATCCCGAGTTTCGCCCGCGGCGGCATGGCCAGCAACCTCAGCTGGAACTGGTCCAGCGCAGGGCGGCTCAAGGATGGCAAGCCCTACGAGGAACACGACAGCAGGGGCTTCGAGGCCTACAATACAATCCACGGTGAAATGACCTGGGATGTGAACGTGAAGCCCGAGTACGTCTGGTACAACGGCAACATGACCTTCCTCACGCTCAAGGACAAGCTTCCCGGCGTGCGCCCGGTTCCGATCAACACGATCCTGGGCAGCTACGGCGATCCCGAGGCCAAGATCTGGCCCTTCAAGCGCCATGACGGGGACCAGCCCTACGATCCCATCCTGAACGACTTCGTGGCGCCCTACACCGCCGGGCCCAAGGGCTCTGGTGCCTATTGGGGGGATTACAACTGGGACGTGGCGATCAAGATGGGCATGGACAAGGCAGGGTTGCCCTACAGTGGCCAGCATGGTTTCGTGACCACCAGCATGTGGTGGCCCATCACCCACATGGTTGCCCCCAAGGAGCAGGCCCTGGCCTGCACCGAGTGCCACGCGCCCAAGGGGCGGCTCGCGACCGTCAAAGGCTTCTACCTGCCGGGCCGGGACCATGGCAATCCCATCGACTGGTTCGGCTGGGCGCTGGTCCTGTTGACCTGTGGCGGGGTCTCGGTCCATGGGATCTATCGGGTCATCGCCGGACGCTCAAGGAGGAACTCATGACCCGGATCGTGCTCTATTCCGTATTCAACCGGCTCTGGCATTGGTGCCAGGCGATGCTGATCCTGCTCATGGCCCTCACGGGTTTCGAGGTCCGGGGCACCTTCCACCTCCTGGGCTATCTCAGGGCCGTCAATCTGCACAATGCCTTCGCGGTGGCCCTGCTGGTCCTCATCCTGTTCGCCATCTTCTGGCATGTGACCTCGGGGGAGTGGCGGCAGTACATCCCGACCCGGAGGTTCCTGGGCGAAATGATTGCTTTCTACCTGACCGGCATCTTCCAGGGCGCGCCCCATCCGATCCGCAAGGAGCGCACGGCCAAGTTGAATCCGCTGCAGCGTCTGGCCTATCTTGGCTTCAAGATCCTCATCATCCCGGTGCAGGTCACCACCGGAGCGTTCTACTTCTTCTACCCCCAGTTGAACAACCATGGCTGGCCCGCGGGTTCGCTTTGGCTGATCTCAACCCTGCACGTCCTGGGGGCCTTCGGTCTGCTGGCCTTCTTCGTGGGCCATGTGTACCTGACCACCACCGGTCATACCCCCTTGGCGAACCTGAAGGCCATGCTGGTGGGCTATGAGGATGTCGAGGAAGAACAACACTGAAGCAACAGGGCGCACGGAACGTGGCGATGCCGCGTTCCGTGCGCACTTCAGGGCCACCCACGTCAGCGGCCCCTGAACAACGATAGGGGAGGGCATGATGATCTTGGAGCCACTCAACGAGCCGATGATGGAGGAAGTCTCGAGTCTTTTTCTCGCCCTCGGCAACCCTGCCCGCTTGAAAATTTTGCGCTGCCTGCTGCACTCGGCAACGGCGATCAACGTGGGGGCGGTTTCCTCGGCCACCGGGTTGTCCCAAGCCAATGCAAGCATACAGTTGGGCATCCTGGTCAGATCGGGACTTATCACCCGGGAACCGCGGGGGCAAGCAGCCTATTTTCTGCCGGTCCTGCCCTTGGTGGATGAACTTTGGCAAATGGTCAGCGGGCATGTCGCCAGCCGCATCAGGGGCGCCTACCAAGGGATCAGTTAGACTTGGGTGGCCTATCGTGCGGACGGGTCAACCCTTCAGAAGGGACTGGATCTCGTCCGAACTGGCGACCCTTCCTTGGATTTTCACTTGGCCATCCAGGGCAAGGGCGGGCGTGGTGAGGATGCCCCGGGAGGCGATCGACGCATAATCCGATACCTTCTGGATCGGATGGTCCATACCGGTTTCAGCCACGGCCTGGTGAGCATTTTTTTCCAGAGCCTTGCACTTGGCGCAGCCGGTTCCGAAGATCTCGATGAGCATGGACACTCCTTTGGGTGAGTTGGACAGCGCTACATGATGAAATTGAAAAGGTACCCCACCAGCACGATGCCCAGGGCGACGACCCCGATGAAGACGGCGATCAGACGTGGCTTAAGGACCTTGCGGAGGATGATGGTTTCGGGAAGGGATAGTCCGATGACGGCCATCATGAAGGCCAGCGTCGTGCCCAGAGCCGCGCCTTTGCCCAGCAGGGCCTGCACGATCGGGATGACGCCTGCTGCGTTGCTATAGAGCGGAACCCCGATCAGGACCGCCAGAGGTACGCTCCACCAGGTTGCCTTGCCCATGAACCTGGCCATGAATTCTGCCGGGACAAAGCCGTGGATGAAGGCTCCTACGCCGATGCCGACCAGCAGGTAGGGCCAGACCTTGCCCACGATGTCCCGCACCCCTTGAAGGCCCGCATCCAGGCGCTCGCTGAAGCGCATCCGCTGTTCCGTGGCCGGCTGTGCCTTGAAGGTGGTCTCCATGACCCAAGGCTCCAGGTGCCGTTCCATCTTCAGGAGGCCAATGATCCAACCCGCCAGGAAGGCGATCGCGACCCCCGTTCCGGCATAGATGGCCGCGATCTTCCACCCGAACATGCCAAGCAGCATGAAGAGCGCCACCTCGTTCACCATGGGGGCGGCGATCAGGTAGCTGAACGTCACCCCAAGGGGCACACCCGCCCGGACGAAGCCGATGAACAGGGGAATGGCTGAACAGGAACAGAAGGGCGTGAAGATGCCGAACAGCGAGGCCAGCAGGTTGCCCCATGCGCCTGCCCGTTTGGCAAGGACCTCCCGGGTGTGTTCGGGCGTAATGAAGGTCTGCATGAAGGTGACGCCCAGCACGACCAGGGCCAGAAGCATGACCACCTTGGGCGCATCAAAGAGGAAGAAGGCCGCGGCGCTGCCCAGCCTGGTCTTCAGGTCCAGCCCGAACAGGCGGGTCGTGAGGACGTTGGCGAAGGGCTCAAGGAAGCGGTAGACAAGCAGCCAGGAGGGCAGAATGAGCAGCAGCCAGCCGCCCTGCCGCCAGAAGCCATAGGCGAGCGTCTGGGCAGGCTGCCCTTGCTTGGGGTCAGAAGGGCGAGGATCCATGACCATGATTAGGTTTCCTCAGAAAAACATCGGGAGGCAGGTCATCACGATGGCCTGCCCTTCATGACGCTGGTGCATACCTTGGCTATGGGAATGGCCTTGACCTTTCTGGCTCGGATTAAATCCCTCCTGGCTTCTCGAAGCAGTACCGCCTCGGCCAGAATGCCCTTGAGCATCGGGGGAGCCGCTGCCTCGCCGACCAGGGTTACGAAGACCCAGCGTCCCTCCTTGCGCTCGGTCACAAAGCCAGCCCGGCGCAACTCCCGCAGGGCTTCTGAGGCGGAAGAAGGTGGGATTTCCAGCGTCTCGGCCACCTGGCAGACGCACCATTCGCCACTGCTCAGGAGGGCCAGGATACGCAAGCGAAGCGGATGAGACACCGATTTCAATCTTGCAACGATTGACTTCAAATCATTGGTCATTTGGATTCGCCCTTGGCAAGGCACGTGACAGCCATTGGAGGCGGCTGGCTTGCCTGCCAGAATCATACAGGACAAATCGGAAAATATCGAAATATGGTTTTGCAGTCCTGATGCCATTGGGCTTGATGCCTTGGCCGGTCCAGGAGGGCCTTCCGGGTAAGGATTGGTTGGGCATGGGAGGCCCTCGTTTACTGTCTAAAAGTGAATAAATAAAAAGGTAAATAACCATGAAGAAATATAGAATGAAAGAGCTGGAGGACATCATGACCGCGCTCTCGGTTCCTGAACCCACCTTGCGCCGTTTGCCCAACTACTATCACTACCTATGCAGGGCCAGGGCACTGGGACAGAGGATCATTTCCGCCACTCAGATGGCGGAGGAACTCGGCATCCATCACACGCAAGTACGCAAGGATCTGGCTGCCACCGGGAGTCAGGGCAAGCCCAAGGTCGGCCATAAGGTGGTGGACCTGATCGCCTCCATCGAGGTCTTTCTGAACTGGGACAACTTTTCCAATGCCTTTCTGGTTGGGGCGGGTTCCTTGGGTGGGGCCCTGCTGGGCTATCCAGGCTTTGAGAAGGCAGGCATCCGCATCGTGGCAGCCTTCGATGTGGACCCAATCAAGGTGGGCCGGAAGATTCACGGGGTGATGGTGTTTCCCCTGAACCGATTCGAGGAAATGGCCGGCAGGATGAACGTCATCATGGGTGTTATCACGGTGCCTGCCGACCGAGCCCAGCCGGTCGCCAACCTCATGCTGCGCTGCGGGGTGAAGGCCATTTGGAATTTCGCGCCCATCGCCCTTGAGGTTCCGGCGGAGATCATTGTCGAGACCGTGGACCTCTACGCCAGCCTCGCCGTATTCTCCCGGAAACTTCTGATGCGTCATCGCGGGGCCTATACCCCGCCTGGAGCAACCCCCAGTGACCAGGGGCGTGGTGCGGCCACGGCCATCATCGGACTTCGGCCGGGATAAAACCGTGAGTGCGCATCCAGTCATCGTTGAAGACGGTGCTGAGGTAGCGGGAGGCCCCATCCGGGAAAACGGTTACGATGCGGGCACCTGGGCCGAGCCTCTTGGCGACTTGACGGATACCCCAAACGGCGGCGCCACTAGAGCCTCCCACCAGCAATCCTTCGCTCCTGGCCAGAGCGCGGGCTTCCAGGAAAGCATCCTGGTCCTCGACCTGGAGGATGTCATCCAGGATTTCAAAGTCCATGGTGGGAATGGGGAATTCGTCACCCAGGCCTTCAACCAGGTATGGCTGCGGGGTCAAAGGGCGGTTGCCCCGAAAATGATCGGCGAAGACCGAGCCCACAGGATCTACGGCAATGACCTGGATCCTGGGGTCCATTTGCTTGAGGAAACGCCCGACGCCACTGATCGTACCTCCGGTCCCGGCTCCTGCCACAAAGGCATCAATACGCCCTTCCATCTGTTGCCAAATTTCTGGTCCAGTCCCTTCGAAGTGGGCGGCATTATTCTCACGGTTGCCGTGCTGGTCTGGGAAATAGGCGTTGGGCGTCTCCCTGGCCATGCGCGGCGTGATGTGGTTGTAGCTATCGGGGTGGTCGGGTGGCAGGGTGCTGTCAACCAGATGAACCTCCACCCCCAGGACTCGAAGTTGGTTGAGTTTTTCTTGGCTGATCCGGTCGCGGACCACAACCTTCAAGCGGTAGCCCTTCTGGATTGCAACCAGGGCGAGTCCCATGGCTGTGTTGCCAGAGGAGTTCTCAATGATCAGGTCCCCAGGGTGAATTCGCCCATGGCGCTCTGCCGTTTCGATCATGTATTTGGCGACACGGTCCTTGATGCTACCCATGGGGTTCATGAACTCAAGCTTGGCGAAGGCATGGCATTCCGCCTCACGGGAAAGCGTGCGGATCTCCACCAATGGCGTTTGTCCGATCGCTCCCAGAATTTCGTACCGCCGGTCCTTCATGACCAACCCTCTTTCACTTCGAGTGATCGCAGCCAGCGGTTTCGGGCACTTCCCCTTCGTGATGGAATTCGACCTTGGTCAGCGCCTGCTGGAGATCCTGGATGATGTCATCGAGGTCTTCGATCCCGATCGAGATGCGTACCAAACCGTCGGTGATGCCCGCAGCCAGGCGGTCTTCCCGGCCCATTCCCGCATGGGTCATGGATGCGGGGTGGCTGATGAGGGTCTCTACGCCGCCCAGGGACACGGCGAGACCCGCCAGATGGACATTGTTCATCAGGAGTCGGCCTGCTTCGATACCCCCTTTGAGCTCGAAGGCAATCATGGAGCCTGGGCCTGACATCTGACGCTTGGCCAGTTCATGCTGTGGGTGGGAGGTCAGGCCCACATAGCGCACCCAGGCCACGGATGGGAGCTGATCAAGCCAGACAGCCACCGCCTGGGCATTCTCCTGGGCCCGCTCCACGCGCAGGGACAGGGTCTTCAACCCGCGGCTGACCAGATAGGCCTGGTGAGGATCCATGTTGGCGCCCAGGTTCACGAGCATGGCTCGCAGTTGCTTGTGCAGGGCTTCCGTCTTTGCGACCACGATGCCCCCGACGACATCGGCGTGGCCATTGATGAACTTGGTCACCGAATGGAGCACGATGTCCGCGCCATGATCCAGGGGCTTCTGGAGCCGGGGGCTGGCAAAGGTGTTGTCCACCACGAGGAGTGCGCCTCCCGCATGGGCCAGATCCGCGGCGCCCCGGATATCCGTTACGGTCATCGCCGGGTTGGAGGGGGTCTCCACATAGACCATGCGGGTATTCGGCCTCAAGGCTCGGCGCAGGTTGGCCAGGTTCGAGGTGTCGACATAGGTGGCATCAACGTTGAAGCGACTCATGTGCTTTTCCATCAGGCCGCGACTCGGGCCATAGACGGAATCCGTGCTGACCACATGATCCCCAGCGCTGAGCAGGGCGAGGTAAACGATGCTCACGGCCCCCATGCCGCTCGCCGTGGCCGTTGCGCCGAAGCCGTTCTCAAGCTGGGCGACGTTCTCCTCAAGGGCAGCCGTGGTCGGATTGCCAATGCGGGTATAGATGTAGCCGTCTTCGGTGCCGGCAAAGCGTCGTGCCCCCTGTTCCGCATTGCGGAAGGCAAAGGTTGAAGTCTGGTAGATGGGTGTGACCACACTGCCGTGGGCATCCTCCTGGATGCCGGCATGGACCAGTTTGGTGTTGAAGCCTTTTGAGCGTGTATCCATGGTGTTTTACCTTCCTAGGTGTGTGGTTGACGCTGCCGGCCGGAAACGCCGGGCTCAGCAAGTAATGGGCAGTCCGTTTTGGGTGGTTCACCTTCCTGGCATTTGGCCCACGCCGTGGCGCAGATCTGGCCGTCCTGGGTCAGGCTGGCGCTCAGTTGGTGGGTGGGGCCCATGCCTCGAAGCCACTCGCCGCGAATGGTGGCAGTCGTTCCCGTTCGTACGGCGCACCGGAATTGAACCCTGAGATCCGCCGTGCAGGCGTCAATGCCCATGGCCAGGAGGCAACTCGTCATGGCCCCTTCCAGTAGGCTGGAGACGATACCGCCATGAATGATATTTTCAGTGCCTTCGTAGGATTTGCCACACGCGAACACCCCTGCCACGGCGTGCCGGCCTGTGACCCGGTAGTCCACCTGGAGCCCGAAGGGATGGCGGTCCCAGCAGACCACACAATGGGGGTGGCGTTGCATGCGCGTGAGGTCCAGGCGGATTTGAGCCGCCTCCACAGCCAGATCCAGGCCACCCGCTGCCTGGAGTTGGTCCATCAGCAGGGCGACATCCGCTGCTGCCGGGTTGGAGGGCAGCGCACAGAGAATCCCCATGCCCTCTGCCGCCTCGTGGAAGGCCTCAGGTGCCAGGTCCGTAAGGACGGCGGTGTTCAACCTGGCATTTACCGCAAGGAGGTCTTCCAGGAAACCTGGGAACGGAGCGCTCAAGCTGTCCACGACCACCAGATTCCAGGTGCTGGTGCGCGCCGCTTCAAGCAGGGCCCATGGATCGAAGAAGGTTTCGATGCGGGCACTTCGGCCTTCGAGGCTGGCCCTGAAGGCTGCCAGCGGGCGATGCCGACTTGCGAGGATGGCGACTTTCATTGGCGGCTCCCATGCTAAGCAGGTCGTTGGCGACCGGTTCCGGCTGTGAGAAACTGGGGCCGCCTTTGCAACAATAGTGCGCATATGCTCTTAATTGGTCAACGTGATCTTGCGCACAGATTCCAAGGGAGGGCGCTTTGCTCAAGCGGCTGCAGCTACGGACAGGCCATCGATCTCCTGGCGGCCTCCTGGCTAGGGCTATTCCGGCTACGGTTGCTACCGAAAGCGACACAACCCATGGCATAACATCCTGTGGGGTTACATGCCTTGGGATCCAAACCGGATGGCAGTGATAATCAGCAAATTTAAACCATTTCTGTCCACCCGGGGTCAAACGCCACAGCTTGTTCATCAGGAGAAGGTCCGATGTTGCCGTTCCTACTCGCCAGTGCCCTTGCCCTCGCCCCAATCCCAGTCCCTGCGGTTAACCTCATCGCTCCCTATCCCGCGGCCTCCCTCAAAAGCACAAACGTCATCTCCAACACGATGGGAATAGTCATCCCCGGCAGATGGGCGGCAGGCCACAGCCAGGTCGGCTGCGATATCGACCTTTTGCCGCAGCAGAGCCTCATGGCGGAGATCCGCAGCGTCAACGCCGGCCATTTCCAGGTCCTGCTCAGGGACTTGGGCGCCGAAGGCCTCCCTGGCGCCCATATCACCAGGGTCGGCGGGAAGGTGTTTCTGATCAATCGTCTCCACCGGCATTACCCCCATGTGGCATGCGTTGTGGAGGCCGACAGCTCCGTGGAAAACGAACCGTACGAATTGGTCCTGGCCGAGATCGATACGGAACGCGCCTTGGCGGGGGATAAGCCAGCGGAGCCCTGACCGGCCGAGAGGCGCTTCCAAGGCGGCCGTGTGTTCAAAGGAGACCGGTCACGGCTGATCCCGACGGAACTCCTGTTCAAGGCGTGCGCGAAGGCGTTCAAAGGCATCGGCTCCTCCCAGGGAGTCCTTGGGGGCGCTTTGTCTGAGCGCACGGATGGCTGCCGTGAACACGCCGCCAAACCTTTCGCAAACATCACACCCCTGAAGGTGCGCCAGGACTTGGTCCTGCCGTTCCGGGGCCAGGTCTCCGTCCAGGTAGTCGGATAGTTCCGCCAGTACTTCGCCACATTGCATTCCAGCGATCTTCCTTTCATGCTCCATGGCGTTCTCCCCGAAGGTGGGCGATGAAACGCAGGCGCGCCCGGTGCAAGCGGCTTTTCACGGCAGGACGGCCAAGGCCGAGAAGCGTGCCGCATTCCTCTATGGACAGGCCATCGATCTCCTTGAGGATCAAGATCTCCCGATCCTCAAGGGTGAGTGCTGCCATGGCCCTCGCAACCTCGTCCTGAGCGACCAGGGCAGCAAGGGGATCCTCTTGGGCACCCCATCCGGCAGCCTCTCCCAACTCTGCCAGGGACTCCATGCGTTCGGGCTCTCCAGCCCTTCCTCGATGCTGCCGATAGACCGCGTGCCGTGCGATGGCGAGGAGCCAGCCGAGGGCCGACCCATCGCCATGAAAACCGGCAGCATCCTTCCACGCTGAGAGAAAGGTCTCCTGCAAGGCATCCTCCGCTGTGGCAGGATTCCGGGTGAGAGAACGGGTGAAGCTCCAGACGGTCTTGCTGTGGCGAACCACGAAGGCCTCAAAGGCCTTCGCGTCCCCAGCCGCCGCCTGGGCCAGCAGGTTACGATCTGTGGTCAATGGGCCTTCACAGAACAGGTACTCAACCCGAACAGGGTGTAGAGCGGGCATGAACCCAGCAGACCGGTGGCCAACGGCACGATCCCAAGGTAAGCCCACGGCGTCTTGGGCCCGACGAAAGCCAGGGAAAGCACGGCCAGCCCAAGAAGTGTGCGCAACGTGCGTTCCAGAGGATGTTCATTGGTCGGTAGCAGCTTCGCCATGGGGACTCCAGCAAGGGGAGGCTTCATCCGCCTCATATGGTAAGAGTCTGGGCTTCATGAAAAGGATTCACCCCAGGGAATTATTTGCGTTCTGGTTGGGGCGTGACTGGCCTGGCCGACCAGAGGGGGATGACCGTCCTGGTGATGACCGTCCTGGCCTTGGTGGGGAGGATGCGCTGGGGAAGGTCAATGATAAGCTTCTGAAAGCAACATGAGCTGTGCACCCTGGAGCGTAATGTCCCTTTCCCCAACCCTTCAAGTCATCGCCGGGTTCGCCTCAGGGATGGGAGGAGGTGTCCTTTCGGGGCTGTTCGGCGTGGGGGGCGGGGTCATCCTCGTCCCGCTTCTCCGGCTCGTCCTGGGGATGGATCAACACCAGGCCCAGGGGGTGACCCTTGCGGCCCTGCTGCTCCCCAGCAGTCTCCCGGCGATGATTCATTACCGCAGACAGGGCATCCCCATCCACTGGCCTCTGGTCTGGGCCTTGATCCTCTCCTTCCTGCCGGGCGTCTGGGGAGGGGCCACGCTCGCGAACCTCGTTCCGGAAGGCCCTTTGAAAGTGGGTTTTGCCATTTTCCTGGTCGTCCTCGCCCTTCGGACCTTCATGCAAAAGCCTGCGGGCCCTATCGCCAGCTCTCTGCAGGAGGCCCAAGCCCAGGTCTGGTGGCCCGGCCTCTTCATCGGTTTTGTGGGTGGTCTCCTCTCCGGGCTTCTGGGGATCGGCGGCGGCGTTGTCATGATTCCCTTGTTGGCACTCTGGCTGAAACTACGGCAGCATGAGGCCCAACTGACCTCTCTGGCCGTTCTTTTGCCTCCGATCGGCTTGCCTGGCCTTCTGGTCTATGCTCGCCACCAGTCAGCCTTCCCCTGGTTGGTGTTGTCAGGACTCGCAGTCGGCTTCGTGTCGGGAACCTATATGGGTGCGCTCATGGCGACGAAGTTGTCGGGCGCCAACCTGCGCAAGGCGTTCGCCGGGCTCATGTGCTTGACCGCCGGAATCATGATCTGGAAAGGGTAATCCAGTCTTGTTTCGACCGGGCAAAATGAAGAAATGTTTCAGGAGAACCTGTTTTCACCTTTGCCACCGTGATGCCCTCAAGCCACGGTTTTCGCTGATTGTCACACCATTCCCGTTTCAGGCGGCGTGGCTTGCACCTCGGGGCCATCCGAACACGAACGCTGATCTTGCTCGGGGCCTTGACCCTGGTCAGGCCAGCGCCTCTTGAGGTCCCGAAGGGGAACCAGCCATGTGGTTCCGCCGGTGATGTGGTTCAAGAAGGCACGCAATCTCCACCACCGCCCTTCCCCAAAACAAAAGACACGGGGCTTGGATAGTGGCTTAGAAACGGGTGGG
>Ga0316229_1002957_pt1 | contig 13929 bp, 8 predicted proteins | sample TBH18023metaG_FD_206011 | JGI IMG/M metagenome (GOLD analysis project Ga0316229, IMG submission 206011) | Freshwater microbial communities from Trout Bog Lake, Wisconsin, USA - TBH18023 | ecosystem: Environmental > Aquatic > Freshwater > Lake > Hypolimnion/Profundal zone | place: USA: Wisconsin...
CCATGAGCTTCGACTACGCGGATGAAAGCGATCCGGGGCCCTACCCCATCCCCCCCGACGCGCCCATCGAAGGCGGGCCGTCCAGCACCGGCGACCGGCATGTGCTGGTGGTGGACCTGGACCACTGGAAGCTGTTCGAGACCTGGAACTCGACCCCCCAGAACGGCGGCGCCAGCTGGCATGCGGGGTCCGGGGCGGTGTTCGACCTGTCCTCGGACGCCCTGCGCCACGCCGGATGGACCTCGGCGGACGCGGCGGGGCTGCCCATCTTCCCCGGCCTGGTGCGTTATGACGAAGTGGTGGGGCAAGGAAGCATCCAGCACGCCCTGCGCTTCACGGTGGCGCAAACCCGGATGGCCTACGTGCCTCCCGCCACGCACTGGGCCTCATCGAAAACCAGCGCGGCGTTGCCGCCCATGGGCATGCGGGTGCGGCTCAAGGCCTCGACCAATATCAGCGGGTATTCGGCCAACGTCCAGGTGATCCTGCGCGCCATGAAGCAGTACGGGATGTTCGTGGCGGACAACGGCAGCAACTGGTACGTGAGCGGGGCGCCGGATCCCCGGTGGAGCGACGACGAACTGGCGACCTTGAGCGGCATCAAGGGGTCGGACTTCGAAGTGGTGGTCATGTCCGGTCTGGTGGCGGGGCCCTGAGATCCTCCCGCCCCGAGAACTCATCCATGCTGCGGTCCACCCCGAAGAACCGCATCACCGCGTCGAACAGCGTCGGGGGCAGGATCCGCGCCACCAGCACCGCCATCACGAACCGGGGCAGCACGAGCCGCCTGCGGTCGGCCCGGATGGCGTCCAGGATCCGGGCGGCCACGTAGTCCGGCTTGAGGATCGGCAGCAGCAGCGGGAAGCGGGTGCGCACGCCGCGGAACATGCCGGTGTCGATATACCATGGGCAGACCACGGTGGTGCGGATCGGGTGGCCCAGACGGTTGAGTTCCAGCCGGAGTGATTCGTCGAAGCCCACGGCGGCGAACTTGGAGGCGCAGTAGTCGGTGAGCCGGGAGGTGCCGCCCAGACCGGCGGCGGAGGCGATGGTCACCACGTGGCCCCGGCCCCGGGCGATCATGGCCGGGAGCAGGGCGCGCACGCTCCAGAACAGGGCCAGGGTATTGACCTGGAAGGTCCGTTCGATGGCCGCGTCGGAGCATCGCAGCAGGGTCTTGCCGGTGACGATGCCCGCGTTGTTGATGAGGATGTCCACCGGGCCCCGGGTCGCCAGCACCCGGGCGGCGGTGACCTGGAAACCAGCCCGGTCGCACAGGTCCACGGCGAACACCTCGGCCTCCCCACCCGCCTGGGCGATCTCCGCCCGGACCGCAAACAGCCCGGCCTCGTCCAGGTCCAGCAGGGTGGTCCGGGCGCCCCGGGCGGCGGCGCCCAGGGCCAGCAGGCGGCCGATGCCGCCGGCCGCGCCGGTGATGAGCACATGGGCGTCGCGAAAATCGGTCATGGCGCCTGGCGCAGCGCGCTGGCCATGGCCGCCAGCGCGCCGACCCGGTCCAGGGGGTAGGCCGCGTTGCGCGTCCGGACCGCGGCGCCGAAGCCGGGGAATCCCGTGAACCCCCCGCCGGAATCGTACTCGGCAGTGATCCGGCCGCCGGCGAAGTGCGGACCGCTGAGGTAGGCGAGCAGCGCCATCCAGCCCTTCAATTCCTGGAAGGCCCCGGCCGGTGCCAGGTTGAGGCGGTTGGCCAGGATCGCCTCGAGGCCGCTAGGCGTGCGGCCCAGCTGCAGATCACCCTGGGCCGCGGCGTAGATCGCGGTGTCGAGCCCGAACTGCTGCTGGACGCCGCCCATCATCATGAGCATGTAGAGATCCGGGACCACCCGGTGCCGGCCGTGGGGCAAGGGCGCCACCGGGCCGGTGCAGGCCAGGTCGCAGGCCGGGAAGGCCGCCACCGGGCCGATGGCCGCCATGGCCTCGGCCATGAGCAGCGCCTGCAAGGTGGTGGTGCCGGCGCCGGCGTCCTGCCCGGCGGCCCGGGCCACCCGTCCCAACACGGCCAGGTGCTCCGCGATCCGGGCCGGGTCGGGGTCGTCCAGCCGGACCAGGGCGCCGGCGTACGGGTTGCCGGCGGCCGCCGCCACCAGGGCCGCGCCCCGGTCGCGGGGCAGGCTGGCCAGGGCCGCCATGGCCCGGGCGGCCGGGGCGGAGCCGGCCGAGGCGCGCAGGCTGGTCAGGCCGAGCGCGGTGGCGGCGCTGGCGGACGTGAAGAAGACGGCGGTCTCCGATGGGTTCAAACCATAGCTGAGCCCGGACAGGTTGAGGTAGTCGTCCGGGCCGGCGAGGCCAGTCTGGGCGAGCAGCTGCATGGCGCACAGCACGTGCAGCCCATCGGCATCCAGGTAGCCGGAGACCAGGGGCTCGCCGGTGGTGCCGCGCTGGGCCGGATCGGGCGAGCGGCCCAGGGGCATCATTCCGTACAGGTCGGCGAAGGTGATGGGCGAACCGGCCTCCAGCGCTCCCCGCAGTTCGCCGGCGGCCAGCGCCGCCGCGGTGAACGGGGAGGGGTCGGCGCCCCGCAGCCCGTTGGCCGCGGCCCGCATGGCGTCCACGCACAGGTCGCCGAGCCCGTTGGGCGCCGGCAGCGCGTCCCGGGCGGCGCCGGGCAGGTCCTGGAGGCAGGTGGCCACCGGATGGTAGAGGCCGCGCTCCGGGGCGTCGGGCTGATAGTCGGGAAAGCGCGCCACCTGGGTGAACACCGGGGCCAGGGCCCGGTTCAGCTCCAGGTCGGTGTTTACCAGCACGGCGGCGAAGGCGGGGTCGGGCAGGACGGGCGGGTCCAGGGCAGCGAGCGCGGCATCGGCCATGGGGAGGTTGCTCGAGGCTTCGAGCCTGGGCGTGCCGGATTCCGGAATGGCCAGGTCCAGGCGGGCAACGTTGCTGCCGTATGCCCCGGCGCAGAGGATGCGGGTGCGCCAGGCCCCATTGGCCACGGTCCGGGCGGAATCCAGAGGGTTGTGCGCATGGCCCGAGGCGATCACGTCGATGCCGGTGACCCGCCGCGCCAGGTCGACATCCTCGCCCGACCGGCCCTCGGCATCGGTGCCCGCGTGGTCAAGGGCGATCACCAGCCGGCAGCCCTGGGCGCGCAGCTGGTCCACCAGGGTCTGGACCAGGGTGCCGTTCCGGTAGTCGGTGAACCGCACCGGCGCGGAGGCGCCCGCGTCGAGGGCGGCTGCCCGGCCCATGAGGCCGATGAAGCCCACCTTCAGGCCGTTGGCCAAGGTCTTCACCAGGGCCGGCCGGATCGCGCCGCCCAGGAACGGAGCCAGATCGGCGTCGCCGTTGGGTTCCAGATTGGAGGCGAGGATCGGCGTGCGCAGGCCGGGTCCCTGGACCGCGGCCCGGAGGATCCCGGCCAGGCCGGCCGGACCATCATCGAATTCGTGGTTGCCCAGGGTGATGCAGTCGTAGCCCAGGGCGTCGGCGAACCGGAGCGCCAGGGGCGAGCGGAACAGGGTGAGGTCGTAGAGCGTCCCCATGCTCCAGTCTCCGGAATCCACCAGCAGCACCGGGTTTCCGCAGCCGGCGCGCACCTGCTCCACATAGGCGGCGATCCGGGCATAGCCCCCCCGGGCCGACGGGCCCGCGGCTACATGGCAGGCACCCTTGCAATGGTCATGGAGGTCGGTGGTCTGGAGCAGGGTCACCCGCAGGTCTCCGGCCGGCGCGGCGGCGGCCAGCAGGGCGAGGATCAGGGTCTTGAGGTGGCGCAGCATGGCGGGCTCCTTAGATGGGGAGGTGGTATTCGATGCCGAAGGCGAGGATGAGGTAGCGCTTGTCGTATTCCTTGTCCGGGCCGATGGCCGCCCCGTTGGCGGCGAAGGCCGCCTGGAGCCGCTGGTCGCCGGCGTCGGCGTTCCGGTAGCGGTGGGCGAACCCGGTGCCGGCCACGCCGAAGTTGAGCTTGAGCCGGTCCGAGGCCTGCCAGCGGGCGCCGGCGCCCAGGGAAAGGTAGTTGCCGTGGGCGCCGGGCAGGCTGGTGTCGAGGGTGGCCGAGCGGCGCTGGCCGATCTGGTTGACGTTCACCCCCAGGCTCACCAGCCAGGTCGGGCCCAGCCGATACTCCAGGGCGGCGGACTGTTCGTAGGTGTTCCGGTAGTCGCGCCGCGCCTCGATGCCGTCGGCGGGATCGTCCAGCAGGTCCATTCGCGCCGAATGCTCGAGGTAGGCGTTCAGCCCCAGGCTGGCGCGCAGGCTGGGAGTGGCCTGCCAGCCCAGGCCGAAGCGCCAGGTCCGTGGGAGATCCAGGCGCGACCGGCGCCCGTCCGTGAACCGGCCGGCGCCGTCCTTGCCGTCGCGCACCGTGGTCCGGAAACACAGGGGAGTGGCCATTTCATAGGTGAGATTGAGGGTCAGCTCCGGCACGGGGTAGCAATTGACGCCGAATTCGCCGGAACAGCCCACGGCCCTTGAAGTCGCATCGATGAGCACCGGCGCCGGGTTGTCCAGACCGGCATAGGTGCAGGCGCCGGTCACCCCGCCGGAGACGTCCTGGCGCGCCCAGACCAGGCGCCCGGCCATGGCCAGGGCGAAGCGCGGGCAGATCCGGCAGGCCGCGCCGAGGCGCCAGGCCAGGAAACAGGATGAGCCCTTCAGCCAGGAACCGGAGGGGAACGGCGCCGCATCCAGCCCGGCCGCCGCGGCCGCAGCCTGGGCCCGGGCCGGGGCCGCCCCCGCCGCAAGCGCCGCCGCGTATGCGTCCGCGGCGATCTTCCCGGAAGCGGCGCCAAGGTAACCCGCGGCCAGCTTGCCGGCCAGATCCATGCTGGGCAGGCCGTCCGGCCACCGGCGCACCGCAGTGGCGCCGATGGTCTGCAGCGCGGTGAACCCGGCCCAGCGCTGGCGCCGGCAAACGGCATAGAAATTGGGCACCAGCCAGACCGGATTGTCCGACTCACAGGTGCGGCCGCCCAGCACCGGGTTGCCCAGGGGCCGGACCGTCGCCCGCTGCAGGATCGTCTGGTTGCTGAGGTTGATGGTGAAGCCCGGGGGCAGGCGCACCGTCCCGGCCATGTTGTAGTACGCGATGTCGGCGTCATCGAGGGCGCTGTTGCGATCGAAGCTGCGGATGTACTCGGAGCTCTGGTTGCTGTTGGCGAAGATCCCGCCCGCATGGCCCGGGCACCACGCGGCCGCGGCCAGCACCGCGGCGATCCGCCCCCTCTTCAAACGTCACCTCTTGGTTAGTAGTTATATTTAATACGTTTATTAACTCATTTGCCTGGTTACGCGAAAAAAGAGTAATGTTCTTGTTTTATCCTGTCAATGTTGTTTTACCCAAAATTTTGATGTAGCATTTCATCAAGGTAATCGACTACTACCCAGCTTGATCATTGAACATTAAAATAATCATATAGAATCTTAATCAACGCGAAAATACGGTGCATTAAATGAACTTAGTGCCGGAGTCGGAACCGGAAGGTCTATCCTGGAGCGCCCGGGACCGGGACCGGGCCCTGGCCCAGGCTCGGTCCGGGGCCTTCGAACTGGTCATCATCGGCGGCGGCGTGACCGGAGCGGGGGTGGCCCGGGAGGCGGCGTTGCGCGGCATCCGCTTCCTGCTGGTGGACAAGGAGGACTTCGCCTCCGGCACCTCGTCCCGCTCCTCCAAGCTGGTCCACGGCGGCTTCCGCTACCTTGCCCAGGGCGAGTTCCGCTTGGTGCGCGAGGCCGCCAGGGAACGCAACTGGCTCCGCCAGGCCCTGCCGAACCTGGTTCGGCCGCTGGGTTTCCACCTCTGCGCCTACGCCGGCGGCCAGGACACCCCGGCCCGGGTGCGGGCCGGGATCGTGCTGTACGACCTGCTGTCCAATGCCCTGGCCCAGTACAGGAACGTGCCCCATCGCTTTCTCACCCCCGCCGAGCTGGCCGTCCGGGAACCGGCGGTGAGCACCGAAGGCATGCTCATGGCCGGGCTCTACTACGACACCCTGGTGGATGACGCCCGGCTGGTGCTGGAAATCCTCAAGGAGGCACGGGACGCTTCGGGCGGGCGGTCCGTGGCGCTGAACTACCTGAAGGCGGTGCGCGTCACCATCCTCGGCCCGGGGCGCCTGGAGGTCGAGCTCGAGGACGGGTTCACCGGCGCGCGCTTCACGGTGGGTTCTGGCTGCGTGCTGAACGCCACCGGCGCCTGGACCGACGCCACCCTCCGGCTGGCCGGCGCCGATTCCCGGATGATCCGGCCCACCAAGGGCGTGCACCTGGTGGTGCCCAACGCCAGGCTGGGCAACCGCGCGGCCTTCGTGCTCAGGTCCCGGGAGGACGGCCGCACCTTCTTCGTCCTGCGCCGGGGCGAGGTCTCCGTCATCGGCACCACCGATACCGACTACCCGGGCGACCCCGATGAGCCCTGGTGCGAACGGTGCGATTGCGACTACCTGCTGGACACCGTCAACCGGGTCTTCCCGGGGGCCCGCCTGGGCTGCGCGGACATCCTCTCCACGTCGGCGGGGATCCGTCCGCTGGTGCGCGGCAGGGAGGGCGGCGCGTCGGCGGTCTCCCGCCGGCACCTGCTGCTGGACCCCGGCACCGGCCTGGTGACCATCGCCGGCGGCAAGCTCACCACCTTCCGGACCATGGCCTGGGAGATCCTGGACCGCTGCTCCCGCCGCGGCTACATCCGGCGCCTGCGCGGACGCGAGGCCGGGCGCGACTTCTCCCGGAGGCCGTTCAAGAACGGGCTGGACCCTGGGGCCTGGCAGGAGGCCGCGGCCGCCCAGGGGCTGGCCGGGATGGTGCCTGAGGCAACCGGACGCCACCTGTGCCAGCAATATGGTCAGCAGTCCCTGCGGATCCTCCGGGAGGTGCGCCGGGACCCGGCCTCCGGCGCGCCACTGCTGGAGGGCCAGCCGTTCTGTGCCGCCGAGATCCGCCACATCCTCGCCTTCGAGAACGCCCCCCGGCTGGCCGACGTGATGCTGCGCCGCACGGAGATGCAGATGCTGGTCTCCCATCGCCTGCAGCCCGCCCTGGCGGAACGGGTGGCCCGGATCATGGCCTGCGCCTATGGCTGGGAACCGGCCCGGGTGCGGGCGGAGCTGGACCGCTACCTGGACCATGTGCGGAAAACCGTCATTGATTGAAGGAAACCAAATGGAAGACACCCTCCTGACCGTGGATTGCGGCACGCAGAGCCTGCGCGCCATGCTCTTCACCGGGGCCGGGCGGCTCGTGGACAAGGCCAAGGTGGAGTACGAGCCCTACCTCAGCCCCCGCCCCGGATGGGCCGAGCAGGACGCGGAGGTCTACTGGGGCGCCCTGTGCGCCGCGACGCTGGCCCTCAAGGCCCGGTCCGGGCCGGCCTTCGCCCGCATCCAGGGGGTCGGGGTGACCACCCTGCGCAACACGGCCGTGCTGGTGGACGCGGCCGGGCAGCCGCTCCGGCCCGCCATCCTCTGGCTGGACACCCGTACGGCCGGCCGGGTCTACCGCCCGGGCTGGGCCATGGGGACCTGCTACGCGGCGATCGGCATGCTTCCGGCGGTCATGAGGACCCAGGAGGACTGCAAGACCAACTGGGTGCGCCAGCACCAGGCGGCGCTCTGGGACCGGGCCACCAAGGTGCTGCAGGTCTCCGGCTTCCTGAACCATCGGCTCACCGGGGAGTTCCGCGATTCGATCGCCTGCCAGATCGGCCACATCCCGTTCAACTACCGCGCGCTGCGCTGGTGCCGGCCCGGGGAGCTGAATGCCCGGCTGTTCCCGGTGGAGCCGGACAAAAGGCCGGAGCTGGTCGTCCCCGGCGCGCCGATCGGCCGGATCAGCCGGACCGCCGGCGCGGCCACCGGCATTGCCGAAGGGGTGCCGGTGATCGCCTGCGCCTCGGACAAGGGGGCCGAAAGCCTCGGCACCGGGTGCACCGGCGAAGCCATGGCCAGCCTGTCCCTGGGCACCGCGGCGGCGGTGCAGACCATGAGCCCGCGCTATTTCGAGCCGCTCGCCTTCATGCCGGCCTACCCGGCCGCCCTGCCCGGCCAGCACAGCCCGGAAGTGCAGGTGTTCCGGGGCTACTGGATGATCAGCTGGTTCCTGCGCGAGTTCGCCGGCCCGGAGCGGGAGGAGGCCCGGCTGCGGGGCGTCAGGCCCGAAACCCTGCTGGACCGCTTCCTCCGGGAGGTCCCGGCCGGATCCCAGGGGTTGATGACCCTGCCGCACTGGGGCGCCCAGCTCAAGGACCCCGCGGCCAAGGGTTGCATGATCGGCCTGGGCGAAGCGCATACCCGCGGCCATTTCTACCGCTCGCTGATCGAGGGACTGGGCTTTGCCCTGCGCGACGGGCTGGAACGGATCGAGCGGGCCGGGGGCATCCGGTGCGAGCAGATCGGCCTGGCCGGCGGCGCCGCCCAGTCGGAGGAGATCTGCCAGATCACCGCCGACATCTTCGGCCGCCCGCTGTGCGCGGGGGAGACCTTCGAGGCCGCGGGCCTGGGCGCGGCGGTGATCACCGCCGCCGGGGCGGGTCTGTACGGGTCCATGGCCGACGCGGTCCGGCGCATGGTCCGGCCGGGCCGGGTCTACGCCCCCCGGGCCCGGGACAGCGAACTGTACCGGCAGCTCTTCCTGAAGGTGCACCGGCGCATCCAGCGGCGCCTGGCCCCGCTGAACGCGCAGATCCGGCAGATCCTGGACTATCCGGAGCGGGCGGGAGGCGCGCGGTGACGGCCGGCGCGTTCACCCCGCCCTGGCTGGACCAGCCGCCGCCCCCGGGGTCCTGGCGGGCCCTCTTCAAGTGGGGCGCCCCCGGGCAGTTCAAGCATCCCAATGCGCGCCTCTACCGGATGTTGAAAGAGGTCTTCGGCATGACCGACGACGATTTCCGCACACCCACCCGGACCGGGCTGGATCCGGCCCGCGCCGCGCGCCCCTCCGGGCTGGACGGCGCCGCCCAGGCCGACCTGGAGGCTTTGCTGGGCCCGGAGAACGTCGGGACCGGCGACCTGGAGCGGATCGCGGCGGCCTGCGGCAAGGGCATGCTCGATCTGCTCCGGCTGAGGCGGTGCATCGCCCCGCATCTCCCCGACGCCGTGCTGCACCCCAGGGACCGGCATGACCTGGTGCGGATCATGGAGTACTGCTGCCGGGCGGGCATCCCCATGATCCCCCGGGGCGGCGCCACCTCGGTCACCCGGGGACTGGAGTGCCCGCGCGGCGGGGTCGCGCTGGATCTGCGCACCCACATGGACCGGGTGATCCGCTTCAACGAGACCGACCAGACCATCACCGTGCAGCCCGGCATGTTCGGCCCCAGGCTGGAGCGGATCCTGAACCGGGCCCCGGAGTGGTTCGGCGCCTCCCGCCGCTACACCTGCGGGCACTTTCCCCAGTCCTTCGAATGCTCCACCGTGGGCGGCTGGGTGGCGACCCGGGGCGCCGGGCAGGATTCCACCTACTTCGGCAAGATCGAGGACCTGGTGTTGGCCCAGGAGTATGTCACCCCGGCCGGGGTGATCCGCACCGGCGAGCACCCGGCCGCCGCCACCGGGCCCGACACCGACCAGATTCTCATGGGCGGCGAAGGCGCCTTCGGCGTGCTGAGCGAGGTGACCCTGAAGGTGTTCCGGTTCATGCCGGAGAACCGGTGCCGGTTCGGCTACCTGTTCCCGGACTGGGCCCGGGCCCTGGACGCCGCCCGGGCGACCCTGCAGGGCCAGTTCGGCCACCCGTCGGTGTTCCGCTTGTCCGATCCGCGGGAGACCGAAGTGGCGCTGAAGCTCTACGGCCTGGAGCGGGCGCCGCTGGAGGGGCTGCTGTCGGCCTTCGGGCTGCGCCGCGGCGAGCGCTCCCTGCTGCTGGGCGCGACCGAGGGCGAGCGCGGCTTCGCCCGGCAGGTCCGGCGGCGCATCGGGCGGATCTGCCGGGGCCTGGGCGCCCTGCCCGTCTCCGGCCTGGCGGCCCGGGCCTGGGAGCGGGGCCGGTTCCGGGATCCCTACCTGAGGGACGCCCTGCAGGATTTCGGCATCCTGACCGACACCCTGGAGTGCGCGGTGAGCTGGGACGGCCTGGAGCGGGTGCGGCGCGGGGTCCAGGCGTTCTGCGCCCAGCGGCCCCGGACCCTGTGCCTGACCCACCTCTCCCACGGCTATCCCCAGGGGGCGAGCCTGTATTTCGTATTCATGACCCGCATGGACGCCATCCCGGAATACCTGGCGTTCCAGGCCGGCATCCTGGACGTGATCCGCGACCAGGGTGCGGCCATGAGCCACCACCACGGCATCGGCAGGATGGCCGGCCCGTGGCTGGAGGGACAGCTCGGTGCCGGCCAGATGGCGTTGTTCCGCGCCATCAAGCGCCACCTCGACCCCCAGGGCCTCATGAACCCGGGCGGCACCCTGGGGCTGGACCCGCCGCCGGGAGATCCCAGTTAACACCGTGTTATCCATTTTGGATTCCTTGGGAAAAATCCGCACCGGCTTCCCCTGGTCCGCAAATCCTATCAAAATCATCAAGATTGTCGTATCAGCCCCGTTATGCTTGCCAACAAGGAGATGATCATGCGAAAGGTCAACCAAAATCCAGGGATCCGCCGGGCGTGGTTGCCGCCCTTGGCCGTTTCGGCCTGGCTGCTCCTGAGTGTCGGCTGCGGCCGGGACCAGGTCAGCCACGCCAGCGTGGCCAAGGAGGCGCCCGCCGCGAACCCCGCCATGGGCGGCACCCACGGCGCCCCCATGGCCATGCCGCCCGGAGCCATGCCGCCCGGAGCCATGCCGCCCGGGGCCATGCCGCCGGGTCCCATGCCCGGCGCGCAACTGCCCCCGCCCCCCCATCCCACCGGCCAGGGCGCGCTCAAGTGGGCCCTGCCCAAGGGCTGGACCGAAACCCAGGGCAGCGGCATGCGCTACGCCACGCTCACCCCGCCGGGAGAGGGCAAGGTCGAGATGTCGGTGGTCGTCCTGCCCGGCGCCGCGGGAGGCGAACTGAACAACGTGAACCGTTGGCGCGGCCAGATCGGCCTCCCGCCCCTGGATGACGCCGGCCTGGGCCAGGCCCGGAAGGCCGTCAAGAGCAAGCTCGGGCCGGTGTCGGTCTACGACTTCACCAGCCTGGGCGAGACCAAGAGCCGCATGGTGACCGGGCTGCTGGCCACCCCTGACGGCAGCACCTGGTTCTTCAAGCTGATGGGCGACGCCGACCCGGTGGGCAAGGCCAAGCCGGCCTTCATGAAGTATCTGGAGACGCTGCACCTTGATTAAAGCCCTCGCGGTCCGCTGCTGGAACTTCCTGGCCTCGCTGCAGGTCACCATCGTCGCCCTGGTCCTGCTCATGGCGCTGGTGGTGCTCTGCACCCTGGCCCAGACCGATCTGGGCACCCTGGGCGCGGTAAACGCCTACATGCGCAGCTTTCTGGTCTGGCGCCAGATGCGCGGGCTGCCGTTCCCGCTGCCGCTGTTCCCGGGCGGAGCGCTGGTGGGGCTGGTGCTGGTGCTCAACCTCACCGCCGCGCTGGTCAAGCGCTTCGATTTCAATCCGCGCAAGCTCGGCCTCTGGGTGGTCCACGCCGGGCTGATCCTGCTGGTGGCCGGGGAGTTCGCCACGGGCGCCTTCCAGGTGGACACGCGGATGACCATCGAGGAGGGCCAGACCGTCCATTTCCTGGAAAGCTATCGCCAGATGGAGCTGGGGCTCAGCGATGTGACCGATCCGGCCCATACCGAGGAATACGGCATCCCCGACCCGCTGCTGCGGGCGGGCGCCAGCGTCCCCGTGCCGGGAACGCCGCTCTCCATCAAGATCAAGCGCTTCTACGTGAACGCCGAACTGGCGCCGCGGGCCGCCGGTGATCCGCCGTCCATGGCCAACATGGGCGTGGGGGCCAACGTCAAGATCACCGAAACCGCCCCCGCGGCTTCGGACAAGGAGGGCAACGCCACCTCCGCCTTCATCGAGCCGGTGGCCGGCGGCACCAGCTACGGCACCTGGCTGGTGTCCTCGGTGCTGGGCGCGCCCCAGTCCTTCATCCATGAAGGCCGCACCTACCTGCTCTCCATGCGCCCCCGCCGCTACTACCTGCCCTACGCCGTCACCCTCAAGAAATTCAGCCACGACATCTACCCGGGCACCGACATCCCCAAGAACTTCTCCAGCCTGGTGCACCTCTCCAATCCCGCCAAGGGCGAGGAGCGGGACGTGCTCATCTACATGAACCAGCCCCTGCGCTACGACGGCAAGGCCTTCTACCAGGCCAGCTACGGCAAGGGCGACACCCTTTCGATCCTCCAGGTGGTGGCCAATCCCGGCTGGCTGCTGCCGTACATTTCCTGTGCGCTGATCACCCTGGGCCTGCTGGTTCATTTCTGCATCACCCTGTTCAACGCCATCAAGCGCCGCCAACTTTCCGGGGAGACCGCATGAAACTCTCCAAGCTGTTCACCTGGCTGCCCGGGCTGATCGCCTTGGCCGCCGTGCTCGCCACTGCCCTGCCGCCGGCCAGGATCCGCGGCTTCGACATGGACAAGTTCGGCCGCCTGCCGGTGCTGGAAGGCGGGCGGGTCAAGCCCCTGGATTCCGTGGCCAGGAACGCGCTGCTGATGATCCGGAGCAAGCAGAGCGTGCCCTTTGAAGGACGCGAGCTGGGCCCGGACGAGTGGCTGCTGGACCTGCTGTTCCGGCCCCAGACGGCCGACGCGCAGCCGGTGTTCGTGATCAACGATCCTGACGTGCTGGGTCTCATGGGGTTGAAACAGAGCGCGAACCGCTACTTCAGCTTCGACGCCATCGCCCCCCGCCTCCAGGAGATCGAGAACCAGGCCCGGGCCGCCCAGGCCCTGGAATCGGCCCAGCGCAGCCGGTTCCAGAACGCGGTGGTCAACCTGTACGAGCGGCTCCTGCTGTTCAACCAGCTGGAGAACTCGGTGCAGCTGGGCGATTCGCCCGGGCTCTACCTGGAACTGCAGGCCCTGGGCACCCCCCAGGCAGCCGAACGCAACAAGAGCCTGGCCGGGGCCGCCCGTTTCCGCATCCTGGCGCCGCTGCCCGGGCAGGGCCCGGACGCCTGGCAGAACACCGGCGAGGGGCTGATCGCCGCCAACGGCGCGGCGCCGCACCCCGCGCTCGTATCCCTGGCCCTGGCGGGCGCCGGCTACAAGGCCGGCCAGCCCGAGGCCTTCAACCAGGGGGTCGCGGAACTCCAGGGGCTCACCGCGAACCTGAGGCCCCAGGCCCTGCGCCACGCCGACAGCGAATTCCTGTTCAACCGGATCCAGCCGTTCTACCTGGGCATGGTGATCTATGTGCTCGCCCTGCTCACCCTGTTCGCCTCCTGGCTGTGGCGGCGCGATCTGCTCCAGCCCGCGGCCTTCTCACTGCTGGCCGCCGGCGCCCTGGTGCACACCGTGGGCCTGGTTTCGCGCATCCTCCTGCAGGGCCGGCCGCCGGTCACCAACCTGTACTCCTCGGCGGTGTTCGTGGGCTGGGCCGCGGTCATCCTCGGGGTGATCCTGGAACGCATGTACCGCAAGGGCTTCGGCACCGCCGTGGCGGCCTCGGCGGGGTTCGCCTCGCTGATCATCGCCCACCACCTGGCCATGGAGGGCGACACCATGGAAATGATGCGAGCCGTGCTGGATTCCAACTTCTGGCTGGCCACCCACGTGGTGACCGTCACGGTCGGATACAGCGGCACCTTCCTGGCCGGGATCATCGCCATCGCCTACACCCTGCGCAAGCACATCGCGCCCACCCTGGACCCCGCCACCACCCGGACCCTGGTGGACATGACCTACGGCATCGTCTGTTTCGCCCTGCTGTTCAGCTTCGTCGGCACCGTGCTCGGCGGCATCTGGGCCGACCAGTCCTGGGGCCGCTTCTGGGGCTGGGATCCCAAGGAGAACGGCGCCCTGCTCATCGTGCTCTGGAACGCGGTCATCCTGCACTGCCGGTGGGGCGACTACATCCGCGAAAAGGGGC
>Ga0316229_1002979_pt1 | contig 13859 bp, 13 predicted proteins | sample TBH18023metaG_FD_206011 | JGI IMG/M metagenome (GOLD analysis project Ga0316229, IMG submission 206011) | Freshwater microbial communities from Trout Bog Lake, Wisconsin, USA - TBH18023 | ecosystem: Environmental > Aquatic > Freshwater > Lake > Hypolimnion/Profundal zone | place: USA: Wisconsin...
CCCAGCTTGGCGCGCATGGCGGCGGGCAGGGTGACCTGGCCCTTGCTGGAGACGATGGCCTCTACTTCCAGTATTTCAGACATGTGTTAATCCTTTACTTTTAACGAAGTAAAGCGAAGTATAAATCCAAGCAATAATGAAGGTAAGCCGGGTAGACGTAAAATCTCCGCATGCTGAAATTTGACCTGCTGAAATCCGACCCCGCTACTGCCGATGGCTCTTACCTGGGCAGCCATGCGCGGCGCGGCACGCTCACACTCAACCATGGCGTGGTGCAAACCCCCATCTTCATGCCGGTGGGCACCTATGGCACGGTCAAGGGTGTCACCCCGCAAAGCCTGACCGACATGAACGCCCAGATCATCCTGGGCAACACCTTCCACCTGTGGATGCGCCCGGGACTGGATGTGGTGAAACAATTCGGCGGCCTGCATGCGTTTGAGAAATGGGACAAACCCATACTCACCGACTCGGGCGGCTTCCAGGTCTGGAGCCTGGGCGAGATGCGCAAGATCTCGGAAGAAGGCGTGAAGTTTTCCTCGCCCGTGAATGGCGACAAACTGTTTCTCACGCCCGAGATCAGCATGCAGATCCAGACCATTCTGAACAGCGACATCGCCATGCAGTTTGACGAGTGCACGCCCTATTTGTCGGTAGAAACCAAGACCAAGGGCCAGATCACCACCGAGCGCGAGGCCCGCAGTTCCATGGAGCTGAGTTTGCGCTGGGCGGCGCGCTGCAAGATCGAGTTTGCACGGCTGGAGAACCCCAACGCCCTGTTTGGCATCGTGCAGGGCGGCATGTTCGAGCACCTGCGCGACGAGTCGTTGGCAGGTTTGGAAGAACTCGACTTTCCGGGCATTGCCATTGGCGGCCTGTCGGTGGGTGAGCCCAAGGAAGACATGCTGCGCCTGCTCAAGCACGTAGGTCCCAAGCTACCCCAGCACAAGCCGCATTACCTGATGGGCGTGGGCACGCCGGAAGACCTGATTGCCGGGGTGCAAAACGGCATCGACATGTTTGACTGCGTGATGCCCACGCGCAATGCGCGCAACGGCACGCTGTTCTCACGCCACGGCGACCTGAAGATTCGCAACGCGCGCCACAAGACGGATGCGCGCCCGATTGATGAAAGTTGCACCTGCTACGCCTGTGCCGGCAGCCCCACACCGGAAGGCGCCAAGTCCTGGGAACAGGGCGGACGCGGCGGCTTCAGCCGCGCCTACCTGCACCATCTGGACCGCTGCGGCGAGATGCTGGGCCCGATGCTGGCCAGCGTGCACAACCTGCACTACTACCTGAACCTGATGCAGGACATCCGCGATGCACTGGACACCGGAAGCTTTGGCGCCTTTGTGACCCGCTTCCACGCCGACCGCGCAAGAGGAGTGTAAGCAAGCGCCCAGCGCCGGGTTGTCTAGCCCCTAAAAAGTTTCCCATTCCTCGTCGCCACCCGCCGGCGTCACCTTGGTGGTGAGCTTGGGCGGGATAGGCCGAGGCGCGGCAGCAGCCGCTTTCACCGGCGCCTTGACTGGCGCCTTGAACGGTTTGGCCGCGGCCTGCGGCTTGGGCGCGACAACCAGGCGGCGTTCCGTGCCCTGGAAGGGTTTGCTGAGTGACACCGGTGCGCGCACGTCGGCTCGCATTCCCATGGGGTGGTGTTCTCCGGCGTTCAGTTTAAACACAGCCACGGTTTGCACCAGCTCGGTGGCCTGCGCCTTGAGGCTGCTGGCGGCTGCCGCCATCTGCTCCACCAGCGCGGCATTTTGCTGCGTGACCTGGTCCATCTGCGTGACGGCCTCACCCACCTGGGCCACGCCAGCCGACTGCTCACCGCTGGCCGAGCTGATTTCTCCCATGATGTCGGTGACCCGGCGGATCGAGGTCACCACTTCCGTCATGGTAATGCCGGCCTTGTCCACCAGGGCTGCGCCCTGTTCCACGCGCTCCACGCTGGCGCCAATCAGCGACTTGATTTCCTTGGCGGCTTCGGCCGAACGCCCGGCCAGACTGCGCACCTCGGAGGCCACGACCGCAAAACCGCGGCCCTGCTCGCCGGCACGCGCGGCCTCCACGGCCGCATTCAAGGCCAGGATATTGGTCTGAAACGCAATGCCATCAATCACGCTGATGATGTCGGCAATCCGGCGCGAGCTCTCGTTGATGCCCTGCATGGTCTGCACCACCTGGCCCACCACCTCGCCGCCCTGCACCGCCACGACGGAGGCATTCATGGCAAGCTGATTGGCCTGGCGCGCGTTGTCTGCGTTCTGCTTCACCTGGGAGCCCAGCTGTTCCATGCTGGCTGCCGTTTGCTCCAGCGCGCTGGCCTGGCTTTCGGTGCGGGCAGACAGGTCCTGGTTGCCCTGGGCAATCTCGGCCGAGGCCGTGGCCACGCTTTCCGAGCCATGGCGCACATCGGACACCACCTTGACCAGGCCCATCTGCATGTCCTTGAGCGCGTGCAGCAGCAAACCGGTTTCGCTCTTGCCTTCGGCGTCAAAGGCGTAGCTCAGATCGCCACCGGCCACTGCACGCGCCACATCCACCGCCAGGTTGATGGGATGCGTCACGGCACGGGTGATCCAGATGGCAGCCAACAGGGCCACCACCAGCGCCAGCCCGCCCGACAGCAACAGGGTGCTGTGAATCTGACCAATGGCGGATGCGGTGTCCTGCTTGGCACTTTGAATCTGCTCCTCCTGAAACCTGATCATGGCTTCCACGGCGGCAATATACCTTTGCTCGATCGGTGCCATCTCGGTCTGCAGCCCGATCTTGGCCAGCTCCTGCGCGCCCGACGACGCCTGACCCAGGAAGCGCTGCTTCACGGGCAAGTACTCGGCGCGCACATCGGCAAGCGCCTTGAACAGCGCCCGGCCCTTTTCGGACTTGAAGGTCGGATCCAGCTTGGCCAGCAAGTCGGTATTGGCCTTTTGCAGCTCAGCAATTTTCTGCATCGTGCTCTTGATGTCATCCGCGTCCGACAGCAACAGCATGTCGCGTTGCAGGCGGGCGGTGTCCTTTACCCTGTCGTTGACGACATGCAGGGCGCTGATCTTGGGATATCGGTTTTCCACCACATTTTCAAAGGCCAGTTGTGCGGCTGTGGCCTTGTAATAGCTGAGCGCGCCCATCAGCACGATCAGCAGCGCCAACAGGCCAAAACCCAGTTTCAGCAGGGTGGAAATCTTGGTATTTTTAAGGTTCATGGCTTTTCCAACGCATTTATAGAGTGAATACGGTCAGCACGCCGGTGTAGCCATACAGATGATCGTAGGCAATTTCACCACCGGCAAAAAACCCCACCAGAGGCACATCACCCAAGGCCTTGCGCACCAGTTGCAGCTCGGCGCTAGGCCCGCCAAAGTGCGGACCACCGCGCCCGGTGCAGCTCACATAAACGGCTCCGGCAATGCGCCGCGCCGGATGCGGGGCGGCCTCGAGCTCCGACTCGGCCAGTGCGGTGGCCGTTTGCAGAGGCATCTCCGCCGGCTCTAGCTCCTCGCGGATTTCGGCACAAACGCGCATCAGATCGGAGCGCGCCGCCTGGGTGTTGCGCTGGCAAAAGGCCATGCGTGCACCCTTATCCACCAGATCGGCGATGGCCACACCGCGGCGTGCCGGGTCCAGACCGATGATGTGGCGCACCACCACGTCGTTGCCAAAGTTGCCGGTCTGACGCACCGGCTCGCCATCCGCTGCGGCCAGGCCCACCAGGGTGGCACGCACGGCCTCCAGAGCTTCCTGCGGGCGCTCCAGCGAAACGTTCAGATCGGCCAGCAGCACGTCGAGTGCGGCCTGGCCATCGAGTTCCAGAATCAGGTTGCGCTCGGCTGCGGTCACGGTGCGGGCCTTGGACACCGGCTTGCAACCCTGGGTCACGCGCGACACCAGGCCGACCCCGGGGCCAAAGGCAACACCGCTGAGGCCGCCGCTAAAGACGCCGCTGGCGGCACCCTGCCCGCTGATATTGCCGTCGCCCGACACCGCAAACTGCACATTGTCCGAGCGGCTGGAGGTCAGTCCACCAAACAAAAATCCGGCGTCGGTGCGGTGCGCCAGTTCATGGATCAGTTCGCCCACGTCCGGCGTGACGCCGTCCGCATGCACCAGCGCGCTGTGCATCTCAAAGCCCAGGCCCAGCGGCGCCACGCCGGAGAACACCCGGTACTGGTCGCTTGGCAGTTCCAGCAGCATGACGGCCAGGGCCGGCTCATCAAAATATTCGACGTTGTTGGAACAGATACCTATGCCCACCGTACCCGACCAGTCGGTGATCAGCGGCAGTTCGCCACCCAGGTACTCCAGGATCTCGGCCGCCTGCGCCGCGTAGTGGTCGGTGATGTAGAGCAGCGCCAGCGTCGGATGGCTGGCATAGCCATGCAGGGCCATCTGGGCGCGCAGCTGTGCCAGCACCAAAGCGGCAGCCATTTGCCACTGCGGATGGGTGGCATGACCATAGGGGAAAAGTTTCATATCCGCACGCGCCCTGCAGGGCGGTTTTTATTTTGGGGTTGGTTTTTTCGCTGCCGCTTTTCGTGGCGCCGCCTTGGTAGCCACCTTCTTGGCAGCCGCGCTCTTGACCGCCTCTTGGGCCATGTCACTTGCCACGCTGGCCACCTTGGCCGCGGCCTTGCTGCTGACCTCTTGCATGGCGCTGGCCGCAATTTGCTGGAACTGCTGGGTCAGCGAGCCCCACAGCTGCAGCGGATCCACCAGTCCGCCGGTGGCAGGCTGTGACGTCTTGGCAGCGTCCTCGCCAGCTTCGGCCACGGGCTCGGCGCTCGCTGCAGCCCGCTCGGCGGCCCTGGGCGTGCTGCTGGCTGCGGCATCAGCGGCCTTGGGCTTGAAGGCACTGGCGATGTCGTTCAGATTGAAATTCATGCTCTTCAGCGTGGCGAGCGTCATCTTCTGCACCTCCAGCGCCTGGATGGTGGCGCTCAGGGCGCGCGAGTTTTGCTCCAGCCAGAACTGCACGTTCTTCAGCTCTTCTATGCGTTTGTCGAGTTCCTCCGCGTTCAGCGTGGGTGCTACCCAGCTGCCCAGACCGGGCATTTGCGGAACGCTGGCGCTGGCGCCCTTGGCCAGGTTTTGCAAAAAGTCAAAACCGGGAACAAACTTGCCGAATCCGCTGTCGTCTGCGTTGCTCATGCTGTCTCCTTGGGGCTTATGGATGGTTCGAATCTTGTTTTGCACTGTACTCCATACCGGCTACTCCGGCTCGGTAATAAAGCCAATCTTGCGCACCCCGGCGCGCTGAGCGGCAGCCATGGCGTGGGCCACCCGTTCATAGCGCACCGCCTTGTCACCGCGGATATGCAGCTCGGGCTGGGGCGTGCGAGCAGCCGCCGCAGCCAGCTGCAATTCCAGCGCGGCATCGCTGACCGCCGCATCGTTCCAGAAGTAGGCACCGCTGGCGTCCACGCTCAGGCGTATGGTCTCGGGTTTGATGCTCTCGGGCTGGTTGGTGGCGCGCGGCAAATCGATGTTGACCGCGTGCTGCATCACCGGCACGGTAATGATGAAGATGATCAGCAGCACCAGCATGACGTCCACCAGGGGCGTCATATTGATTTCGTTCATCACCTCGTCGCTTTCGTCCTGGGTACCGAAAGCCATCTCATTTCACCCGCTTGTTGCTGCCCGTCGCGCCGCTGCCCACCCGCGCCCCGGTAACGAAGTAGGCGTGCAGGTCATGGGCAAAGCGGTTGAGCTTGGCGATCACGTTCTTATTGGCCCGCACCAGGGCGTTGTAGCCCAGCACGGCCGGAATCGCCACGGCCAGGCCCAGCGCCGTCATGATCAGCGCCTCGCCAATGGGCCCCGCCACCTTGTCTATGGTGGCCTGACCGGCCATGCCGATCGACATCAAGGCGTGGTAAATGCCCCAGACGGTACCAAACAGGCCGACAAAGGGTGCAGTGGAACCAGCCGAGGCCAGAATGGCAAGGCCGGACTGCATGCGCGCCGTGCTGTCGTCCACGCTGTTGCGCAGACTGCGCGTCACCCAGTCGCTGAAGTCAAAGCTCTGGTGCAACTCCGGCTGGATGTTGTCATCACCGGCCTGCAAATGGGCTGCCGCCTTCACCCCTTCCAGAGCCAGCGCCAGAAACGGGCTGTCGGAGTCCTGGCCCAGCGCCTTCAGGCCCTGGCCCAGGTCCTTGGCATGCCAGAAGGCCTCGGTGGCGCGGGACTGTGCCAACAGACGGCGCAGGTCCAGCAGGCGCAACAGGATCACGATCCAGGAAGCCAGCGACATGGTCAACAAGATCAGCAACACGCTGCGCGTAACACCGTCACCCTGAGACCAAACATTGACCAAACCATACGAGGTATTCATAAGGCAATCATTCCGTAATTTTGAAAGGCATAGACAACTCAAACCACATTTCGTCGACGACGCCAGCGCGTTTACCCGGCACAAAGGTCCAGACCAACACCGCTTCGCGCGCCGCTCTATCCAAACGCTCGAAACCACTTGAAGTTTTGACCTTCACATCCTTCGCCCTGCCATCCACGCCAACCAAAACGGACAGCACGACCGTTCCTTGCTCGTTGCGGTTCAAGCTCAGCGTCGGGTATTTGGGCTTTGGATTGTGCAAATACTCTGCGTTGGTGGAAGGCAACTCGACCTTGGTCGTTGGTGCGGCTGCAGGCGCGGCCACAACGGCGGGCGCGGCGGCATGTTGCACGCCCTGCGGCGCATTGGCTGCGGGCGTGGGGTCGGCAATCGCCAGGGGCTGTGCGGCTACGGGAACCGCGGCTACAGGTACCGGGGCAGGTGCCGCGGGCCTAGGCTGTATGGACTGGGGGGTCTTTGCCGCAGGCTGGAGCCGCAGGGGTGCCGGTTTAGATACGGGTGGCGCCTCGGTTATCACCGTCACCGGCACCACGATTTCCTCGGCCAACACCAGCACCCGCTGCAACAATCCGGACTGCAGGCCCCAAAGGGCCAGTGCATGCAGCAGCAGCACGCTGACAACAATAAGGACACGCGGGCGATAAATGAACACGGTGAATTTCATAGTGGCAGAGCTCACATTGTGTGTCTCAAGATGGCAATCATAAGCAACGCCTGAACATAAAGCACCGCCCCACGCATCCAAAACCTGCTTTCAACCAGTCCAAGAGGCTGCTGAATTTATTTCAAAAAGGCCTGTAAAAATCACCCCACGTTTTTCTGTCCCCAATGCGACAAACAGCGGGTTAACCCGATGCAACTTTTATCACTTACCTTCTTACATTGGTATTTGTACCCAAGAAACAATTCTCATTTGAATTTGGGTGCTTTTTTACTCAACACTCTGTCCGGAGGTATAGATGAAATTAAGCAAGATCAGTTTGGCCGTGCTGGGAGGTCTGTTTGCACTCGGCATGCACACGGCAGCCCACGCTGACGACGTCCTCGACACACTAGGAGGAATGCACAAGGCCGCCGCGGTGGACTGGCCCAGCATTCCGCAGACAGGCCCCAAGGCCGACCTGGTCAAGCAAACCCTTGAAAAAATCAAACTGCCAGCCGGTTTCCACATCGGTCTGTATGCCCTGGTTCCTGACGCGCGCCACATGGCCGTCGGCCCGCAAGGCGTGGTAACCATTGTCGGCACCCGCAAGACCAAGGCCTATGCCGTGACCGACCGGGCACGTGCCGGAGTAGCTGAAGAAGTGAAGGAGTTCGCGCCATCCATTCCCAAGGTCTTGCCTAACGGCCCCTGCTGGTCCAAAGACGGCTTTTTGTACATTGTGGAACAGAACCGCATACTGCAGTATCCAGCCGCTGAGTTTTTCTATGAAAGCCCGGACGTCGCCGTCGGTGTTGTGGTGCCAGAAGGAAAACTGATTCCGACATCGGAAGAGAGCTACAACCACACCGCGCGTGAGTGCCGCATCGGGCCAGACAACAAGCTGTACGTGCAGTTGGGTCAGCCCTACAACGTGCCGCCCAAAGAAAAAATGGATATGTACCGTAAGCTCGGTATCGGCGGCATTATCCGCATGGACCAAGATGGAAAGAACCGTGAAGTCTATGCAACCGGCATGCGCAACCCTGTGGGCATGGATTTCAACCCCAAGGACAAGACCTTATGGGCCAATGACAACCAAGTTGATGGCATGGGCGATGACATTCCTGCTGGCGAAATGAACCACATCACCAAGATGGGGCAGAACTTCGGCTTTCCGTGGTACGGCGGCGGGCATACGCGCACCAACGAGTACAAGGATGAAACACCTCCGTCGGACATCGTATTCCCTGAAGTGGAGCAGGTGGCGCATGCGGCCGATCTGGGCCTGATGTTCTACACCGGTACGATGTTCCCAGCCAAATACCAGGGCGCAATCTTCTCAACGCAACACGGATCGTGGAACCGTACCGAGCCAGTTGGTGCGCGCGTGATGGTGACCTTCCTCAAGGCCGATGGCCATGTCGCCGGACCGTCGGTGCCGTTTGCCGAGGGCTGGAACGCCAGCGGTCATTACCTGGGTCGCCCCGTCGATGTGGCGCAATCCTGGGATGGCTCCATGTTGGTGTCCGATGACCTGGTTGGTGCCATCTATCGCATTTGGTACGACGGCAAATAAAACCTAACCGCAGCAACAAGCGACGGCCTCGGAGCTATCCGGGGTCGTTATTTTTTCTAACCCGGGCAGCCATGTTCAATCTAAGTTCCCCCATATCTCAATTTTTCACTGTACTTCTTTTAGTCCTGCCACTGCTATGTTTTAGCGCAGAAGCCCGCGCCGATGGAAGTATTACAGCAGGACGCCAAAAGGCTAGCATGTGTGACGCGTGCCATGGGCTGGATGGAAAGTCCCGCATGCCAGAGGTGCCGAATTTATCGGGCCAGGGCGAAGGCTACGTTCTGGAACAGCTACGCGCCTTCAAATCTGGCCAGCGCAAAAACGAACAAATGGCCGTTATCGCTCAGGCCTTGTCGCCGCAGGCAATGGAAGACCTGGCTGCCTATTTTTCCGCCATCGAAATCAAACTGGTGAAAGTCCCCGGCGAATGAGGGCCGTGAGCACCCCGACGATACCCCAATGCCGTACGTGAAGACCACCCTGGCGGCGCTATTCATTCTGTTTGGATGCACCCATCCGGCAGAGGCACAAGCCGACACGCTGGAACAAGCCCGTCATGCGATGCAGACCGGCGACTTCGCCACTGCGGTCCGACTCTATTTGCCGTTGGCCCGAGAGGGCAATCCAGACGCTCAGTTCAATCTGGCAGAAATGATCGACGAGGGCGAGGGTGCTTTGGAAGACGAACGTGAAGCTCTGAAGTGGTACCAGCTTGCCGCCGCTCAAGGGCATACCGAAGCGCAAGCAACGCTGGGCGCTTTTTACGCTGCCGGACGCGGCGTGGAACAAGACTACGTTCAGGCTCAAAAATGGGATAGTCTGGCCGCGGCACAAGGCAATACAAGAGCGCAATTCAACCTGAGTTGGCTCTACGAAATGGGCTACGGTTTACCAATAGACCTAGTCCGAGCCCATCTTTGGGCGAGTCTGGCCGCATCCCACGCAAAAGGCAAGCAAAAAGCAATGTATGAACGATCGCTTTATTCACTGAAGCAACGACTCAACGCGGACCAGCTCAAGCAGGCCTTGGATCTGGAAAATCGCTGCGATACCCGTCCACTCAGGCCTTGCTGACCAACGAAGGCGCCTTTTTCCGCCTAATAATCGGCTAAGAATTTTCACAAGAGACCTTTTTATGTGTTGCACCCCCATGCCCGCTCATCTGCTCCGAAGCGCCACGCTGCTGGCGGCCATTGCCGCCTATCCTGTGCTGGCGCAAACCCTGGACGAGGTAGTGGTATCCGCCTCGCGCAGCGAACAGCGCAGCTTTGACGCCCCGGCTTCGGTGCAAAGCGTGGCACGCGACACCATCCAGAGCGCAGGCCCCCAGGTCAATCTGTCGGAATCGCTCAATCGCGTGCCGGGCCTGACCATCCTGGACCGCCAAAACTACGCGCAGGATCTGCAGGTGTCGATTCGTGGTTTTGGCGCGCGCTCGGCCTTTGGCATTCGCGGCATCCGCCTGCTGATTGACGGCATTCCGGCAACCACACCCGACGGCCAGGGCCAGGGCTCCTCGATCAGCCTGACCTCCACCGACCATATCGAGGTCTTGCGCGGGCCACTGGCGCAGCTTTACGGAAACTCCTCGGGCGGCGTGATCCAGGCCTTTAGCAAGGCGGCGCCCAAGGAGGCCGAAGTGGGCTACCAATATTACGTGGGCGCCTACGGCCTGCACCGGGCCGACTACCAGTTTGGCGACACCCTGGGCACGGTGGGCATCCTGGCCGACTACAGCACCATGACCATAGACGGCTACCGCGCCAACAGCGCCACCGAGCGCAAGCAGTTCAACGGCAAACTCGGCTTCGACCTCAACGAGCAATTGCACGTGAACATGGTGTTCAACCAGTTCGACATGCCGCTGGCGCTGGACCCGCTGGGGCTGACGCGGGCGCAACTCAGCGCCGACCCTAGCCAGGCCGGCAGCGGCGCCAGCAAATTCCAGACCCGCAAGTCCGTGTTGCAAAACCAGCTCGGCAGCTCCGCCACCTACACGCTGGACAAGGACCGCTCCATCACCGGACGCGCCTATTACGGCACGCGCGACAACCTGCAATACCAGGCCGGAACGCCGGCGGCGAGCGCCACCAATGGTTCATGGGTCGGGCTCAACCGCGCCTATTACGGCCTGGGCCTGCAATACAACGAACGCGCTGTCTGGTCCCATATCCCGGTGGACTGGGCCGCCGGTTACGAGTTCGACCGCTCACGCGAATACCGCCAGAGCGGGGCCACCACCATCGGACAGAAATCCGGATTGCCAACGCGCAGCGAAGACAACCAATCCGAAAACAGCGACTGGTTTGTGCAGGGCACGGCGGCACTGTCCGACGCGGTCTCGCTCACCACCGGCCTGCGGCAAAGCACCGTGCGTTTTGTCAGTGACGACTATTACCTCTCCGATGGCAACGGCTCGGGCAATGTGTCGTACTCGGCCACCAGCCCGGTGCTGGGCTTCACCTACCGCGCCACCGATGACCTGAATCTGTATGCCAACTATGGCCAGGGTTTCGAGACGCCGACGCTGGCCGAGATGGCCTACACCAACGATCCCAGCAGCCAAACCAAGGTCATTGGTCAATTCAACACCCGCCTGAACGCCTCCAGAAGCCAGCACTACGAATTGGGTACCAAATGGGTGCCGAGCCCAACGGCAAGAGTGGATTTCGCGCTCTACCAAATCGATACGGTTGACGAAATCGTGGTCCTGCGCAGCTCTGCAGGTCAAACGGATTACAAGAACGCGCCCGGCACCTCACGCAGCGGCTGGGAGCTGTCGGGGCGCACACAGCTCACACCCCACATTGCCTTGAATGCCTCGGCCTCCATGATTGATGCACGTTATTCGCAGGCATTCACCAGCGGTACCACCCCGATCAGCTCCGGCAACAAGATGCCCGGCATTCCCCAATCCTTTCTGTTCTCCGAACTGGCCTGGACCAGCGAGGCCGCGGCCAAACAGGGCCTGCGCTTGGGACTGGAACTGGTGCAGGCCGGGCGCATCTATGCCAACGACACCAACACGGAATCGGCCGACGGCCACACGCTGATCAACCTGAGCGCCAGCCAGCGCTGGAATTGGGCCAAGGGCTCGCTGACCGCCTATGCCCGCGTCAACAACGTGAGCGATGAGCACTATGTGGGATCGGTCATCGTCAACCAGGCCGCAAGCCAGTATTACGAGCCGGGACTGCCGCAAAACTGGACGCTGGGCCTGAGCCTGAATCTGCCGCTCTGAGCGCGCCGCCGCCTGTCTTTGACCACGGTCAAGGACAGGCGGCAGGCCCGGGCGCAAGATGGACCCACTTATTCAAAAAGGTCCATCATGAAGCACCTAGACACCAGCGCATTCCAGGCCGCCCTGCTGCTACAGCGCACATCCCTGTTGGAACAACTCACCGTCCTGCGCGGCGGAGAAGTGGGGCGGGCGCAGGCATCGACCGAACACTTTGCCACGCGCGACGACACCCCTGCCGCGGCCAATTCGGCACGCGATCTGGAGTTTGCCCTGGACGCCCATGACACGGCTGAAATAGCCGCCGTCGATGCGGCCCTGCGGCGCATCGCCGATGGTGTGTACGGTGACTGTGTGGATTGCGGTGCGCACATTGCCGAGGCAAGGCTAAGGGCCGCGCCTGAGGCCGCCCGCTGCATCCACTGCCAGGAAAAGCTGGAAAAAAGCCATCCCGCCTGAGGCTGCCTGAACCGGCAGTCCTCTGGTGGCTGCTATCCTGCGGGCATGCTCCGGATGCACGCCCCATGATGAATTACACCTTTGCCTCGGCCACCATTTTGCTGGTGCTGATCACCGACCCGATCGGCAATATTCCGATCTTTGCCAGCGCGCTCAAAAACGTTGCGCCTCAGCGCAGGCCTTGGGTCATCCTGCGCGAAATCCTGATTGCCTTCGTGCTGCTGCTGACCTTCATGTTTGTGGGCGAGCGTTTTCTGGAGGTGATGAACCTTTCCGAGCTGGCGCTGCAGATTGGCGGTGGCGTGATCCTGTTCCTGATTGCCCTGCGCATGGTGTTTCCACCGCCCGCCAGTCTGGAACCCGAGCAAATGGTCGAGCCGCTGATCGTACCCCTGGCCATTCCGGCCATAGCCGGCCCCAGCGCCCTGGCCACCGTGCTGCTGCTGGTGTCGCAACAGCCAGAGCGCCGTCTGGAATGGGTGGCCGCCCTGTGCGTCACCATGCTGATCAGTGCCGTGGTGCTGGTATCGGCCGAACGCATACAGCGCCTGATCGGCACCCGCCTGGTGGTCGCGGTGGAGCGCTTGATGGGCCTGGTGCTGGTGTCGGTCTCGATCGAGATGATGCTGCGCGGTATCAAGACCTTTGCTTTACAGCTAGCGAAAGGATAGCCCCCACGCTTCTCGCTTCGCGTAGTACGCTGCCCCCCGAGGGGGCGCGTTTAGCCTTGGGGCGGCCCGGCGGCTAAACATAGCCCCCACGCTTCTCGCGCGGCTCGCTAATCGAACGGAACGACTTCCTGCTCGATGGCGCCAAACAGGCTGTGGCCGGCGGCGTTTTTCATCTCGATATGCAGGGTGTCGCCGTAGCGCAGATACTCGGTCGCGGCCTTGCCATCCTGCACGGTTTCCATGGCGCGCTTCTCAAGAATGCTGTGAAAGCCCTTGGGCCAGCTCCATTGGCCGCGCTTTTCAAGCCCGGCATTGCTGACCGGGCCTGCGCCCAGCATGCTGCCGGCGCGCAGCGGCCGGGTCCGGGCCAGCAGCGCCAGCAATTGCCCAAAATGGCTTCCCATGTCGGCACCGGCCTCGCACTGGCCGACCTTGCGCCCATTCCAGCTGGTCTGCAAGGGCAGGTTCACACGGCCTTTGGCCCAGGCCTCGCCCAGTTCGTCCGGTGTAATGGCCACCGGGCTAAAGGCAGTCGCGCATGGGCTTTGCACCCCGGCCACGCCCGACGCACCCTCCGCTGCCATCAGGCCACGCAGGATTGCCTGGTTGTACAGCAGCAGCAGGCGCACGCCATCCAGCGCGCGCTCGGGCGCACAGGCCTGCGGAAGGTCGCCGGTGATCACCGCCACGCCGGCACAGAAGTCCAGGCCCAGAGCCTCGGCCGCGCAGGGCAGCGCATCCTGCGCACCCAGCAAGGCATCGCTGGCGCACTGCACCATCTCCGGCCCGGCAGCGCGCTGCTGGCCATCGCTCAGGCCCGCCGCCTTGCCCAGCAACTCGGCGTGGCTGGGGTAGGCCGAAGCGCTGACCCACTGGTAGGCGCGCGGTAGCGGCGCCATGCACTGGGC
>Ga0316229_1002992_pt1 | contig 13833 bp, 7 predicted proteins | sample TBH18023metaG_FD_206011 | JGI IMG/M metagenome (GOLD analysis project Ga0316229, IMG submission 206011) | Freshwater microbial communities from Trout Bog Lake, Wisconsin, USA - TBH18023 | ecosystem: Environmental > Aquatic > Freshwater > Lake > Hypolimnion/Profundal zone | place: USA: Wisconsin...
GGATCAATTCGATGATCTTGCTCCAGGAGAGCTGCAAAAGGAATTCCGCTGATAGAGGGGTGATGACCGATGAACTCCCGGGGCGTGGTTTCTTTACCAGGGCTGGAGGAATTCCGTGACCACTGGTTACGGAATCCGCGATCTGCCTGAATTTCAGGGGGAGCTCCATTTCCGTAACCACTGGTTGTGGAATTCTGGCGGCGAGTTGAGGATACACCTGATAAAAGCGCCGCATGAGCTCGAGCATGGAAACGCCCAGGCCATTGTGCCCGCGTTTCTTCAAGTCGTCGGCAAGGCGTGGTAACAGCCTCACTCCGTACCGGGCGCGGTCCTCGCCATGTTGCTCGAACTCCACGATGTAGGCGCCCACAACCCAGTTGCGCAGAACGAGAGCATGGTTCACCACGGCAACAGCGCGGCTGGCCAGATGATCGTGAGCGGTGGCAATGGCAATGACGAGTTGCTTGTATTTCATGCGCGATGCTGGTTGTGAATCCACGCCTCGGTGAGCGGCGTCCACTGCGCTGCGCTAAGAACCGGAACGGGTCGGCCATCCAGCGTGGGGAGCGTTGATCCTGGCCCGGGCACCAAGACCCAGAGCCCATGGAGGGGGCTGCCGGTGCGGCCGATGCGGTCCCGCAGACGGACGAGCACCTCCAACTGCTGGTAGCGGGCGAGCAAGCCGGGGTTCACCAGGAGGAGGGTCTTGGGGGAGGCGGAAAGCTCTTCCTCTACCTTGGGCCTGGCGCGTTCCGCCAACTCCAGGAGTTTCTTCCAATCCCTGCTTCCTGGCGAGGCGGCATCCGCACGGAGGACCACCTTCCAATCGGCGCGGAGGGCCTGAGCTTCGGCGCGCAACGCGCGCATGACCAACTCATCCACGTTCCTCCGGTCGAGATCAAAGCGAGGGTGAAGCAGAGCGCGCTCAGCCGTAACCATCAGGGAGGGTGGAACCGCCAGGACCAGGAAGGCGCCTTCGGAGGCAGCTCGCAGCAACTTGCTCTCGATGACCCGGGCTTCGGCAATCGCTTCGGAGGTCTCGCCCCCCGGGGCGCTGTCGGGCGCCGCGGTGGGTTTCCGCTCGGGCGGAATCGTGCCTGTGCTGAGGGTGGAGGCTTCCTCGTAGGCGCGGAAACGATAGGCCCCCGCGCCATGCGCGAGTTCGGGGTGCCAAACCAGGTCGAGGCCGCTTTCTCCGAGCAAGCCATCCAGATCCGGCCGGTCAGGCAGCGGTTGCGCCTCTGGATAACGGGAGAGCACTCGTTGGTGAACCTGTTGGATCGTCAGCTCGCGCACACCCGTCAGCGCATTCTGGGCCAGCATGAGGGCGCGCTTGGCCGGCATGCCGCGCGTATATACCTCGAACTTGCTGGAGACAGCCGAGTGGGCGGAGGCATGGGCCGCCAACGTCACGAGCGCGGATTCGGGCAATGCTGGGGCACCCGGCGGCGCATTGAGGGCGCGCAGGTTTTCCACGACGCGGATCGGATTGGGCAGCGGGTCGAGCGCAGCGAGGTCGTCGGCTTTCTCTCCGAGGTTCGCCGCGTAATCGGCCAATTCCGCGGACTGCGCGACCAGGACGGTAGTGCCCCGGCGGTGGATCAGGAACCGCGGCTCGGTCTGGTCCACCTCGGTTTCCAGTGCAGCCCGGGTGACCGCCGAGGCCATCGCCGACCGGGTCGGCTCTTCTTCCGTGGAACCGCGCGCGGTCAGGACCGCCAAACTGAGGTCCGCAGCGGTCATGACCCCGCCGTGGGAGTGAAGCAAAGCTGTCACCGTCTCGCGGAGGGCGGTGATTTCGGGCGTTTTGCTCCAACGCTGCCGGGCGCTGTGCAAGCACTCGTCCACGAATCCTCGCGATAAGCTGAGCCGGGCTGAGACTTGCGCGGCGGCCGGCCACTCATAGGGCCAGTTGAATCCGGAGTCACTAAGTCCCAGCAGGGATTGAAATACCTGTTTCTCCGAGGCCGGCCGCTTCTGGATAAAACTCAAGGCCTCAGGCACCAAAACATCGATGCTGGTAGTGGCGGCTTCGCCGAGCTCAGTGGCCGTGTCCGTCTCCTTGGCGGTCGATCTCTTGGGAACGAAATCGGGAAAACGAGCCCGGAGGGCATTGAAGGCCTCGACGACCTCCCGGCGGATCTTCGAGCCAGGCAACCGGTAGGCCCGACGCAACGGCACCGCGAGAAAATCCCGGACCGTGGTGGCCCCCAGCCGGTCGATGGCGGCGACTGCGCGTGGCGAGAGCCCCAACAGGGAGATGGTGGTCTCCGGTGTCGCGGCAGCGATGCCGGTCTGCTGGTCTCCGCCGGCGGTGACGGTCGTGATGGGACTCGGTTGATCGAGGCCCTCGAAGATCTTGCGCCAGCTGCGGAGCATTTCCTCGGCGTTGTCATAGCGCTGGCGATAATCACGCTTAAGAGCCCGGCGAAAGAACTCCAGAAGCGGCTCGCGGATGATGGCGTCGAACTTCTCGGCGTCCAGGGTGACCTCGCAGTCCAGTTGAGCCGGATCGCTCACACCATCGCCCCAAACCGGACGTTGGCCAGTCGCCATCTGGTAAAGCGTGATCGCGACCGCGTAGCGCTCAGCGTGGGTATCCCATCGTTGCGGCCGGCGGAGCACGAGAAAAGGTTCGAGATACGGGGGCGTGCCGGCCCGGATGTTGTCGGCGGGCGTCCGGGCTAACGAAAAATCGAAGAGCACGAGGCGCAACTTTCCCCCGCCGGCGATGGAACCGATGCCGAGGTTCTCCGGCTTGACGTCGCGATGGCTGACGCCCTCCTGATCGAGGTAGTTGATGGCCTCGAGAAGCTGTTCGCCGAAGCGTTCGAGTAATTCGAGGCTGAGGCGGCCTTCCTTGCTGAGCCGCTGCGCCAGGGTCAACTCCCCTGCCCGCTGCATGGTGAAACCTTGCAAGCCCCCAACTATCACTTTGTCGTAAACCCGGACCACGCTCGGGTGACCCAGCTTGGCCAGGGAATCATACTCGTCAAGGATGCGCGGATTGTTCTCGGGCTTGTTGGCCAGCTTAAGCACCATCTCCCGGCCGTCTTTTTCGACCAGGAACACTATGGCGGCGGAACCGGAGCCGAAACGGTGGCTGACCGCGAAACCTCCCTGCAAGCGGTCGTTCTGCTTGGCGTCGGCAGGGTTCGTGACCGGTTCCGGACTCGGGCTGGTGAGTTCCTCTTCGACGTGCGCGAGTTGTTCGAGAAACTCGTCCACGGAGGCTAAGCGGACGGTTACCTCCGGGTGTGTGCTGTGCTCGACGAGCATTTGCAACTCCTCCCCGGCACCGTTCAATACCGCCGACAGTTTGAGACCACGATCGCGACGCAGCTTTTCGGCAAGTTCCAGGGAGGAACCGGCGGGCGGTTGGCCGGAGAAGATATGGTATGCGATCGCGCCCAGGGAAAACACGTCCAGGTGCTCCCCACAGAGCGTAGGGTCGTTCACCAACTCGGGTGCGAGATAGGCGCGCGACACGTCTTCCCAGAATCCGTCGGGATGGACCGTGGCGGTAATCTGCGGCAGGCCCGAGGTGCTGGTCGAGGCGGTGCGAAAGGCGGTCTGCCAATTGTAGAGCTTGAGGCGAGGCGCCGGTGAACTTGGGCCGAAGACGAGGATGCTCTGCGGGCTGAGGGCGCCGTGAATGACGTGTTTGTCGTGTGCGAACTTGAGGGCCTCGGCGATCTGGCGGACCAGTTCCAGGCGGGTGTCTATACCGAGTTGAGCCGTGCGTTGCGCAAGGAAATGATCAAGCCGAACCGCACTGGGGTCATGCTCGAAGATCAGCGCCGGCCCGGATTCGTGTTCCGTGTATTGCTGGACGAGGAGAATGCTCTGGTGCCGGAGGCTGTCGAGAATCTCATACTCCCGACGGGCGGCGCGCTTCAGGGTTTCGCGCTCGGAGGAAGAGGAGGAGGCCGCGGCCAGATAGATGCGGACAAACCGTTTGCTGGCGGGCAGTTGGAAGTGCTCGGCCTCCCAGTCCTGATAAAGGCCGAGGGGGTTCTCGAAAAGTAACTTGGTGAGGCGGTAATCCCCTACCCGGCGGGCGCGTTGTGACTGCCGGATGCCGGCCTGTTCCATGGCGCGGCTGATGGCCCGGGCCGCCGGGGCATCGAACTGGCCCGGCGGGGTCGTACCCAGCCCGTCCGCCTCACGGCGACGCAAGGCCGCCAGAATTCCCGCGCGGGCGGGACGACCACCTTCCGCGGGGGTGTCCCGCAGGCAAACCCGCGTGCGAGCGCTGCCCTGGAGGCGATAGTCCAGTTCTGCGCTGGAGCAAAACACCAAGGCGTCGAGGAAAGGGAACCGGATTTCCCGGCAGGCTTTTTGGCGGGACAGGAGCGCCTTGAGCTTCTTCGCCTTCCGGTTGGCGAGGAAGATGGGGTTGTCCATCGCCCGCTCACGCCCGTCGTGCGTCCACATCCAGGTCACCGCATCGCCTGCCAGGATGCCCGGCCGCGATTTGATCTCCACGAGGAAGAACCCTTGAGGCGTGAGGACCAGGACGTCCACCTCATTGATTGAACCGTCGTCGGCGATGAACTCGAAATTCGTCCAGACCCGGTAAGGCTCGCAATCGGGCAGGCCCTGGCGGATGAAATCGAGCGCCTCCCGCTCCCAGGCGAACTGCGAGGGCGAGACTTCTTTCCATCTTTCGGAGGACAAGGGCATTTCGATTGATCGGGTGCGGTTGGTCGCAGGTGGGGGGGTCAGTTTTCTCGATCTGGTTCACCGGCAGTGCCGGCGCGCACCCACTCGTCCACCTCGGTGGCCTTGAACTTCCAGAGCCGTCCGACCTTGTGCGCGGGCATGCTCTTCCGCTCGATCCACTTGTAAATGGTGTCGGGATTGACGCCCAGGTGCGCCGCAATCTCGTCGACTGATAGCCAGCGTTCTTGCATAAATCATTGCTGCCGCATGTTTTCGTTGAGCTCCGCAAGCCGCGTTTGCTGTTTCGGTCGGCAGATTATGGTGATCTGTCCACGAACGCCAGCGAAAACCGGTTGGGACCAGTATCAACCGGCCAGGACCCCCAATTCCAGGCTTGCAACGGTTGAGAGAAACCGCAAACCTTCCCAATCGCAGGTGGCGGGAGCACGGGCGTCAAAAACGTCGTCCTGCTACGCGCCCCTGGCGTTAGTCCAATGGCGATTTTTTTGAATTGGCTTGAAGTGACGTTCGACCGCAAGGAGATTACGCCGCCGGTCCCGACGTGCCTCCCGTGGGAGGCCTCCACGCCTCCCCTCAACCCCCATACCACCATGGGGAGCGTGCGAGCACAGTGCCGGTTTCGACCACGGTCATTCGGCGTTCGATCCCCGAGTCTCTTGGTAAGCCCTTCCCGTCCAGTCCAGCAACGAGAAGCATGGATTTGAAGTAATGGGGCAGGTCGTTTGCCTATGCCAGAAACCATCACACCAGCGGATGTAGCGGCTGTCGGCGACCCCGGAGATGACACCGGGCGTCGATTTGACTACCAGCACACCTACGCCGCCATACTCTGCTGCAGTATCCTTGACCCCAGTTCCAGCTGTGTGGAGATCTTCTGCGAACACCATGAGGACATCCTGATGCGCATGGCGCAAGGTTTTCAAGGGGTCCAGGTTAAGACTCGCAATCAGGATGGGGAAGCGTGGAAGGCGACCGACCCGGCAATACGTTCCGCCCTCTGCCGATTTGTTCAGCTAGATGCTCAATGGCCGAAACACTTTTGCGGCTTTTTGATCGCGACCAACCATTTCTTTTTCAACACCGCGGCAACAGGCTCAAACCTCAAGTATCTGCTTGAACAGGCGAAGCAGGCAAATGATTTCAATTCCGCTCCCAAGAATCTAAAGACCTTCATCCAAAAACTCGCCAAGGAAACCAAAGCGACATCAACCGCAGTGCTGGCCACGCTGAAGAAGACAAGATGCACCTCGGATTTGCCCAAGCTGGACGATATCAAGCGGGAGCTGCGCGAAACCATTTGTGGCGTTTATTCACCGGCACAAGCTGCGGTTACGGCGACTTTGAAGAGGTTAGCGGATGAACTTGTCTCCGAAACTCGACGTGCGGCGAGTCTGGATCACAGAGACGCCCTGCCAGGCTACTTTGCGGCATTGCTCAATGCGCAGGACGAAGACGTGGTAAGGTCAATTGCCGGGAAACGACTTGATAAGACCAGGATATTGGCTGTGCTTCAGCACTCCATTCAGGCTACCTCCCTCTTAATCCCGACGACATCTCCTGTTGCACCAGTATTTCCAGAAAAGCACACACGCTTAGAGAAGAAACTTGAGGCTGGAGGACTCTCGGCTGTTTCGATCAACGCGGCGAAGGATTTACAAGCCTCTGCTCTTCACAAATTCTTGGAGTGGCGGGAGGCGCTTGGCGAGGAAGAAGCCCTTAAACGCTACTTCCACATAAAGACCGCAGTCCTGAGCGACTGTTCATCGGCCTACGAAACGGCTTCCGTTACCTCAACGCCGTTTGGGCGAGCGATGTTACAGCATCTGAAGGACCGAATCGGCACGCGCCGCCAACAAGGCCAAACGCCGCTATTTGACTGTCTAAATGAACACCTCGAAGGATGCGCGTATGAGCTCACCAACGAATGCAAAGTCTGGTGGAGCAAGCCCTTTGCCGTGGGCGGAGAAACCGGAGAACCATGAAGATGGATTTCTTTGAATCTCTAGCCGCACTGGAGTCCAACCCGGAGCTCCACTGCGCCAGGTTGCTCATTCTCCTGGAGGCATTCGCTACGGATGAAGGCACGGGGGAGGTCGAAGGGGTGACCAAACTAGCCAAACTGGATTTTCTGCTGCGTTATCCCGTGATGCTCGAAAGGGCACTCCAATCAAAGCGCCTTTCAACGCGGGAGGTTAACCTCCTTGAGCACGAGCGCAACAGCGTGGAATCAAAAATGGTTCGGTATCGATTCGGCCCGTGGGACCACAGGTATCCGCGGCTCCTAAGTTTGCTTCAGGCAAAAGGTTTAGTCCAAATGAGGATGAGCGGCATAACGAAGATGGTTGGTATCACCGCCCGAGGCAAGGAACTCGCTCAGCAGTTGGCGGGCAAAGAGGAGTTTGGCGACGTTGCGCGGCGCGCTCGCCTATTGAAACGGCATTTTGATATGCCAGCGACTCGCCTGATGCGGTTCGTTTACTCGACTTTTCCAGAAATTGCTTCCCTGGAAATGAACGCGGCTATTTCTCATGAACATTCGCATTCATAGGCTCAACGTCGTTACGAGACGAAAGACCGAAGTAGTCGATTTTGAGTCCGACGTCACTTTTATCCACGGTCCGGTGAGCATGGGCAAGTCAACCACTGCCCGCCTCGTTGATTATTGCCTCGGTGGAGAATTGGTGCGCACGCCTGCGGTTCGTAGTGAATTTGTTGCCGCTCAACTTTCCGCAACGCTCGGCACCGTTGCTGTCGAGTTGGAGCGTTCAGCCGATGACAACAGTACTGTGCGAGTCACCTGGGATGACGGGAAAGGAGAAAAAGGAGCTCTAAATGCCCCGCTCGATGCCGGCACCGACCCAATCTATCAGGGTGAGGTCTTCAATTTGAGCGATCTCATTTTCACGTTTTGCGGAGTTCAGCCAGTGAAAGTCAGAACCCGCAAATCCGACCCAGATTCGCCAGTTGTGCGACTCAGCATAAGGGACATGCTGTGGTATTGCCATCTGCGGGGCGAAGTGATCGACTCCTCGTTTTTCTCGATGGAGCACCCCTTCAAACAGCAAAAGAGCAGAGACGTAATGCGTTTTGTCACAGGATTGTATTCAGACCGCTTAAATGATCTGGATACTCACATTGCTGAGAATGTGCAAAATCAACGCGCCAAGCGAGAAGCCGTAGCCCAGATTCGCGATTTTATGGCGCAGTTTAAGCTAGCGACGGAAGCGGAATTCAACCAACAGCGAAACTCACTGGTCAAGGAACTTGAGACGGCTCAGAGGGAGAAAGATGCACTTGAACAGCGGCACGATTCTACAACGCACCCTCTGGACCCGCTCCGCGCGGAACTGCGGGGTATTGCTGCCCAGTCAGCCGAAGCCGAAACAGCCATAGAGACCCTCGAAGTCCGGATCCAACAACAGCAGGCTCTACGTTCGGAACTGATAACGTCAAAGATCAAAGCGGCACGAGTTACACAAGCCACTAGTTTGCTTTTAAATGTTGACTTCGCCTCATGCCCTCGGTGTGGATCAAGCCTCGATGAGGCCCGCTTCGAGGACGACAGGGTCTGTTACTTGTGCGGGAACGTTCCTCCAGACGAGCAGCCGGATAAGGCCCTCCAATCCGTATCGCTGGACAAAGACCTGGATGTTCGCATCGACGATCTGGCTGAATCGGTTACCCGAAACCAGCGCGACATCACGCGCCAAAAGCGCCGTCTTACCACTCTGAATGAACGACGTAGTGAACTCGACAAAGTGTTGACAGCAGAACTGCGGCGATACGACACGGCTTATACTTCTAGCATTCGTGAAGCGGACAAAAGAGTTGCGACCCTTACGGAAAGACTAGCGGCTTTGGAGAAGCAGGCTCAGATGCCTTCGGCGCTCAAAAAGCTGGAAATCGAAGCAGGAAATCTCCAAGGCACAATCGACAATCTCAGGTCTGAACGCGAGCTGGAGCGCAAGCGGTTGGTCGATGCGGATAACAACATTCAGGCGATCGCCGATTGCTTCAAGGAGACCATGCTGGCCGTGAAGTTCCCCGGTGTTTACTTCGATGACCAGATTCGCCTGGATCCTAGGAACTGGCTTCCATACGTCATCCACGGAGATCAGGAGTGGTCCTTCGCCGATGCGGGCAGCGGTGGCAAGAAGACGCTGTTTAACGTTTGCTACGCGCTGGCCGTGCACCGAGTAGCCAGGAGCAAGAATCTGCCATTACCAAATTTCTTGATTGTCGACAGTCCAACGAAAAACATCACCCGTGACGAAAATCCAGAATTGGTCACAGCTCTCTACGATGAGATCTACCGGGTCGCCACAGAAACAGCCGGTGCCATGCAGTTTATTCTCATTGATTCGCACTTGATACCTCCCGAGCAAAAGGAGCTTTCGTTTGGTCAGCGGCGTATGGCGAATGAGGAGGGAGTAAAGCCGCTGTTCTCGGATTATTCAGGCCCTTAAGAAGACCGAACAAAACGTTCCCAGCACTTTTTGCCATGATCACAACAGTATGGGGCAGCACGGATAAGCCGGTATCGAGCAAGCGGCTATCGGAAATTGTTAGTGCCGAGCCAGATCTCGAAGGGACCCTTTATATCGGGTATCCGATAATCGGCACACCCGAGGGCTCCTTCCCAATTGACGCATTGCTCGTCTCACCAGCCAAAGGTCTAGTGCTGTTCAACGTAATCGAGGGAAGAACGCTTCACGATTTCGGCGCTGCTCAGGATGAGGCTTTCAACAAAATGCAGGCGAAGCTGCTGCAGCACCAGGCACTCATTCGAAAACGGAAACTCTTGGTAGACATTCATACCGTCACCTTCGCGCCAGCCATTACTAACTTCGAAACTTCGGCCGATGAGAACCATCTTCTCTGTAACGGTGATAACCTACTTGCCACAATCCATGAGTTAAACGGCTTTGAACCTCAGGTTTATCCGGCTCTTGTATCGGTAATTCAGGCAATTTCAACTCTTCGCCGAGGACGCAAGAAGCGGGACCTTCACAAAGAAAATTCCCGAGGCACTAAGATCAAGGCTTTAGAGGAGTCCATTGCCAATTTGGACAGTCAGCAGAGTGCCGCAGTTGTTGAAACGTATGAAGGGGTCCAACGTATTCGCGGGCTAGCGGGCTGCGGCAAAACCATTGTTCTCGCGTTGAAGGTGGCTTACTTGCACGCCCGTAACCCGAACTGGCTGATCGCAGTGACATTTAATACGCGTTCGCTGAAGAAGCAGTTTGAAAATCTGATTACGACTTTCGTTCTTGAGCAAGCCAACGAAGAGCCTGATTGGGATAAAATCAAAATCCTTAACGCCTGGGGGGCTCCCGGCACTAAAGAACGAAGCGGAGTTTATTATGAGTTTTGCCGAGACCATGGCGTTGAGTATTTTGATTTTGCCGCGGCCGGCCGGTTTGGCTCGGACAAGCAGTTCGAAGGCGCCTGCGATTTCGCTCTCTCCAATGTGAAGCAGTTTACCCCAAAATATGATGCCATTTTGGTAGACGAGGCCCAGGATTTCGCGCCGAACTTTCTTCTTCTTTGTTACGAATATCTGAAGGCTCCCAAGCGTCTGGTTTATGCTTACGACGAACTGCAGAACCTGGGGCGAAGGTCTTTACCGGCAGTCGAGGAGATTTTTGGCAAGCATCCAGATGGGACACCCCGGGTTGTGATTGATCCGCCTCAGCCGGGCAAACCGAAACAGGACATCATTCTGGACGTTTGTTACCGCAATTCTCGCCCCGTCTTGTCTAGTGCCCATGCTTTAGGCTTTGGCGTTTACCGCAAGAGAGGCTTAGCACAGATCTTTGAGAACAACAACCTGTGGTTCGACATAGGATACGAGGAGGCCAACGGTGAGATAATTGACGGGCAGGAGGTGAAATTGAGCCGCACTCCTCGTTCCAGCCCGGAATTCCTTGAAAATCACTCACCTGTCGAAGACTTAATCCAATTCGAGGTGTTCGACACCGAACAAGCCCAGACTGCGTGGCTCGTTCAGCAGATTAAGAAAAACCTAACGGATGACGAGTTAATTCCTGAGGATATTGTCGTCATCAACCCCGATCCTCTGAAAACAAAAGACGCCGTAGGCGATGCTCGGCAACGCTTAATCCAGATGGGGATCAACTCCAACTTGGCTGGCGTAACCACGGTTCCAGACGTGTTCACGGAGCCCGGAACCGTTACGTTCACCGGTATCTTTCGCGCAAAGGGCAACGAAGCCGCTATGGTCTATGTGATTAATGCGCACGACTGCTACGATGCGCTGATACCCCGCGAGGTGGCACGGATTCGCAACCGCCTCTTCACTGCAATCACACGCAGCAAGGCATGGGTTCGCGTCCTCGGAGTCGGGAAGCCGATGGTCGCACTGAAGGCCGAATTTGAGCGAGTGCGTTCTGAGCATTTTACGCTCCATTTCCTCTATCCCACGCAGGATCAACGAAAGGCGATTGTAACTGTGAACCGAGACATGTCGACGGCCGAACTCGAGCGTAGCGCAAGGCGACGCAGCAACCTTCTGGACATAATTGCATCGCTCGAATCGGGAGAATCTGTTATCGAGGACTACCCGGAAGCTGTGATCGCAAAGCTTCAAGCTGTACTGACGAGAAGATCCAAGCCACGGAGGAAATGAGCCCGAAAGAAACACTGGAAGAAGTTCAACGGCTCACGGAAGCACTGGTCGGGTTGAGCTTGTGCAACGAGCAGAATTTTGCCACGACGCATGGAGACCCGAAACATGATTTCGAAATTACAGTTTCCACTGCGTGGCGCGCCACGGTCGCACTGAAGAACGTGCCTTACCGGGACATTTACCACGAGTTGCAAAGGGGACGGGCCTTCAACTTCAAAATGCTGGATGGGGCCTTGATTCTGGTTCGATATCGGTTTCATGAGGGCCAAATCTACGAGCACTCGTTGTCGTATTTTCCCTCTCCAGACCTTGAGCACTTCCAAAACGAACCTGAAGTCTATTTGGAGGACGAACTTTACGCCGACATAATCGCCAAGAATATAGTCGCTTTTCCGATCCGCTTCGACTTCAGCTCTGACCCGAAGAAGTTTGTTGAAGTAGACCACCCTTACTCGCATCTGACTTTAGGCCAATACGCGAACTGCCGCATCCCTGTTTGCTCTCCGGTCGGACCGTTGTTGTTCGCGGGCTTCATACTCAGACATTTCTACAACACCGCGTATCGGAAATACTCAGAAACGCTTCCCGCCAGCTCCTTAGTATTTGACAAGACGATTACGTCCAAAGAAAGGCGGATCCCTCACCTCGTATGCGGCTGACCGACGATGACATTGACAGACTCTCAAGCATTCGCGTCGATATTCCGCGTTTTCACACGAGGCCGATCTAGCAGAGCCGGGATCTGAGGAACGATTATGCCTGGTTTCCGCCACTCTCCTCTTGAAGACATTCAGCGCATTCGCCAGGACTTGCGCGACCGGTATGGCGACGGTTTTCCCATTCTCAAAGAGCTGCTTCAAAACGCCGACGATGCCGGCGCCGGAAATCTCGGTGCTTCGGCTTCGTGTTTTGCTGTTGTGCTGAGCCCCGATGGCCTTCCCGCCGGCCGCCACGCTTTGCTTCACGGGCCGGGATTGTGCGTGTTGAACGACGGGGATTTCACGGCGAATGATGCCAACAGTATCACCTCACTCGGTTTGAGCAACAAGGCGGAGCAGGCAGGAGCTGCAGGCAAGTTCGGACTGGGGCTCAAGAGTATTTTCCATTGGGCTGAGGCCTTCTTCTACTTTTCTCCCCGGCAGGTCGAGGGTGCTCCCGCAATGCAGGCTCCCGGCGCTGATCTGCTCAACCCGTGGTGGAGCCGCTACGTTTGCACTGGTCGGCATTGCGAGTGGGACGATGATTGGAAGAGGACCCGGGAGGACGACTGCGGTGCCTTCGGCAAGTTCGCCACGAGAATCCTTCATTCCGATCGTTGGTTTGGCCTGTGGATTCCCCTGAGATGCGCCGCCCATTGCGTCGATGGCGGCGGCCCGGTGCAGCCTGTGATCAGGCACTTTCCCCAGCCGGATTTGGATCGGCTTTTGGGCGACGATTGGCGTTATCGTCTGGCCGAAACCCTGCCTCTGCTTCGGCGGGTCCGGGTAATTCAAATCTGGCGGCAAACCCCTGGGGTTGACGCAAGCCTTGAGAAGACCGCGGAATGGACCATGTCCGCGAGCGCTTCTCGCATTCAGCCGAATCTCCCAAGCGATTGGCCCACCGAAGATAACCTGCGACCCCTGTCCGGGCAGGTCTGCGGTGTGAACGGAGATTCTCCCTCGGCCTTCGCTGGACGAGAGCGAGTGACTGCTCGTCCTGATCTGGGGCACCTCAGGCAGCATCGCGAGTGGCCGAATCAGTCATGCATTGGTTCCGATGGAACAGATGGACAAGTGCCTGAAAAGGCCTTACCGCACGGCGCAGTGCTCTTTAATCGTCACGCAGCCGGCGGCGAAGGATGCCTGCGCGTGCAGCCCGCCGTCTTTCTGCCGCTAGGTGAACCGGAGGAAGTGAAATGTCCAGGGGCCTGGCGGTTCAGCCTCTACTTGCATGGTTTCTTCTTCGTGGATGCCGGCCGCCGCCATATCCAAAACGACGATGGGCTGCCGGAGGACTTCTCCCCCGATCAAGCGGCGACGGAGACACAAGTCATCCAGCTCTGGAATCGCACGCTTTTGGACGAGGTGGTTGCACCCCTCGTTATCCCCGCTCTCGACGATTTCGTGAAGCAGGAGCGCATGGAAGTCGGTGAAGTCCACGTGTTGGTGAAGGCGATGACGGAATCGACAACGCTGGAACCGCTCACTTCGTGGGTGTGCCGCCAACAGCGATTTGTCTGCCGCCTGCAGCACGCCGGTAGCGCCTGGGAATGGCAGACTTGGGAGGGACAGCCCCCCAGATGGATCAAACTGCCACAGCCCGACTCCGACTTCCGTGAAGTCGAGTTGTTGAAGCTACTCCCCGCTCTGGCGTCGCTGTGCCAAGAGATAACCGTATCCCTGGAGGGCAACCCATGCTTGGCCGACAAAAAGCACGACAATGCCTACCCTCCGAACGACGAGGAACTCGCGCGGTTGCTTGCCGAGGTGCCGAAATCCGCCTTTCACAATCCGAGG
>Ga0316229_1003003_pt1 | contig 13792 bp, 7 predicted proteins | sample TBH18023metaG_FD_206011 | JGI IMG/M metagenome (GOLD analysis project Ga0316229, IMG submission 206011) | Freshwater microbial communities from Trout Bog Lake, Wisconsin, USA - TBH18023 | ecosystem: Environmental > Aquatic > Freshwater > Lake > Hypolimnion/Profundal zone | place: USA: Wisconsin...
GTACCAGTTCCGCCATAGTCAGGCGGCGGCGAACCACGAAGCCCATCAATCCAGCCATCCCAGAATCCATCCATCCCCCCTCACCGTGTTAGCGGCTAACACAAAATCGTCAAAAAACCGCATCCCGTGTTAGTCGCTAACACACACCTTTCCCCAATGTGTGCCATGCTCCCTGCGTGACTGCGACACTCATGCCGTGGGAAATCGGGGAGCATTGCCAGCGCGCCGGCCTCAAACCAGTGGCCCGCGCGCATGCTCGCCACGCATCATCACGTTCCCATTCTTCCTATTCTTCCCATTCTTCCCCTATGCCCCGCTCCACGCGCCAGTCGCGCTAAAGCGCGCATCACGCTTCACGCTTCACCCTTATGACCCATATCGGAAAAATCGGCCGGCTGCCAAAAGACTGCCGCCATGAACTCGGCCACCGCATCGAAAATGGCCAGCCCGGCACGGAAATTGTGCGCTGGCTCAACGCCCATCCGGAGGTCCGCGAAATCCTGGACGCTCAATTTGCCGGCCGCCCCATCTCGGAACAAAACCTCTCCGACTGGAAACAGTCCGGTCATTTGGAGTGGTTGCGGCGGCAGGAAGTCCATGAAGCCGCCCTTGGGTTGGTCGAACGCGCCGATGAGCTCGACGAGACGACCGGAAATCGCCATCTCAGCGACCGGTTTGCCACCGTGCTGGCCGCCGAAATGACCCGCCTGGCGGCGGCCCTGCTCGAACCAGACAGCGACCCGGAAAAACGCTGGCCGCGCCTCTGCCAAATCCACCGCGAATTGTCCCAGCTCCGCCGGGATGACCACCGGGCCATGCGCATCGCCATCCAGCGGGAGCGTTGGGACCTGGAGGCGGAGCGCGACTATGAAGCAGAAGCTGAACGCCAGAAAAAGGCCCATAAGCAACAGATGATTGACATGCTTCTGGAAGGGAAGTTCAAACACACCAACGCGGAGATGATCTTCGGTGGCGGGGAAGTTGGCAGACACAAGGCCGAAATGCTCTACCGTCTCAAATGCGGTCTGCCCATTGACGACCTGTATGACGGAACTTGGCAAGGGGAAGGGACAGCTTGTCCCCGAAATCCGCCCCCGACCCCGCCCGTGGCCGCCGACGTAAGCAGTCGGACCGAGAAATCCTGTCCGCCCACTCCCGCCAAAGCAGAACCCGCCGCCAAGCCATCGGCCAAGCCGAGGTTCGGTGCCAAGCCGACGTCCGATCGCACCAAAAAGCCCGCAAAACCGCAAAAATCCAGCCTAATAAAGGCTAATCCAGGCGAAATTGCTTCCCTCAATCCCATTGCTCCCGCGTCTTTCGTGACTCCCAGCCAAAGCGATTCCGCCCCAATCAAATCCACCGACTCAGGAATCGTAGATCACAGGGGTCGGTTTCAATAAGTGCGATCCTCGATTTCCACGCCGAGGGCGTCCGCATTCCCGGCCTTCCGGACGCGGCCAGCCTCCGCATCCGAGGGCAGGCGCCGGCGGTATTCGTCCACGAACAAACCGATCTTATCAAACGGAATCGGCTGGAAGCCGGGCAAATCCTTGAAGACTTGCGCGTCCGGCTTCAAGCGGTAATCGCCCTTGGCAAAATCCACGAAACCCGGATCGCCAGTGTAACTCACATTCTTGCCGGAGGCGAAGAAGTCGTTGGTGCGAATAATTTTGGCGCCCCGCACCCACTGCCAGGTGAACGGCGTGGCGCAATTGACGGCGACGTTGTTTTCAATCCGCGAAGGCAGCGCGCTCACGAACTCGAAGCCGTAGTGGCAATTGATGGCAATGTTATTGGTGCAGTCAATGGCTTGCGGGAACTGAGCCTGCGAACCGGTTTTGTAAAGATAGGCCGTGCCGCGCTTGCCCGCGCTGGCCAAGGCGATGACGTTGCCGTAAATATGCATGTCGCGGTGGTCATGATCGAAATACACCCCATCGCCCTCGGCGCTGGAGTGGATGAAGTTGTAACGGAAGGTCTGGTTGCCCATCCGCGCGAACTGATCGTAGCAATACCAGCCGCCCATGTCGTTGGAGACCTGGCAAAACTCCAGAATCTCGTTGAACTCGAAGAGCGAATCCCAACTGCCGTGCAACATGCCGGCATGGGGCGTGTCGTGAATCAAATTGTGCGCGACATACATGCCCACCGCCGGATGATGTCCGCCACCGCCGCCGCCGGTGAAGCCGGAATTGACGCCGGGGGCATAGACGCGCTCGATTTGCGCAAAGTGGTGGATGTGGTTGTTGACCACGCGATGACCGGCCGGAAGCCGCGGCGAGGCATTTTCATCGCCGCCCGCCAGCCACACCCCGCCCGCGCCGAGAGCATAGAGATCGCAGCTCAAAACTTCATGCTGAAAGCCGCCGTCGAGCACGACCGCGTAGCGGGATACATTGCGAACCACGCAGCCAGCAATAAGATTTCTCTGGCCACCCTTGATTTCAACGCCATGGCCGAGGTTGTTTTCCACGGTCAACTGGCGGAGCACCACATTGGTGGCGCCAGTGACGCGAATCACCGGTTGGTCATTGTCGCAGATCACAATGCGCGCGCCTGCCAGCGGCTGGGGCGGATAGAAATAGAGTTTGCCGGAGGGAAAATCCACGCACCATTCGCCGGGCCGGTCAACCTCTTCGAGCAGATTCAGCAACCAATATTTTTCCTCGCCGCTGCCTTCGGGACGACGATATTTGCTGCCGATGCCGCCGGGAATCGGCTTGGCGAACGTCACCGTCATCCGGTTGGTGTCAATGGCCCGCACCCGGATGGCTTCGTTTTCCCAGGGTACGCGCCAGTAACCCTTGAGCCAGACCCCGCGATCCAAAACCTTCGCCCAATTCGCGTGCTGGGCGAAAAACTCATCGCGGAATTCGAACGTGCCGCCCGGGCTGTGGGCGTCCACCTTTTCCCAATTCGCGGTGGCCCAGTCGCGATTGGTCACGCCGCCGGCGTTGTTCAGTACGCGCTTCATGGTCATGTAGCCCTCGTTCGGAAAGCGCGCGAGCGGCATTCGCCGGCCATTGAAATAGAGCTCCACCAAATTGCCGCTGTCGTTAAAGGTGTCGGGATAGGGCTGGCGATGCCGGATGCCGAGCGCGGCGAGATCCAATACCAGCACCTTGCCGCGCGCCGGGGCGGCAATGCGCGCCTGCACGAGCGTGTCGGTCACGGGTTTGAAATCGCTTGCCGACAACGCGCGGCCGCCGGAAAGCCCGACATTTTCACCATCCTCACTGCGTATAGTCAGGCCCGAATCGGCGGCGGTAAGGTCCAAAGTCTGGAGCAGCGGGTAATCGCCGCCTTGCAGCCAGAGGGTGTTGTGGCCGCCGGGTGGGAGGCCGCGGGCGGCATCGCGGGCGTGCTCCAGAGTGGCGAATGGGTTGCCGGGTGTGCCGCTATTGTGATCGTCCCCGCTGGGATTCACATAAAAATCAGCCGCGGCCGACGACCAAGTTGTCAACGCGGCCAAAAGGCAGGCAATAAGGTCAGGGCGTGTTTTCAAATTCCATTTCACAAATTCAAGCTTACTTGCAAACTCCCGAGCGGAGAGACCGCCGGTATTCCGCGACCGATTGGTGCAGTCCGTCCACCGGCGGCTGTCCCGGCAGATTGAAATACATTCCTGTGTAAAGCGTGGGGCATTGAGGCAGCGACGCCAGCGCGCGGTATTCGGCCCACGCCGCGTCGTAATCGGCCAGCATCAGTTCCAAGATTGATTCGGCCGGGCGGGCGGCCTTCTCCGCGTCACGGCCGGCAATGAGCACACGCCACCCCGCTTCCACCACTCGGAACAGGCGCAAGCCGTATTCGGCGGAGACCTTCGCAAATTCTCCCGTACGTTGATCCGGCCAGTGAATTTGGCCGGCCAGCAGCCGGATTCTTTGCCAGAGCCGCACGGCCTCCGCCTTTTCCGCCAGCGCCTCGGAGCCGAGTTTGCGTGCGCGCAAATAGTCCAGCACTTCCGCCAGTTGTTCGCGGCCACCCAGCCGGTCGTCCCGCATCCACAGGCCGGTCGGCAAAACTGATTCCTTCAAAGCGCAGTCAAAGACCGCGCAGTGACGCCCCAGCAAAATCGCCTTTGCCGACAGCAGGCAAAGCTCGCGGAAACGAGACAGGTCGTCATCCGCTAATTCGAGCCGTGCGCGGGCGTATTGATTGAAAATATCCTCCTCCCGGCGCGAGGGCTCCTGGACAAACTGGGCCAGCACGAAGGCGTTCAGGTCCGGCCATAATTCGTTTTGGATGTAAGGCCCATACCAGCCGCCGCCGCGCGACCAGGAATAGACGCCAAGGATTTTCGGGTCCGGCTGCAAATCCTGCAATCCGATCTTCTTGGCATTCTCCTCGAAACCGTTGATGACGCCATCCATGACGTAATTGGGGTAGGCGCCTTTGCCCTCATACTCGCGCTGGCATTGCACCTCGATGATTTGCGGATGCCGCCCGCGCGTGAGGCATTCATTGACCTTCACGCGCCGCCAGAAATCGAGCGCGGTGTGTTTGAGGGAAAACGCCAGTTGGGGATGCGGTTCAATCTGGCCGGTGACTTCGAGATAATGATCCAGGGAGGCGTGCAGCTTGTCGGGGAAGATATCCCAAGTGCGAAAGAACAACTGCCGTGCGTGGCGAACGCAAATCTCCTGCCGCAAAAACCGGATCAAATGGACGTAGGCATCGGCTTGAGCCTGCGACCAGCGCGGTTCGGCAGCCGGCGTTTCCGCCAGCGTTTCCGCGTAAAGATAATTGGGGGTCCACGCCGGGCCGACGCGCGGGATGGGGCTGTTGCCCAGATGATGCGGCGTGTCGAACAGGTACGTCTCGCCGACGCGAATGATATAGCCATCCACTTGCGGAAAACGGGCAGTCAGTTCGTTGAACAAGATTTGGTGCAGTTCCAAGGTCTTTGGCCGGTCGAGCCGGATGCGCCCGGTCTGCGGGTCGCAGATTTCATTCTGGAAATGGGCAACCAGGCGTTTGGGCAGCACGAATAAATCGAGGTGATAAAACACCTTCAGCCCCGCCTGTTTGGCCGCCGCAATTTCACGCTCAATGCCCGGCGTGAATTCCTCCAGCCAGGCCCGCTCGGGCGAACCGGCGGGAAAGCAATCCACGCCCGCCGCCGCGAAGGTGGCGATGCAATTGATATGTTTGAATACCTGTCCGTTGAATCCGTAGTCCACCAAATGCGCCGGGTCGAGAAACCGCGATTGAAATCGCGGTTCGCCCGGATTGTGATGGACCATGTCCAGAATGAACTTCATGCGTGATATGCAAAATAGTCGAAGTGAGCCCAGATGGAGCGATGGAACAAGTCCTGGCAGCACACGCCCCAGAAAGTGCCGGTGAAATTGCTGTGCGGCGAAACCCAATCGCCCAGCATCGTGGCCTCGAACCCGCGGTCAACGGGGTTCCAGTTCTTTCCGTCGAGCGACCAGGCAAAACGCAAGGCGGCAAAATCATTTTCCAGGCGCAGGAAAATCCGCTCGCCCGCCGCCAACGGCAATTCGGCGACTTCGTAACGGCTCGCCTTGAGGTTTTCCGACGAGACCACACCCAGCTTGATTCTGCCTGCGCCCGCCGAGGTGATGCGGAAATAGTGGTAGTGAAACCGGTCGTAATACGCGATCAGGCCGGCGGCCTGCTTGAAATGCACCGGCTGAAACGAAACACAGGTTTCCGCGCTGGCCTGAAAATGCTGCAACCGCCGCGCAACGAGGCTCTGGTCAAACGTGGAGGCCAGCGAATCTCGCCCGCGCAAACTCAGCCAACCCGGGCGCCGCGTCAGCGAAAACCAATGGTCCTCCACCGGCTCGCGGAGGGTCTGGAAATGCGGGTTCAGTCCCGGCCCGTCGAAATCGTCGCGCAGATTTTCCGGCGGCCACGGATGCGCGGACAGATTGACCTCCACGGTTTCACGCGGTGAATTGTCGCCGTGCGCGAGGCGCGGCCAGCCGTCGGCATCCCAGCGCAATTTTTGGAGACAGGTTTCGCGCCCCAGCGGCGCGGATTTGTTTTCCTCGCGGTCCAGCACCAGCCGGCCGGTGCGCTGCAAGGGGCGATGGCACAGGTGCGCCGTAAACCATTCGCCAGCTTGGGTTTCCACAAAACAGCCATGGCCGGCGGATTTCAGCGCCAAGTCCTCTTTCTGGAAGGAAGTCAGAATGGGATTTTGCGGATGCAGCTCGTATGGTCCGAACAAGTTTCGACTGCGGCAAACGCTGACCGCATGACGCATGGCCGTGCCACCCTCGGCGGTGATGAGATAATACCAACCCTCTTTCTTGAGCAAGTGCGGCCCTTCGGTGATGCCAATAGCACTGCCGGCCCAGATCTTTTTGGGTTCGCCTGCCAGTCGCAAATTCGCCCCGTCGAATTCCTGCAGGATAATTCCGTCGAAACGAACCGGCGTGAATGCCTCGCCCATTTGCATTTGCACAAGATATTTCCTGCCGTCGTCATCGTGGAACAGGCTGGGATCAAAACCGCTGGAATTCAGATAGACCGGTTCACTCCACGGGCCTTCAATTTTCTCCGCGGTGACCAGATAATTTGGCGTGTCCATCACCACGCCCGCCGCGTGATGCCGGACGTTGGTGTAAACCAACCAGAACCTCCCATCGGCGTGTGTCAGGCAGGGCGCCCAGATGCCGCCGGAATTCTGGCAGCCGCGCATATCGAGTTGCGAAACCCGATCGAGGGCGCGGCCCAGCAGCCGCCAGTGCGCCAAATCGCGCGAGTGATGGATTTGCACGCCGGGAAACCACTCGAACGTCGAGGTGGCGAGGTAATAATCATCCCCCACGCGGCAAATGGAGGGATCGGGATTGAATCCGGTGAGGACGGGATTTTGGATGATTGAGGTCATGTCATTGTTTCGTTTCAACCACTCCACTAACGAGGTCGCGTTTCATGTCAAAAATCGTCAAGCCAGCCAGGCTGTGTTTTGGCGGCGGGGTGAGCAGGCTGACCCCGTAGCCGATGACGACACACGCAATCACCGCGCCGGGCGTGTAGAAATACCAGTGGACGGCGGTACACTGTTTCAGCCAGATGGCCACGCCGATGCTGCAAATCGCGCCCGTGAACGCGCCGATGGCATTGGCGCGATGCGTGTACGTTCCCAAAATGTAAATGCCGAGGAAACCGCCGCCCAGCAGCGCGAACAGCTCATTCCACGTTTGAAACAGCGAGCGTTGATTCAGCTTGGCCATGTACAGCGCCGTGATCGTCGCCGCCGTGCCGGCCACGAGCGAGGCGAGGCGCATGGTCAGGAGCCGCTCGCGGTCGGTCGCGTGCTTCCTGAGCTTGCGGTAAAAATCCTCGGTGAACAGAATGGACACGGTGTTCATGCTGCCCGCCAGCGCCGACATGGCCGCCGCAAACAGCGACGCGACGATCAGCCCGGCAACCCCGACCGGCAGCCGTTGCACAATGTAGAGCGGGATGATTTGATCATTGCTCATCGCCGGGTCAAGTTCGTTGGGATGCTGGTGGAAATAGGCAAACACCGAAATGCCGGCGAAATTCACCGCGAACGAGATGAACACGCTGAAGCAGAGGAACATGAGCGCCAGCTTGCGCACATCTTTTAGCGGCGTGGCAAAGACGCGCTGAACCGTCGGCGCATCCGCGGCAAAAGCCAGTTTGTTGAACAGCGGCGTCAAGATGAGAATCCAAATGATCGGCATGGTGTAATCCAGCGACCAGATGCCCAGATCAAATTTGTGAAACTGCGTGTCCACTTCCACGAAACTCTTGAAACCATGCGGCAGGCCGGTGATGGCCAGGATAACAATGAGGCTGATACCGACCACCATGGTGAGTCCCTGAATCACTTCCGTGACCACCACCGCCTTCATGCCGCCCTTGGCGGAGTAAATCGTCGTCACCACGCCCATGACCAGCACGCTGGCATAGACGTTCAGCCCCGTCACCGCTGCAATCGCCAGCGCCGGCAGCAGCAACACCATGTTCATGCGACCGAACGTCTGCAGCGCAATGGCCTGCGCGCTGGCAATGAATCGGAGCGACGGATGAAACCGGCGCTCCAGATATTCGAAGGTCGAGGTGATTTCCAGCTTGCGGATCAGCGGATACAGAACGTACGCCTCCAGAAAAAACAGTGGAATCAACATCAGCGCCGGCAGCGCCCACATCAAGCTGGTGCGGAACGCCAGCGCCGGGATGGCCATGAAACTGATGCTGCTCGCCGCCGAGGCGAACATGGAAATGCCCGCCATCCACCAGGGAATTTTCCGGTCCCCCAGCGCAAAGCCTTCGCTGCCGGTTTGTTTGCGGGCAAAATACAGCCCGGCAAATGCCACGATCACAAAATATGCCGCCAACCCGGCATAATCCGGCCACCGCAAACTCTTGACCGTGCGTTGGATGGACAGATCATAGGCCGTCTGGGCGCCGGCGTCGGTCGTGCCCACCAAAGTCAGTTTGCCATTGTGAATGACGGTTGCCGAAGCCAGGGCTTCCGGCAAACGTCCTTTCTCCACCCAGGTGTCGGTGACATCATGATAAATCTGGATCGTCTTCGTTTCAGCGGCGGACTTGATTGGCAAAATACTTCCGGTCACCGGCTGCGTGTAACCGCCTGCCAGTCCGGCATGAACCTGCCCGGTCATAAACACCGCGGGCGCGCCCACTGCTTCCGGCAGCGGCGTCAGCTCGCGCCAGCCAGCGAACGTCGTGCCGTCAATGCAGTGCCAGCGATACGCCTGCGCCTTGGTGGTGGGAGTGTATGCGGTCTGGCCGTCGGTCGGCACGACCGTGAATCCGCCAAAAACGCAAACATCATTATAGAAGCAAATCACCCCGGGCAGCAGCCGGCCTTCGCCGGGCAAGGGCGGGAGTTCCTGCCAGCCGGAGTTGGTGGCCGCTCCGAAATCAAGGCGGAATAATTTCCGTGACACCGAGTCGGCATTCGTCGAGGTGGTTCCGCCGACCACGTACAGTTGCTTTGGCGCCTGGTCTTCAAAGAACCCCACCCCCGCCAGCGCGATGGGCTGCGGCAATGGGGAAAGTTCCTGTTGCAACAATCGTCCACCGCGCCATTCAAGCGAGAACGCTTTGTCCGTCAGCCCATTTAGGTTGAAGCCGCCCACCACAAAAAGTCTGGAAACGCCGCCGATTTTTTCCGCAAACGTGCCGCTGATGAAGCCGCCAAAGGCCACCGGGTCGCTCAACTTCAATTTTTCCCAGCCGGAATTGGTCCGCACGAACACCTCCGCGCTCGGCCGGCCGCGCTCGTCCAAACCACCCCCGGCAATCAAGACACCGCCAGATTGGCCGATGAACATGCCCGGCCGCTGCACCGGCAAACCCAATTCGCGTTTCGCGAACGCGAAACTATCCAAGTTGGTTTGCGCCTGGGCCGGGTCGGCCAACAGCGCCGCCAGTGCCATGGCCAAAACAGTCAGGCTAGTTCGGAATCGCGGTTTCATTTCAATTCGGGTGTGGGTTGATAATCAAACCAGTCAAAGTCCGCCGGCGCGGCGCAGGGCCGGCCGTTGCCGGTGGCGTAAAGGCCGATGACCACGCCATTGTAGCCACTCGTGACTTCGGTGCCGAGATAGCGGGTGTTGACTTTCGCAACTTCGCGGAACTCCGCGCCGTTTTGCGAAAACGAAAAATGGTAAAGCAACTTTGTGCCGGTGAGGCGCAATTGCACCATGCCCGGCGCGAGCGGAATTTCCGCCGCCGTCTGCTGGATGAGTTCGAGGTGGTATTTCACCATCAGCACGCGCTGCCCGCCGCGATTGGTCACAAAAAAATCGTAGTGATGCTCGTTCGTCATCAGCAAGGTCAATCCGGCTTCCGCGTTGGAATTTTGCGGGTCAAACTCCAAATTTGTCGTGGCGGTGAAATCAAAATGCTGCTGCCGCCGGGCGGCAAACGCCGGCGAGGCGACGGCGAACAAATTCTTTTCCGAACCACGGAGGCGCAGAAAACTTCTCCGTTCCGTGAGTGAATAATTTTCCGCCACGGGGTTGCGGAGGTGAATCCAGGGCCATCCGAGGGTCTCGCCATCGAAATCATCGCGCACCGGCGGTTGCGGCCATGGATGCAATGGCAAGGTGTCCACAACCACGCGTTCGGAATTAGTGCCGGTTTGGTTGACAACCGGCCAACCAGCGCGCCATTGAACAGGTGCGAGGCAGGTTTCGCGGCCCAGCGTGTGAACATCACCAACCGTTTTGCGAAACCCCAAGTGAACCATCCACCACGAGCCATCGGCCGCTTGCACGAGGTCGGCGTGACCAGTGCCGTGGATTTGCTCGTAGGCGTGGCGGTTGGAGAGAATCGGATTGTGCGAACACGGCTCGTACTCGCCCCAAATACTCCGGCTGCGCGCAATGGCGACCAGGTGGCCGTAGCTGGTGCCCCCTTCCGCCGTCAGCAGATAATACCAGCCGTCGCGCTGGTAAATATGCGGGCCTTCGACGTAACTGCCGCCACTGCCCCGCCAGAGCAGTTTCGGCTCGGTCAGGCGTGTTCCGGTCTTGAGGTCCAATTCGCTCTGATAGATCGCCCGCTCCATCTTGAACGTCAGGCCGCGATTGGATTGGAAGTAAGCTTTGCCGTCAGCATCGAAAAACAAGGACGGATCAATGCCATTTTGATCATACCAAATCGGATCGCTCCACGGTCCCGCGGGATTCGTCGCGGTAACGTAAAAGTTCCGGTACGAACCGGCCTTCACCAACGTGGTAACCAGGTAAAAAACACCGTCGTGATACCGCAGCGTCGGCGCGTAAATGCCATCAGAACACTTGACGCCGTCGAGCTCAAGCTGCGAACGGCGGGTGAGCACGTGGCCGATTTGCCGCCAGTGAATCAAGTCCCGGCTGTGCCAGATGGGCACGCCGGGAAAATACTCAAAACTGCTGTTCACCAGATAAAAGTCCCCGCCGACCCGGCACACGCTGGGATCGGGATAAAAACCGGGAATGACTGGATTTTGGTAGCTCATGTTGGCTTCGGCGCCAAAGCGAATTCGGCCTTGGAAAACACCATGCTTTTGGCTTCGCCCGGTTTCAGATCCACCGTGCGGCAGTCGAGAAGATAATTCTCGGGTAACGGCTGTTTCGCCGCGCGGCTGGTTTCGGAAAAAAACCTCACTCTGGCCACTGCCGGAGTCGGATTGGACAGGCGGACAACCAATTCCTTCGCCGCGTCCGAAACGATTTCCGCCAGGACGTTATCGAAGGCAACCACGAGGGATTTGTCCGACTGGACGTACAAGCCGGGGATTTCAACCGTTGTAAGCATCAGCGATGTCTCGGCCCACGTCGTCATCTTGAGCGTTTCGCCGATGCGCTCCGGACCTTCCCAATCCGTCAGGTTCACGCGCTCACACATCCAGCCAGGCCGCGCATCACCCAGCGGCTTGAGCGGGTGCGGCAAATACTGCGGCAGGCCGAAGGCGATGTCGCGCAGCAGGTCGAGGTAAAATCTGTCGCCCGTCGCGCGAAACAATTTTAGCAGACCAAGACCCGAAAACGTGCACAGTCCCGGCGCGGAATGCTTATTCTGCGTGTTCGCATAGACTGAACCAGTCGTGCGAATGCCAGCTTGGCTAAAAGTGGACCGGGGCGGAAATTTGAAGTCATAGGCCACCACCCAGGTCGAAAACTGCCGGGCGGTTTCGGCGGCCCGCCGGAGCCAGATCTTTTTGCCGGTGGCCTCGTGCAACGCAAAATAGGATTCGACCAGCGCATACCAAGATTCAGAATCGGGATTTTGCAGCGCATCGCCCGGCCCGCCGCAACTCAAACCATTGACGGTGAACTCGCGGTAAAATTTCTCTCCCGCCGCCTGCGCCACCGCCAGATATTTTGGTTTGCCAAAATATTTGGCCGCGAGCACCAAGGCCGCCGGCACAATCGCGCCGCTCGTGGAACCACCCACGCAAATGTGGCCGGTCAGCGAGTGGATAAACTGACCGAACTGACCGTTTTCGTCCCAGAGTGTCACCAGCGCATCACAAACCCGTCGCACGCCCTTGCGCCAGGCCGGTTTCACGTCAATCCCGAGCTTTTCCATCAGCCGAAACTGCTTGAGGATGAAAAAAACACCGTCACCGCTCTTGCGGATCAGGTGCCAGTTGCCGGTATGGGGCTTCCGAATGTCGCCGCCGATCCATTCCGTGCCGTTGCGGCCGGCGTCCCAGAAAAACCCCGAGGGCGCGAGGCCGTCCGGAAACAGCCAGTCAAAATTTCGCAGCACGTTCTTGCGGGTCTGCGCGTCGCCGGCAAACAGCAGCGGATAGGTGCTGATCATGCCGCCCGTCCAACCGATCTGCCAGTCCTGCAAGAAATTCTGCCGCAGGCCGACGGAATAATAGCCAGGTTTGCGGACAAAATTATCGCGATTGAACTTGCTCTCCTGCAACGCAAAGCAGGCGGAAAATGGCAGCGCCGGCTTCGGGCGGGCAGGCGGAAACAGTTGCTTGCGAACCGCGGCAAATTGGTCGAACAGGTCCTGCAACTTCCGGGCGGCAAAAACATGGACCCGAAAAACGATCTTCACTTGATCGCCCGCCTTAAAATCGCGTGGCTGGTCAAGGGAGGGAAATTCGGAGTCGCAAATCCGGTAGTTGTGCAATTCGCGCACCACCGGCGAGGTGAGGGAAATAGTGGCCCGGTCGCGCTTCCGCGTTTCCTCAATGCCCAAGCCGTAGTCACCCAGTTCATTGCCTTGTTGCGTGAACAGCAAGAATCCCTGTTGCCGTTTCGGATCATGAAAACCGATGGCCGGCACACTGAGGCTGCCGGTGCGTTCCTGGAGGCGCGACAAGCCGGCACCGAGATTGAGTCGCGGAACATCGGTGATAATCATCGGCTGGTCCGGACCAATGTCTTGCACAAAATATAATTTCGGCGAGTAGGGAATTCTGCGGGAGAGGAAACGGTTCCCGTGGTAGGCCGCCGCCGGCAGCAGAACGTAATTGCCCACCGACCAGTCGGGAAATTCGAGCTCCACGGAAATAGCCGCTGACTTGAGTTTGCCCGCCATACACCGAAACTGGATTTCAAAATCCATCGTGCCGACGCGCCCGGGAACCGGCCTGGCTTCGGCCGTAATTTCCCAGTCCGACAGGGAATTCCGACTGGTGACAGTGGTCGGCTCCAACGGCAGGCGGACGCGGCTGATCAACCGGTTGCAATGTTCCGGCTCATATTGATTCAGCGCCCCGTACAGGCGGCATGTCAGACCCGAAAACCATCGGCTGACGAGCTTGACGCCCCGGACGGATTTCGTCCGGCTTGACATTTTCCGAATCATAAACGTGCTGCGTATGACGCCCGCTGGCGGCTGATGACGCTGGATGAGTACATGCTATGGCGTTCAGATTACTTGAAACCAAATTCCCCGGCAGGGTATGAATTGCGTCGCCGGGGGGCAATTTAACATCATCCTTTTCTGCGGTCGCAACTCGCACGGCGGCGTGGCGGCCAGCTTCCAATGCGGCTTGGAATCTAACAGCAGGCGGCTTCATTGGATCTACCGCCATCTGTTCCAGCCTTAATCCCCACCTTTATGACCATTTGCGTTTCGGCGTTCACTGGTCGCATCAAATCGTGTTCGGCCTGTCCATCGCATCGTTGAAGCTGTCGGTGCAAACGGGGTGATCGGGCGGATGCAAGTACACCAGTGCGCGAATGCGTTCTCGACACACTGGCACCTTCCATTCTGCAGCCGAAATCAATCTCTGCCGCATTATCTTCTGATTCGGTGTCAGCCGGGCACGCGCGGAGGCGGCACAATCCATGATCAC
>Ga0316229_1003006_pt1 | contig 13778 bp, 14 predicted proteins | sample TBH18023metaG_FD_206011 | JGI IMG/M metagenome (GOLD analysis project Ga0316229, IMG submission 206011) | Freshwater microbial communities from Trout Bog Lake, Wisconsin, USA - TBH18023 | ecosystem: Environmental > Aquatic > Freshwater > Lake > Hypolimnion/Profundal zone | place: USA: Wisconsin...
CCCGCACCATCCTCGGCGCCGTCCCCTCCTCCGTTTCTCTCCTCCGTCTCCAAAACGCTTGCACCGGCGCCCCGATTCCTCTGACCCCTCCTCTTCCCCAGCCCTTCCTCTCTGCCGGCGGCGGCAACTGGTCATTCTCCTTTCCCCAGTCCGCCGCCGGCATCATTTATTCCTACTCCTACCGCATCACCTGGCCCGATGGCTCCTTTTCCCCCGGATCCGGCCTTCTCCCCGGCACCCAACCGGCGGCGGGGCGCTACGCCACCCAAGCCGACCTCGAAAACCTCTTCGGCAAGCAGAACATCGCTCTCTGGGCCGACCTGGACAACACTCCCAACCTCTCCACCGCCATCCAGCGCATCGCCCTGGCCCTGTCCTACGCCGATGCCACCATCGACAACGCTCTCCGCGGCGGCGCCTACGCCGTGCCCCTGGTTCTCTTCTCCGCCTCTTCCACCCTCGCCTTCTGGGCCTCCGTTCTCGCCGGCCTCTGGCTCTACCACAACCGCGGCCAGCGCGACGACGACAAGGACGGCAACCGCTATCGCGCCATGCGCGCTGATGTCATGACCCAACTCCGCCAATGTAAAACCGGCCTGACCATCCATCTCGACGCCGCCCCCGCCCAGCTCTCCTCCCCCCAGACTCCGGTAGTAATCCGATGAAACATAAGCAAGTCGGCAAAGCCAAGGCGGCCTGGGAGGTTACGGGACCGATGGCCAGTGCCAATCTTACCGAGCGGCTGCGCCGGCGGCTCGACAGTGTGGCCAGGGAAGTGCCGTATGCCAGGGTGGTGGCCAGGAAGCTCGGCGGCGGGCGAGCGGCTGACCTGGCCGGTATCGACCCGCGTCTGGCGGATGTATTGGTTGACGCGATGCTCCTGGGGGCGATCAAGGGTAACGGTCCACTGATCAGGGAGATGTGGGCACGGCTGGAAGGAAGGCCACAGACTGTCGATAGCGCGGGCGAACAGCCCGCCCCGGTACGCACCGACATGCCCGGGCAAACTACGATGCCGAACGGCGGCGAACATTAAATTCGCCAATCCCGCCAACATCCACGGCCCATGATTCACAATCCAAACAAGCGTATCGTTCCCGTGGCCATCGACCCCAAGGTATTTTCGCCGCATGACGGGCAACGGGCGTTCCTGGAGGACAGCACGCATCGGTATGTGGCGTTCGCCGGAGGATGGGGCGCGGGCAAGACCTGGGCCGGGGCGCGGAAACTGGCCAAACTCCACCTTCACAACGCGTTCGACGAAAGGAACGAGGCGACCTTTGTGAAGGGCTTGATCATTGCTCCGACATACGCGCTGGCCAAAGCGATCAACATTCCGGAGATGCGTTCGGCATTCGATACGATGAACCTGCGGCATCGCTGGATACCCGATCCACGCAGGTTCTGCTTTGAGCTGCCGGACCTGGGTACGCAGAGGCGTCCCAGCGAGATTCTGGTGCGCAGCGCCGATGCGGCGGTAAACATCACCGGGTTCCAGGTAGGCCACATTTGGGGTGATGAGGCCGGCCGATGGCGGCGTGATGACGTCGATCCCACCCAGGACGCCCTCATCCAGGCCGACGGCCGCCTCCGCGATCCAGCGGCGCGCCTGCTGCAGATGAACCTGACCTTCACCCACGAAGGCGATGCCACGCGCGTGTATGAGGATTTTGAGGAGAAGCCCAAGCCAGACCATGCCCTGTATCGCTCGACCACGGAGCAGAACCCGCACATGGCTGGCTTTGCGGCGATGCAGCGCACGCAGCTTACGCCCGAGTTGGCCGGGCAGTACCTGGACGGGAAGGCCATCAGCTTTCGCGGGGGACAGGTGTATGGGGCTTTTGACGCCTTGCGCAACGTCGATGCTGAACTGCGGATCGACGAGCACGTTCCACTGCAGTTGGCGTGCGACTTCAATATCGAGCCGGGCATGCATGCCATCATCGGTCAATATTTTGCTCATGCCGATTTGTTGACCAGCGTGCATGAGATCCACGCCGCAAGGATGGATGTGAGGGGGATGATCGCCGAGTTCCGGCGGCTCATCGAAAGGGAATTTGGCCGCTGGCAGTGGGAAGCGCTTCAGGTGTATGGCGATGCCAGCGGAGGAAGCAAGTGGGCCGGCACGGGCGAAAGCTGCTGGGATATTGTCAGCCAGTCGTTGCGTAATGCCGGCATGCCGTTCAAGTTAAAGATTCATGGGCACAATCCCCCGGTTGGCGACCGAGTCAACGTCGTGAATTGCGCCCTCTGCGGCCTGGATGGCCGCGTTCGGTACAAGATTCACCCGCGATGCCGACGGTTGATAGACGATATGAAATATCTGAAATGGAACCAAGGCGAAATCGACAAGAGCGATCGCAAGCGCAGCCACGCCAGCGATGCCGATGGCTATCGGGTGCATTATCTGATGCCGATCCAGCGTCTACGAACCGATGGCGGCAGCGTTAGCGTTGCTTCGTAGGATACGCCCCTCGTCCCTCGCCCCTCTTCCTCTTCCCCCCATGGACTTCACCACCGCCTCCATCCACCCTCTGCCCTTCTCCAAGGACATGGGTCTCCACACCGGCCTCACTGCCAACGGCGACACCACTCCCATCCCCACACCCGATCCCAAGCCTCCCATCCCTGGCGAACAAACCTACCGCCAGGGCGTCGCCCAGGCCGGCGTCGGCCTCGCCCAACTCCCCGGCTTCGTCCAGCCTCTGCCAGGCACCTACATCGTCTATCGTCACATGAGCGGCCACCCCACCCTGGCCCTGGTCAAATCCATCGTCACCGCTCCCATCCTCGCCTGCGCCTGGAGTTTCGAGGTCCGCCGCGACGACAACCGCCCCGTCCGCCCCGGCCCCCGCATCGGCGACGCCGTCCTTTCCGATCCCCAGGACCGCCGCCTCGCCGAACGCTGCCGCATTGTCCGTCGCATGCTCGAGCCTCTCCGTTTCGACTTCCTCATCGAGGCCCTCCGCGCCCTGGAGTTCGGCTGGCGCCCCTTCGAAAAAATCTGGGCCATCCGCGACCGCTCCTTCATCCTCCAGCGTCTCAAGCCCCTCCTGCCCGATTTCACCTGGATTCAGGTCGACGACCACGGCGCCTACGCCGGCCTTATCCAGATGGACGCCCAACTCGGCCCCGAAAAATCCTTCATCTACACCTACGACGGCGAAGCCGGCAACCTCTACGGCCGCAGCCGCCACGAAAACGTCCGCCACGTCTGGCACAACTGGCTCCAGCTCGACCAACGCGGCGGTCAGCTCGCCACCAAGGTCGCCGCCATTATCCCCATGGTCCACTACCCCATGGGCGTCAGCCGCGACTCTTCCGGCAACTCCCAGGACAACAGCGCCCTGGCCCGCCAGATCCTCGACGGCCTCAGCACCGCTAAAGGCGTCAGCCTGCCCAATCTTTTCGCCGATGCCGACGACCCGCGCCTGCGTGCCGACCTGGCCGGCAAGTCCTCCTGGGTGATCTCTTTCCTCGAGGCCGCCTCTTCCGCCGCCAACATGACCGGCCTGACCGAGAAGCAGCGTTACTACGACGCCCTGATGTTCCGCGGCTGGCTCCGCCCCGAGCGCACCGGCCTGGAAACCCGCCGTGGCGGCGGCAGCCTGGGCCGCAGCGATTCCAAGCAGCACACCGACAACGCCATCGCCGATTCCGAGCTTATCCACGGCCACATCTGCCAGTGCATCAGTCGCGACATCATCGACCAGATTCTCCTTCTCAACGAAGGCGAGTCCTCCCGCGGTTCCGTCTATCTGACTCCCGCCCCCTTGCAGGACGCCAAGCGCGATCTCCTGGCCAAATTCCTCGCCGCCGCCTGGTCCGATCCTCCGACCCTCAATCATTTCATTTCCCAAACCGACATGGACTCTGTCTTCGACCTGATGGAAATCCCCAAATCCGCCGAGACCGTAACCATGTAGCCGTCCCGATTCTGGAAAAGAGTATCGCGCCGAGGCGCTGAGGCGCAGAGGCCGGAGAAGACCCATCCTATTTTCTCCCTCGAACTGTCGTGGAAACCAGGACTGGTCTGATTCATCACCGTCTCGCGAACTGTAGGCATCACTCGCGCTTGCCGGATGAATTAGACCTGTCCTGCTTTCCCGTCTCTCCGCGGTCCGCATCATCCGCGCGCCACCAATCATCCGTCGCGTTCCCGGCGTCTCATCTCCCTCCTATTCTACCGTCCCGGCAGGGGGGTGTAATCACCCATTGCCCTCCTCCATGGACTTTCTCACCTCTCCCATCCACCGCCAATTTTCCCGTTCCACCACTCTCTTCCCCTCCCCGCGCCTCCAGGAGCTCTCCTCCCTCTTCGACCTTCCCTCTTCCCCCATCTCCGCTCAATCCTGGTCCGTCCACCTCGACCTCCCTTCCCATTGGAACATCGGCCTGATCGTCGGGCCCTCCGGTTCCGGCAAATCCACCATTGCCTGCGAACTCTTTTCCCCTTACCTCCCTCCACCCTGGCCCTGGCCCGCCGATCGTAGCCTCCTCGACGGCTTCCCTCTCTCCCTTTCTGTCCCGCGCATCTGCGACCTTCTCTGCGGCGTAGGTTTTTCCTCCCCTCCCGCCTGGCTCCGCCCCTTCCGCACTCTTTCCACCGGCCAGCAGTTCCGAGCCACTCTCGCCCGCACCCTGGCCGAGATGCCCGACCTGGCCGTCGTTGATGAATACACCACCAGTATCGACCGCACCCTGGCTTGCCTGGCCTCCTCTGCCCTGGCCCGCACCGTCCGTTCGGCAGATCAGAAGTTCGTCGCCGTCACCTGCCACTATGATGTTCTCCACTGGCTCCAGCCCGATTGGCTCTACGAGGCCCACACCGGTCGCTTCCAATCAGGGCGGCTTGGGCTTCGCCCTCCCCTCGACCTCCACTTCATCCGTCTCCGCCGTTCGGCATGGGACCTCTTCAAACCGCATCACTATCTGACCGGCTCTCTCCATCCCTCTTCCATGTGTTTCGGAGCCCTCTACGCTTCCCGTCTCGTCGCCTTCACCGCCGTCCTTCCTTTCCCCCATCCCATCCGCCCTGGCTGGCGCGAGCACCGCACCGTCTGTCTTCCTGACTTCCAGGGCGTCGGCATCGGCCACGCCCTCTCGGAATTCGTCGCCTCTCTCTTCTCCTCCACCGCCAAGCCCTACACCAGCACCACCAGCCATCCCGCCATGATCCGCCATCGTCTCCACTCCCCCCTCTGGCGCCTGACCCGTCCCCCGGCCATCGCCAATCCCCCCGGCCGCTCCGCCTTCCCTTCCCTCGCCTCCGCCCACAGTCCCCAACGCAAAACCGCCGGCTTCCAATACATCGGTCCCTCCCGTCCCTCCGAGGCCCGGACGTTTGGAATCAAAACGTAGCTCTGTCCGCCCCAGCGCCGGCTTTTTTGTAGTGCCGCAGCATGGGCCGCCGCTTTGGATCTCCCGGACTGCCGTGCCATCCCAGAAATTCCAAGCGGTGCCGTTGGCCCCGCACTCCACATGCTCGCCTGGCCTTCCACCAGCGTCGGCCCAATACCCCAGTCTTCACTCCAGGCTCGCACAACAGCTTCTCTGGCTTCCTCGATTCCGCCTTTAAGATTCCGCAGGCTTTTCCACCTTTTCGCATAATGGTAGCCGTTCACGGCCCGGCCGGGAGAAGTGACGGGGCGGGGCTACCGACGAAGCGGGCGACGATGCTCTCATGGAGATACTCGAACACGCTTCGCCCCTGTTGCGAGCATGTCGCGATCGCCGTCCATATCCGCTCGCACCAGCGTCTTCCCGCTTCGCTGCGTGTCCCCTGCGTCACCAGCCGGTCGATCACCACGAAGCGAATGGCCTGCTCGGCCAGGTTGTTCGTCGGCTCGATTCCCGGCGTGGTGATGAACTGAAAATACGCCTGCCCGTAGTTGCGGAACCGGTCGGCCAGGTTCTGCGCCTCGTTGCGTTCCGGGGCGCGCTTGCCCACGGCGTAGCCGTTCACGGCACGGCCCATAGCCGGTCAGACTCTCCGTGAGTCTGATACCGGGAATAGAATATCATCACCCCCCGCAAGGGGCAAACCAATTCCCGCCAAAAGACTGTGGACGTTGATACGCTCGGTCCGATAAACGTCCTATCGGATGACCCGACACGGTATGGACGCCCGCACCGAACAAGCCTATCAGCAACGCATCGCCGAGTTGGAAGCACGCGTCGCCGAACTGTCGGCACAGGTGGCCCGCCTCTTGAAGAACTCCTCCAATTCCTCCAAGCCACCATCGAGCGACATCGTGAAGCCACCGAAGCCGCCGCCACCCGCGGGCGGAGGCAAGATCGGTGGCCAGCCGGGACACCCGCGCCACGAACGGCCCCCATTCTCTGGCGATGAGATCGACCGGGTGAAATCCCATGACCTGAGCAAGTGCCCCGATTGTGGCGGGCGAGTGAGGCCGGCCGCATTGCCGCCGCGGGTGACTCAGCAGGCTGAGCTGGTCGAGCAGCGGACGAAGTCTTCGACCTGTATTTGCCCTACATGGTCAATGGCCGTGATAGGAACGGAGTTGCAGAAATCCACGAAGCGATCCAGGGCGGCGCGATATCGGTCGATTGATCGCCACGCCAACCCCTGAACGTGTTCGATGAAATCAAGGTAACCGGCAACGAACGACGATGGTTCAGTACGCTGAAAGCTCAGTGGGGAAGGCCGCTCCTCAGCCAGAGCGGCTGCGACATTGGCAGCGGTGGTTTTGGCTGCCAGAAGGTTTCCCTCTACCTTGGGGCGCTCCGTCCGCCCGTTCTGCCGGTAGTAGAGGTAGTACGAAGCCCCACGTTTATAAATAGTAACTTTTCCGACCCGTTCGACCTTGAGATCGCGGGTATTTCCACGTTCGGTCTGACCGGTGTGGGGCACCGGCCTAGTCTGTTGGCGTGCCATGGTCTTGACGCTCCTGGCTGAGGAACTCACCTCAAACCTTTCACAAAATGTTTCACAACTGGCTCGCTTAAGTTTACGCCAGTCTGCAAACATCGTCAAGACATATACTTACAGCGCTATCATTTTTTCAACGGAGAGGGGGAGATTCGAACTCCCGCTACCTTGCGATAGACCGGTTTTCGAAACCGGCGCATTCAGCCGCTCTGCCACCTCTCCAAGATTTACATCCCTAATGTACGCTGTCGTTTAACCCAGTCAAGTACGTAATTTACGATCATGGTGACGGCCTGCTTCGTCGGCGAAGCCCAGAAACAAGTTTCGAGCTATACCCTTTTCAATACCCTTTTCGACCTGAAGGGACCATGAGTCTGGACCAGCGCATGGTACTGGCCGAGATGAGATAGAGAATCCAAATAGCGACGTGCCGGTGGGCATCAGGCTGCACGAGATGGTTGTCCCCGCTCCCCCACCTATCACTTATCTTCTGCCTTCCTTCTCTTCATCCCACAATGCGATAGAATCAGGCAGGTTTACGAAAGAATTCACCCACGAATTCTGCCGAAGAGTCGTGATTCTTGGGTGAGGCGCACACACTGGAGCCAAGATGACGAAGAACACACCGACGAATGTCCAGATCGATGCGGTGCTTAAGTACCTGCCTTTGTTAAAGCAGCCCGGCTTCGTCCCATCGACACGGTACGGCTGCAAGAAAGACGAGGATGGTGTGATCAGCCTGCCGATGGAGCAGAACTCGCCGGAGATCGACAACCTGATGTCTGACCTCTACGACAACGGTTTTATCGAGAGTTTCGACTGGTCCTCGTGGCAGGACACCGCCAGCCTATACGTCGAGGAGCCGAAACGGCTGGCCGAAGCCGATCTCGACACCCTGAAAAAGTTGTTGACCACGCACGCCCGCAAGGACCGTTTCTGCGAAGGACACTTCTCGGCGATGGTAAAGTGCGGTCACATTGCGGCGGTGCTGGAAAGGCTGGCGGAGTTGCGGGCTGAGGCGAAGTCACAGAAGTCATGACGTAGTTCTCCCTGTAATGACAAAGTTGTGGGCGATTATTCTGTCATTACAGACGAGGCTGTGTCTTTACAATATGTCGGGACTTGCTAATATCTCCCGACGTAACGTAAAGGCTTCTATGTCCAACGACTACTGGAACAAGACGCTGGGTCTGGTGAAACAGGCAGGCATACTGCGGCCTCGTGATCTTGAGCAGCACGGAATTCCACGCCAATACCTGCGGCTCCTTGAGCTGGGCGGTCAAGTTCAGCGGATAGGCCGGGGACTTTACGTACTGGCAGATGCCGAGTTCACGGAGACGCATTCTATCGCCGAGGCGTGCAAGCGGGTGCCGAAGGGCGTGGTGTGCCTGCTCTCGGCACTGAGGCTTCACGAGCTTACCACCCAGCTTCCCCACGAGGTCTGGCTGGCCATAGACGAGAAGGCACGTAAACCGAAACAGAGTCAACCACTCCTGCGAATCGTGCGATTCTCCGGAGCAGCGCTGAACTTCGGCATCCAGCAACGGCGATTTGAAGGCGTGCCTGTGAGGTTCTACGACGCCGCCAAGACCGTAGCCGACTGCTTCAAGTACAGGAACAAGATTGGCCTTGATGTCGCCATCGAGGCACTGCGGGATTGCTGGCGAAAGAAGAAAGCCACAATGGGCCAGCTTCACCGGGCGGCCAAGGTGTGCCGGGTGGCCGCTGTCATGCGCCCCTACATGGAGTCGCTAACGTCAAGATTTTGAAGGCCCACGCCAAAGCCAAGCCGCAACGGGCTGAAGAATAACCTTCACGGCGTAGCAGGTGGTCGGCGCTCGCAGCCGTCGTATGGCGGGTGCCGGGGTTCTCAAAGCGCACCGGCAACAGTTGCGCCCTTTGTCGTCAGTCGAAACTTCTGCTGACGGCTGCGTGGGCTGGCTGGGATCGTAAACTCGACCAGACCGTATCCTTGCAGTTGCCTGATGGCTCGCAGAAGATTTCCGCTCCTCCCCTTATACCCAAGCTTCTCTCCGACCTCTCTGCTGCCCAGCGGCCCGGCTCGGAGCGCCAGCAGCACATGGCGTTGGGTTGGGGTCCACTGGACATGAGCCTCATCATGAGCCTTCACATGAGCCTCATCATGAGCCTCTCGCAGTGCCGGATGCACCGGAAATTCCACCATGAAGTGTGTCCGCTGGACATTCGTTGAAAACTTCGGCGGCGGCGACCCGTTCTCCCGCAATGCCTTCCGTATCTTGGGGATGCCTGTGCATCGCCCCTCGGTCAGCTTGAGTTCCTTGAGGAACTCGCCAATCCGCCGATTGCGATAGCGGCGGGCCATGATCTTCCGGCTCTTGAGGGCCGAGAGCTTGATAGACGGGTCAGGCCCCGGATAGCTCAGGATCACCATCCCTTCCGGATTCACACGCACTTCGACTGGCTCCCGCATCTCGTAGCTGCGGTGGTACATGGCGTTGACCAATGCTTCCTCAACAGCAGTATAGGGATAGTTGACCACTCGCACCGCTTCGGCCCGATCCGGCACTTTTGTCACCTTTTCTTTAATGACATTGTTCCGGATGTAACGCAGAGCGTCTCGAATCTGCTGATGGATCGGTCCCCGGAACGTGTTCTCGATGATCTCGTCACCCTCTTCCCCCTTGGGAAAGATCACAACATCGATCTGGGCGCTGGGGAAGAATTGTTCTGGGGACTCGTTGAAAAACATCATGCCCACATTGCGGGGCTTCAGGTACTCATCCCCGCCATCGACGACATTCATCTGCCGTCCGAGTTCGGCCAGCGGCGTCTTGGCCGATGCATCATATAGTCCGCTCTTGGCCTCCTTCAGGAACGAGCGGATCAGCGGAAGCTTTAGGTCGTCCAGATCGGCCTTGTGGCAGATACGGTCGTCAAACGGCACCGTAGCCGTGAGGCTCATCAACTCCGGCAGGTCGTGGTCCTTGGCCTCCACCGTGTTGGCGTAGCGACGGATGTAATACCGGTAGTCCTTCTGCTTGGCCGTCACTTCCTTGGGAGCCTTGTACGCCCGATTCTGTCCCCCCGGTGCCCACAACACCACGAGCGTCTGCCCCTTGTACTGCTCGATGCTTACCTTGGGGAAGTACGGCGGCTGGATCAGGTTGCAGTATTGGACGAGTTCCCGCTGGATGCGATCCAGTTGGCCTTGGGGCACCCCTGCTGGTGGCAGCACTGGCACGCCGTCCTTGGCCGCAAGGCCGATGACGATGTATCCGCCGCCCAAGTTCTCGAAGTCGTTGGCGAATGCACACAGTGTGCGTATCGTCGGAGCCGGGTTCCAGCCAGCCTTGTACTCAATGCGGTCGCTTTCCACCGTGCGATGGGCGAGGAGGTCATCGAGGTTGATGGGCAGGCGGCTGGCGGTCATTGGATGCGCCATTATGGCCCGGTTGAGCTTGATCTGCCAGCGTGCGATACTGCTTCTTCATGGTTGGCGTCGTGGATACGAGAGGTTGGCGGCCAACAGGCATTCCGGGCGATCATAGACGCCAATGGCATGACACAAGCCGAAATGGGCCGCATCACCGGCAGCGAGTCGGCGGTGTCGATGTTCTTCAAGGGCGAGCGGGGCCTGTCCAAGACTCAGATCAAGGCACTTGTGGAGCGATTCCGGGTCGATGCCAGCCTGTTTCTTTGACCCACCATTTTTTATACAGGTTTCAATGTGTGTTTCGAGCTGAAGCCAACACGTCCTATACACATCTTAGTTGCAGACCGGTCATCAGGATGTCGTCTGGGCCGTCCACGTCCAGGCTCAATGCCTGTCGGGTCATTCCCGCTACCGGGCGTTGGAGCCGCACGCGTTTTTCGGCGCCGTTGGTCTGGTATATCCAGTCGGCTTCCAAGCGGCTGTCGGCGTCAAGCTCGGCGGCTTGGAGCCAAAGCCCGTTGGTTCCCGGCAACAGCATCGGCTGCACGAACATATTGTGCTGGAACCCGATGGTCACATCAAAACCCTGTACCGCCAGCGAAGGCTGGGCCGCGTGGCTGACCATGTCGATCCGCAGCCAGAACTCCTTGAGCCCATGCACCGATGATTTTCCCTCCCGCCATTGCGCCTGGCCGTTTTCCACGATTCCCCAGCCCGGCGAGTTCCGGCTGCCCATTGGCCACCAGCTCCGGCGGTTGTCGGCACTGATGCTCAGGCCCCACCAGTCGCCGCCCACCCCGGCCACGTCGTAATCAATCGAAACATAGGAGATCAGGTAGGGTAACTTGAAGTGATACCACGCCTCCGTGAAAAGGTGCTGGCCTTCCGGTTTCAGGGCGCCATTCTCAAACTTTGCGTAATGCGTTTCGCAAGTCACGCCAGCCCCCTGCAGCAGCGGCTTCCAGCGCAGGGCGCCTTCCCCATGCCAGCGCACCGGGCGACCCTCGTTCAGTGCGCCGCTGTCTGGGGTGGGGCGCATGTAGTTCTTCCAATAGGGCAGGTGCGCCGCATGTTGCCGGCTGCCAAGCCGGCTTTGTCCGGCGATGTCGCAATGACTGCCGGTTTCCACAGCCACCGGCGGTTCGCCGGGGCGAGAGCAGACGGGAAACAGGGCCTTGTTTGTCACCGCCGGCATGAAGTTCATGGTCACCTCCATGCCCTTGAGAAGATCCCAGTTGTTGGATTCGTTGTGTATTGGCTGGTCGATGAAGATCTGGTCCTCGGTGCGGTGCCGGTGCGCCAGGTTTGCCCGGTCGGGATGGTGCCCCAGTGGCAGCGGATGGCCGGGCCGGGGATTCTGCGCCAATTGCGGATTGGCCGCCAGTTCCTGGCAACTGGCCACCTCGTCCCGCTCGTTGAGGAAATACCAGCCGCCGAACGGGTCGAACGCGTGCCACTGTTCCACCCCGTCATCTCCCTTGTACCAGACCTCGTAGTAGGTGTGCCCCTGGTTATGCACCACCACCCGGCGGGTTTTCAGTCCAGCGGCATTAAGGCATTCGGTGGCCACCCATCCCCAGAAAGTGCATTCCCCGTGCCCCCAGCTTGTCAAAAGCGTCAGGGAATCATAATTACGGGAGTACCCGCCTGCGCCGTCGGGGGTGTGCAGGTTTGGTCCGCGCATCATGCAGCGGGTCATCCCGTCATAAAAGGCCAGGGCTTTTTGCTTGTCGGTCTTGGCCCCCGCCAGACGAAAGACATCCCTGGCGAAGTCTCCGCACGATTTGTTCCCTGGCCAAGCTTCATTTCCCAACCATACTCCACGGGCTCCCATAAATATCTCCTATGTAATCACGTTGCTAAAGTGGCATACCAATGTTGTTCAGTATACTCCAGAACGCGCCTGTCGCCACCTGAGCGAACCTCCGTCCCCTGTGGCCTTGGGTGTGCCCAATTTTTCGGGCGGCTGATGAAGCCAGTGTTCTTTGTGTAACAGATGCCGGATACTATAGGCTGATGGCACTCGTCTGCCCGCCTCGCCATGGACGTCGAAAAAAACTTTCGCCAACCCTTTGCATTTTCGTCACGCCTTGGTATACTTCTTTTGTCGGTGGTATCCCCCGAAGAAGGCCCCCCCCTCCTTCTTCAACCGCCGACACTTTTTTGCGCTAATGGGAAAAGAAGGCCGAAGGTGCTAAACGCGGAACGACCTGCGAGCGCACGCGCGTGTCCCTACCCCCTGACATCCTTCACTTCCAACTCTACATTAACATTTCCATTGTACTCATTGATAGTCGGTTCCACGGCCAGGTCAATTTTGCGGCCGGCGACCAGATCATCGATGCGGTCACCATAGCCGAAAGCGATGCATTTCATCAGGCGACCTTCCTGGCGCACCATGATTTGCAGGTGTTCGCCCTTGCCCACAGCCCGCGGCGGTCCGGCGATCTCCACGCCCAGGCAACACAACAACGGCCGCCGATTGCCGTTGCCAAAGGGGGCCATGCGTTCCATCTCTCGGACCAGCGGGACAGTGAGTTGCGCTAGTTCGGCCACCGCCTCCAGTTCCAGCTCCGGAATGATCTGCTCCGCAGTGAGCACGCCGGCGGCATAACGGAGGAAGGCGTCACGGAAATCGCCCAGACGGTCGGCCCGCAGCCGTACGCCGGCCGCCATTTCGTGGCCACCGAAGCCATCGAGCTGATCGCGGCAAGCTTCCAGGGCGTGCGTCAGGTGGAATCCGGGGATCGAACGCCCGCTACCCTGGCCCTGGCCGTCGGTAAGTGCCACCAGGATCGTCGGTCGGTGGTAGCGTTCGACGATCCGCGAGGCGACGATACCGATCACCCCGGCGTGCCAGCCTTCCATGGCCAGTACCAAGCCGCGGGAATCATCGCTATCAAAATGGTTCTGTTTGATCTGGGCCAGGGCCTGTTCGAGGATGTTCTTCTCGATGGCCTGGCGTTGTTTGTTTTGCGTTTCCAAGTAGGTGGCGATCTCGACGGCCTTCGGGGCGGACGCCTGGGTGAGCATTTCGACGGCCAGCCGGGCGTGCCCCATCCGGCCGCAAGCGTTCAAGCGGGGGCCCAGACGGAACCCGACGTCATAGCTGTCCAACTTGTGGCCGGTCAGTCCGGCTGATTCAATCAAGGCTCTTATTCCCAGCAGTTTCGAGGCTTTGAGTCCGCCCAGGCCAAAATGCGCGATTACGCGGTTTTCCCCGACCAACGGTACAACGTCCGCGATGGTGCCCAGCCCCGCCAGGGCCGTGGCTTCCAGGAGGAACTCGCGGAAGGCATCGCTGACCTTAGCCGTTCCGTTGACGGATTTGCCGATACCCCAGGCCAGTTTGAAAGCGATTCCGGCGCCGCACAAGTAAGGATTGGGGTAGGCCGGTTGCCTCCCGGGCAAGCGGGGGTGAACGATGGCAAGGCATGGCGGTAACTCCGGCTGCGTTTCCGCGCCAGCTCG
>Ga0316229_1003008_pt1 | contig 13770 bp, 5 predicted proteins | sample TBH18023metaG_FD_206011 | JGI IMG/M metagenome (GOLD analysis project Ga0316229, IMG submission 206011) | Freshwater microbial communities from Trout Bog Lake, Wisconsin, USA - TBH18023 | ecosystem: Environmental > Aquatic > Freshwater > Lake > Hypolimnion/Profundal zone | place: USA: Wisconsin...
GGAGAAATAAGCCAACTGCACGTTCAGGTTTTGCCAATACGCCGCCCAGCGCGAGGGCTTGAACCACGGCCCCATCAAATCCACGACCGGCCGGTCGGCGCGCGTGGCGCTGGCCAATTTATACCATTGAATCCAGTAAAAACTCTCGATGCGCGCGTCCGGCACCGACACGAAGCTCGCCGGATAAAACGCGTGCCACCACTCGCGATGCGCCCGCTCCAGCGCGGGCACGCCGCGCGCCACCGCATGGTTCACGGTGGTCACGGCGGTGTTCGCCGCGCTGCCGGCGAGAATACCATTGGCCACGGTCAGAAAAATTGTCCGCGCGTCATCGCCGGTTTTGATTTCGCGCCAAGTCGTCGCGTAATCGCCGCCGGCCAGCAGCGGCTGCACCACAATTTCCGCGCCGTTGGTCTGAATTCTTTGAAACGGCGGGTTTGGCTTGTAGTCATATTGGTCGTTCTTCAAAACCGTGTGACGCGGGCTGTCGCCCTGCTGCGGCCGGAAGGAAAATTTCGCCACCCGCTCGCCGCCGCTGGTTTTGAGTTCCAGCACGATCACTTCGTCGTCACTCGGCACGAAGCAGCGCCACACGATGCGGCCGGCGGTGGTGGTGATTTCGCCGCGCGTCTCAGCGTTCCACAAATCCGCGCGCAGCTTGGCACCGGTGATTTTGCCGACCGGTGTCAGCAAGCCTTGGCCGATGGGAAGGCGGCAGCGCTCATACGTGGCCGGGCCGCCAACGCGATGGTCGTAGATATCCGTGCGCCCGATTTCAAAGCGCAAGCTGTTCGTCTCGAGATTATCCCTAAAAATAATCGCGCCAAGCAGGCCGTTGCCCACGAACGCTCCCTCGTAATAATCCTGCGGCAGCCGATTCCAAACCAAATCTTGCTGTGACATGAATTGCGGCCAATCCACCGAAGCCTGAATCCTCGAAATGGAGGAGTTTTCCGAGCCATCCACAACCAGATTGGACGCCCCCGCGGCAACGGTTGCCGCGAGGCTGGTGAACCCAATCAACACCAATACAAACTGAGGCCAATGGGCGGCGAGGCCAATGCTAAACAAACCAACTCGTAATTTTTGAGAATTCATGGTGTTCCTTTGCGACTGTTTTTATCCGCCCAGGGATAATTCATGTCGGCCGACGTCTTTTTGTCCACTAACTCACGCAAGATGGACTTCGCTGCAACATCGGCGAGCAATTGATAAGCCGGCTGTTTCCAGTGCGCGCCGTCTCCGCCATTCAATTCCTTTCTTCCCACCAGCAGGGAATAGAAGTCATTGATTGGCACACCAGCCTCCGTCATGATTTTTGCGTCAATTTGGTTGCGCTTGACGATGATCGGATTGATGGCCGGTTCGAGTTCCTGCAGGTTCGTCTTGTTCAGAAATGGCGTCGTGCTGGCCCAGATCAGTTTGGCCTTGGGACACTTGTCGCGGATGACTTTTAGAAACGCGCGCGTCAACGGCTCGTATTCCTCGTCCTTGATCCGACCGGCGGGCCAGCCATGCAGCCCGATGTTCATGTGGATGACTTCATAGGAACCTTGATCGAGCACATTGGCCAGGGCTTTGTTGAATTTGTCCGATTGCCACATCGGCGTCAGCCACAAATCCACATACGCTTTGTCCTGGAGCGACTGGATCACCATGCGGCTGTAGCCGCGCAGAATCGAATCGCCAATGAGCAGCACGCGCGGACGATTCGTGTCGGCAATGGTCGCCTTTTCCAGTTGCCAGCCCGGCCCTTTGGCAGGCAAACGCGGATCCTTTTCCTGCACCCAAGCTCCGGGCACGTTCGTTACTGTTTCGGCGCGGGTCGCCAACGCCATCACCAACCAGCAAAGACAAATTGCCCCGCGCCATAAAATATTCCGGGCTATGGGATGCTGATGCGCTCTTGCTTTTGTGATTGAATTCATTTTCATAGATTTATTTCCGGACGGTTTTACAAATCGATTTGTTGTTCAAAGCAAAGGCGAACCGGACCGACCAATCCGGCAGGCGTCAGTTCACTGTCCTTGCCGTAATAACTCCACGTCGTGAATGTATTACGCGCCGATGGTCGCGGCAAGCCTTTGACGAACCAGTCGGGAAACCGGGGCAATCCGTAGCCTTTCACATTTTTGTGAAGCTCGGCCGATGGCGGAATTTCAAAGTCGGCCGGAATTTGTTCGTCGCCAATGATGGCATTGGCCCAGTTGTCGGTGACGGCAACCTCCAGTTGATTGTCCCCTTCCCGCAGCAGGCCGGTCACATCCATCGTATAGGGTCCATACCACACAACTTTTGATTCACTACCGTTGACCTTGACGGTGGCGATGTCGTTCATCGTGCCCAGATCCAAAACAATCCGCCGATGCGCCGCAAGCTCCGCAGCATTCAGCCGGATTGTTTTCCGATAAGTAGCCGTGCCGGAGAAATACTTCACGCGTGGATCACCGTGCCGGGTGAAATCAACCAACTCCGGAAATAGCAACTGAAATGGCGCACCCAGCTTGGGCGCAAAGGAGACATCCCAAGTGCGATCAATCTGAACCGGAGCGATGGGGGCGGTCAAAACTGTTGTTTCCTTGCCGGACGAATAGACCAGCTTCGCGGTGTTTTTGGCTGCAGTTTGGAAAACAGGATGGCCTGAAAGATCGCGCCCAACATTCCACTCCGTTGCCCCGTCACCGACCGTGACAGAAATAGGGTGATCAGCATTCTCCGCCGGCCTGCGGAAAACCACGAACACGGACTGCTGACAGCCCAGGCTGAGGGACACCGTTGTGGGACCGTTTTGCCCATTCCAAACCGGCGCGTCGCCGATGGACAGGTCTTCCGCCTGCCACAATTCCGGTTGTTTCCCGGCCACTCGAAAAGCAACGGCAAAATTCTGCGGCTGCGACAAGCGGTTGACCACGAAATAAATGTCGGCCTCGGGCAAATGCCGGTGCAGCACTTTCACACTGTCCGCGCCAGCCGCAGAATGGATTTCATAATCGGGCGATAGCGCCAGTTGTTTCACTGCCGCAGCGGTATTGCCGAACAGTTGGTTCTGATATTTGCCAGAGTCCCAAATTTCCGCACTGATTGTCGCGACGGTTTGGTCGCAGACCGGATAATCCTGCAAGCTCGGCGAGTGCTTGAACGGCGCGGTGACGAGCGTCGCGCCTTCATCGAGGAGTCGTTTCAACTTCGCCGCCACTTCCGGCAGCACCACCCCGTTTGCAGGGTAGGTGAGATAATAATATTTCCGCCCGGACGCAAGCTGCACCTGGCCGTCCACCACATGCGTGTCATCGTTCACGAAATCGTAAGACGAAATCAAATCGCAGTGCTCGGACTTTTGAACCGGATTCTCCAAGGTGCGAGGGTCCAAGACTTTCTTGGCTCTACTCTCAAAGGGACTGTCAATTGCGAGGCTGTCCACGACTTCCTCGCCTTGTTGCAGCATGGCTTGGCAACGGGTGAGGTAACTAAAATAAGCCTTGCCCGGCTCAAACCAGGTTTGGAAGCGGCCAAAATGCACACCCCATTTGTGGAAGGTCAGACCCGGCTGGTATTGGTCGTCGAAGGGTTGCAGGGTCCAATGATGCAGGGTCATCTGGTTGACGCCGGCAACAAACGCGCCATCGGCGATGTATTTCAGCAAAGCGGGCTTTTCCGTCCACATGCTCACCCCGGGCATGGAGGTGTAGGATTCACTGTTGATAATCGTCCGGCCCGCCGCCCGTGCTCCGGCTGGTGTCTCGATGGCCACCGTGCCATCGCCGTTCATGTTCGTCAGGCTGTAATCGCAACTGGTGGTGGTCCAAAAAGTCGCCATGGGAATATCGGCAATCGCCGCGCCCTCGATGATGCTGAACGGCCCGGCATAAGGCTCGAACGAAAACCGAACGTGATCCGGAGCCATCAGCGATTTGGCCAAAATCCAATTATCGGTAAACAGCCGGTTGACGACATCCACATAGTCCCACTCAAACCGTGCCGTTTGCTCCGCCGACTCGATGATTCGGCTGGTTTCGTTTCGCGGCATTCCACCCATCATGCTCCCGTTCATCTGCCCCGGCTTGTAGCCCAGCACCGGCGTGCCGAAACTCACGAGCCACGGAACCGGGTCATAACCTTTGCGCCGGATAAATTCTTCGCGGAAATGTTTACTCCAGTTCTGTGTGCCGCATTCATAACTATCAATGTGCAGCCGGTTGAAGGAGGTGCCGTAAAGCGGGCCAAGGTTTTCTTTGAGCGGTTCAATGACGTGGCGCCAGTGATTAAGATTCGCTTCCCGATCCATCTTATCCACTTCCAGGTTGGCCGTGAGGCCATTCGGCGCCGGATGGGGCGCTTTCAAGGTCGGCATATACCCGATGCGAAAAATGGACCATTTTCCGGCGGGCACCTCCCAAACCAGCCGACCATCTGACTGCATCTGGGCACTGATGTCCAAAACCTGTTTAAGAGCGACGGTCTTGCCTTCAGGAACTGCCAGCACCGCGATGTCATCGTATATTTGGGCCGGCTTGACCGTCTTTGCGAGCGTGAGTCCGGATTCCGGCAAACTTGGTCGCGTCAAAACGAGTTCGAGTTTTTGCGGGCCTTCGACGGCTTTCTGCGTCCAAACCAGACGCCGCATGTTTTGCTCTTCCGGCACCCACGGCCCGCCGGTTCCGGTATAACCAGGGGCGTTGGCCAGGCCGATGGTCATGCCAAGGCGTCCGGCTTCCGCCGCGGCATGTTTGATCGCGTCAAAATATTTTTGGCTGTGGTAGGTTTGATCCGGCCACGGCGGGTTGGCCAAGGCTCCTGAACCCACGTTCAAAATAAGCGCTGCCCCAAACCCGGCAGATTTCATGGCTTCCAAATCTTTGGTGATGCCGTTCGTTGAAAAATTGGAGTCCACCCAAAACCAGTAGGCTTGCAACCGCGCCGCTTGCGGAGGCGTTTTGAACTCAGCTTCCATCCGGCTTTCGGCGCGAATTGAAAGTGGAAAGCCGACGGCCAAAACGGCGAATAGGGCGGAACGCCAGTGAGTGAGCATGTTTGTCTTCATTGCATTCTTCGCGTGGTTCGAGATAACTCGCCTCAATTTCATAATGCCGGATATAATTCAAAGTCGCGAATTTGGGGCGGCTTCTCCGATTGGGGGATGTTGAAGCGGAAAACCTGCGCAGTCACCGGCGCGAAGGTTCGCACTTGCGGCATCAAGTCGCCGCCGAATTTTTCTCCCGTCAGGATGGGTTTCCATTCCTCGCCGGATTTGTATTCGAGCGAACAGTTCTGCATGCGGATGGAGGTTCTCATCCGCAGCGCGGCAACCGACACCGGCTTGCCGGCGTCAAACTCCAGCCATCCGGTTGGCTGCTCGCAGGTCCAGAGGGTTCCGTCTTGGTCGTCCACGGCAAACGCGGCCGTTTTCTGCCCCGACGCGGCCTTCACCGGCTGGTTCAGGATCACGGAGCAATAATCACTTTGCGGTTCACCTTGGACCGTAAGCGCCACCACATTCGCCACCGCATCCGGGGCGTTCGCCGGCAATTGCACCACCCACCGGCCATGCTCCCGAACGGTTTTCAGCGATTCACGCTTGCCCGGCCCGAGGAGCGTCGCCATCTCGACTTCGTTGGTAAACGGCACTTTCAATTTGCCGTCGGCGGGCCATTGGAAAACTTGCAGGTAAAGCGTGCCGCCTTTGCGTGTCGCCGTGCCCCACGGCAGGAAGGTGAACGGCCCAGCCGTCGTGCCATAGATGGATTCGCCATAAGCTTTCAGCCACGCGCCCACCTCGCGCAAACGCTGCGCGGAGTCTTGGGGAATGATACCGTCGGGTGTCGGGCCGACGTTCATGAGCACATTACCGCCCATGCCCCACGCCGTAATCATATAAGGCAACAGTTGATTCAGCGGTTTGGCGGTGGCATGCGTGTAGCCCCACGCGCCGTTGACGGTGCCGCACAATTCCCAGTCGCCATGCGGGCGGAACGCCGGCATGTGCTGCTCGGGGGTGGCGAAATCGCCGGTCACGCCAGGCAGCCGCGGATCCACGATGAGGTGCGGCTGCGTTTTCAGAACCTCGACGACCTGCGCTGATTCCTCCGGCGAAATCCCCTTCGCGCCGTCGGTGTCAAACCACAACTCGGAAATCGGTCCGTAGTTGGAAAGCAGTTCCTTCAACTGCGGCAGCGCAACCGTCTTGATGTATTCGTGCAAATCGCCGTCCTGAAACGCCGGGTCCCAGTGCGGGCAACCCGCGCCACCGCCCTTGTGCCCCCAATCCGCGAGGAAGGAATAATAAGTGCCGAAGCGGATGTCGTGTCGCGGACAGGCTTCGGAAAGCGCCCTCACCACGTCGCGCTTGAACGGCGTGGCGTCCACCACATTATAGGCGCTGGCCTGGGACTTGAACATCGCGAAGCCGTCATGGTGCTTGGTCGTGATGACGACGTATTTCATGCCGGCGTCGTGCGCGAGCGACATCCACTCGTCGGCGTTGAAATTCGTGGGATTGAACTGCGCGGCGAATTTCGAATACTCGGCAAACGGCTGTTGGTGCGCCCGCATATGCCATTCACCATCATGGGGAATGCTGTAAATGCCCCAGTGAATGAACATACCGAACTTCGCGTCGCGCCACCAAGCCATGCGCGCGTTGTGCTGGGCGGCCGTCTCGCCGGGCAGCCAACTGACCGGCGCGTCCCCGGCACGCAGCATGGCCAGCGACAGGTAAAAGATGCCGAATGTGGTAGTGATGATGTGTTTCATGATTATGTGTCCTCTAATTCTGTTGTTTCGTGACGTCGTCAATCTAAACTGGGTGAAAAGGAGCCAGGGCAACGCGAACCACGCTCCGTTTCTATTATGAATCAAGAGTTCTGGTTTGGTCACATTTTATTTGCTTTCCCTCCACGCCAGATTATTCGTGCAGCGGATGTCCTCTGACGAACCGCCAGCCATCAAGGTGAAGGTGCCGGGTTCCACGACCCATTGGCCGTCCTTCCAGAATTTCAACTGCTCAAAACCAACCGGAAACGACACGGTCTTGGTTTCACCGGGCGCGAGCGTGATGCGCTTGAAACCCTTCAGCTCTTTCGCTGGCCGCACCAGGGAACTGACATCGTCGCGAATGTAAAATTGCACCACTTCGTCGCCGGCGCGTTTGCCGGTGTTGGTGACATCCACACTGACCGTGGCGGCTTGACCCGGGGCGATGGTGGCGGGTGTGACCGACAATTCTCCGTAGCTGAATTTCGTGTAGCTCAAGCCAAAGCCGAACGGAAACAGGCAGTCGGCCTTGGAATTGCAAAAATTCATTTTCCGATTGGCCGGCAGATGATTGTAGTAGCACGGCACCCGGCCGATGTTTTGCGGGAAGGTGACCGAGAGTTTGCCGCCGGGGTTGATCTTGCCCAGCAGCGCTTCGGCCACTGCCGTTCCGGCTGCCTGCCCTGGATACCACGCTTCCAAAATCGTCGGGACGTGATCTTTGATCCAGTTGATGGTGAGCGGGCCGCCATTGATCAATACCACGACGACCGGTTTGCCGGTTGCTTGAACTGCTTCCACGAGTCTCTCCTGGCCGCCGGACAAATCAAGATTGTCGCGGTCTAGATTTTCGCCCATCTGGTCGCGGGTGGTGCCTACCACAGCGATCACCACATCGGCCGCGCGGGCCAAGGCGACAGCCTCCGGGAGCTTGGCTTCATTGGTTTCGCCCAGTTCGCAACCCGCCGCGTAACCTACTTCGACACCCGGTCCAAAGGTCTGTTTCAATCCGTCCACAATCGAAACGTAAAGCTTGGGTTTGGGGGTTGAATAACCGCCGAGACTCATCGTTTCGCCCAGCGGTCCGACCACCGCCACTTTCTTCAAACTGGCGGCATTCAACGGCAGCAAATCGCCTTCGTTCTTTAGTAGTGTCATGGCTTTCCCCGCCACTTTCACGGCGAGCGCGCAATGCTCCGGGGCGCCCAGCACTTTGGCGGCATCTGCTCGAAGCGCTTTGGCATTTGTATCCAACTGCCCTTCGCGCACCAGCCGGCCCCAGACATCACCCGCACCGGCGTCGTCCTGGGTTTGGGCGAGTTTTGTTTCCAAGGCCGAGGGCGCGGTGTTTTGCGCCTTCGCCTTTTCCAATTTGATTTCCAACCGCGCCTTCAAGCAATCGCCAGCGGCCCGGTCAAGCAACTCCATGGGCACCCGTCCCGCTTGAATTTCATCGGCCAGCACCTTCCCGTAGGCGCGACCGGGATCCTCCCATTTGGCGGCGCCAAAATTCAGGTCCACGTCCACTCCCACCCGCAAGGCGAGCAGCGCGGCTTCGCCGGGAGTGGCCGCCACACGACTCCGGGCCGGATCGGCCATGGTGGCAATATCCCGAAAATCCGACACGACCAGTCCGTCAAATCCCCATTCCTTGCGCAGCACATCCTGCAACAGCCATTGGTTGCCGTGGCACGGCATTCCGTTGAGTTCATGGTGCGCCGGCATGATTCCCCCCAAACCCGCTTCCTTGACCACCGCCTCGAACGGCCGCAGATGGGTCTCGCGCAATTGTCGCTCGGAAATTTCCATCGCGCCGCCGTTTTGGCCGCCAAGCGGACAGCCGTCGGCAGCGAAATGTTTGGCGCAGGCAATGACATGATTGCAGTCAAACCGCTCTGCTCCACGCCCTTGCACGCCGAACACATAAGCCACGCCCATGCGGCTGACCAAGTAGGGATCTTCGCCATACGATTCCTCGACCCGGCCCCAGCGCGGGTCTTGTCCCAAGCCCAGCATCGGCGCAAACACGATTTGTGTGCCGGCGGCGCGGGCTTCTTTGGCGATGCAACTGCCCATTTGCTCGATCAATTCGGGATCCCAGGTGGCACCCAAACCGATGCATTGAGGAAAAGCCGTGGCTCCGGAGGCCAGACAGCCGTGGAGCGATTCGCCGTAGCGAACATCGGGAATACCCAGACGCGCCACACCGTTGGGCGAGCCGGATCGGAGCAATTGGAGTTTCTCCAGCGTCGTCATCTGCGCCAGGATTTTGGGTATCGCCATCTGAGCCTCAGGCGGCGAAGAGTTGGTGGCGGTTTCCGCTTGAAGCTGGGTCGTGGCCAACAGCAGCAGGCCAAGGGCAAGTGATTGTGGACTGATTGGTTTCATGAAATGGGAGATGAGGTTGGAGAATGACATGCAGAGCAACTTGCAAATCTATTTCTCTCCGTTTTTTAGAATTCCCGGCACCGCTTCCGGCACCTGCCGCGCTTGGGTGATGCGAAGGACAATCGGGTTCGGCCATTTGCAGTCGGTGTAAAGCCGTTGAGCAAACATGGCGCGGATATGCAGTCCGTCCTTTTCCTGATGCCAGGTTGCCTTGCAAGAGTCATCGGACCAGCAGCGGTTGTCGCCGGTCTGCCCGACAATCTCGATTTGGGTGCCAGCCGTCGCGCGCACCGACTTGAGCGTGAATTCCCGCCACGTCGCCCATTCCCAGGGAACCTTGGTTTCAAGGGCGTAAACCGTGTTCGTGTCCTTCGCTTGCGTGAACCACACCGAACCTTCGTTGGCCACGATCCAGGGCCGCACAGCATAAATGGCGTCGCGGTTGACAAAGAGCCACAGCGCCAGCTCCCGCAAGCGGCGCGATTGCTCGAAGGGAATCACGCCCTCCGGGTCGGGGCCAATGTTCAGCAACAAGTTGCCGCCTTTGGCCCGCGTCTCGATCAGCATTCTAATCAGTTCCGTGCCGGATTTGTATTCTTCGTTGGTCGGTTTGAACGGCCATTCCGTGCCCATCGTAAAGCACGCCTCCCACGGGCCGGGCAACGGTTTGCCCGGCAGCTTTTGTTCGGGCGTCTTGATTTCGCCACGCGTGACGATAATGGACGGATCGAGCTTCCAGGCAAGTTGCTTGAGCTGGGCCGGTTCGCCGTCGAAGAAAATAATATCAACCTTGCCGTAGCCCGTCAGGAGTTCGCGGACTTGCGCGAGATTGCGCTGCATTAGTTCGGGATTGTTGGTCGGGTTCGCCTCGGGCCGGGTCCGTGAGATCGGATGGCCTTGCTGGTGCAGCATCCAGAAATCGTCCGGGGAAAAATAGACGCCGATGGCGATGCCCTCGGCGCGGAACGCGTCGAACAGCTCGCGCGTGATGTCCTTCGCGTAAGGCGTGTGCATGACGTTCAAATCGGTGGTCTTGGTGTCCCACATGCAAAAGCCAGCGTGGTGCTTGGTGGTGAAGACGACGTATTTCATGCCCGCCAGTTTCGCGAGCCGCGCCCAGTCGCGGGGCTTGAAATCGTGCGGATCAAAGAAGCCGGGCATCTCGTTGTAAAATCGGTCTTGATATTCCCGCGTGGAGCCGACGAGATGATGGCTGATGACCGAGCCGAGCGGGCAATCCACACCCCAATGAATAAACATCCCAAGCGCCTGGTCTTTGAACCAGTCCAACCGCACTGGTTCATTACCCCCGGACGGGTTCGAACCTTGCGAAACGGATTCCGTTTTCAACCCCGCGGCTTCCTGATCCCCAGCCAGCACCTTTCCTTCGTAAAATGCAACGGCGGCACAGACGACCGCCGGCAGGATAATTTTGAATTTCATTGGCAGAATAATTTTCATGGTATTGATTTTTATTTCTCCGGCAACAACGACAAACCAGCGAGTCCGAGGACGGCTGCGCTGCACGTGGCGCGCAGTTCCACCGCCTTGAGCACCCGGCTGGGGTCGCATGGTATCATCAGCGAGTCGGCATGGGCGTCCGGAATTTTCGGGCGAACAGCGCTCCAATTTTCATAGACGAGTTTGCCGAGCGTCACCGCGACGCCTTCCCGGCTGAAGTGCTGGTAATAACAATCGAGATTGAACGGCGGAATCAACTGGATCATTTTGCTTTCGCCGTCGGCGTAGGTCAACCCCACCTCACCGTTCGGAATATAGCAGCAGCAGGGATGCACGTAACATTGCAGGAGCAAATAGAGCCGCTCGATCTTCTGTCCGATGGGAATGACGGCTCCCCCGGGCAATGAATAGGGCTTCCAACTGGCCAGCGCCAGCAGACTCTTCCGCGGCTCGCCATCGGCTTCGCGTCCGGCGGTGAGGTAAGTAGCGCCGTCGGCAGTCGCAAGTTGCCGGGGCATCGGCGACAACGCAATTTTGGGAGTGCGCCACCATTCAGCAATGGTTTTGGTGTCCGTGTCATCGTCGTAGTCAAAGACAAATTTCGTCCATCCGGTCATTTCCTCCTGCGTCGAATTGAACGCGCGGGAAAGATCCACCATGACCAGTCGGCGGCGTTGTTCCTCGGTCAACGGAACCGTTTGCTTAACCGGTTCACGGTCGGCGAGGATGGTCGGCGGATGCGACACGGGCAATTCCGGCAACGGGGAACCGACCTTAATTTTCACCACGGATTCCGCTTCCGCCGGGGTCACAATTTCCGGGCCGGTCAAATTGGCGCGCACATGCTTGATTAGCGGGCGCGGCGTGCGGATGTGAAAGGTCGCGACATCGCCTTCCCGGCGATATTCATAACTGACATCCGGCGTTTTGATGCTCGCTTCCGTCCACCCCGACGGAAACGCCGGACAAATAAAGAGCTTGCCTTCCTGCACGGCCGGCTCGATGCCAAAAAGTCCGCGCACGGTCATCTGCGTGTGCGGATCGTCGGCGTCCACATCTTCCATATCGCCTCCAGCCGCGCCGGTGTTGGACAGCCCAAAGCCGATGCCGGGGAAATTATTTCGGTAGGCCGAGCGCACGACGGTTTGCACATACGGCCACCAGAGGTCGGCGTCACCGCATTTCATGCCAGCCTGCGCCGCCAGCAGCGTGTCACCCACCGGCACCCACTGGTTGCTCCAACGATGCGGCCACCAGTCGCTGCTCATCAACAGCCGCACGTCCGGCCGGTCGCCGGTGAAACCGTAATGCGACTCCACCCAACGCATCGCCCGGCGCCCCTGTTCGGCATCCAACAGGCCAAATTGCACGCCGAAATATTCGTCCCAGTGTTGTGGATGCGAGCGTCGGATGCCGTCGGCGCCGATGGTGGTCAGCACACCAAGTGGCGCGTCCCACAGTTCGCGATTGGCAGCGTCCTTCGACTTTTGCGCCAGCGCGCGATACTCCGCTTCGGCGGCCGATTCGCCAAGTTCATGCGCGATGTTGGCGGCGCTGACGAGCATCCCATAGCCGATCGCAGTGGGCGCGGCCCCCTTGGGTCCTTTGCCCCCGGAGTCGCAGTCCCAATACTCGTAAAACGACCGGAATAAGCCGTCGCCGTCCGGATCCTCGTAAGCACGTTCCCACGCCACCGCCCGGCGGACGTGCGGCCACATGTCTTTCAAGAAGAGGCGGTTGCCGGTCCAGCGATAATTCTGCCAGACTTGGTCCACCCAGAACGCGGTGTTGTTTTCCTCCATGTAAGAACGAAAACCCCAATTGCCCCAGCCAATCCAACCGCCTGTGGGAGTCTGAATCCCGCTGCGCTCTGTCGTGTGCTGTTTGGCTGCGCTGTCTTCGCCTTGGAAGATCGCGTAATATCGCAGATTCATTTCATTGGCCGCGTGGTCGCCGCCCCATTCCTTGCCATACCAGCCTGTGGAAATGTGCATCGGTGTGGCATACGCAAGCCCCAGGATGCAACCCGGTCCGACATGGTGATATTCGCTCACGCACCGCGCCCAGTTCATCAGTGCGTTAAAGTTGGTGTCCGGCGTCTTCACCACAAACTCCGCCCGGCGGCGGTCCCATTTCTCAACCGTGTCCGCCAAGGCGGCTTCGGGCGCTTGAAACGTGGCCTTAAATTTCGCTTCCGGGTCGGTAAGCGGATCACGACAGGTGGCCAACCATTCGTCCACCAGCTTCTTCAACCGTTCGGGCCACCACATGCTCGCCTTGTTCTTGGCGAGAACTTTCAATTCATCGTCGTAAGCAGCGGCATTAAGCTGCGTTGCTCCCCAGTGGGCGCAGAGGTGGTAAACCGCTTGAGGCTCACTCGCCGTGAACTCGGCCAACGTCCCGAATTGTTTATCCGGCAGAGCGTGCCCGCTGCCCAAACCATCCCAACCGGCCAGCACCAGGCACCCGGCAAATTGTTGCGGTTCGGTGAACCGGGCCAGTTTTCCGTCAATCTCCACTTTGTTTGTCAATGCGGATTGAAAGGCGATGCCGCCAAAGCTCCAGATCAATCGTTGCGGACGGCCTTCAAAGCTCACGCGGCAAACCATGCTCTCCGTGCCCAGAATCGGAGCCGCTCGCACACGCGCGGACCAACCGCCGTCCGGTCCCGGGACGACATAATCGGTGTAGCCTGGCCAGAACGTGGCTTCGATATTCGAGACATTTTCAAACCACACCTTGTTGCCGTTGCTTCCCATCACACCCAATTTCAACGTGCCAAACTGGGGCGACCCGGGGCTGTTGGTTCCGTTTGACCAACACGGAATTCCCCGGTTGCTGAACGTCTTCAATCGCATGACCGGCTTCTCACCGGTGACGAGAATCGAACGGCCGTTGACGATGGGTCGAACCAACCCTCGCTCGCCACCGCAAATCCAAAACGCGCCCGTCTCAACCGGTTCATACCACGGACGGTCGGCGTCACCTTCGCCGTCGCCCAGGGTGTAATACCGGCTGCGGCCCAGAATCACGCTTTGGTCAATGACTGGCAACACCGACGGCTTCAGTGGTCCCGGAATCGTGACAACCTCGGGCGTCAGCACTGGCGAAGCTGAGGTGGTTCCCGCATAAAGCTGGGCCGCGATGATCGAGCCGAAGCCAAGTCCAAGT
>Ga0316229_1003011_pt1 | contig 13763 bp, 11 predicted proteins | sample TBH18023metaG_FD_206011 | JGI IMG/M metagenome (GOLD analysis project Ga0316229, IMG submission 206011) | Freshwater microbial communities from Trout Bog Lake, Wisconsin, USA - TBH18023 | ecosystem: Environmental > Aquatic > Freshwater > Lake > Hypolimnion/Profundal zone | place: USA: Wisconsin...
GCTGCACGAGGATCGCGTGCTGGTGCGCCGCGATGTCCGCAAGAAATTCCGCGACGGCGACCAGGAGACGGGCACGGTGGTGCGGATTCTCGAACGGCGGCGGACGCAGATTGTCGGCACGCTGGCGCAGAGCAAAAACTTTCTCTACGTCATCCCCGACGACCCGCGCATCCCGCATGATGTCTATGTGACGCCGCCGCGCGACGTGGGCCGGAAACCGAACCTGGGCGACAAGGTGGTCGTCGAGCTGCGCGAATGGGAGGAGCGCAACGCCAATCCCGAAGGCGAAATCATCGAGGTGCTCGGCGCGCCGGACGATGAGGGCGTGGACATGCTGTCGGTGCTGCGCCAATATAATTTGCCGCTGCATTTCCCCAAGGCCGTGCTGGCCGAGGCGCACGCGGTCGGCGCGGTGGTTCACGCGCACGACCTCGCGGGCCGCCTCGACTGCCGCGCGCACAATGTCGTCACGATTGACCCCGACGATGCGAAAGATTTCGACGATGCCATCTGCCTGGAGAAGGTTTCGCCGGAGCAATGGCGGCTGTGGGTTCACATCGCGGACGTGTCGCATTACGTCAAGCCCGGCACGGCGCTCGACGAGGAGGCGCGGAAGCGCGGCAACTCGACGTATCTCGTGGATCGCGTCATCCCGATGCTGCCGGAGGCGTTGAGCAACGAGCTGTGCTCGCTCAAGCCGAACGTGGACCGCCTGACGAAGTGCGTGGAGTTCCTGGTGTCGGCGGACGGGCGCGTGCTGCACACGAAGTTTCATGCCGCTGTCATCCATTCGCAGCGGCGCTTCAGCTATCAGCAGGTGCTGGCGATTTTGCAGCGCGCGCCGGCGGACGACCCGATTGAGCAGATGCTGCATTCGGCGCATCTGCTCGCGCAGAAAATCCGTAAGCACCGTTTCAAAAACGGTTCGCTTGACCTCGACTTCCCCGAGACGAAAATCCGGCTGGACGAGAACGGAAAAATTCTGCGCATCGAGAAAAACGAGAACGACGTGTCGCACCAGCTCATCGAGGAATATATGCTGCTGGCGAACGAGGCCGTGGCGACGCGGCTGATGACGTTGCGGACGCCGGCGATTTATCGCGTCCACGAGGAGCCGGACGCGCGGCGGTTGCAGGAATATCGGCAAGAGGTGCTGGCGCACAATGTCCAGTGCGGCAACCTGAGCCAGCCATCGGAGGTGCAGAAGCTGTTGGCGAAGCTCGGCACCATCCCGATTGGTTCGGCGCTGAAGATTGGTTTCTTGAAGTCGCTCATGCGCGCGTGTTACTCGGTCGAGCCGCTCGGCCATTACGGACTCGCGAAGAAAAAATATACTCACTTCACCTCGCCCATCCGCCGCTACGCCGACCTGGTGGTGCACCGCGCGCTGTTCGACAAGACGGCGGCGAAAGAATCGGCGCTCAAGGAAATCGCCGAGCACATCTCCGTGACGGAACGCAACTCCGCCGATGCCGAGCGCGACAGCAAGGACGTGAAGTTATTCGCGTTCCTGAAAGCGCAGTTGGCCTCCGGCGAGCCGACTAAATATCCCGCGCTGGTGACGGACGTGCGGAACTTCGGCTTCTTCGTGGACGTGACCGGTCTGGCGATGAGCGGGCTGGTGCCGCTCTCGACGATTGAGGACGACTTTTATGTGTTCGACGACCGGCGGCGGAATCTCGTGGGCCGTCGCACGCGCCGCGTGATCAAGCTGGGCGACAAGCTCACCGTGCAGGTGGCGAAGGTGGACTCGTTCAAGAAGCAGGTGGATTTCTGTCTCGCCGTTGAGGAGCGCAAGCCCGCGCCGTTGCGTCCGCAGGCATCGCGTCCCGCGCCCGCGCGGCCGCAGCAGTTTTCGCAGCCCAAAAAATCTGCGCCGTTCCGCCAAGAAAACAAACGCCCGGCATTCACGCCCGCCAACAAATCGCACTGGAAAAAAACGGGGCAAAAGGATGCGCGTCCGCCGTCAGCGCGGCGGGAAGATTCTCGGCAGCCGGAAGCGAAGCCGATGTTTCGCACGTCGGGTTCGTCCTTGCCGACCTCGCAGCGGCCATTGTTGAAGTCCAGCGGCCACAGCACATTTTCCAAGCGGCGGCGGTGACGCGGCAATCAAAGCCAGTTCGCCAGCGCGCCTAAAACTGCCGCCAGCAGCCAGAGAATCAGCACCGCCCGCGTCCGGCCCATCCCGGCGCGCACGAGGCGGTGGGAAAGATGGTTGGTGTCGCCAATCCAGAACGGCTTCCGGTTCAACGTGCGGAACAAACTCACCTGCGCGAGGTCAACCAGCGGAATCGCCAGCACGAGCAGCGGCGCGAGCACGGCCAGCGGATGCGGCTCCTGCTTGGTGTAAAAATGCGGGAGAATCGCCATCACCGCGAGCAGGTAGCCCACGAGATGGCTGCCGGCGTCGCCAAGAAACGCGCGGGCGTTTGGAAAATTCCACGGCAGAAATCCCACCAGCGCGCCGCACATGAGAAAGCCCGTGATGGCGACGAGGTATTCGCCCTTGGCGGCTGCGAGGAGCGCGAACTGAAACGCGCCGATGGCACCGAGACCGGCGCAGAGGCCGTTCATGTTGTCCATGAAATTGAAGGCGTTGATGACCGTGAGCAGCCAAAGGATCGTGACGACATAGCTGAAAATTTCGCTGGGGACAAATAGCGTGATGCGCTTGCAGACGGACGCGACGGCGACGGCGATGAGCAGTTGGCCGATGAACTTCGGCAGCGCCTTGAGTTCGTGCTTGTCGTCCAGCCAGCCGAGAATTGTGATGGCGACCGCGCCGAGCGCGAGCACGACGAGTTCAACTGCGCGCCGGTCAAGGCCGTGGACAATGGCGGCGGCGGCGGAAATTTTTACGACGCCAAGCTTCAGCAGAACCGCGCCGACGCCGAGCGGCAGGAGAATGCCCGTCAGCACCGCGAAGCCGCCGGCCAGCGGCACGGGTGCGTCATGGATTTTGCGGTGGCCGGGATTGTCCACGAGATTGGCGCGCAGGCACCACTTGCGCCACAGCGGCAGCGCGAGCAGCGAGGTGGCGAGCGCGCCCGCAAAGGCGGCGATGAAAAAGTTGAAGGGAAAGGTCACGTGCGGAGGCCGCGTTCGGCGGCCAGTTTCTGATAAACAGTGTATTGGTCGGCCACCATCTTTTCGACGGAGAAATTTTCCTTCACAAAGGCCGCGCCGGCCCGGCCAAGTTTTTGCCGGAGCGCGGCATCGTTGGCGAGCAGCAACAGTTTTTGCGCGGCGGCGTCCGTGTCGCCGGTGCGGACGATGAAGCCGGTTTCGTTTTCAAGGCAGACCTCGTCCGCGCCGTCGAAGTCGTAGGCGACGACGGGCTTGCCCGCCGCGAGCGCCTGCGGCAGCGCGCGGGACAGCGCCTCGCGATACGAGAGATGCGCGAGGCAGTCCATGATGCCGACGTAGCGCGCCACTTCACTTGGCGCGACGAGGCCGGTGAAAACCACCTTGCCGTCGAGGCCCAAGCTGCGGACCTGCGCCTCAAGTTCGCCGCGCAACGAGCCGTCGCCGACGAGCAGCAGCCGCGCGTGCGGAACCTGCGGCAGGATTTTGGCGAACGCGGCGAGGAGGTCGGCGTGGCCTTTCAATTTGAACAGGCGCCCGATTTTGCCGATGACAAAATGGTTTTCGGCGAGGCCGAGCTCTTGGCGCAATGCAGGGTCGCTCTTCGCGTTCAGGAACGGTTCGAGGTCGAAGCCGCTGAAGATGCGCGTGAACATTTCCGGCCGACCGATGCCGGCGGCGAGATAAAGTTTTGTCATCGCGCCGGCGGAGCAAAAGAAATGGTCGGTGACGCGCGCGGCGTGTTTCTCGGCGGCGGTGAAGATGAAGTTGGCGGCCGCGCCCTGGAAGTTTCCAAACGAGGGGCCGTGGATATGATGAATGATGACAGGCACGCCGGCGCGTTTCGCGGCGAGCCGCCCGAGGATGCCCGCCTTGCCGCTGTGCGTGTGGACGATGTCCGGCCGTTGTTCGCTCAGGAGTTTCTCAAGTTTGCGCAACGCGATAAAATCTTTCAGCGGATGCACGGGGCGGACGAGTTCGGGGACGACGGTGAAATCCGCAGGCCGGTCAGAAAAGATTTTCCGCGCCGCGTTTTCGAGCGAGCCTTCCGGGCCGAGGGCCGGGCCGGAAATCAGTTTCACTTCGACGCCGGTTTTTTCGCGCAGACCGCGGATGGTGGCGAGGGTGTTTTCCTGCGCGCCGCCGACGACCAGCCGGGTGATGAGGTGGGTGACGCGCATGGCGCGCTATTTTTTCTGGAGCTGCTCCAGACGGATGCGGATGAGCTTGAGCTCCGCCGAATTGGTCGGCGCCTGGGCGAGGTAGAGCTGGTAGTTCTTGACGGCCTCGTTGGTGTTGTGTTGCCGCCAAGCCACCTCGCCGAGGCCGTAGGCGACCTGGAAGGAGTTGGTGTAGGTGGTCTGCAGCTGGGCGTAGTCCGCGCGGGCGAGGTCGAGCTGGTCGCTCTTCAGGTAGGCCAGCGCGCGGTTGAACTGCGCGGTGGAACTGTTGGTGGCCAGGGTCATGACGCGCGTCAGGGCGGCGATGGCCTGCGGATAGTTGCCGAGCTGGAGCTGGGCGTAGCCCCGGCCGAAGAGCCATTGCGGGTCGTCGGGCGTCTGCGCGAGGCGCCGGTCAATGACCTGCAGGGCGTTGGTGTAAAGACCCTGCATGAAAAAGGCGCGGGTGGCGGTGGTCAGGAGCACGGCGTTGGTGGGATGCCGGGAAATTTCCAGTTCAAACAGCGCGACACCGAGCGGCACCTCGTTTTTTTGGAAATGGACGGCGGCGGTGAGGAGGTTGAACTCGGTGGAATTGGTTTCGGCGAGGGCAAACCGCTGCGGCTGGGTCTGCGGGTCATGCAGGACTTCGAGCGCGCGGTCGGGAAGCCGGTTGGCCAGATAAAGCTGGGCGAGCCAGAGGCGGATGCCCAGGTTGTCCGGGGCAAACTGGCGGAGGCGGTTGAAGGGCGCGATGGCCTGGCGTATCAGTCCGGCCCGGGCGAGCAGGGCGCTGTTGGCGAAGACGAAGCTGGGCTCGTCGAACGGCCCGGTGGCGTTGAGCACCGCGTTCCAGTTGCGGTATTTGCCGAACTGGTCGGGGGAAATCCGTTCCGGCGCAATGGTCGTGGCGGTGCCGGCTTGCAGGGACTGGTTGAACTCGTAGTTGACGGCGGCGGCGATGTTGTCGGGGTTGAGGCTCTCGGCGTTGGTGAAACAGACGGCGGCGGCGGGGAGCTGGCCGGCGCGCTGGAGTTCCACGCCCCACCAGTCGAGCGCGCGGGAATAATAGCCGGCGGCCAGCTGGGCGTTGGGGTTGATCACCGACTGGTCGTGCAAGTGAATGAGCATCCAGTCGGCCGTGTTGGCAATGTCCCACGGGACGCGGGGAACCAGCGCTTTTTCTAGGCGCGGCAGCTCGGTCTGCGCGAACCCGTCCCAGAATTTCTGGTTCTCGGCCAGCAGGCCGGCGGACAGGGGCGGCGGGATCAGCGTGGTGTCCGGCAGGTTCTTGAGCTGGTAGGTCAGGCCGTGCGGTTCCTGATAGAACAGCTCAAAATAGTAGCCGAAGCTGGGGTTGAGGTAGCAGAGGGTGTTGCTCTTGGCGAGCGAGCTCAGGGTTCCTAAAATGGCCAGCGGCCGGACATTGCCCATGTCTTTTTCATCAACGGTCTTCGGCCATTTCTGAGGGAAGGTCGTGTGGAGATAGCGCTGATACGGCGCCCAGTTCAAGGCCTGCGTGTCGAGCACCAGAAAATCCTTGGCGCGGCCGCTGCGGGCCAGCGCCGCCTGCATGAGCAGGGTGCGGGTCTGCTGGCCGGCGCCCATGCCCTCGGCGTCGCTCATCAAAATCCCGCCGCCGGGCGGCAGGCCTTGTTCCATGAACTGCGCGCAGGTGAGCAGCGTGCGGTCGTTGAGGGCGCGGATGGGCGTAAAATTTTTGTAGATGAGCGTGCCGACGGCCAGCGCCGCCGCCGCATAGACGCCCCAGTAAACCAGGGGGGAGAGCAGATCAAACTTGCCCGGCAGCGCCGGCATGGGATTGGGGTTGCGCCGGGTCGGCACGGCTTTTTTGCCGAACACCAGCAGGTAGTAGCCGCAGTAGTAGCCCACGCCCAGCGCCGCCAGGTAATACATCGTCAGCGCCGGCGTGCCCAGGCTCAGCTGGCCGGGACTGAACGGCGGGTCGAACATCACCCACACGCACACGGTGAAAATCACCGCGTGGACGCCGTGGAACATGTAGTTGGACAAGGCGGTGCCGAGCCGGCTGTTGTCGCCGAAATTGGCGCTCCAGCGGATCGCCATCACCAGCAGCGGCAGAAACGTCGTCACCGACATGATGATCAGGTTGTGCCGCACGTCGCCGCTGGCGATGGCCTTGATGATATGCCAGTCCAGGCGCCACGCGGGCTTGAGCAGATCCCAGAAGCTCAAGGAAAAATTCCCGGACATTTTCCCGACCACGGGCAGCAGGAGGTAAAACAGCATGCCCGCCAGCGCACACAGCGTCATGCGGATGAGAAAACGCAGGTTGAAAAATTCCAGCCCGCGCAGCCAGAGGATTGCCGCCATAAACACCGGCAGAAAAGCGACCAGCGCCCAGTTGTTTGTCATGCCCGCGCCGTAAATCACTGTTGCGAGATACAGCCGCCCCAGCCGCTCATCCAGCCGGAATTCCAGCAGCAGCCAGATGATGGCCGCGAAAATCAGCAGGTTCAGCGACTCCTCGGTGAAGCTCGTTGCGTTCTGCCAGAAGCCGAATTCCAGCCCCAGCAGCGCCGCCGCCAGCACCGGCGGAAACCACGCGCTGCCCGTCGTCAGGAACGCAAAATCACTGCGCTCGCGCGTCCGTTCCATTTCCGTGCGGTCATGCGGCAGGATGGTCACCGAGCGCGCCAGCAGCCCCAGCGTCCCCGCCGCGCACACGGCGGAAAAAAGGTTGAGCGCGATGGGGATTATCGCCGGCGGCAGCCAGCGGAACGGATAGGTGAACAGGAACGTCAGCGGGCTGATAAATTCCGGCTGCCAGACGAAGCCGGAAACCCTCGCCACCGGCAGGAGGTTGGCCAGCGTCACCCAGTGGTTCAGCGTCAGGCCGTAGGCCGCGAGCATCGCCAGCGCGACCAGCCACGGCATGAAGCGCGGCGCAAAATGTTTTCGCGGGTCGGTTTGATTGTTGTTTGCCATTGGAGTTGTTAAGTTGAATCCAAGAACCGCCCGTTGGCAAGTTCAGTTTCGGCGCCGCAAATCCGCCACGCACTCGACATGCTGCGTCTGTGGGAACATGTCCAGCGGCTGCACCCGCGCCAGTTCAAAGACACCCTCCGCACACAAAATGTTCAAATCCCGCGCCATCGTCGCCGGATGGCACGAGACATAAATCACCTGCGCCGGCCGCGTCTGCCGCAATAATTCCAGCGTCTCCGGCCAGCAGCCCTTGCGCGGCGGGTCGAGAATCACCGCCGTCTTTTCCGCCGAAAATTTTTGCAGCAATTCCGGCAATATAACTTCCACCTTCGCCGCCACAAACTCGCCATTGTTAATTTTGCGTGACGCCGCGTTCTGCCGCGCCGCCGCGATGGCCAGTTGGTCGTATTCCACGCCGACAAATGAATCCACCACGCCCGCCGCCTCGATGCCGAAAAATCCGACGCCGCAATAAAGATCAATCAAATGGCGCGCGCCGCTCGCTTGCAAAAAATCTTTGACGGTCTCGACGAGCTTCGGCAGCAGGAAAAAATTGTTCTGAAAAAACGAATCGCGCGGCACTTCCCAATTCTCCGGCTGCACGCGCAGCACCACCTTGATGCCGCCCTTCGGCGGCGGGTTGGCGCGGACGTGCGTGATCTGCTCATTCAACGCCGGCTCCGCGATTTTGCATTCCGTGATGTCCTCGACAAATTTGTTGTCGGTGCGGATGAAGCCGATTTCCAGCTTCTTCGCCGGCCCGTTCCACTGGCTGCGGATCATGATGCGGTTGCGATAGCCGTAAGGTGAAGGGCAGGGCAACACCGGCGCGACCACCTCGCGCGAAATTTTCCCGACGCGCTCGAACAAATCCGCAATCTGCTTGTGCTTGAACCGCAGTTGCGCCGCGTAACCGATGTGCTGATACTGGCAGCCGCCGCACGCGCCGAAGTAGCGGCATTCCGGCGCGACGCGCTCCGGCGACGGCGTGAGGACGCGCAGCAATTTCGCCCGCGCGAAATTCTTTTTCACCTCCGTGATTTCCGCCTCAATGGTTTCGCCGGTGATGACAAACGGCACGAACACCACAAATTCATCCACGCGCCCCACGCCTTCGCCGCCGAACGCGAGATCCTGGATGGTCAAATTGATTTTATCGCCAAGTTTGAGAGACACGCCGGGAGGTTAGAGATTTTGGCGCTTGCGAAAAGTCTTTTCACCGCCATGCGCGCATAATCACGATGACCGCCGGCTTGCGGCAAATTATTTTCGGTGCATAATCGGCGGACTTTATGACCGAACTCCGCCAGTCCTCGCAGCGCACCATCTGGGTGGGTTTCGGCTTTGTCACCGGCCTGCTCGGGCTCGCGCTGCTGATTTCGTTTTTGCAGATCAACCGCAGCCGCCACCTGCCGCTGCTCCGCGTCATCGGGCCGGTCGCGGACTTTACTTTGACCAATCAGGACGGCCAGATTACGACGCTCGCGGATTTTACAAATCACGTCTGGGTCGCCGACATCGTCTTCACGCGCTGCGCCGGCCCGTGCCCGCGCATGACCGGCCAGATGCGTTCGCTCCAAAATCTTCTGCCGTCCGACAGCGCCGCCAAGCTCGTCACGCTCACCACCGACCCGGAATTTGATTCGCCCGCCGTGCTGAAAAAATACGGCCAGCGCTTCAACGCCGATTTCAGTCGCTGGACATTTCTCACCGGCACGAAAAGCGAAATCACCGCGCTCGCCAGCGGCAGCCTGAAATTGAGCGCCGTGCCCGTGAAGCTCGAAGACCAGAAAGATGTGGCCGACCTCTTCATCCACACGACAATTTTTGTCATCGTGGACAAGCACGCGCGGCTGCGCGGATTTTTCGAGACCGGCGGCGACGGCGTGGACTGGACGAACTCCGTCCAGCCGAAACTGCTGCAATCCGTCCGCGAGCTCGAACTTGAACCATGACCATCCACGACCTGCCCGCCGTCAACGCCACGCTCAACGGCTTGAGCGCCGTTTTCCTTTCGCTTGGATTTTTCTTCATCAAGCGCGGAAATAAAATCGCGCACCGCAACTGCATGGTTTCGGCGTTCGGCACCTCCGTGATTTTTCTCGCGTGCTATCTGACGTATCACATTTCCCTGGCCGTCGTGCAGCATCAAGGCCCGACGCGCTTTCTCAATCCCGCGTGGTTCCGCCCCGTTTACTTGACGATTCTGATTACGCACACAATTTTGGCCGCTGCCATCGTCCCGCTGATTTTGATGACGCTGAACCGCGCGCGGAAACAAAACTTCGAGGCGCACAAAAAAATCGCGCGCTGGACGTGGCCGTTGTGGATGTATGTCTCCGTCACCGGCGTGGTGATTTATCTTTTGCTCTACCAGATTTTCCCGCAAAAATAACCGCGCATGACCGCCAGCGTCCAAGTCGCGATTCATCCCAGCCAGTTTCCCGAAAACGTCCGGCGCGATTTGCTCACTTCGTTGCGCACGCGGCGCGTGAACCACAAGTTTCATTACGACAGCGTCAAGCAGACCCAGAAATGGCTCGCGCTGCACGCGGCGCACTCGCCGGCGCGCTACGACAAAAATTTGCTGGCGACTTACGACGAAGCCTTCATCGCCGCCGCTAAAATAATCAAAAGCAAGTCGGTTCACGTCATCGGCCTCGGCTGCGGTGGCGGACAAAAAGATGTGCAGTTGTTGAAGCAATTGCAGTCACATGGCAAAAAAGTTTCCTGCGCGCCTTGCGATGTCAGCGTCGCGATGGTGCTCGTCGCGCGCCAAGCCGCGCTTGATTTGTTGGCGGCGGAAAGCTGTTTTCCGTTCGTCTGCGACTTGGCGACGGCGGATAATTTGCCTGAAGCTCTTGGCCATTGTGGCACGCCGCAAGGCGCGTCACTCGTCACTTTCTTTGGCATGATTCCCAATTTTGAACCGCAGAAAATTCTGCCAAAGCTCACGGAACTGTTGCGCCCCAACGATTATCTGCTGTTCAGCGCCAACCTCGCGCCCGGAAAAAATTACGCCGCCGGCATGAAGAAAATCCTTCCGCAATACGACAACCCGCTCACGCACGACTGGCTTATGGCTTTCTTGTTTGATCTGGGCGTGGAGCGGCGCGATGGCGAACTGCGTTTCAGCATTGAAACCGGCGGCCTGGGTTTGCAGCGCGTGGTGGCGCGGTTTCACTTTCATCGCGCGCGCAGGATTAAAGTCAGCAACCGGGAATTTTCCTTCGCACGCGGCGAATCTATCCAACTTTTCTTTTCCTATCGCTACACGCCGGAGCGAGTTCGCAAAATTCTTTCGCATTACGGTTTGGACGTAAATGAACAATGGATTACGAAGTCGGAAGAAGAGGGTGTTTTTCTTTGCCGTCGAAAATAATTTCTCCCGCAAAGGCGCAAAGGCGCGGAGAAGAAAAATCTTTGCGACTTTGCGTGAGGTTCAGAAAACTTTCAGCGTGTCCAGCACGGCCTTTATGCGTGGGACTTCGTGCGTGCGGAACAAATCCGTCTTGCCCAGCGCGGCCAGCACCGCGAAGAACGGCTCGGCGCAGCGGACTTCCTCGCCGAAAAATTCAAAGGCGTGCGGCAGCGCGTGGCAGACGGGAAAACCGAGTTCGCGCAGCCGGAACGTGTTCAGGAAAACATTCATCTGATGGCGGACGCGAATGGAACTGTCCTGCAAGTTGCGGTAATAAAATCCAAGGCCGGGATCGAGAACGATTTTTTCCACGCCGCAACTTTGCGCGAGTTCAATTTGGCGCGCAAAAAATTCGCGGAGCACTGGGATTGGATCGGCAGACAAATCAAGGTCGCCAACTTCGCGGACGTTCTTTCCGGCGACGTAACAGATAATCACGGCGGCATCGTGCGCGGCGACCATTTTGAAAATCTCTTTTGAAGCGGCAATGCCGGTCAGGTTCAAAACATTCGCGCCAGCTTCCAAACTTGCGCGCGTGACGGCGGGCGAATAGGTCTCGACGGACACGAGGATTTTTTCCGCGCGCAATTTTTTAATTACGGGAACAAGTTTGGATTTTTGCGCCGCGTCGCCCGCGCGCGCGGCGTGCGCGAGCGTGGATTCCGCGCCGACATCAATGATTTGCGCGCCCTGCGTCGCCAGCATTTTGCCGCGTTGAATCGCCGAATCAGCCGATAAACAGACGCTTTCGCGATACCACGAGTCGGCGGAGAGGTTGACGACGCCCATGATGGCGGACTGCGAATTGAAATTGAATTTCCGTCCGCCGATGGAAAATTCCGCAACGCGCGCGGACGCGGCGGCGCGGTTTTGTTCCAGCAGTCCGGCCAGTTGTTCGAGCGACAGCATGGCGGAAGCGTAAGCGGGAATGAAAATTTCGCAAACAGATTGGTTGTAGCGGCGGTCTGCGACCGTCGCCATCGGCGCTCACAGAGCGCCGCTACAGCGCCGAAAAATCATTTGCGCGGCGGGCGGAGGCGGTTAGATTGCGCCATGAAATTGGCGCGCTTTTTTCCACTCGCGGCGGCGTCCGGGTGGCTGTTCATGGCCGGCTGCGGCAATCCGTCCGCGATGAACGAGTCCACGGCGAACGTGAAGCACATCACGCAGGGCGAATTTGCCGAGCAGGTCACGGGCGCGACGGGGGCGGTGGTGGTGGATTTTTACGCGACGTGGTGCGGGCCGTGCCGCGAGCTGTCGCCCATGCTCGATTCGGCGGCGGGTTCATTTGCGGACAAGATCAAGTTTTTCAAGGTGAACGTGGACGAGTCGCCGGGGCTGGCGCAGAACTTTCAGGTGCAGGCGATCCCGACGCTGCTGTTTTTCAAGGACGGCAAGCTGGCCGACCGCACAACCGGCCTGCTGTCAGAATCAGATTTGAAAGACAAGCTGGCGGCGCTGGCTGCCGGGAAAAGTGAATTCCGTCAAGCCAAGCTCAACAAAACTCTGCGCCAGTCAATGTGAAGTTCCTGACAAAGCCATTGCAAACCGTCAACGGTCATGTCTTCGAGAAGTTTCTCCGGTGGATTGATGCACGCGCTCAAACGCCAGCCAACAATTTCTTCAAATTTCTCCAAAGTGATTCCGCGTGAATGGCACTCTGAGGAAATAAGTTGAGCCAAATTGTCGGCAGTAATTGGCGGTTCCGTTATGCCATCGGAAAACAAATCAAGTGGCCGGATGCCAAGGGCAGAGCAAAACTTCTGAATCTGTTTTGGCGAATAACAGCTCGTCAATTCACCGTCAGATTTTTCGATGTCCCAAATGCTCGGCGAATTTATTCCACAGCGTGAGGCAACATCGTCGGGCGACAAGCCAGTGCGTTCTCTTGCTTGCCGAAATCGAACGCGTGGAACAATTGAGTTCATTTGCTAAAGCGATTTCCTTACCGTCCGCGCAGGAAAGTTTCCGCGAGCGAACCTTTTTCCGAAGTGATCACCGTGCCGGGCGCGATGTTGTGCCGCGCGAACCAGCCTTCCCTGGTTTCCAGGGCGAATATTATGTCATTGCGCGCAGAAAAGACGCTGTTGGTGTCGTTCTTTTCAAGGTGATGGATTTCCTGAATTGTGCCGTCACTTGTAATGTAGGCGACTGAAATCGATTCCGGGCAATTTTTCATCCAGAAAGCCGCTTGCTGTGGGTATCGCAGGTTAAACAGCATGGCATCGGTTTCCTGGATATTCGTCCGGAACATCATGCCACATTGTATTTGCTCGGCGGTCAGCGCCAGCTCGGCGTCGAAAGTTTCCGCGCCGAGATAAATTTTCATCGTCGGCAGCTTCGGCTGCGCGTGCGTGGGCAGCAGGTCGTCCGCCGTAAGCGTGTTGAGCGTGGTGGACGCATCCGGCTTGGTGCAGCCGGCGAACAAGGCCACGGCCAGCGACAACGCAAATAAATTCAAAACTTTCACGCCGCCAATCTGCCGGATGACTGCGCGGTTATCAATCCAACTTCGCGGCGAACCGCAATTTGCCGACAACAAAACGCAATCCGCCGGAAGCCGGCGGACGGCGCGGCGGATATGATTTCGCCTTGAAAATAAAAGGTTTAATCATCCGGCCTGCGTCAACCGCCGCCAGCGGAGAGTTTGACTTGACCGGCGGAAGCCTTATTTTGTCATCGTTGTGACAACCATTGCCCAGCCTGTGCCCACCGTGCGGCTTGACGAACTGCCGCCGCGCGTCTGCGCCGTCGTGCGCAGCGTCGCGACCGACGACGAGGACACCAACCGCCTGAAAACGCTCGGCGTCTGCGTCGGCCGCCGCGTGGAGCTGGTTCGCGCGGGCAATCCGCTCATCTTGAAAATTTTCGGCTCGCGGCTGGGCATCTCCGCTGAACTCGCCGCGCGCGTCCGCGTGGAAATCTGCCAGCCCGGCCATTGCGCCTTGAAGGAAAATCACGGTGAATGAGCGCGTGCCACGACACTGAAGTTGCGCCGAATCCGCACCACGCCTTCACGCTGGCGCTCGTCGGTAATCCGAACGCGGGCAAAACGACTTTGTTCAACGCGCTCACCGGCCTGCGCGCGAAGACGGCGAATTTCCCGGGCACGACCGTCGAGCGCAAGG
>Ga0316229_1003029_pt1 | contig 13690 bp, 9 predicted proteins | sample TBH18023metaG_FD_206011 | JGI IMG/M metagenome (GOLD analysis project Ga0316229, IMG submission 206011) | Freshwater microbial communities from Trout Bog Lake, Wisconsin, USA - TBH18023 | ecosystem: Environmental > Aquatic > Freshwater > Lake > Hypolimnion/Profundal zone | place: USA: Wisconsin...
ACCAAAGCGAGGGAAGTTGTGCTGACTGGCAGTTTTAACGGGTGGAACCATGCACAACTCGTGATGGACAAAACTGAAAAGGGCTGGCAGCTACCCTACGTGATCGCACCGGGAAATTACGAATACAAATTCATTGTCGACGGAGATTGGATTACCGACCCGGCGAATCCAATTACTACTCAATCAGGTGATCAAATAAATTCATTCATAGCCTTGAAAGCCAACCATCTTTTCGAGCTCAACAAATTTCAGAAAGCAAAGTCGGTAATCGTATCCGGAAGCTTCAACGGCTGGAATACTCAAGGTTATAAAATGACCAGACAAGGAGAGAAATGGATTCTGCCTCTCTTCCTTGCTCCAGGGAAATACACCTATAAATTCATCGTTGACGGAACATGGATTCTTGACCCGGACAATTCGCTTTATGAGCAAAACGAATACAACACCAATAATTCAGTGCTTTGGATTGAACCATGAATTCAGGGTTCAGATTGAATAGTGATAGTTTCACTTTGAGTGAAGCGATCACTAATCAATCTACTTTCTTATAAATTCACCTGAAAACTTACCGCAGAATAGGTCAACTCCACCGTTCAATAGTTCACCCATTATGGTTATTATTGTAATCATCATTTTTGGGGTATTAATTCACTGAAGATTTCCGTTTATGAAGAAAGTTCTCTTTCTCTGTTTTGCCCTGTTTGTTGGAAGTTATCTTAAAGCTGATAATCATACTCTTTTAAATCCCGAATTAGGCAGAAAATATACGGTAGAGACCATCTATCATCAGGATACCTCAAAAACCAACCCGCGCAGGGAATACGACAAAAGAATCTATGAATGGACTGCAACAAATTATGACCCTAAAGAAAAATGCTATACGGTAAGATTAAATGTCAGTTATTTAATTCATGTAGTTCAGGAAATTAACCAAACCGGAGAATGGCAGGAAAAGGAGGTCTTTGAGACCGGCTATTTGACCTCTTACCGAAATCCCCTCGTTTTTATAAACCGATACTATATTCCGGTAACCTTTAAGCTATCAAAAGAGGGCAAAGCTTCCGAATTTGACTTTAGCGAATATGGGAAAACCAAAAATTCAGGAAGTCTCGATCCAGATCTGGGCGAATTGGACCAGAAGGATATCGAGTCTGAAATTGGCATTTTATTTGAAGATACCAATTCAACATTGGACACCAAACAGACCATTAACACTAGTTTTCATGGCTTCTTCTCAACACTTCCTTACCGGGTGATCTGGCAAAATATGTCCGGGGATTCCCATTTAACTGAAAGTGACAATAAGGAACACACTTACCGCAAATTAGTAGTTGATAAATCGTCTGGACTGATCCTTGAAAAGGTATTAAGCAATCTTCGGGATAGATCGGGGCAAAGAAATCTTACCTATTACCAGAAAATGATTCCCGAATTTTCGAAAAAAGGTGAAGTGAAGGAAAGAACTGAAAAGGGGACTTATGAGAAAAGCGAAGTGCAAAATTCAAATACTGCAATCAGGATTACCAATCACGATCCGGTTAACAATCGAAAGTTTATCTATCTGACCTGGTTTGATCGGTTTTCCGGTGACTCTAAATCCGTTCAACTGGAAAGAGATGAGCTCGGCATTTTCAATTTTCAGTCACATTTGGACCAATCCCAGGGGTACTATATCAGTTTTAGTGCTGAATTGCCGAATTTTACCAACCCATTTTATCTGAATTTAAATCCCGGGGATGACCTGGAAGTTGAAATCAACAATTCATCCGACTCAGGCAAGACCACTTTCCGTGGAGTTGGGGCTGATGAAAACCGGGTATCCCGGCAGATTGGAAAATTAATAATGTCTGAAACAAAGGGAATGAAAGCCCGCCCCTTTCAACCTCTAAAAGCCAGTTTTGACAGTGCATGCAGGATACTGAATGAGTCTAAATTGACGATTTGTCCTGAAACCTATCTTGACCTATCCAACACCCTTTTATACCTAAGCGAAATCCTGAAAACACATAATGATACCACTTATACCGATAAACTGAAAATCCCGGTTTGTAATACAATTGCCAAAAATAATGCATATTATCAGCTGTTTCTGAAAAGTTATGTCGCTTCGTTTATGGAAAAGATAAGCCACTCCTCCACGAATCTGATTTCATCAGCAGATCTTTACGAGCGGGAATACAGTTTCGGGCAGGTGCTCTTCCCTGAACCCATTCTTTCCGAATATCTGTCCATGGTGGTTGAGGATGCGATCGAAAGGGGAAGATGGGAAAATGCCAAAATCCTCTATGAGCGTCATAAACTAGCTTATTCAAACAATCCCAGGTTTTTAAAAACCTCACGTATTTTTCAGCTTCAGACTCAGCTTTCTCCCGGATCTATATTCCCCCTGGATGTATTGACCGATATTCAAGGGAAAACCATTAAATTCAGGAATATTACAGATAAATTGGTAATTATCAGGATGCCTCAGATTCTGACTGCCGGGAATCTGGCAAAAGAAATTGCCGATTTAAAGAATGCTTCTACTCATCAAAAGGAGATTAGCGAGGTTTGGTTTTTCACCGGCAAAAACAACCAAAATACAGATTTAAAAGCAGTAGCGGATTCATTACCCGATATTCACATTGTCTTTGAAAGCATGGACACTCTTTTTAAGAACCATAATAGGCTGCGGACTATGTCTAACAGGACAGAATACGTATTGGGGAGAAAGGGGGTCATCCTTTTTAACCGGATTCCAGGTTCTGCTGAATTGCAAAATGCAGTTGCAGATCTTAGTAGGCCTCATTTCATAGGGACTCCTTCGGACCTTATCCTGAAAATAATTGCAATCGTACTTCTGGTGATCCTAATCCTGACTGGGATCGGGTTTATGGTATACCGCCGCATTTCGGGACGAAAGCTTAAACTGGCAGAGATAAATCGCCGGATGCGGGAGCTTGAACTCACAGTGATCAGGACCCAGATGAATCCCCATTTTATGTACAACTGCCTGAATTCCATTCAAAACCTGGTGCTAAAAAACCGGAATGATGAGGCTCACCTTTATCTTTCCAGGTTTGCTTCACTTGTAAGACAGGTATTGAATAACAGCAAAAAAGAGGAAATTGCGTTGAGCAACGAGATTGATTCTGTCAGGGAGTATATTGAACTGGAGCAATTAAGGTTCGGATTTGATTATGCAATTGAGCTACAGAATGGAATTGATCCTAACGATATTTTTGTCCCTCCGATGTTGCTTCAGCCTTTTGTCGAGAATGCTATCCTGCACGGACTTCTCCTTAAAAAGGACAACCGGATATTGAAAATCTTTGTTCAGACAGAGCAGGATAAAATTATACTGGTGATCGAAGACAACGGTGTGGGCCGCGAAGCTGCCGGTAAAATGGAACTCAAAGGTAACGGCCAAGGAATCCGGCTGTGCCAGGACCGTCTCCTGCTCCTTTCCGTGAAGACAGGAATTCAATACGAATTAAAGATTGAGGATTTAACAGATGGAAATAATCAACCATCCGGCACCCGTGTTTCTATCGGATTTATTGAGGAAGAATAACATTTGTGAACAATATGTTTAGAGCAAAAAAGAATGGGACCAATCAAAGCAATCGTAATTGATGACGAACAAAACGGGCGAGAGAACCTATGCAGTACCTTGGAAAAATACTTTCCCGGGATTGTGTTGGTTGCCGAAGCCGATTCGATGCTCTCAGGAATTGAGGCCATCCAGAAATATTCTCCCGATCTCCTCTTTCTCGATATTGAAATGCCTGGCGGGAATGGATTTAAAGTACTTGAATTCTTCACCGATCAACCATTTGATGTTATTTTCGTGACCGCTTACGACCATTATGCAATCCAGGCAATCCGTTTCTCTGCGCTCGATTATATCCTTAAACCCATAAATCTCCTTGATTTGCGCTCAGCAGTAAACAGGTACATGCAGCGGAAAGACAGGGATCAACGCGTACTGGACCAATTTTTAAAAAATGCCGGGTCGGCCCTGCCAGAAAAAAAGATTGCCCTGGCAACAGGCGACAAAATTGAGTTCTGCAAAATCGGCCAAATCATTCGTTGCCAGAGCGACGGGAATTATACAAATTTTCATTTTGCAAATGGTACCACCCTCCTGGTTTCGAAAACGCTCAATGATTTCGAGGAGATCCTCGAGGGTTATGGCTTTATCAGAACTCATAAGGCCCACCTTGTCAACCTAATGTTTGTTCGTTCGTTTCATAAAAACGATGGCGGATACCTGAAAATGACCGATGACACTTCCGTACCTGTTTCACGCCGTAAAAAGGAGGAGATCCTGGAAAGGTTGAAATCCTGATCCTTTTAATTTGACTGAACCTATTGGACTAAGAAAAGCTATAACTTATTGAAGAAGAGTATTTTTTTAATGCAATTTGGAATTTCAAAATCCTTAGTACATTGAATTTCGAAGATAATCACATCAATAAATTAACTCAAAATGAAAAAATCAATCCTTCTTATCGTGTGCTTGATGATTATGACCAACGCCTTTTCGGCGCCGGGTCATTTTGTTTTAAAAGGAAAAATTGAAGGAACAACATCGGACAAGGTCGTACTGAGCTATATTACCTGTTTAAATAATAAATGGGCTTTTTTAAACGATACTGCAATAATTCAAAAAGGTGATTTTCAATTTAAAGGGAAATTACAAGAGCCTGTTGAAGCTAAATTGGAAATTGGTAAAATAAATTTGACTATTTATATCGAACCTACAAAAATGGAAATGATTGTCCCCCAAGATGATCCCAGTAATTTTAATTTTAAAGGTTCTAAGACTCAGGATGATGCGAAAGAATTAGATTCCAAAACTCAATATTTGTATATTCAATATACTAAACATAGCAATCAAATTCAGAATATCTTTCATCAATTAAATTCAATATCAGAGGATAATCCAAACTACAAAAGATTAATTATTGAAAAAGAAGCAATTGCCTCGAAACGTGATTCCATTTATAAATTGATATCAAAAATCAATGTTGATTTTTATCGGCTAAATCCAAATTCATATTACCCTATACTTTCAAATAATTTTCTGATGGAATTATCTCAGAAATACATTCAATTAGATATTGGGAGGGTTCTCTTCAATAACATGTCTGAAAGAGTTCAGAATAGCTTAATGGGGAAGGAAACGAATAAATACATTACGATTCATGAAAACGTACAAGTAGGAAAGGTCGCACCTGATTTTACCACTCCTGATATGAATGGGAAGATGATTAGACTTTTCAATTATCGTGGAGGGAATTATGTTTTGCTTGATTTTTGGGCGAGTTGGTGTAGCCCTTGTATTAGAGGTTTACCTCAAATGAGAGAACTTTACAAGAAATATCATAATAAAGGATTACAGATAATTGGAATTTCTTGCGACCGTTCGAAAAAGGATTGGATTGAGGCAATTGAAAAACATCAAATCTCTATATGGCCGGAGGTTTCAGTTGTTCAAGATTTAGAAAAAGCTTCACAAGGATATAATTCTGATGAAGATATTCGAAGTAAATACCCAATTGATGGAATTCCAAAATATTTATTAATAGATAAGACCGGCAAAATAATCGGGAAATGGGATTCCTATTCAGAACAAAATGAACAAGAACAGGATAAAATGATGGCTGATATTTTCGGCAAATAATGACATCTTTATCATTCTCCTTCAATAATCTTCACACCCCAGGGCTCTAATTGAACCTCGCTGTTGTTATTTATCTTCTGTCCTAACAGTAACTCCTTTCCGTTTCCGAAAGGATAATTGACAGAAGCCGGTTTGGCCGAATAGTTAAAGAGATAACGGATTGTATTTCCTTTCTCATTCACCCCTTGCTTCAGGACAATAGGGAAGGTTAGCTTTTGTGCCTCTCCCCACAACCCGGCCTTCTTCACAACATCTGTCAGAATTTTCCCGGTTACCTCATTGTTGGTCATGCAGCCGATATAGGTAGCTAACCCTGTACCATAACTGTTCTGGGTAACAGCTGCATACTTACCCCACACCGGATGGTCATACGAAGCCAGTACCTTCGCAGTAGTCGGAGTGATCAGTTCCATCCAGGTATTCACCTTGTTGTTTTCATTTCCAACCTGGAACGGATCACCTTTTAACGTGACATTTTGCGGTGTTGTGAACTGACTGTAATATATACCACAGGCATCCGCGATGATTCCGGGTTGACGAGTTGTCCGAACTTTCACGTATTGATCTGAGAATCCACTTTTAAAGGTATAAACGATATGGCCTCCGTTTTTCACAAAGAGGTTTAATCTTTCCAGCAAACTGTCAGGTGCAGCGTACAATGCTGGAACTATCAGCAGCTTGTAGGCTGCCAGGTTGGTATTGGAAGGATCGACAAAATCTACACCGATATTCATTCGGTATAACGCATCATACATAGGCCGGAGAATATCATTGTAGCTTTCGCGGCTACCCCAGCCAAACTTGAAGCAATTAAAGGCGGTTAGCGCTTCATTGCTGAACAGAATCGCAACTTTATTGGTTATTTTCAGGTTGATTAAATCGGGGCTCAGCCGCTCGAAATCATGACCGATACTCTTTGCCTCATCGTAGGTGGGATTGGGCTCGAAATCGTGGCTTAACAGCCCTTTCCAGTAGGTCTCAGCGGAATTATGGATTGAATGCCAGTGCCAGTACTCCACCATATTGGCGCCTGAAGCCAGATGACTGAACGCCTGTAACCTCAACTGGCCGGGATAGGGAATCCACTGTGGAAAACCTTGTGCCTCTGTCTCGATTACCAAATAGTTTTTGCCCCCCTTCATTGAACGGGCAACATCACCACCAAATGAAATTTCAGTTCCTGTCAATGCATCCTGCGACGGATGATAAATATCCACCCCTGCAATATCGAGGGCTTTGGCCGCGGCAAAATGATCTACATCCGGCTGAATACCGTAGGAGAATCCACGCCAGTCAAAATCAAAATTTTGGGTAACAAACTGTCCGGGTCGTTTATATTCATTGATAATGGACGCCTGCCATGCCAGATAGTCAGTCACCAGAGTACGCTGAAAACTCGCAAATTCAGCCACTTCACTGGCATTGATCGAACCAGTCATGGAAGGAAAGTCTTCCCAGCTGTTGATCCTGTTGCTCCAGTAATCAAGTCCGAATGCCCTGTTGATGCTGTCCAACGTGACAAACTTACGCTTCATATATTCGACAAAAAGCTTTTGCACACCGGGCCCTGCCGTGTTATAGGCTTTGGTTTCATTATCTGCCTGGTAGCCAATGATAGCCGGATAATCCTTTACATGCTCCATTATCTTTCGGATCACCCGCTCGGCATGAAAACGGAAGTTTTTGTTGGTAATATCCATGCTTTGCCTGACTCCATACTGGTTCTGACCTTGTGGCGTAATCGCCAGAACATCGTGATATTTTCTGGCGAGCCAGGTCGGAACAGCATAGGTGGGCGTTCCAACGATCACTTTTATTCCCGCCTTATGCATGGCATTAAGAACCCTGTCAATGTGGGTAAAATCAAATACCCCATCCTGTGGCTCCACCGTACTCCAGGTTGATTCCGCAATGCGAACTACATTAATGCCTGCCGCCTTCATCATTTGGATATCCTTATCGAGTCGGTCATAGGGCATGTATTCATCATAATAAGCTACTCCGTACAACAACTGGTCCTTGTGAGAATTTTGCCCGTGAATAGTTTGAATACTAATAAGAAGAAGAAATAAAAAGAGAAGTTTTTTCATGTTTAATTACAATTAGATCTGCAATATTTTCCTGTAAAGTTTAATATATTCTCCAACATTCTTCTCCCAGGTAAATTGATCAGCATATTGTTTCATTTCCAATTGTTTTTCTGTATTTCGTGAGAATTCTGTCATTTTTTCAAGAAAAACATCGCTCATATATTTGCTCTCAAAATTCTCCCAATAAAAAGCGTATTTATCGCCTATTTCAGGCAAACTACTGTAGGTTGACAAAAATACAGGTTTTCCAAAATTCATAGCCTCAATTACCGGTAACCCAAAACCTTCATGCAAGGAAGGAAACACAAAAGCCTCACAATTTTTAAAAAGCCAATATTTATCTTCTGCATTTATTTCTCCCGGCAACACAATCTTAGATTGCAATCCTTTAGCCCGGATGCTTGCTTCTAATTCTTTAGCATATTTACCCGATTTATTTCCTGCAATAACAAGGTTATAATCCTTCAAATCCTTAATGAAATCAACCAGAACCTTGAAATTCTTTTTTTGCTTAACCACACTGATTGTAAAAAGGAATTTACCATCAGGCAAAAAAACTGGTTTGTGACTCATAATACTAGTCTGGTGTTCCACTCCATTGTAAATAACTGTTACAATCTTATTATCAAGTCTTAGATTTTGAAGGATTACTTCTTTGGTAAACTTAGAAATTGCTATTACTTCAATGGCTCGATTCACTTTGAATTGCAATAATTTTATACGTTTTCGGGCTTTTGAGATTGTTTTTTCGCCTAAGAAATTTAAATCGTGAATTGTCAATAAGTAAGAAATACTTCGATCTCCTGGAAAATAAGCTGAATCCTGGTGAATGGCATGCCACAAATCGTATTTTTTGCACAAGAATGGAAAGTATCTTCTTATTAATGAGGTTGTTTCATAATCTACATTATTCCCAAATTCGCCTTTAAATTTAGGGGGTACCAGAAATGTAAATCTCAGTCGGGGGTCATTTAATTTACTTAACTCTTTACCAAATAAATAGGCAACTTGTCCAAGTCCGGTATTTAAAACTTTCAGCCGATCTAAATCAATGAGAACATTAAATTTTTTCATAGTGCAAATTACATAGTTTAATTCAATTAAAATATGTGCATGACAAAAACTTACAATATTCTATTTGTTAATATGATTACCTTGGTTCGTTGAAAAAGTAGATATACTTAAGCGGTTTAAGGTGAGGAAATTCAATTAGTCCTTAAAATGCTTTGATTTTTGATTATGTTCGGGTTATGGGCAACAGGCGGAAAAAATCAATAACATCAATTAGTACTTGTTCTCCATTTGAGAAGAATAAGAGTCGGATAAAAGGTTCGAATTAACTTTTAACAAGGAATATCCTAAAGAATACTATTTTTGCCGGGGAGTCTGTTAAGAAATCCCATAATGAAGATATCAAACCGGAATAAAGATTTGTAAGATTAATAAATCATTATAGATTATGTTATATTAATTTCAGGAATTACGCTTATGCCTGGTATTGAGTCTGGAATTATTAATTCAAATGTCAAATAACATAGGATGCTTACAATTATTCATTTTTTAAATTATACCATATGAATATTGGCTTTGAAGCAAAACGTATATTCCAAAACCGTTCAGGTTTAGGCAACTACAGTCGAAATACCATCAATTTATTATCCAGTTACTATCCTGAAAATAAGTACATTCTTTTTGCACCTAAAGTTACTGACCTATATACAATCCCTGATTCAGCTAAAATTATCACACCAAAATCGTTATTTTCTCAATTTTTTAAATCGTTCTGGAGATTACATCAAGTTGCGAAATTGCTTTCAAAAAATAATGTGGACATCTTTCACGGATTAAGTCACTCATTACCATACGGTATCGAAAAGACAGGTATTGTCTCCGTTGTAACAATGCACGATCTTATTTTCTTAAGGTATCCACAATACTATAAGAAAATTGACCGGAATATGTATAAATCAATATATCTGAGTTCGTGCCAAAGGGCTACCAAAATCATTGCAATAAGTAATCAAACGAAGAGTGATTTGATAAATTATTTCGGAATAGACCCCGGTAAAATTAGTGTGATCTACCAGTCATGTGACCACCGTTTTTACGATAGAGTTAGTGAAGAACAAAAAAGTTCAATCAGACTAAAATTCAAATTACCTGCAAAATTCATTCTGAGTGTCGGCACGATTGAACAACGGAAAAATCAGCTCTCCATCTTAAGAGCTCTTGCAACTGGAAATATCGACACAACTCTTGTAATTTTAGGAAGGCCAACAGAATACATTGACCAGCTTAATAAGTTTATACTTGAATCTGGGATTCAAAAGAAGGTGATATTTCTCCATGATACGACCACGGATGAATTACAAGGAATATATCAGATGGCAGAAATAATGGTTTATCCATCCTTTTTTGAAGGGTTTGGACTTCCTGTCCTTGAAGCACAGGCTTCAGGATGCCCTGTTATCACCTCAAATATAAGCAGTTTACCTGAAGCTGGAGGAGAAGGGGCATTCTATATTAACCCTGCAGACATTTTGGAAATAAGCCTTGCAATAATCAATCTGTTAACCGATTCTAAAATGAGAGATTCCTTAATAAAAAAAGGAAATGCTAATGCAGAATTGTTTAGTGAAAAATTGGTAGCCGAAAGATTAATGAATCTTTATAACGGGTTAAAACAATCCTGAGAACCCGGTTCAATCCGTGTTCACTGATTTTCCCAAAATTGATTGCAATGTTTAATTAATATGATTATTTGGAAATAGGTGAATTATCCATTGAGGTTAGGAGTATTCCTCCTGAGGGAGGTATTTTTAGCAAAAAACCGTCATTGAGAGACGAAATAGTTATCTTTTCCTTTGGCAGGAATAATAACGTCCCGTCTCCAAATGAATTTACAGATAACTGGATTTTCGAGAAATCTCCGCCCTTGAAAAAAGGGACTGATACTTTTGTTTCAACCTCCAACTCTCCCCAGTTAACAAAAGCAAATGTCCAATGTGATTTATCCTGGATTCTCAGTTCCAAAGCTACCCCATGTATCGATAAGGATTTAAAATTGATAGGATAAATGATGCCTTCTGAAGGAAAATACCTGCAGAGCAAGGACCATGAATAATACCATGGTCTAAGTTTTATGCCACCATTATTCCCGGATATATTCCACATCCCAGGATCTTTCCCATAATCAAACCCGTCAAGTGACCAGGCCAATGCTCCAGACTCTCCTGAACGTGCCACCTGAATGCCATAATCAAATGCCAAAAGTGCGTATCTCCCTGAGGTTGGGTTTATTTCCGGTATTGGATCATGTGTATACCAATAATCAATACCTCCACTGTCAGTTGCAGACATAAAACCGGACTCACTCAAAAAGACAGGCTTATTCGAATTGTCAATATTTCTGATTGTATTAAGTTCATTTTTAAAATTTTGCTCCAGGTTCTCATTAATAAGCTCGCCAATACCCGAATTTAAATAATAGTGATGGTCATATCCGCTCAATTCATATTTATTATAAGTGGCTGCAGATGAGTTCCATTCATCCCAGGAGTCTGCACCACAAAAAAAACTTAATGGCAGTACCGCATCTGAAAAACCCATATACGTATTTTTCATCATCAAAGACCATTTTGAGAAATCCATGCCCGTTCCTTTCGGTTCGTTTGTGGGTGTGTACCACTTAATATTGGTATATCCCTTAATGGAAAATAATTGCTGGAACATATCAACTTGTAGTTTTTGAAAACTGTTATCCCCAACACTAGTGTAAAAGGGAGAATTATCGATACCGTCTAGGGTGGATTGCCAAAGTCCGGTCATTACCGGAATATTTTTGGATTTATAGTAATCGAGAACCTTATAAAGTGAAATCATTCTTGGTGAGCTCCAATCATAATCACCGACTATCCCTGAAGGATTAAACCAAAACCTGTATAAATTGATCCGTACCAGAGATGCCTTTAAATAGTCTACCCGCTCAGTCATTAAGTCCCAGTGAGAATTGTCCCAGATATCCATGTCAACTCCTGCACTGTTGCGGTCAATAGGATACTGATTATAGCCAAACCCGAGCCAAATAGTTGTTCCAGGACTTGAAATAGTTGAATTAATTATTTGATTTGTTCCAGGTTCATTTTTTTTACACGAAACAAAAAGAAATGAAAATAACAGTAATACCTCATAAAAAGTTCTTGGCAAGAATCTATTTCCCATGCTCGAAAAATGATATAGATTAATTCTTTATATCCCCGGTTAAATTATAAAAAAGTATACTCCTATTGTTATATCAATCGGCGAAGTGGAGGATTTAAAAACACTTCACTTTCATCAAACTTTAAATTTTGACTACTTAAATTTCAATATCATTTGAACACGTATTGCACTAAATCCGCTAAAAAGCGGATAGCTTTTCTGAGCAAATATAGATAAAATGGTACTGAACGGGAGGACAAACTCCCTAAAAACTAATTTCTTAATTTTTAAAGTTCAGTACCATTAGAAAGAAGAGCGAATTTACGATTATGGAACGAGCCCTGCAAACCATTGATGGTTTCGGTCCGATGTGTCAGAAGCTGAAACAGCAAACTATTCTGGGTGGCAGGAGCCAGAGTACGCTTGATAATTACTTGCGCCGTATAGCTTTAGTGTGCCTGGAGTTTAAACGTCTTCCGGAAGATATTTCGGAAGACGAGATCAACGAATACCTGACTGGCCTGGCTCAAATGCCCAAATCTCCATCACGAAGCAGTTTTAAACATGCTGTATATGGCTTACGTTACTATTTCCGCCATATTGGTCAGAATAAGCGGGCCATCGGATTGCCATCCATGAAAAAAGAGGCCAAACTTCCGGTTATTTTCAACCGCAGTGAGCTTCATCAATTGTTTAAGGCGCCAACTCTTTTGAAGCACCGTATCGTCCTCACTCTTATTTATTCTGCCGGATTGCGTTCGCAGGAGGCCATCAACCTGAAACAATCGGACATCGATTTTGAGCGCAAAACGATCCACATCCGACAGAGCAAATACAAGAAAGACCGGATTGTTCCGCTGTCCGATTACATTGCCATAGGACTTAGAAAATACATCTCAGCTCAACACCCGCATATCTGGTTGTTTAATGGCAAAGAGCCGGACGGACGTTACCGTGTGAAAGGGCTGAGCTGGATCCTGCGCGAAAACCTGAAAAAAACAGACATTAGAAAAGACGTTTCCCTCCACTCCCTGCGACATAGTTATGCTACCCATTTACTCGAAGACGGAGTAAATATCGTCACCATCAAGGAGTTGTTGGGTCATGCCCATATTAACACAACGATGATCTATTTGCATGTTGCCCGTCAAACAAGACAACCAATTGACGCACTATCAATCGTTGCTTGATGAACTGTGGAAGAAACCCTGGGTGGTGTATTGTGAGCCTCCTTTGGGCAATGCCCGGCAAATTGTAAAATATCTGGGGTTGTACACCCATCGGGTAGCGATCAGCAATCACCGGATAGAAAACATCGATGGTTCGGGGGTATCTTTCTTTTATAAAGACTACAAAGACAATAGCAAAAAAAAGCTCACAAAGTTATCCGGGGTTGAGTTCCTCCGCCGGTTTTGCCTGCACATATTGCCATACCGGTTTGTAAAGATCAGGTATTATGGCCTGTTGAGCAGCAAACAGAAAGATGTGCTTAAACCGTTGCAGCCTAAAAAGCCGGAAACGAAGGCGGGAGAAAATACTCAGCAACGGATTGTCCGACTTACCGGATTCAACCGGTTTGAGCGTCCTTTCTGCAAAGCAGGGGTTATGCATACCGTAGAATTACTGCCCAGAATACGTTCGCCGGATAACGTACTTTATAACAAACCAGTCCGGTTAGCGATTTGAATTTTAGAAACTCCTAGTCCTGTGTAAAGGCAGGAATGGAATTATA
>Ga0316229_1003033_pt1 | contig 13673 bp, 10 predicted proteins | sample TBH18023metaG_FD_206011 | JGI IMG/M metagenome (GOLD analysis project Ga0316229, IMG submission 206011) | Freshwater microbial communities from Trout Bog Lake, Wisconsin, USA - TBH18023 | ecosystem: Environmental > Aquatic > Freshwater > Lake > Hypolimnion/Profundal zone | place: USA: Wisconsin...
CTTTGTGCAGGAATGATTTTTCTGAAGGACAATCCGCTGCTGACGGAGCCTTTACGGTTTGATCATGTCAAAAAGCGCCTTCTGGGTCATTGGGGAACAGACCCCGGACAGTCATTCGCCTGGGTGCACCTCAATAGAGTGATAAAAAAGCATGATTTAAATATGATGTTCATTTCAGGCCCCGGTCACGGCGCTCCAGCCATCCTGGCCAACGCTTATCTTGAGGGACGTTATTCCGAAGTTTACCCGGATAAGAGCGAGGATCAGGAGGGCCTGGGCAAATTCTTCAAGCAGTTCTCTTTTCCCGGCGGCGTCGGCAGCCACTGTACACCTGAGACCCCCGGCTCGCTCCACGAGGGAGGAGAACTGGGTTACAGCCTATCCCACGCCCACGGAGTGGCCTTTGACAACCCGGACCTTATTGTTGCGGTTATGGTTGGTGATGGCGAGGCGGAGACCGGTCCCCTGGCAGCCTCATGGCATTCGAATAAATTTCTCAATCCCGTGCGAGACGGGGCGGTGCTGCCCATCCTCCACCTCAACGGCTACAAAATTGCCAATCCGACTGTGTTGGGCAGGATCAGCAGCAAACAACTTGAAAGCCTATTTGTGGGTTATGGTTATAAACCCTATTTTGTTGAGGGCTCCGATCCGCAGACCATGCACCAGGCGATGGCGCGAACGCTGGAAACGGTGATTGCCCAGATCAGGGAAATACAGCTTGACGCCCGGACCAATGGCTTTGCGCAATTGCCGGAGTGGCCGATGATTATTCTTCGTACTCCTAAAGGATGGACCGGGCCCAAAGAGGTGGAAGGACATAAGGTGGAGGATTTTTGGCGGGCGCACCAGGTCCCTTTCGATATTCACGATAATCCCGCCCACCTGGAGTTGCTGGAAGATTGGCTGCGGAGCTACAAGCCTGAAGAATTATTTGATGAAACCGGGAAGCTGATTCCGGAACTGAAAGACTTGGCGCCAGCGGGGCCGCGGCGCATGAGCGCCAACCCTGTCGCAAACGGAGGCCTGTTACGCAGTCCGCTGCGATTGCCCGACTTTCATGACTACACGGTGGAAGTGACCAGCCCTGGTGTCGTTACAGCCGAAAATACATACACGCTGAGCGTTTTCTTGCGGGATGTGATGCGCAGGAATATGACCGGTTTCCGGGTTTTCTGTCCTGACGAGACTGCCTCCAACCGCCTTACCGCCCTCTATGAGGCGACAGGCAAGACCTGGCTGGAGGAAATCAGACCCGAGGACGCTGACGGCGGGGAGCTATCCCCGGACGGACGGGTGATGGAAATTCTCAGCGAGCATACCCTGGAAGGCTGGCTGGAAGGATACCTGCTCAGCGGGCGCCATGGATTGTTCGCTTCCTATGAAGCCTTCATCCATGTGATTGACTCCATGTTCAACCAGCATGCCAAATGGCTGGCAAAATGCCGGGAGGTTCCCTGGCGGGCTCCTATCTCGTCCTTGAATATTCTAGTGACCTCCACAGTCTGGCGCCAGGACCACAACGGCTTCAGTCACCAGGACCCCGGCTTCCTGGATGTAGTCACCAACAAAAGCCCCAGCATTACCCGTATTTACCTGCCCCCTGATGCTAACTGCCTGCTGGCGATTGCGGATCATTGCCTGCGCAGTACGGACTATGTCAATGTGATCGTCGCGGATAAAAAGCCCCACCTTCAGTATCTGAAGATGGGTGAAGCTGTTCAGCACTGCGCCAAAGGCATCGGTCTTTGGGACTGGGCCAGTACCGACCAGGGCAGTGAGCCAGACGTGGTGATGGCCTGCGCCGGTGACGTCGCCAGCATGGAGGCTTTGGCGGCGACCGCCCTGCTGCGGGAGTATTTTCCGGATCTTAAGATCCGCTTCATCAATGTTGTCGACCTGTTTAAGCTAATTCCCCACAGTGAGCATCCCCATGGTCTGTCAGACACGGATTTCATCGGCCTGTTTACCGGCGATAAGCCTGTAGTCTTTAATTTTCATGGTTACCCTTGGCTGATTCACAAGCTGACATATCGCCGCAGTAATCAACAGAACATTCATGTGCGGGGTTATAAGGAGCAAGGTGATATTAATACACCGCTGGAGCTGGCAATACTGAATCAGACTGACCGGTTCAATCTGGCAATAGATGTCATCGACCGGGTTCCCAGGCTCCGGGTCGCCGGGGCTCATGTCAAAGACTGGTTAAAGAACCAGATCATCGAGAACACCAGCTATGCTTATGAACAGGGAACGGACAAGCCTGAGATCACTCAATGGAAGTGGCCGTTTTAATAGTGCAGTAAGGGCTACCTCATGGTAGCCCTTTTTTTGCGGTCTTTTTCATTGATTCGCGGATATTGACCTGGATAAAGATTCTTGATATTATTAATAATGATAAAGATATTAAAATTAATGAATTGGAGTGAGGGGATAGTCTTGACGGCGAAAAGCGACGACTATTTGAGCTATATGAGGCTGGTTCTTGGGTTGTATATCCTTCGGATATTACAACAGGGACAAGCACACGGAAACAAACTGGCTGAAGAAATAAAACGGCGCACTCAAACCGCCTATACTCCCAATACCAATGCTCTGTATCCGCTGCTGCGGATCATGGAAGAAAAGGGATACATTGTCGGGGAGTGGGATAGCCCTGTTACGCGAAGTAAACGGATTTATACCATCACTGAAGACGGCGTTGCCCGTATTCCGGCGTTGGAGTTGATGCTGGAAAAACGGCTGAAGCTGGTGGAATGGAAGGTAGCTATTTTACGAACTGATTTGCTCGGGCATTAGTGCTGTTGGTAAACCCAGGGCGATTTCCCAGGGACGGTTTATTGTCTACAGCAGGAGATTTACAACTTATTTAACGATGATCATTGCACACTATACGCAGAAAAAGGCGAGGGGAAAGTTTGTGAACAAAGTGACTTCAAGACTAAGTAATCGCCAAATGGTTATGATCATTGGGCTGCTGATAGCGATTCTGGTCGCCGGTGGATTATGGTGGTGGATTCGTACCAACCGGATTGTGGCCACAGACGACGCCAGGGTCAAAGGAACCATTGTGGCGGTAAGCGCGAAAGTCAGCGGGAGAATAGAAAAAGTTGCAGTCAGTGAAGGGGATAATGTCAAGGCAGGTCAGGTAATCGCCGTGCTTGAACAGCAGGAATTTGAAGCTCAGGTGGACCAGGCTAAGGCCAACCTGGCAATGGCTCAGGCTAAGCTGGCGGCTACAGTAACCGGCAATAGACCGCAAGAGATTGCGCAAGCCAATTCCTCAGTCCTGCAAGCAAAAGCCAATATGGAAAATGTCCGGAGAAACAGTGAACGCGATGAAACCCTTTACCGACAAGGGGCTATATCTGTTCAACAAAGGGATGCCAGTAAAACAGCCTATGATGTTGCTCAAGCTCAATACAGTTCCGCCACCGAGCAATATAGCCTGAGTGTCGAAGGCTCACGGCAAGAAGATATCATGATGGCTCAGGCCCAGGTGCAGCAAGCCCGGGCGGCGCTCAGAAATGCCGAAATCCAGTTGGCTGATACAACGATCAAAGCGCCAGTATCCGGAGTAGTAGCCCTAAAGTCGATCGAAGACGGAGAAATTGTTTCCTTTGGTCAGCAACTCTTCAGTATCAGTAATCTTTCTGATGTATGGATCGGGGCTAATATTGAGGAAACTTATATTGGCAGGGTCAAAGTCGGTCAACATGTTGAGTTTACTATCGACGCCTATCCGGATAAAAAATTTACCGGACAGGTTATTGCGGTCGGTCCGGCGTCCGGGTCCCAGTTTGCACTTTTGCCGACAGAGAATACTTCCGCCAATTTTACTAAGGTTACGCAGCGGCTACCGATCAAAATAAAGGCTGATGACTCTGATTGCGTTCTGAAGCCAGGGATGTCAGCTGTGATTGCCATTATCACCAAGTAACACAAAGGGTACCTGCCCATTTCCTTGTCTTTCTATTGAAAAGAAAGGTTTATTATGCTGAAAAAATACGCCATCTTATGTGCTGTTTGCCTTGGGACGGTTCTGAGCGCCTATGTAAGCAGCTGTGTTAATATTGCCCTGCCCAATATTATGGCAGCACTGAACTTTAATATGGACTCCATTGTGTGGGTGTCGCTGGGGTACCTGCTGCCGTACGGTTCCACTCTGCCGATGACCGGCAAGCTGGGTGATCAGTTCGGGGCCAAAACAGTGTATATAGTAGGATTAATTCTCTTTACCATCGCATCCTTGCTGTGCGGAATTGCCACCAATTCGACAATGATGGTGATCTTCCGGATCCTTCAGGGGGTCGGAGCCGGTATGTTATTGCCGAATGCGATGACTATTGTTGCCCAAACCTTTGACGCCCACGAACGGGGACAGGCTCTGGGGGTGTGGAGCGCAATGGCGGCTGCAGGCAGTGCGATGGGACCTATGGTTGGGGGCTATTTAATCGAGAATTTCGATTGGCGTTCGGTGTTCTTCTCAGTTGGACCTATCTGCGTACTCAGTGTTATCTTTGCGTTGGCCATTATCCCCAAATCCAGTCGTAATTCCACCGTCACAGTCGACTACCTGGGTGCAGCCCTTTTGATTACCAGCATCAGTTCACTTCTTGTCGCCCTAAACCAGGGGCAAAAGGAAGGCTGGGATTCTCTTTATATTGTCTCGCTGTTTTACATGGCTTTCGCCGCATTTGTTTTATTCGTGGCGGTTGAATTCAAGGTACAACAGCCGATGATTGATATGCGGTTATTCCGCAATGTCACGTTTACTGTGGCTAATGTAGTCGGTTTCCTCTCGTTTGTTGCCTTTTACGGCGGGATGTTCTTGCTGCCATTCTTCCTGAAAACCATTCTGGGGTACAGTTCAACAACCGCCGGATTAATGTTGTTGCCGCTTACCGCCTCTATGGTGGTTTTCTCCCCCATCGGCGGACGGCTGGCCGACCGTTTCGGTTCCCGTTTGCCGGCGTTTACCGGCATTATGATGATCGCCTGGGCGCTATATTCTCTTGATACCATCAGTGCTGACTACTCGACCCGCGACTTTTTTATCCGTCTTTCCCTGTTCGGCGTGGGACTCGGACTCACCATGTCACCGTTGACCAACTGCGCTGTTGCTTCGCTGCCTAAAGACAAAATCGGGGTCGGTTCCGGAATCTTCAACCTGGCCAAGATTATTGGCGGAAGCATCGGAGTTGTTTTTGCCGAGACGCTGCTGACCCGGCGGGAAATCTATCATGCTGCGGTAATGAAGGAGCATTTAAACCCCGCGACCCATTCTTCACAGGAAATAGCCCGGCTGCTGCAGGTGCTTTGGGGAAACCAGGGGATGGATGCTTCGGTGATATCGGCAGCCGCCCATGGCTGGTTGACAGGGCAGGGCCTTTTGCCGCAGCAGTATGTGATGTTCAAAGCGCTCTTGAGTGCGATGGTTTCCCGGCAGGCTTCCATATTGGCCTTTCAGGATGTATTCTATACAGTTGCTCTTGTATGCTTTACCGGCGGCCTGCTGGCGCTGTTTATCCGGCGAAAATCCCCTGATTCCAATCCGGTGTCGACGGAGATTCGTTGAGGCATGCTGCAAACTAACTTCAGGGTAGCTCCTGGTTTCTGATGGGTTTACGAGGAGGGATACTTTACCTTCTCTTAGAATATCTAACAGTAGGAACAGTCGACTATGGTTCCCTATACACGATTAGAGAAGGGGAGGTTCGATTTATGAAACTGATGCCGGCTTTATTTATCGGCCATGGCTCACCGATGAACATCATCGAGGATAATTCATATGTCCATGAATGGAGGCAGATTGCGGCGGCCTTACCGAAGCCGGAGGCCATACTTGCCGTCTCAGCCCATTGGTATACCGAAGGAACGCGGGTGATGGACAACGAATGGCCGCGGACGATCCACGACTTCTATGGGTTTCCCGAACCATTGTATAGTATGACTTATACGGCCCCTGGGGCCCCACAGCTTGCGGAAAGAGCCGGCGATATCCTGGGGAAGGCAGCGGTGCTTGACAGCAGCTGGGGCCTGGACCATGGAACCTGGTGCGTACTGCAGGCCATGTACCCCGCCGCGGATATACCTGTATTTCAGGTTAGTGTAAACCGCAGCGCACCGGCACAGGAGCATTTCGCCTTAGGAAAGAAACTGAAGGAGCTTCGGTCCCAGGGAGTCATGATTCTGGGCAGCGGCGACGTAGTTCACAACCTGGGAATGATCCAGTTCTCCCGAGATGACGGCTTTGATTGGGCGTATGAGTTTGACAACTATATTGCAGAATGCATCCGCAACAATGACAAGGAGGGTGTGGTCGGCTATAAGAGCTTCGGCCGCGCCGCGGAGCTGGCTGTGCCGATGCCGGATCATTTTTACCCGCTGCTGTATGTGCTGGGAGCTGCGGACGAGACCGACAAGCTTCGTGTATACAATCAGGCCTGTACCATGGGGAGCTTGTCAATGACCTCGTATGTATTTGCGTGAAGGGGGAGGCGTATTTGTGGCTGCAAGACGAATTGAAAAGACCTTTAAAAGCCAGCCGACCATCGAGGGCGCCGGAGTTCATCTCAAGCGCGCTTTTGGCTATAATGAACTACCTCTGTTTGATCCATTTTTGCTCTTGGATGATATGCACTCTGCGAATCCGGATGATTACCTGGCGGGTTTTCCCTGGCACCCGCACCGAGGCATTGAAACTATTACCTACATGATTCAGGGTTTGGTTGAACATGGGGATAGCATGGGCAACAACGGAAAAATTAGCGGGGGTGAGGCGCAGTGGATGACCGCCGGCAGCGGCATTATCCATCAGGAACTTCCAGCAATCAGTCCTACAGGGACCATGCAGGGCTTCCAGTTCTGGACTAACCTCCCTGCCGCCTTAAAGATGATGCCTCCCCGTTACAGAGACGTCGGAGCAGCAGATATTCCGGAAGTTACTCTCGCCGGGGGAGCAACAGTAAAGATTATCAGCGGCAAAGTGAATGATGTCCAGGGACCTATCCGCGATATTGTTACCAAGCCTGAATTGCTTGATGTAGCACTGCCGGCAGGGGCTACCTTCACTCACCCGGTGAAACCGGGACATACTGCTTTTGCATATGTCATCGAAGGTAAAGGCCATTTTGGCGAGTTCGGCCAGACCAACGAGGCAATGTTGCATGGGGCGGAAACCGTTATCCTCTATCAACGTGAAGGCGATCAGGTTGTTGTTCAAACCCAAAATGAACCTGCCAGGTTTCTATTCTTATCAGGCAAACCTCTGAATGAGCCGATTGCCTGGCGCGGTCCTATTGTAATGAATACAAGTGCAGAATTGTCCCTGGCCTTTGAAGAATTTCGCAACGGCACCTTTGTCAAAAAAAACTGAGGGACCATGATGTAACTTATTAAGAGATGGGAAGGCCCTGGGGCGCAATGTTCATAGCGGCAGCATTTTTGGACCGACAAGTAAGCGCCCCTGCCGGGCGCATGAGAAAACCCTGGCTTTTTGCAAGCCAGGGTTTATTTTGAACGCGCATGAACTTATTTCAACCATTGGTGCATTTGTTCGATGGTGAGGTTGCCGCCGCAAATTACGATAGCAATAAGCTTGTCCTTGAAACGTTCCCGGTCATTGAGAATTGCAGCAAGCCCAACTGCGCCGGACGGCTCTGCCACCAATCCCAGTTGTTGGTGTAACATCTTCATGGCATCGATAATGGATTGATCATCAACCAAGACGACATCATCAACCGTATCGCGCATGTCCTCAAGTACTTCAGGAATCGGTATTCTGACACCAATCCCGTCAGCAATTGTATTGATGCCTGGGTGCTCGATAACCCTGCCTTCCCGCCAGGATTCAGCCATTGCCGGGGCGCCTGCCGCTGCGACTCCGATCATCTGGGTTTGTGGGGCGTGGGCTTTCACCCAGCGCCCGATCCCGGTGAGCAACGCGCCATTTCCTAACGCTACCAATATTGCATGGAAAGGTTCGGACCATTTCAGCAGCTCGATGCCAATGGTTCCGGCGCCTTCGCCGGTGGCTGGCTCAAGACTGTCTTCAACCAGGATAAACCCGTTTTCTGTAGCAAACTGTCTGGCCGCAAGTTTTGCAGCATCGAAATCTTCACCGCAAAGCCTTACTTCAGCACCTAAAGAGCGCATTCTTTCGATTTTTAAAGGGTTGGCGGTTACGCTTGCATAGACAAAGATTCTGATACCTTTTGCACGGCAGGCATAAGCCATTGCCTGTCCCAAATTGCCTGCGCTCGCGCAAACCAGGACAGCATCCTTCGGCAGCCTGGAGACGAAATACGAGGCGCCGCGGCCTTTGAATGAGCGAATCGGATTAAGAGTTTCCACTTTTATTACCAAACGACAGCCCAGAAGCTGTTCGAGCGGCTCGCAGCGATACTGCGGGGTATTGAGGAACACCGGGTCGATAATTTTCGTTGCCTGCTCAATGTGGTGAAGTTTTAAGCGATGAGCCTGCCTGGCAGGGGAAGTCAGATTCTTCGCTTTGAAGTCGCTTTTATTGGGTATCATTTTTTCTCCTTGCCGCTAACTTCTTTATGTCACTATTTTACCATGTTCTTCTGCTTATTCATGTAACTGTGAATACAATATGTTGATGCCGGGAGGCAGGGGCAATTGTCTGCACTTCTTTTGTATATCCCGGAAGGGGTAAGGTGGCACATCATGGAACTTAATTCACAGGTAATATTATAGAGAAAAGCCGAAATATAAAATGAAAATAAGGAGGGTTACAATGAAAAAAATAGCTGAGATGATAGACGAGGTAAAAACAGAGCTTATTGAGTTTGTGCAGGATTTGGTCAAAATAAGAAGCTATTCCGGCCAAGAAGAGCAGAGTGTAAAGTTTATTGAGCGAAAAATGAAGGTTCTTGGATATGATGAAGTGATGATTGATTCCATGGGAAATGTTATGGGGCGTATTGGAAATGGCGACAAAAAGGTTATGTTTGATTCGCATATTGATACTGTTGAGGTAAAGGACGAAATGAACTGGGAGGTTTCTCCTTTTAGTGGTGAGATTGTAGCTGGAAGGCTTTATGGCAGAGGTTCGGTAGATATGAAGTCAGGAGCGGCAGCTTCCATATATGCCGGAGCTATTGCCAAGAGACTGGGATTAACCTCTGGGAAGACAATTTACGTTTCTTGCAGCGTTTTTGAAGAAGATTGTGATGGTGAAAATCTAAAGCATTTATTTAAAGAAGGTAATTTTAAACCTGACTATGTGGTGATTTGTGAACCGTCTGACAACAAAATTGTCACCGGACATAAAGGCAAAGCCCAAATAATTATTACAACAAAGGGACTTTCAGCGCATGGATCAGCACCGGAAAAAGGTATAAATGCCATCTATGAAATGGCTGAAATTATAAAACGGGTTGAAAAGACGAATGCAGAACTGATGCAAAAAGACGGTCCGAGAGGAACGCTTGTCATGTCGAGGATTTCCAGTACAAGTGTGTCTTTAAATGCTGTTCCGTCTGAATGCGAAGTTTATTTGGACAGACGAATGGTAGTGGGAGACACGGAAGAAACCATCAAAGCGGAAATAAATAAGATCATCGACGGTAAAGATGCAAAATGGAAACTTGGAACACTCTATCGGGAGAGCTGGACCGGTATGGATATTCAATATGAGCCTTTTCACCTTGCCTGGGAAATTGATTTGAATCACGAGCTTTCAAAGGCGTGTGTGGCAGCATACAATGAAAATTTTGGAAGTGCGCCAAAGTATGATTATTGGGATTTCAGCACCAATGCGGTAACCCCTGTGAGTATGGGGATACCTACCATTGGTTTTGGACCAGGGGAATATAAGTTAGCTCACATGACAAACGAAAACTGCGAAGTAAGTAAAATCGTTGATGCCTGTAGTTTTTATACAACAGTCATTCAAAGATTATAAACAGATTTCTAAAGCAAAAAGCCTGGCTTGCGCCAGGCTCTCAGAGTGTAGACAAAATACGGAAGCGGGAGGGGAATTCCTTCGCTACGGATGATATCCTACGCTGTTACCGGCAGACGAGCTGCCGACGGCTGAGGATAAGAATCCCGCTGCGGAAAACCCCTCCCGCTTCCTGCCTATGCTTGTAACCGAGTTTTGTCTACAGCCTGAAAGCGATAAACAGCAAGGGATGGATACTTGGCCTTATTTTACGATGCCAGAGCCTTTGAGGTTTTCTATTTCCTTGGTGGAAAATCCAAATTGCGTCAGGATTTCTTCGGTGTGCTGACCAAGAACTGGGGCCGGTCTTTCGATGCCGCACTTGGTCTCGGAGTATTTAATCGGCAGGCCGGGGTATTTGACATTACCCAGCTTGGCATGGCCGGGTACCTCGACGATCATTTCCCGGGCCTGGATGTGAGGATCGCTCACAACGTCGGCGATGTTGTTAAGCGGACCGCAGGCCACGTTGGCTGCTACCAGGATAGCTATCCATTCGTCGGTGGTCTTTTCCATGAGCACTGGCTCCAAGATGGCTTTAAGTGCAGCCTCGTTATCGCAGCGCAAGGAGTTGCTGCCGAAGCGGGGGTCTTGGAGCAGCTGTTCTAATTTCATGGCTTTGCAGAGGCTTTCCCACATGGAGTTCTTTTGCACAGCGATGATTATATGACCATTCTTTGTTTTGAACATATCAAACGGAGTAGCTGTGGCGTGGCGGTTGCCCACTGGTTGAGGCACTTTGCCTGTGCCGAAATATCGGGCGATTTGACCCTCGACAAGGGCAACCTGGCAATCCATCATACTGATGTCGATGAACTGTCCGGGTCCACCGCTTTCTACTATCCGCAGGGCGCCTTGAATTCCGATGACAGCAAACAGTCCGGCGGTGATATCACCAATGGATGTGCCGACGCGGGTAGGTTGTCCACCCGCCTGGCCGGTCACGCTCATGATTCCGCCCATCGCCTGAATGACCGAGTCATAGGCTGCGCGATCCTTGTACGGACCGGTTTGCCCAAAACCTGAAATAGCACAGTAGATTAGTTTGGGGTTGAGGTGCTTGATTTTATCGTAGTTTAAACCGAGTTTGGTCATGGCGCCGGGACGAAAATTTTCAATCAATATATCTACTTCTTGAACCAGCTTTCTGAAGACTTCTTTACCGGCCTCCTCCTTGAGGTTGACCACGATACTACGCTTGCCGCGGTTCAGGCTCACGTAATACATGCTCTCGTCTTTTACAAACGGAGGGTTGCCGCGGGAATCATCGCCACCCGGCCATGGTTCAAGTTTTATTATTTCAGCACCCAAGTCGCCCAGCATCATTGAGCAGTACGGGCCGGACAAAATACGGGTCATGTCTAGGACTCGGATACCTTCTAACGGTCTATTCATTGGTCATGACCTCCGGTTATTGTTTAACTTTATCTTACAAGGGAAGATTGCAATGTTTCTTGTAGGGGAGTTTGACTTGCTTGTTTTTGGTTGCTTCCAGGGCGCGAATGAGTTCGATCCGTGAATTTTGCGGCTCGATGATACGGTCCGCATAGCCCCGGCGCGCTGCCGCAAACGGAGTGGAGAACTTCTCCCGGTATTCTTCGATCTTTTCCTGACGTGCTTTTTCCGGATCTTCAGCTGCGGCGATTTCTTTGCGGAAGATAACTTTTACCGCGCTTTCGGCACCCATGACGGCGATTTCGGCGGTAGGCCAAAGTAGCAGCTGATCGGCGCGCAGTTCTTTGCTGCACATGGCGTTTTGCGCTCCGCCATAGGCCTTGCGAAGCACCATGGTAATCTTGGGGACGGTGGCTTCGGAATACGCATACAGCATCTTGGCACCATGGCGGATAATGCCGTTATATTCCTGGTTGGTGCCAGGCAAAAATCCGGGAACATCCACCAAGGAAATAACCGGGACATTAAAGGCGTCACAACAGCGAATAAACCGTGCCGCTTTGTCAGAAGCATTGATGTCAATGCATCCTGCCAAAAAATTGGGCTGATTGGCGATGATGCCCACAGGCTTGCCATCCAGCCGGGCGAAACCGATAACGATGTTGGCGGCAAACAAGGGCTGGACTTCTAAAAACGAGCTGTTATCAAAGATGGATTCAATGACTTCTTTGATGTCATAACCACGATTCGTCTCCACAGGCACCAAATCCAACAGATTATCCACCACTCGGTTGGGGTCGTCGCCACTGGCGTATTCCGGCACAGGGGCCAGGTTGTTAGACGGCAGGTAGCTTAACAGGGCGCGGATGACAGTAAAACAGTTTTCTTCGTTGTCAACCATGAAGTGTGATACTCCGCTGGTGGCGCTTTGGGTGCGGGCTCCGCCGAGTTGTTCTTCGGTTACAACTTCATTTAGAGCTGTTTTACAGACACTTGGGCCGGTGACGAACATGTAACTCATCTTATCTACCATTAGGACAAAATCGGTCAGGGCTGGAGAATATACCGCTCCACCGGCGCACGGCCCCATAATGGCGGAAATCTGAGGTACCACCCCGGACATGATGGAGTTGCGGTAAAAGATCTCGCCATAGCCGTGCTTGGCGTCAACTCCTTCTTGAATCCGCCCGCCGCCGGAGTCGTGCAGACTGACCACAGGACAACCGGTTTCCAGGGCCAGATCAAGCACTTTGCAAATCTTTTTGGAATGCATTTCGCCTAAGGAACCACCAAACACGGTAAAGTCATCGGCATACACATACACCAGCCGGCCGTTGATTTTCCCGTATCCGGTGACGACCCCGTCGCCTGGGCCATCTTGGGTCTCCATTCCAAAGTCTGTGCAGCGATGTTCGACGAATTTGTCGAGCTCTACAAAAGTATCTGGATCAAAAAGCAGTGCGATCCTGTCGCGGACAAACAGCTTGCCTTGCTGGCGCTGCTTTTCGACTTTTTTGAGGCCGCCGCCTTGTTCGTATCGTTGATCTTGTTTGCGGAATGCTTCAACGACTTCTCGCATTGTTGTCAAGATAACACCTCCGAGTGCATTCTTAGTATTATTATTGATTCAGTGTGACGCGTAAATGTGGTAAAGCGCAAAATCATGTTTAGCTCTCTAAATTATGTTATACCACAGCGATCACTAGCAACCCCGCTGACTGGAGGGTGTTTTTCCGAGATGCAAATAAAATCACGAAATCTGTCTGGGTTTTATTTCAATATATCTCTTTACACTATCATCATACGAAATTCCTGCATAGTAGGTTGACCTTACAGAATTTCCGCATCATGGGATTGCAGCTTATCCTTAGTACACTCGAAGGGTGTCATTGGTGCCATGCAGGTAAAACCACCGAATTAATTGACGGGTTTTGTTGACCCCAGAGTGACCTCAGATGAATAGCTTTCGTTCACAAAGATCACTGCAAGGTGGTCTTTGTTTTTCGCGCCTGACAGCCTGGATTTTTAGGGGTCAGATGGAAAGGCGCAGCGTAGCTGCTGCGGTGGTCCGTGTTCTGGGACTGTTTGTTTTGGTTGTAGGGCGGGTACCTATCGCGTGGGCGAAAACCGATAAAATTACCGAATATTTTTGCAGGGCCGCGGCTCGCCTCCTCCATCCGTCCCTTTATATCAAATGGTGTCAATTTATTCTAAACAATTTTATATTGAATATAATCATAACAGAATTTATGATCCGGGGAGGAGAAGGGATATGGCCAAACATTATCTTACCAGCAATCAGGGTGCA
>Ga0316229_1003034_pt1 | contig 13672 bp, 10 predicted proteins | sample TBH18023metaG_FD_206011 | JGI IMG/M metagenome (GOLD analysis project Ga0316229, IMG submission 206011) | Freshwater microbial communities from Trout Bog Lake, Wisconsin, USA - TBH18023 | ecosystem: Environmental > Aquatic > Freshwater > Lake > Hypolimnion/Profundal zone | place: USA: Wisconsin...
CGGCGATCCAGCTGTCCGTCTTTGGTGGCCTGGATCAGTACATCGGTTTCTTTCAGCAGGCCGCTCATGACGTCGATGCAGTTATTGAGGTTGTTCTTGATTTCGTTGAAATCTCCGTTATAGACATCAGTAATCTTCGGCGGGATGTCGCCCTTACTGATCCGTTCCACATACTCGGCAGTCACGTTGATCGGGCCCACGAGGGCATCCAGCGTCTGGTTGACGCCTTCTACGATCTTCCGGTAGTCGCCTTCATGCTTGGCGACGTCAGCCCGGGTATCCAGTCTGCCTTCCACCGCCGCCTCGGCCAACATGTTAGCATCAGCCGCCAGGGCTTTGATGTTGTCGATGCAAAGGTTCAGGCTCTTACTAAGCGTATCTTTTTCCGATTGTTCTTTCAATCGGACTGTCAGGTCGCCTTTGGCGATTTTTTCGGAAACATTGGCGGCGTTGTGAATATTGGCGATCATCAGTTGGAAAGACCTCGCCAGATTGCCTATTTCATCGCGGGCATCCGCCTCTACCGATACATTGACGTCGCCCAGAGCCAGCCGCTCCGCCGCCGCGACCATTTTGCCCACCGGTTTGCTGATACTGCGGGCAAGAAACCAGCCCAGGAAGACGGCCAGCGCGAAAACGAATCCGATGATAATCAGCATATTCCGCGAAGCGGCTTTAGCTTGAGCCGTATTGTCGTCCGACCGTTTCTTGGCGTCAGCCACTTTCATTTCGACCATTTTATCAATCGTATTCTGGAGAACGGTTCTGATTCTCTCACCTTCACCGTTGATCAATTGCAGCGCCTCGGCGTTCCGCCCTGCGGCGGCAAGGGCAATAACTGGCTCTTGTACGCCGGACACATAGGTCTTACTGGCCGCCGTATAGTCTGCAAAAACCTTCTTCATTTCCGGACTGGCGATCCGTTTTTCATATTCCAAGTTACCTTTATCAAGCTCACCCCGCCGGTCGGCGAGCTTTGTCATCGCTGTGGCGCGCTTCTCCGGCGTATCCGCAAGCGCTATCTCCAGGACATTGTAGCGCCCCCGCTGAAAGGCGTCGGTGATATCCTGCAGCAGCGATATAGGCACCGTGTTTATTTCGTACAGAGCGGTGTCACTGTCGTCAATGGCGTGAATATTGGTGATACCCACATAGCCGATGATCGCGGATAGCAAGGCCACCAATACAAACCCGGTTAGAAGCTTTGGCATGATTCTCATGTTATAAAACCATTGCATCTTTTCTGCCTCCTCTTTCATTGTGATGGATTAATCTGGCTCTGATGGACATTTCGCAGCGTCTCGTTAATCATTGCCCGCACATCGCCCCGCAGCGGCAATCCATGTCCGGGGTAAACCACGGCGATACGCCGCCGGCCAAGCTTTTCCAAGGATTGTACAAATTCCTCTGTGTAACAGCCTCCAGGGGTCTTGACAGAAAGCTGGGTGTCGCCGGAAAACAGAGTCGCTTCTGCTTCGCAGTATAAGCAAATAGAATCACCCGAATGTCCCGGGGTATGAATAACTTCAAAGTCCTGGTCGCCGCAGCGGAGGATCTGTCCTTCATGGACAACCTGATCAACCGGCCTTTGCGACGAAAATCCCAGTGTCAGACAAGAATGCTTTTTTTTAATAAACTTTGTCCCGGCACAGTGATCGAAATGTCCGTGGGTAAGGATCAGCTGTTCCACCGGTTTCTTGCCGACCCCGGTTGACAGTCCCGCAATTTCATCAAGCACATACCCGTCTACTCCGGCGTCTACCAGGGTATTTACATCCTCAAGCCGGTTCCAGGCGCCCAAAATCAAATAAGAATTGCAGGAATACTGAGCCATATTGACTTTCAAGCACACTATCTTCATAGCAACTATCCAATCTTTCGAAAAAGCTGAGCATTATCGGCGATTTGCTCAAATAGGGGGGCTGTTTCTTCCGGCATGAGCTGGGTCTGTTCGGTAGCGAACAATCCCCCCGGCGCCAACGCTTTATGAAACATTTTAATGACTGCTGCCCGCTGGGCCGGTTGGAAGTGCAACAAGACGTTTTTACAAAGCACTAATGAAAAACCCTCACCCATCGGCTTCAAGGTCAACAAGTCATGCTTCTTAAAATGCAGCCTGCTCCGGATGAGTTCATCGATCTGAAAGTGACTTCCCTCCCCCAGTTTCACAAAATATTTTTCAAAGATATCTGTCGGTATTCGCTCCAGTTCCTCTTTGGGGTAGATCCCTTTGGCGATGATATCCCCGAACAGATTGCTGCCGTCTATGTCGGTTGCGTCAATCTGCAGGTTACGAAACGAAAACCGCCCCATGGCTTCGGCGAGAATAATGGCTAAAGTGTAAGGCTCTTGCCCGGAAGCGCAGCCTGCGTCCCAAACGCGTACCGATGCCCTGCCGGCTGTACCGGGAACAAAATGTTTCGCAATAAGTTGCAAGGTGTGATAATCCCGAAAAAAATATGTAAAAGCCATGGTCCTTCTCCTTTTTCAGCAGTTTCGCTGATCACCGGCATTAATTGTCGGCTGCCACGCCACTCAGGGTATTAATCTCTTCGTCGTTGAGCAGTCGGTCACAGTCCAGCAGCAGTTTTATATCTGTCCCTACTTTGCCGATGCCTTTGATGTACCTGTTCTGAGCCGCCTTGAGTTCCTGCGGCGGAACAATATCCTCATCACGGATAGACAGTACTTCCGAGACGCTGTCCACAATCAGCCCGACCGAAACATCCCTGATCTCCACGACAACCACGCAGGTCCGGTCATTATAATCCCGGAACGGCTTTTTGAACCTCAGTCTCACATCCATAACCGGAATGATCTTGCCGCGCAGGTTGATGATCCCCCGGACATACTGCGGCACCTCGGGAACTTCGGTGACAGGCTGTATTCCGATAATTTCGGTGACATAGCAAATCTCCAGCCCATAAAACTCGTTGCCCAGGGAAAACGTGAGAAACTTGCCTTTCTGGGTGTCTTCTTCCTGTTCCAGCTGTTGTTGATTCAACGAAACATTCATGTTTTCATCTCCTTTCACCAGTTTCACTGCCATATCTGCTTGCTAGGAGGAATATCCGCTATTGGTCATCCCTCCGATATCGAGGATCAGACTGATACTGCCGTCCCCCAGGAGAGTACATCCGGCTAATCCGGCTACTTTGCGCAAATTTTTGATATAAGGCGGCAACGCTTTGACCACCACCTGCTGCTCACCAATCAGTTCGTCAGCGAATAAACACAGGATGGTATTGTCGTTTTCCACCATAATGATAATTCCGTCAGCCAGGCCGGTGACGCTGGTGGTTACTTTGAAAGCCCGGTGAATCCGCAGGATCGGGTAACACTGGCCCCGCACCATGATCATTTCATTGCCGTCAGGGTCGGTAATCAGATCGTGTTCTTTCGGTCTGAAGGACTCTTTGATCGCGGTGATCGGAATGGTATAACGGGCGTTGCCGACACCGACGATCATTCCGTCCACAATTGCCAGGGTCAGCGGGATTTTCAAGGAGATGGTCGATCCCAACCCCGGAGCGCTGTCGATCAAAACCAGACCGCCGACGCTGTTGATGTTTTGGGTGACAACATCCATCCCCACCCCCCGGCCGGAAAACTCGGTCACTTTGTCTTTGGTGGAGAAGCCTGGGGCAAAGATGAAAGCATAAATCTCTTTATCAGTCAGCTCGTTTTCCGGCCTATTGATCAGGCCATTTTCTCTGGCGCGCTGCAAAATCTTGTCTTTGTTCAGCCCCCGGCCGTCATCCCTGATCAGAATGACAACATCACTGCCGGCGTTCTTCGCCTCCAGGGTTATCTTTCCGATAGCGGGCTTTCCTGAAGCCACCCGTTCATCGCCGGACTCTATGCCATGGTCAAGGGAGTTACGGATCAGGTGCATCAGAGGGTCGGAAATATGTTCAATGATATTCTTGTCCACTTCCGTGTCTTCCCCGATAAGCTCCAGTTCCACTTCCTTACCCAATTTTTTGCACATATCGCGGACAATTCGATGCATTTTGTGGAAGGTAGGCTTGAGTGGGACCATTCGGATGGCCATTACCATGTCCTGTAGTTCGCCTGTTATCTTCTCAAGTTGCCGCGCCGACTTGCTGAAATTGTCGAGAACCAAGCCCCTCAGGTCGGGGTTTTGGGTCACCATCGCCTCGGAAATCACAAGTTCGCCGACCAAATCCATGAGCATGTCCAATTTATCGACATTAACGCTGATGATGCTCTGGTGACTCCCTGAATGAAGGTCTTTCTCCTTGTCCCCAAGGATCGGCTCTTTGTCATCAGGTATTTGAACCAGGTGGTCCTCCAGAATGATCTGACGCTTGGCCCCAACCCTCTGCTGGGGAGCGGCATGATCGATTTCGGCCAGTTTCAGTTCTTTTAGGAAGATGGTATTTTCGAAAAACTTGTTGATATCGTCATAGCCCCGATCACTGGCGAAGAAGATCTGAAACCCTTCCTGGCGGATAATCTCTGCTGTGGAATCGTCTTCCATGATATTTCCCGGGACATGAAAGATGTCTTCAGCGATGTCCTGCAGACTATGAATGATGGTGTAGGCCCGGACATTCTCCATTTCACAGCCATCTTCGAAATATACGGTAGCCTGGAAAAACGTCTTTTTACCAGACACGGCGCTTTTATCCTGGCTTATGTAATACTGTTGTTTCTTTGTTGCGGCTTCTTCCTGGGCCTTCACCGCCGCTGCAGCTGGATTGGCTTGCTTTAATGTCTTAAGATAATCTTTGATGGCCAGGATAAGGCTGGCAGGATCGCCTTCAGCCTTGCCGCCGTCTTTGATTTCATCCAGCTCGGTTCTGATGAAATCAAGGCTTTCGAGAATCAGGTCAGACAGTTTTGAACAGTCGGGGCTCGCCGGTTTGGCTTCCCGCAGATGAAAAAACACGTCCTCGACAGCGTGGGCGAGTGCGGCAATATTATCAAAAAGCATCATCGTCGAGGAGCCTTTAATGGTGTGCATGATCCGGAAAATGTCGTTGATTGCGCTCGGGCCGAATCCACCCGACTTTTCACCGTAAATCACAGCCTGCTCGAGTTGCTCGCTCATCTGGGTGGTCTCAAATATGTACATATCGAGCATGGGTTCGGTTTCGTGACGATCCGCCATAATAATCGACTCCTTCTATCACATGGCTGCGATTTTGTTGAGCGTCTCAATCACTTGAGGTTCCTTGAACGGTTTAACCAGGAAGTACCTGGCGCCATTCAAGATTGCATCCTTGATGATCGATTCCTGACCCATGGCGGACATCATGATGATCTTGGCTTTGGGGTCCATTTTCGTAATCGCCTTGAGCGCTGTTATCCCGTCCATTTCCGGCATGGTGATATCCATCGTCACCATATCAGGTTGGTGTTCCTGATACTTCCTGATGCCCACAGCGCCGTTCTCGGCCTCGGCGACGACCTCGAAGCCGTTTCTTTCCAGCATGGTTCTCAGCGTCAATCGCATAAAGGCCGCGTCGTCGACAATCAATACTTTTTTCATAGTTCCTCCCCCTCTATTCAGGCCTCAGACGGGCCGAAGGCTTTTAGGATCATCCGTAGTGCTGAAAGTGTTGCTGCCCGCAAGGCAAAGCCGCAGTTATTCATCCGCCACCGCAGGCAGATGGTCGTACAGGTGCCGGTTATCACGTCCGCCAGAGCCTCACTGTCGACATCAGTCATTATTTCGCCTGATTTTTGTCCGGTTTCGATGGTTTTCCGGAGAAAGTTCAGGCGATCAGACTGTATTCTGTTGATCTTTGCCGCAAAATATGGTTCGCGGGATAATACGTCAAATATCTGCGTCATGGCGGTTATTGCCGGATAATTCTCATAATAGGCGACATAGGTGTCCACAAAGAAAAGTATCGCCTCTTTCGCTGACAGTCCTTTCAGTTCCACGGTATGGAAAATATCCGAATCGTACTGTGAAAAGTAATCCAGCACCGCCAGAATGATATCGTTCTTGGTCTTGAAATGCCGGAACAAGGTGCCTTCCGATATCCCTTGCCGTCTGGCAATCTCCCTGGTCGACAACCCTTGGATTCCAAGCCCGTCAATTATGTCAATCGCTGTGAGTATGACGCTTTCTTTCCGATGAATCAGTGTTACCGCCATAGCTTTCCAACCCCCCCGGAGTGATCACTCGCTCGCCTTTATTTTAATGTAATATTTCGCTATATGTCAACATTTTTCGACATTATTTACTAATATTTTTAAGATATAATTGGGTTTGTTGGCAATCATCGTTAAAATCGACAAAGCAAGAAAGCTCTCACCATCGTGAGAGCCTCAGAGTATGAGAAAGCCTAGCCGCCTGATTTAATGGTATCTAGCTTTGCCTGGACAAAAACCGGATAGCAGCCTCCTCCGGCACCGGGCGGCTGATAATATATCCCTGAAGGCGGTCGCAGCGGCATTGGGTTAGATACTCGATTTGCTGCTGGGTCTCAACCCCCTCGGCGACCACCATCATAGACATGACATGGGCCATGTCAACGATGTTGCCGATGATCGCTTTTTGAACCGCATCGGTAAGAATCATGTCAATGAAAGCTTTGTCAATTTTCAGCGTTTTTACCGGCAGCCGCTGGAGATAGGTCAGCGAGGAGTAACCCTTGCCAAAATCATCAAGGGACAACCGCACTCCCAGTTCCTGCAACTCTCCTAGCTTGCGGGTGCTCTCTTCCAGCGAGGCTATCAGCGCATTTTCGGTAATCTCGAGTTCCAGCTGGTGCGGCTTAATACCGGCTTCGCGCAGAATCTCGCAGATGCTTTCTACAAAACCGTCGGCACACAACTGGTGAGGCGATATGTTGACCGCGACATGGAGATGGCCCCATCCCTGATCATCCAGCCGCCGGGCAAATTGGCAGGCCTCCTGAAGTACCCATTGTCCGATCGACTGGATGAGCCCGCTTTGCTCGGCCAGCGGAATAAATCGAGCCGGCGGTATGGAACCATGCTCAGGGCTGTTCCAGCGAAGAAGGGCTTCGAATCCGACGGTGACTCCGTCGGCAAGTCCCACCTGGGGCTGATAATGCAGCGACAACTCGTCACAGGCAATCGCGTGACGCAGGGAGTTGGTCAGCAGTATCTTATCATAAGCGTCGGTCTGCATGACCGGCTCGTAGAATCGCCAGCAGTTTTTACCGGCTCTCTTGGCTGCATACATGGCGTTGTCGGCGTTTTTGAAAATTTCCTCGGTAGTATCGCCGTCATCAGGGTATAGGGCAATGCCGGCGCTGGCCGACATCGGGAAGCGAATGCCATGGGCGTGAAACTCATTATGAAAGGATGCGATGATTTTGTCGGCGATGCGGGTTACGCTTTTCCGCTCGCCCCGTCCCGGCAAGATGATCATAAACTCGTCACCGCCAATGCGGCCCACGAAAGCGCCGTCACCGGCTTCCTCCACGATACGGCTGCCTGCCTTGATAATGAGCGCATCGCCATAGGTGTGTCCGAAAGAGTCGTTCACCATCTTCAGATCATCCAAGTCTATGAACAATACCGCGCCTGCCGCTTCACCCCGGCGGGCTTTCCCCATCTCCACCTCCAGCCGTTCGTTGAAATGAGCCCGGTTGGGCATTCCGGTCAAGGCATCGCAGTAGGCCATGAACCGAATGTCTTCTTCGGCGCGCTTCCGGTCGGTGATATTGTCGAATATAGTGACAAAGTATCCTGGACTTGTGCTGTAAACCGAGATCAGAAACCAGGACTTCAGCGGCTCGGAATAAGATTCAAATGTTTCCGGCCGGCCTGTCCGGGATACCCGGCCATAGATCTGGAATAATTCCGGGTTGGTCTGTTTTATCCCCGGGATTACCTCGGTGACTTTCCTGCCGACAACATCCTTGAGTCCGGTCAATTGAACAAAGGCGTCATTGACCATAAGAAAAATGTAATCCTGGGGCTCGTCGTTTTCGAAAAGCATTCGATGATAGGCAAAACCATGAAACATATTCGCAAACAGCGAGCGGTAGCGTTCTTCACTGACAGCCAGTTCGTCCCGGTTCTCGCGGAGGGTTTTCTCCGCCGCCTGCCGCTCCATGATTTCTTCTTCCATGGCGGCGTTAAGATCCTGCAGTTCCCGGGTCCGCTCATCTACTTTGTTTTCCAGTTCAGCGTTCAGGTCTGTCAGCGCCGCCTGCGCCGCCTGCCGTTCCATGATTTCCTCTTCGAGGGTAGTGTTGATGTCCTGTATTTCCAGAACTTTAACAGCAAGCTTTGTTTCATTTTCTTTGAGCAGACCCACGGTGGTCCCGATTTTGCGGCTCATGGCAACGAAAGTATCGCACAAGGTGCCCAGTTCATGGGGCATTTCTTTCAACCGTTCATCCCGGCCGACCAGTTCGTAGTTCTGTGCCGCCACCAGGTTGGACTGCCTGATCAGCCAGTCGATGGGCCACTTTATCCGGTTGGTTATCCGCGCAGCCAGCGGCAGAATCAGCACAAGCAAAATCGCGGTGCCGCCGGCCATCAGGGCCAGCTGTTTATAGATGGGGCCAAGAATTTCGGCCTCGTTGATCTTGCCGATAAGAGTCCAGCCCCGATCAGGCACGTCCAGATAGGCCCCCAACACCCTGTTGTCTTGGTAGTCGACCCAGGCGGCCGTGCCGGACTCGCCGAGCCGGATGTTGTGCAAAGCATCGTCAGTCATACTCAGATTCATCTTGGCGGGTCCCTGGATAAAACCTTTGTCAATAAGCCTGTCAATGCCGCGCGGTTCGGTAATCATGATACCTTCGCGGTTGACCACGAATATCTCACCAGTCTGACCGATCCAGTTATCTTTGATCAGTTTTTCCATTGTGTTGGTTCGGATAGAGCCAAGAATCAGCCCGGAAAAATTCCCGGCCTGATCGTAGACCGGCGAAGAGAAGTTCAATATCGGCAAGCCGCTGTTGCGGCCGACAACGATATCGGACATATATTCTTTTCCTGCCTTTGCTGCTTCATAGTAGGGCTTGCCGACCGCGGAGGGGAATTTTATGTCGCCGAAGGTAGATATCCGGAAATATCCTCCTGAGTCGATATAGGAAAGGGAATCAAAGTTGCTGTCATGCTGCATTTTCAGATAAAGCTCTGCTTTCATCAGCCGCCCGTTCTGAGTTTGAAAAGCTTCAGTTACGCTGATTTCGCGGATATTCTGGGCCCGTTCCTCCAACCAGTATTCGATCAGCCGCTTCTGAAACTCCACCTGCTGGCTGATGAGTTGCTGGCTTTCCTGCTTCGCTGTCGTAATCTGACTGGCGGTGTAGATCATCATGGTCAACAGGCAGGGAACCACCACAAGCAAAATCGTCCATAATCTGAATTGGCGTTGTAATGGCTTATTCGTCATATTCAGACCCCTCATCTAATTTCCGTTGTCAGCCATTGAACTAAAGCTTATTGCAAGAAAGGCTGCCTCCGTGAATGCCGTCATCGCTCCCTGTTCCCGCGCGATGGTTAATCACAGCATTCGATGCCGGACAGAAACGAAACACATTTATACTATGACAGGTAATTAGGCGCCTCAATGACAAATTCCTCCACACTTCGACATTAAAGCCATTTTATTTTCGTTCTTATCCAACTAAAGCTTTTATGATGCGTTTTCCCAAACGCCGAGACCAAAAAAAAAGACCCGGACAGTATCCGAATCTTGATCATTTAACAAGCCGCTTGGATTTTAGCTAACCGCTTCCAAGGCCGCGATCTCCCCCTGGTCCACAAGATTTTTCAGTTCCAGCAGGATGAGCAGTCGGTCCCCGGTCTTGCCGATTCCCCGGATGTAGGTACCACCGGCTGCCGCATGGGCGGGAGCAGCTTCCACCGCCGAATCCTGCAGCCTGAGCACTTCGGATACTTCATCGACAACCACCCCGAGACTGTTGTCGCCAAGGTCGATGATCAAGGCCTGGCGCTGACCCCCTTTGGCTTCCATGTTGAATTTGACGGCAAGGTCGATTACCGGGATAATTTTGCCGCGCAGGTTGATGATGCCCTCGAAATATTTCGGGGTGCCGGGCATTTTTGTCGCCCCTTTGTACAGGATGATTTCCCGCACCTGATGGATGGGTATGCAGTATTCCTCATTCCCCAGGTGAAAAACCACGACTTGTTCTTCAGCCACTGCACAACCTCCCTAAACTTTGAACTTGCTGACAACAGCGGTCAGCTCTTCGGCCATCTTGGCCAGAGCCTGGCTGGAGGCCGCAATTTCTTCCATGGTCGCCGACTGCTCCTCAGTGGCGGCTGATACCGTCTGGGACTGGCTGGCTGTCTCTTTGCTGATGGCGTCGATGTCCCGCACCGAGGCCACAATCTGCTGACTGCCGCTGGCCATCTGCTGGATGGCGGCCGATATTTCCCTGATCTGGTTGGTTACTTCGTTAAAGGAAACAAAAATGCGTTTGAAAGTCTGACCGGCGTCGTTGACCACTTCCGCCCCCACCCGGACTTCTTTGGTGCCTTCGGTCATGGCGACAACCGCGCTGTCGGTGTCCTTTTGAATCTCGGTGATCAGACTGGCGATCTGTTTTGCCGCCTCCTGGGACTGTTCGGCCAGTTTCCGTACTTCTTCAGCGACGACGGCGAAGCCTCGTCCCTGCTCCCCGGCCCGGGCGGCCTCGATGGCGGCGTTTAAGGCCAGCAGGTTGGTTTGTCCGGCGATGCCGGATATGGTGTCGACGATCTGGCCGATTTCCTTGGACCTCTCGCCCAGCTTGGTGACCACCTGGGAGGAGCGGGTAACAGTGTCTTCAATTTGTTCCATCTGGCTGATGGCTTTTTCCACCGCACTGCTGCCTTCGGCGGCGGCGTCGGCTGACTTGGCTGAAGTGCCGGCCACAGTGTTGGCGTTGGCGGCGATCTGCTGGATGCCTGCCGACATTTGTCCGACAATGGCAGCGGTGTCATCAACCGCCTTCAGCTGTCTTTCCGCCCCAGAAGCCACTTCGCCGATCACGACAGCCACTTGGTTGGCGGCCTTGGCTGACTGTTCAGCGCTGGCGTTCAGCTCCTCCGAGGAGGCCGAAACATGTTCAGAAGCCTGGCTGACCTGCTTGATAAGACCGCGCAGATTCCCACGCATCTTGACTATGGCATCTGCCAGTTGGCCGATTTCGTCACGGGAATAGAAGGAGCGCTGCCGGTCAGATAGATCGCCGGCAGCCACTTCTTCAACATAGGCTACCATCCTGCGCAAAGGTCCGACAATCCGCCGCGTCAGGAACATAATGGCCAGGGCGGCGATAATCAGCACAACGACGATGGTCACCGCCGACAGGGTGGTCAGGGCATCAACTTTGCTGGTGAGTTCTCTGACAGGTGCGGCCACCGCCAGCGACCACTTGGTGCCAGGTATCGGCGCGAAGGCCAACATTTTGTCGGCACCCGCGTATTCGTAGCGGATAAACCCCTTATCGCCCTTAACCATCCGTTCTGTGGCTATCTTGAGTTCAGGTGAAGCGGTACTTTCTTTCAATGTGTTGGCCTTCATAGCCACATCTTTATTGGGGTGAATAATAATCAGACCGTCCCCCTGCAGGGCATATGCGTAGCCGGTCTTGCCGATCTTCACTTCATTCACCTTTTTGGTAAGGCCCTCCATATCTATCATCCCATATATCACCCCGGATACCTTCCCGTCTGTCTTAATCGGGATGGCTATCGCCGTTACCAGGTGCCCTGTAGTCTTTGACAGTATCGGATCAGAAGCCGAAGACTCGCCCTTTATTGCTTTTTGGAAATAGTCCCGATCAGCAATGTTGCCAGTCGCTCCCGCCGCGTTGATAAAAGCTCCGGCCGTGGTCGCATAACCAATGGAGTCATAGGCTTTATTTGCTTTTATAATGTTAGTAAAGAAAGAAACCATCGCTTCCTGGTTGCCGCTTTGGACCACAGGAGCTTCTGAGATGATCATAAGTTCCGCCTTGCGAGCCTCCAGCCAATCGCCGACATCGCCGGCAGAGTTTTCCGCCATTTTGGCGATACTTTCATTCAAGTCCTCGGTAATGATTGCCCGCGCTTTCCAGTAGTTGAGACCGCCCAATACGCCGAGAGCCAGGAGAAAGATGACCAGAATGGTAACTGTAAGTTTTGCCTGAAGACTTTTCACAGTGAATCCCCCATTCGAAATATCTCCATAACAACATTACGGCAAAAATTGTCATATTCCTTCATTATTTTCCAAAAAAAATGTGTTTTTTTACATTTTTTGTCTGGTTATAACTTCTCATTAGTCAATCTCTACTAAAAGCCCACATAAGGCGGATAGCCTCTCTTCCGGGACTGGACCAGTCATCCTCCGTCATCCGGCCACCTTCTTGAGCGCCTCCATCACCCGGTCTTCCTGGAGCGGCTTCACAATGAAGTCCACCGCACCTGCACGAACGGCCTCAATGATCATCGTTTGTTGACCCATCGCGCTGCAAACGATAATCTTAGCCTCGGAATCGATCTTTTTTATTTCCCTTACTGCCGCAATGCCATCCATTTCAGGCATGGTGATATCCATTGTCACGACATCGGGACTTAGTTCCTGGTACCTGGTCACCGCTCGCAATCCATTTTCAGCCTCGCCAACCACCTCGTAGCCATTTTGGGTCAGCATCGTTTTCAAAACCGTCCGCATAAATAATGCGTCATCCACAACCATCACTCGGACTGCCATGCCGAAGATCACTACCTTTTTATCAAATTTATTATTGCGATAACCTGCAAGCCGTGCCCCAGCACTAACCTCCCTAGATTTTGAACTTGCTGACAACGACGGTCCAAAGCCTGGCTGTTCCGCTGACTATAGCTTACAGGGAAGTGACTGCCATAAGCATCTGTCAAAAGACATAGATCAATAAAGCATTATTTTTGCTATCCACTTCCTGAAAACAAAGGGTTCACGCTGCTTTTGCTTTCATTCGTCAAGCTCTATCAAAAGATAGAGAAAAAGGTCATTCCCCCCCAAAACACCGCTTCAGTCAAGAGCGGCATAGTAATAACGACAATCGCAGGGCGTGGCTGGCTAAAAACAGAAAATCTCTGATAAACAAAAAAGACCCGGAAGGTATCCGAGTTTTAGTTAGTTACTCGGTGCCCGCCGAAGCGTCAACGCCAACAGATGATTCGATTGCCGTCATTACTGTTCCGGGAACAAGAACTTAGCGCGATCCGGCGGTAGCGTCTTTTGCGGCCGTTGCCGACAGCTGCACTGGCCCCGAGAGCCTATCACCATGGGTATAGGTTCTTTTTCTGCAGACAAAATGACATAAATTGTCATGGAAATACAAAGGAAATTTGTAAAACACTGGAGAATATAACAGATATTTTATTCTAATCAAGATTTTGTGTCCTATCGTTGGGTGTCTTGGCGTGACAATAACAACGTCATTGACCGGCTGATCAAGGACCAGGGCTTCGCCCCGAAACGAGAGGAAAGATAGACGTGAAGAAAGCTAAAAAACAAAAGCTCAGCCGCCAGCAGGTGCTGTCCATTCTGATGGCAACCGTCAGCGGTTTCAACACCGCCGCTCCCTTGGCGCCGCCCATCGCCGCCGCTCTGGCCGAGCTGCCCCTGCCCCGGAGGATCACAATCGGTGAAACCTGGGGCACGAGTTTCAGCCGCGGCGGACAGATTCTTGACCACCTTTTCTTTGCCACGGCTTATGCCTAT
>Ga0316229_1003082_pt1 | contig 13452 bp, 10 predicted proteins | sample TBH18023metaG_FD_206011 | JGI IMG/M metagenome (GOLD analysis project Ga0316229, IMG submission 206011) | Freshwater microbial communities from Trout Bog Lake, Wisconsin, USA - TBH18023 | ecosystem: Environmental > Aquatic > Freshwater > Lake > Hypolimnion/Profundal zone | place: USA: Wisconsin...
TAAGAAACGTCTACGAAAGTCGGGGAAGTCCACAGATGAGCCCGATGGCGTTTGAAAAGCTACAATTTGGAAGTTAAGAAACGTCTACGAAAGTAGGGGAAGTCCAGAATTTATGATTTAGAGAGTAGAATAGGATGGGTTAGTTGGGTTTCTGATTTTAAGAGAAATCTAAAGAAACTATCTGACTCAACAGAGGAAGAAAAACACAGTCTGTTAACAAAGATAGTTGAATCTATAACTGTATTCACAGTAGATAAACAAACACACAAGTTGGTAATTGAATTCAAACTACCATATATAGATGATGAACTCATCTGGAATAATCCAACCAATAAATCTCTTGGTTATACGATTTCCAATGGGAAAAGAACTAAAGAACTGGAGTTATTTGATGAAAAAAAGTTTCAACCGAAATGATCGGTTCCAAAAGAAAGCATATCAAATCTACTCAGTTACCGTTGAATAACGCTTTAGTAAGGGGTTTCAGATGCTGACGCGTATCCAACAAATACATAATCGCCATCGTCATCAGCTACGTGCGCTAATTCGGCTCCTTACCTACTTACTTGCGTTCTTTCTCACTGCAATCGCCTATTGGATTGCAGATAATTTTGGGGAGCCATCGCTTGAGCAGGTCCTCTATCATGCACAATTTGGCATGGATGGATTAGTCGACACTGATACTGCACTCATCAAGAGTTTCTTGAAGTGGTGCATCGCATTACCCGCAGTTGCCTCCTTGCTATTGGTATTAATTGAGTCCTCTTTAGCGCTTTTTCTGACACATGGCTCCACTCACTGGCTCACCAAACCAGCACGCCTAGCTAACCTGCACATCGTGAAGGTGTTCTATTGGTTTATCAACCACCGCGCTCCTCTCTATGCCCTAATCGCTTCTGCGACCTATTTCTGTGTGCAGTTCTCAGTCACGGCATTTGTACATAATCAATTTGGTAAGGACTATTTTGCAGCACATTACGTTTATCCGGCCAAGGTGAAGGTGGAGGCGGTCAAGCCTAAGAATCTGGTGCTCATCTACGTGGAGAGCTTAGAGGACACCTATAAAGATCCTAAGATTTTTGGTAAGAATCTTGTCGAAAGTCTCGAACATTTTAATGGCGTCAGTTTTGGACGGTTCCAACAGGCGCCTGGGACGGGCTGGACGATTGCAGGTATCACTTCAACCCAGTGTGGATTGCCACTAAAAAGTGTGAGTTTGTATGATGGCAATAACCAAGGTGAGAACATCAAATCATTCCTACCTAATGCCGTTTGTTTAGGTGATATTTTGCATGATGCTGGATACTACAATGTGTATATGGCTGGGGATGCTCTTGCGTTCTCTGGCAAGGGTAAGTTTTTCCAAGATCATCATTATGATGAGGTTTACGGCCGAGAAGAACTAAAAGGAAATAGAACTGCGAAAGACATGAACTTTTGGGGACTCTACGATGATGACCTTTTGACCCTTGTTAAGGCAAAGCTTGTTAAGCTACATGCTCAAAATCAGCCGTTTAATTTGACGTTTAATACCATCGATACGCATGGTCCAGACGGTCATTTCTCTAAATACTGTAAAGCGCATGGGATTAAGGACTTTAATGGGATTGTGGAGTGTACCTCCAATCAGATTGCTGAGCTTTTAGTGTTTATGAAGCAGAACAAATACTTTAAAGACACTAACGTGGTGATTTTGGGCGACCATCTAGCGATGGAAAATCCGGTTTACGACAAGCTTGAAAAGGTCAAAGAGCGACACGTATTTAACGAACTCATTTCTTCCAAACCAGCGGTTAAGAATCGTGAGCAAGTGTTGCACTTTGATATGTTCCCAACAATCCTAGAGTTTGTCGGATTCAAAGTTGAGGGCGGCAAATTGGGTTTGGGCTATACCGCCATTTCTAAAGAGGCTGACATGCCGCCAGAAAACGAGTTTGAAGAGATGAACGAAGACCTGCTTAATCAGTCAGACGAGTACCTTGAACTCTGGAGAAAACGCGAAACTAGTCACTAGGGCTTAGTGATTCTTTGGCTTGGTAAATGCCATTTGAATTGAATCGCTAGGAGTCTTAATATGGTGGTGAAGGTAGCTGATAGGAATAATATCAGCTCCTCGGGTAATTTAAGCATCGTAAGCGCGATGAGCAACCAGCTCCCCAGAAAGGCAAGTACTGCATAGGGTTGGTGATCACTAAAAGCTTTAGGAATCTCGTTACAGCAAACATCCCTAATCACACCACCAAACACTGCGGTCATCATCCCCATCAGTGCTGAAACGGTTCGCGGCATTCCAAGTTCCAAAGCGATTTGTGTTCCCAGGGCTGTAAATAAGCCAAGGCCTAGAGCGTCTGGAATCTGAATCGCTTTTTCAGTCAGTTCGATGTGACGTTCACGCATGAAAAACATTGCAAACAGACAGGTCGCTATCAACGCCCATAACCAAAGTGAATGACTCACCCAAAAGAACGGACGCCTATCGAGCAAAATGTCTCGAAGTGTTCCCCCGCCAAACGCAGATACTCCGCTCACAATGCATAAGCCAACCACGTCCATTTGTTTTCTTATTCCTGCAATGAGACCAGATAATGCAAAAGCAAAAGTGGCGACGATTTCTATGGTGAACTGGATGCTGTGGATGGAGAGATTAGACATTACAGCCAATCCCAGTTTGCATGAGCTTTACGGGGTGCATGTTTCATCATGATGTCCCAAAGCCATGGGGGTGCGAGGCGCATCACCTTGGCAAGCCAGCTCATCTGCCACGGAATGACGATAAATCGTTTTTTCTTTGCAATGGCCACGGCGAATTTCTTGGCTGCGACGTCTGGTGCCATGAGAAATGGCATTCCGTAATGATTGATATCGGTCATCGGCGTTTTAATGTAGCCTGGGGCGATGGTGGTGACGTTTACTCCATCAAGGCTGAGCTCTACTCTGAGACTTTCCAGGTAGGCAATCACTGCGGCTTTTGATGCGCTATAAGCACCAGCGCCTGGTAAGCCTCTGATCCCAGCTACGCTGGCAATTCCAACTAAACTGCCTTTGCCTGCCTCTTTCATCGATCTTATGAAGGGCTGAAACGTCTGCACCATGCCGAGTAGGTTGATATCGATCACTCCTTTGAAGGTGTTGATATCGTCTCTTTTTTCCGTGAGCGTGCCAGCGCTGACACCTGCATTAGCGATGACAATATCTGGGGCACCGAACCGTGCAACAAAGTCATCTGCAGCTTCTTTGAGTGCGTTAGCATCTCGAACATCAAGCGCGTAAGTGACAGTTTGGGTTAGGAGTGAGTCTTGAAGATTACTGAGTAGGTTCTTGCGTCGTGCGACGAGGCCAATGATGGCGCCTTCTTTGGCATAGTGCTGAGCGAGAGCTTGCCCTATTCCACTTGAGGCGCCGGTGATAAAAACTTTAAGTGGACACACTTGATGGCGTCTTTATTTATTTTTTAGCAGCTTTATCTTTGCGAATGTTTTCGATAATGTAGTTCGCAACATTGAACACTTCCTGACTGCCGCCAGCCATCGTTACTGAGGTGATGTACTTGCCATCAATGATAAGGGTCGGCACACCTGTTGCACCTGAGGCACGGAAGATTTGTGCCGCTTGGTTGAGCTTAGTGTTGAGTGAGAATGAGTTGAATTCCGTCTCCACCTTTTTACGATCTAGGCCACTTTCTTTTGTAATCCAGTCAATGGTTGCTTTTTCATCATTAGGTAAGAAAGCTTTTTGCTTATGTAATGCGTCAAATAGTTTGCTATGTAATTTCTCAGATAAACCTAGGCTCTCCATTACGTAGTAAGCCTTAGCCATCGGTGCCCAATCAGCACGTGGTAAGCCAGGTACGCGCTTGAAGGTCACATCTTTAGGGAGCGATTTAACCCAAGCTGCTAGCTGTGGTTCTAGTGCGTAGCAGTGTGGGCAGCCGTACCAGAATAACTCTGTGACTTCTATTTTTGAAGGATTCTCGGTTGGAATGATTTGCGCTGTTTGTGTAAATTCATTGCCATTTTGTGGCGCGTCTGCCATCACCGTTGTGGAAATTAATAGCATCAATGCAGTAAGCAATTTCTTCATTTTTATGTCCTTAATTAATCTCTAAAATTTGCATATCAAGTGGTTAATAACGTATCGCGATGATTTGCGATCAGAGTCTATTGGTTGGAGCTTGTATTCACCTTAATTAAATCGGGCTTGAAACCATTTTCAATGAGGTCGCTTTTTGTTTTGGTGAGCTGTGATGGATCTTCATAGGGACCAACACGTACACGATGCAATACCCCATGGTCAGGTGTCGTTGCTGTTTGGATGATTGCTTCTAGTCCAAGAAGCGCTAACTTCGCCTTGACGTTGTCGGCTTCTTGTTCTGTCTTAAACGCCCCTACCTGAAGGAAGTATGTTTCCTTTGCTTCGGCATTATTTTCTAACTGCTTAATTTCTTGTTCAGTGACTTTAGATTCGTTGCCAGGCAAGATATTGTAGTATTCGAAGCGATCCTTTGTTGGCGCGTCTTCTGCCTTGGCATCTTTTTTAGTTTCGATTGGCTTGCTAGACTCAATAGGAGTTACGGGTTGAGTTTTCGCACTAAAAGGGCTTTCACCACCCTTGATATAGATCGTAAATCCAACAGCGATGGCAACACCAAAGAGTAAACCTACGATTAACCCATTTAAAAATGGGTTGGGTTTTTTTTCAGGTTTTGGGGGTGCTGGTTTGTAGTCTCTGCTCATATTGATATCCAGTGAATAACTTGTTTGAATCAAAAATCCTTACATCTTATTCGGCGCGCTAACACCTAATAATTGTAGACCATTTTTTAAGACTTGCTGTGTTGCACTTATTAAAGCAAGGCGTGCTAACTTGGTGGTTTCGTCCTCCACTAAGATTTTATGTTCATTGTAGAAGCTGTGTAGGTCGCTCGCCAAGTCTTTTAGGTAGTTCGCAATAGTGTGTGGTGCCAAATCATTGGCTGCGTTCTCTACTACCTCTGGGAATTCGCTCAGACGCTGCATGAGCGCTGCGTCATGAGTGCTGCTTAGTGGGGTAAGATTGACCGTTGGTAGGCTCGTTGCATCGCCGCCCCACTGGGCTAGTACACTGCAAATACGTGCATGCGCGTATTGGATATAGTAAACAGGATTGTCGTTGGTTTGTGCGCGCGCTAAATCGATATCAAAGATGAGTTGTGAGTCCGCGCGCCGCGCAGCTAAGAAGTAGCGTGTTGCATCACAGCCAACCTCCTCGATTAAGTCGCGAAGCGTGACATAACTACCCGCGCGTTTTGATAGTTTCACCTCTTCCCCACCGCGCATGACAGTGACCATCTGGTGTAATACGTAATCTGGCCAGCCTTTAGGGATGCCAACGTTTAATGCCTGTAACCCGGCCCGAACACGAGTGATTGTGCTGTGGTGGTCAGCACCCTGCTCGTTGATGACACGGTCAAAACCACGATTCCACTTGTCTACATGGTAAGCTACGTCAGGAACGAAGTAAGTGTAGCCTCCATCTGTTTTGCGCATGACGCGATCTTTGTCATCACCGAAGTCGGTGGTACGAAGCCAAAGCGCGTCATCTTGCTCGTAGGTATGGCCACTCGCAATTAAACTCTGGACAGTATTTTCAACCTTACCATCGGTGTAAAGAGCAGATTCAAGTGCAAATACATCGAATTTAATTTTGAAGGCTTTTAAATCTAGATCCTGCTCGTGACGAAGATAAGCTACCGAGAACGCGCGAATAGATTCTGTATCTTCTACGTCACCAGTGGCAGTCACCGACATATCGTCAGCTATGACCGTTTCTTTATTAAGGTAAGCTTTCGCAACGTCAGCAATATAATCGCCACGGTAGCCAGCTTCTGGCCAAAGTGGATCGTCTGGTGTGACGCCGCGACAACGAAGTTGAACTGAATGTGTAAGATTATCAATCTGTGCGCCAGCGTCGTTGTAGTAAAATTCTCGTGTTACTGCCCAGCCATTAGCGTCAAGCAAGCGAGCCAAGCAATCACCAACCGCTGCGCCTCGCCCATGGCCGACGTGGAGTGGGCCGGTTGGGTTTGCTGAAACAAACTCCACCTGAACTTTGCGATTCTGGCCGATGGTATTGTGACCAAACTTTTCGCCTTGTGCTGCAATTAAGCTGATCACGGCTTGTTTAGCATTTGCACCAAGATAGAAGTTGATAAAGCCTGCGCCAGCGATCTCAACCTTCTCAATGAAGGTAGATTTAGGCAGTGCTTGGATTAAGCTTTCTGCAATCGCGCGTGGATTTTGGCGAAGTGGTTTTGCAAGTAGCATAGCTAAATTTGTTGAGAAGTCGCCGTGGTCTTTATTTTTTGGGCGCTCAAGCTGAATCGATAAATGAGACGCATCAAAAATAGCGTTTTTCGTTAAGCTTTTTGTAGCTTCGGCAAGTAATTCGGTAAGATGTGCTTTCAAGGCAGAATATCTAAGAGGTATAAAAGATGTATTTTAACTCATTGAGTGCTTGCGCTCATCACCTATTCGATTTTAGCTAGCGTTAATGCAAAAAAATATTCTTCAAATTGCCCTAGACGTTCCACTAGAACGACTTTTCGATTATCTCGATGCTGGAAATAACGTCCAAATTGGTCAGCGAGTGGTCGTGCCTTTTGGTTCGCGTAAGGTCGTAGGTGTTGTGGTGGGCATTTCTGATAAAAGCGAGTTTGCTGTTGAGAAGCTAAAGTCGGTCATCCAGGTTTTTGATGGTGAACCGACACTCGATGCAGATACCTTCGGGCTATTGAGATTCTGTGCGGATTACTATCAGTACCCATTTGGGCAGGCACTACTTGCCAGCTTACCAACTAGGCTTAGACAAATTGAACCGGCTGTTTCTAGAAAGCAGTTTGTATATGCACTGAGCATTCAAGGTTCGAAGGTGAGCATCGACGAAATTCCTGCCCGACAGGTGGTGCAACGAAAGATTTTTTTAGCGTTAAGGGATGGTGCATTAGCCGAGTCCGTGCTCAAAAAAATTTCCCCTAGCTGGCGGACAGCAATCGAGGTTTTTCGAGAAAAAGACTGGATCACTGCCGAGCAAATCTTAGTTGGCTTTAAATCAAGTCACGAACCAGTTCCTCCGCCTGTGCTCAACGAAGAACAAACGCATGCTGTTAATCAAGTGGTAGAGAGTGCCAACCAGTTCAAGCCATTCTTACTTCACGGCATTACGGGGAGTGGTAAGACAGAAGTTTATATGCAGATTATTCAGCAAGTCTTGGCCGAACCAGATGCTCAGGCGCTGGTCCTTGTACCAGAAATTAATCTCACGCCACAGTTAGAGGCGCGTTTTAGAAACCGCCTTCCACATTTTCCTCTCATCTCATTGCACAGCAATTTAACTGATAGTGAGCGCTTACAAAATTGGCGATTAGCACAGTCTGGTCAGGCTCGTATCATTATCGGTACGCGTCTGGCGGTGTTCACACCGATCCCCAATTTAAAAGTTGTTTTAGTCGATGAGGAGCATGACGGTTCCTATAAGCAGCAGGACAGCATGCGCTACCATGCGCGTGACGTCGCCATGGTCAGGGCGCAACGTAAAAAGGTGCCTATCGTGATGGGTAGTGCTACCCCAGCACTCGAAACCTGGCAGAACGCGCAAACTGGTAAGTATCGACTACTCAGTTTAAACCATCGTGCCGTATCGCAGTCTGCCCTTCCCAATATCCGCTGTATTGATACCACGAAACTAGAGAGTAGCAATGGCTTCACCTCTGTGCTCATCAATGCAATGCATGAACGTTTAGAGCGGGGTGAACAGAGTCTGTTATTTATTAATCGACGTGGCTACTCCCCAGTATTGCTATGCAATGCTTGTCACTGGATTGCTCCCTGCATGCGTTGTAGTAGTCGTTTGGTGGTGCACCTAAAGCAAGGCCGTCTACGATGCCACCATTGTGGTCATGAGCAAAAAATAGTGCGTCAGTGTCCAAGCTGTGGCAACGCTGACTTGCACCCTACGGGACAGGGCACCCAGCGGCTAGAGGAGACCCTGAAGCAATTATTTCCTACTGCTAAGATTCAACGTGTCGATCGAGATAGTACAAGTCGTAAAGAATCACTTAACGACATTTTGACTGCCGTAAATGCGAATGAGATTGACATTTTAATTGGCACCCAGATGTTAGCGAAGGGTCATGACTTCCCCAACCTCACCTTGGTTGGGGTAATCGATACTGACAGCGCATTATTTAGTCCAGACTTTAGGGCGGTTGAGCGCTTGTTTTCCCAGTTGATGCAGGTTTCTGGACGCGCGGGTCGGGCTGAGAAGGCTGGTGAGGTACTCATCCAAACAGCGTTCCCAAACCATCATTTGTTTAACGCATTGCGAAGCCAAGACTATCCAGCTTATGCGCAAACTTTACTACAGGAACGTGAGATGGCGCAGTTGCCACCCTTCTGTTATTTAGCATTATTGCGTGCAGAGTCGGGGAGTTATCGAGATGTTGAGGCGTTCCTAAATTTTGCATTTGAGATGGCGCGTGGGTTGAGTCAGCAGGTCTTGACCTATGATCCTATGCGTGCGCAAATGGAAAAACTTAAAGGCATGGAGCGAGGACAAATCCTAATGCAAGCCACACAACGTGGTGCTCTACAGAAACTGCTCGCAGGGCTTACGCCACAATTACGTGCAAGTAAATTATCGCCGAAGGTCCGCTGGAGTGTTGACGTAGACCCGATGGAGTTCTAGGCTTAATCGCAGTTGCAAATTTAGGATTGGTGGTACTGTTGGCTGTGCTTTCTTACTGCTGATAAGAATGCCGCCGCGTTATCTGGCGGTGTCCACTGCGTGATGCCATGACCAAGGTTGAAAACGTGACCATGCCCCTTACCATAGCTCGCTAAGATTGTTGCGACTTCTTTTTCAATGGCCTCAGGGGTTGAGAGTAAAATAGCAGGATCCATGTTGCCTTGAAGGGCGACCTGATTCCCAACACGATTTCTTGCTTCACCAATGTTAACTGTCCAATCTAAACCTAGTGCATCAGCACCAATAGCTGCTTGGGCTTCTAACCAAAGCGCGCCGCCTTTGGTAAAGACAATGCTTGGTACCTTTTTGCCCTCAGATGTTTTGGTGAGTCCATTCACAATTTTTTGCATATAAGCGAGCGAGAATTCTTGGTAGGCGTTGTGAGAAAGTGCCCCGCCCCATGAATCAAAAATCATCACGGCCTGTGCACCCGCTGCAATTTGGGCATTGAGATATAAAATCACCGTTTTCGCAGTTATCTCGAGGATGTGATGCAATAGTTCAGGACGCGCATAGGCCATCTTCTTAATCGTTAAGAAGTCTGTGCCGCCTTTACCTTCGACCATATAGGTGGCAAGTGTCCATGGACTGCCAGAGAAGCCAATTAGTGGCACGCGACCGTCTAATGTCTTGCGTATTTGGCCAACCGCATCGAACACATACTGCAGCTTTGACATGTCTGGTACTTCAAGCTTAAGGATGTCCGCCTCTTGTTGTAGTGTTCGCTCAAATTTTGGGCCTTCGCCTTCTTCAAAGTAAAGCCCCAAACCCATTGCATCAGGCACAGTCAAGATGTCTGAAAATAGAATAGAAGCGTCCAATAATGGATAGCGATCTAGTGGCTGGATGGTGACCTCTGTTGCGAAGTCAGGGCTCTTACAAAGCTGTAAAAAGCTACCTGCTGTTTTACGACTTTCTCGATACTCCGGTAAGTAGCGGCCAGCTTGGCGCATCATCCAAACCGGGGTGTACTCCGTTGGCTCGCGCATCAGGGCTCTAAGGAAGGTATCGTTTTTTAGTGTCGTCATTTTTATATCTATCAAAGAAATTCATTCATGAAAAAAGGGTGCTTTAGCACCCTTTTCTCTTACGCTAATTTAGCGTGGTAAATTTGAAGAGCCCATGAGGAACTCATCAACCGCACGAGCACATTGACGGCCTTCACGTATTGCCCAAACCACAAGTGATTGGCCACGGCGCATATCACCCGCTGCAAACACTTTAGCTTTTGAGGTCGTATAGCAACCCACACCATCGGTTGTCGCTTTTGCATTGCCACGCGCATCTTTTTCAACACCAAACGCATCGAGTACCTTTTGCATTGGGCTAACGAAGCCCATCGCAAGCAATACCAAGTCAGCTTTAATCGTGAATTCAGAGCCTGGCACTTCAACCATCTTGCCGTCCTTCCACTCAACCTTAGCGCCTTTAAGTGCAGTCACTTTGCCATTTTCACCAATCAGTTCCTTGGTGGTGATCGACCAATCACGTTCACAGCCCTCTTCGTGAGAGCTTGAGGTGCGAAGTTTAAGCGGCCAGTTTGGCCATACGAGGTTCTTGTTTTCCTTCTCTGGTGGTTGTGGCATCACCTCAAATTGCGTAATTGACACAGCGCCATGGCGGTTGGAGGTACCCACACAGTCAGAACCTGTATCACCACCACCAATCACTACCACATGCTTATTAGTTGCCATGATTTGGTTAGGTACTTTGTCGCCTGCGACTACTTTGTTTTGCGGGCGTAGGAAATCCATCGCAAAATGTACACCATCAAGCTCACGACCTGGCACTGGTAAATCTCGAGGATTCTCAGCCCCCCCGGCTAGAATAACGGCATCAAAGTCTTTGCTTAAGTCTTCAGCACTGACATTCTCGCCAACAATATGATTGACTCTGAACTCAACGCCTTCTGCCTCCATCTGCTTCACGCGGCGGTCGATATGGCTTTTCTCAAACTTAAAGTCAGGGATGCCGTAACGAAGTAAACCACCTACGCGTGTTTCCTTTTCGAACACCACCACGTGGTGTCCTGCACGTGCGAGTTGTTGTGCTGCAGCCATGCCAGCAGGTCCTGAACCAACGATCGCGATTTTCTTACCAGTCTTTTGTGCTGGAGGTTGTGGCACCACCCAGTTATTTTCCCAAGCCTTATCTATGATTGCGTGTTCGATAGACTTAATACCTACAGCATCATCATTAATATTGAGCGTACATGCAGCCTCACAAGGTGCTGGGCAGATACGACCAGTAAACTCTGGGAAGTTGTTGGTTGAGTGCAACACATCGATAGCTGCGCGCCAATCTTGTTGGTAAACCAAATCGTTCCAATCAGGGATGATGTTGTTGATTGGACAACCAGAGGTGCAGAAAGGAATGCCGCAGTCCATGCATCTTGCACCTTGAACCTTCGCCTGTTCGTCAGTTAAATGAAGAACAAATTCCTTGTAGTTCTTAACGCGATCGGTGACTGGTAGATTAGCCTCTGAGAGACGCTCAAATTCCATAAAGCCGGTAACTTTACCCATGATTATGCAGCCTCCTTTTTGGCAGCAGCGAGCTCTTTAAGCGCGCGTTTGTATTCATTTGGCATGACTTTCACAAATTTACTTCTCGCATTTTCCCAATCAGCACGAATTGATTGAGCACGCTCACTGCCTGTGTAAGCAATGTGATTGTCTATTAATGTTAGGAGCGTTGTTTCATCTGCTTGGTTCAAGTGGTTGATACTATCTTCAGTAAAGTTTGAGGCCGCCTCTACTTTTTCAAGTGAAACCATGGCCATGTTGCAACGCTTGTTAAAAGTACCATCTTCGTCGTATACATAAGCAACGCCGCCAGACATACCGGCAGCGAAGTTAAGGCCGGTTTGTCCGAGTACCACAACGGTACCGCCTGTCATGTACTCACAACCGTGATTACCAACGCCTTCAACCACTGCACTTGCGCCAGAGTTACGTACACAGAAGCGCTCACCCGCAACACCGCGGAAGTAGCTCTCACCTGAGGTTGCACCAAACATCACGGTGTTCCCTACAATGACGTTCTCATGGGCAATTCCACGGAATGCGACAGGTGGTTTGATCACGACGCGACCACCACACAAGCCTTTACCCACGTAGTCATTGCCCTCGCCCGTGAGCTCGATGCTGATGCCGTGTGCGAGGAACGCCGCAAAGCTTTGACCTGCGGTGCCCTTCAGTTTGATGCTGATGGTGTCATTAGGTAAACCAGCATTGCCATAACGTGTTGCAACTTGGTTAGACAGCATGGTGCCGCAAGTGCGGTTTGTATTAGTAATTGGCAAATCAATGGTGACTTTTTCGCCTTTTTCTAAGGCTGGTTTTGCAAGTGCAATCAATTGATTATCAAGCGCATTTTTCAAGCCGTGGTCTTGTACATCATTGTTAAACAATGAAACAGATTGGTCCACTTTTGGTTGATGGAATACTTTGCTGAAATCAAGACCCACTAGCTTCCAATGGTCGATACCCTTTTGCATATCGAGCAAATCAGCACGGCCGATTAAATCGTTAAATTTACGTATACCCATGCCAGCCATTAACTCACGCACCTCTTCAGCAATGAAGAAGAAGTAATTCACCACGTGCTCAGGTTGGCCAGTGAAGCGTTTACGTAGTTCAGGATCTTGTGTTGCGACACCAACTGGGCAAGTATTGAGATGGCACTTACGCATCATGATGCAGCCCTCAACGACGAGCGGCGCAGTTGCGAAACCGAACTCATCGGCACCTAATAGTGCGCCAATCAATACGTCGCGACCGGTTTTCATTTGACCGTCAACTTGCAAGATCACGCGACCACGCAATTGGTTAAGCACAAGAGTTTGCTGTGTTTCAGCAAGACCAAGCTCCCACGGTGTACCCGCATGCTTGATTGATGAAATTGGAGATGCGCCAGTGCCGCCGTCATGACCAGCCACAACGATGTGGTCTGATTTTGCTTTTGCTACACCTGCTGCAACGGTACCAATGCCCGTTTCAGAAACCAATTTCACAGAGATATCAGCTTTTGGATTCGCGTTCTTCAAATCGTGAATCAACTGCGCCAAATCTTCAATCGAGTAGATATCATGGTGTGGTGGCGGTGAGATTAATCCAACGCCAGGCACTGAGAAACGCAACTGAGCAATATAAGGGCTCACCTTATGGCCTGGTAACTGACCGCCTTCACCAGGTTTTGCACCCTGCGCCATTTTGATTTGGATTTGGTCAGCATTTGCTAGGTACTCAGCAGTCACACCGAAACGGCCAGAAGCAACCTGCTTAATTTTTGAGCGCATTGAGTCGCCTGCTTGGAGCGGAGTATCTCTCTCAATCAAGCTTGCGCCAATGACCTCAGCCATTGAACTCGCTTTTGCTACAGGGATGAAACGTTTAGGATCTTCGCCGCCTTCGCCGGTGTTCGATTTGCCACCGATACGGTTCATCGCAATCGCCAATGTGGCATGCGCTTCCGTTGAAATAGAACCTAAAGACATCGCGCCAGTCGCAAAGCGTTTCACGATCTCTTTTGCTGATTCAACTTCTTCTAATGGCACAGGCGCGCCAGCAGATTTGATCTCGAATAAGCTGCGGAGGGTCATGTGACGACGGCTTTGATCGTTAATCAGTTTTGCATATTCTTTGTATGTACTTGCTTCACCAGTCCGCG